>JABAOE010012483.1_pt1 | contig 10293 bp, 11 predicted proteins | sample 7062141 | NCBI WGS metagenome assembly JABAOE01 (sample SAMN14538627, study PRJNA623070) | marine sediment metagenome | biome: marine biome [ENVO:00000428]; feature: marine pelagic biome [ENVO:01000023]; material: deep marine sediment [ENVO:00002113] | place: India: Gulf of Khambhat ...
TCGGCAAAAGCGGCGTCATATTCGGCTTGCTGGATCAGCAATGTTGCGCCGACCACCTCGTTGGCCACGCCGACATGATCGAAGTGCATGTGGGAGAAAGCAGCAAAATCGAATGCGTCCATGCCGAGATCCATTTCAGCCAGTTGCTCCGCAAGCGTCCGGTCAAGCTTCATTTGCATGCCTTCGCCCTGCCAGCCTTGCGTTTCGGCAACGGCCGACGGTATACCGCCATCCCATAACAGTCGGCCCTTGGCGTGTTCGACCACGTAACAGGGCACGGCGAGTTCGCGCACGTCAGTTTCCTCGTCTCCCACCGAGAAACCCTGCAGGCTGTCGAAGCGCAACCTGCCGCAGTCGAATACGTACAATTTCAGGGTAGCAGTCCGTTCTGCATCGGGCGCATCTCCGCCGGAGCAGGCGCCGAGTAGCAACGTAACCAGGAGTGCCAGCTTCGCGGAGCTGGTTGATTCGTTCATTTGCCCAGTCTAGCAGTTCTAAGCGCCCGTTAACCGGCTAAGTAGCCGCCCGGGTTTACACGAAATATCAACTGGCCGCCAATGAAAACGATGATGAGCATGGCAACGATGAAGCGGTCATGGCGCGGCTTACGCGACAGGGCCCCGGCCAGCGCCAGCACAAAAAGCGAGCCTTGTACGATCCGGTATGGATGAAAAAGCGAAACCTGGAATAACCAGTAAACCTCTCCTATCCCCCATAGCGCGTACGCGGCGAGAAATCCGAAAATCCAATGGCGCGAGGCGTTAAAGTGCGTCTCCCACGGATCACTGAATGAACGGTCGACCGGGACCAAGGATGTAGCAGTAAGATACAACAGCGAAGGCCCGACCAAGGTGTAAAAAAAGGTCAGCAAATTCCACGGCGCATCATTGTGCAGATCCCACAGCGCCCACCAAAGTTGAGGGTGCATTAGCAGGATCAAGACAAAAAAGGCAGCATGATTGGAATACCTGCGGGGAGCACGGAAGACACTCGGAACACTCGCCAGCAGATGCGTCACGCTGAAACCAAGCACGATGGAAAATGCGACAGCGAGATATTCGAATAAGGTCATGTCACAAAGAATGCCTTAGTTGGGTCTATCCGGTTTTTCGCAGGGATTCCTCGGCAACCATTACGCTATCGATTGCCGCACCGCCCAAACAACGATCCCCTGCGTAAAAAACGGCAAACTGCCCGGGGGCCACGGCTCTTTGTCGCTCGCCGAAACTGACCGTCAGGCGATCACCCGGCACCTGTGTCACTTCGCATGCCTGGTCGGGCTGTCGATAGCGAACCTTGACCATACACCGCAAGGATTTTCCTTGTGAGATGTCATTGGGTGGGTCGCCAATCCAGCTTGCGTCGCTTGCCTCGAGGCCATCGCTGTAGAGGAGGGGGTGTTCTCCCTGCACCACGACCAGGACATTGTTTTCCAGATCCTTACCCGCGACATACCATGGCTCGTCGCCGGAATCGCGACGGCCGCCGACGCCGAGTCCCTGGCGCTGGCCGACCGTGTAGTACATCAGCCCACCGTGTTCGCCGACGGTCTTGCCTTCCGGTGTCTGCATCAGTCCCGGGTTTGCCGGCAAGTAAGTGGACAGGAATTCCCTGAACGGGCGTTCACCAATGAAACAGATGCCAGTGCTGTCTTTCTTGTCGAACACCGGTAATGCATTGTCCCGCGCGATGGCGCGCACCTCGGACTTCTGCAAGTCGCCGAGCGGGAAAACGGTTTCCGCGAGCGCTTCTGCGGTGACTGCGTGCAGGAAATAGCTCTGGTCTTTCGATTCGTCTGCGGCTTTCAGGAGCTGGGCCCCGCCGTCGACAATCCGCGTGCGCGCATAATGCCCGGTGGCGAGGTACTCGCCGCCGAGTCGCCTGGCATAAGCGCGAAACACCCCGAACTTGATTTCGCGATTGCACAGGACGTCCGGGTTCGGGGTGCGGCCCGCCTGGTACTCGTCAAGGAAATACTGGAAGACGCGATCGCGGTATTCTCTGGCAAAATTGACGTGGTGCAGCGGGATATCGAGCAGCTCGCAGACCTGGCGCGCGTCCTGCAGGTCCTGGGCCGCGGTGCAATAGCCGTCATCGTCCTCCCAGTTGGTCATATGCAGCGCGTGAACCTCGGCGCCACGCTGCTTCAGCAGGATCGCGGCCACGGCCGAATCCACGCCGCCAGACAGGCCGAGGACGATTTTCTTGCCGTCAAGATTGTCGGGGAAAGCGGGCATAGCCGCTCATTTTAGCAGGACCGGCTAGTTAGACGAGACAGGCGGTCGCCATGAGGGCAGGGACGTTTTGCTGGATCGGCATCAGGTCATTGAGGAGCTCGTCGGATACGCGTTTGCCGATGACGTAGTCTTCGATACAGCGTTGCACGATCGGTGACATCAGCTCCCGGCTGCGGTTCCTGATGTCTCCGAGCGAATACCAATGTATGCCCTGGATGTGTTCGTCGAGCTGGTGATCGACGTGCTCCCTGACGAGGTCTGCCGCGTAGACAATGCGCAAGAATTGCTGGCGGCTCTGTGGGTGAATCCAGAGATACACGCCGAGTAATCCACTGACCGCGAGCTCGGCACCCGTTTCCTGCAGGCTTCCCCTGAGCACGGCCTGCTCGGGCGATTCATTGGTCTCGAGGCGGGCGCTGGGTTGGGTAACGACGACGACGCCCGATATGCGCTTTTCGATTGTAAGAAAAGTATCGTGGCGCTCGACGACAGCGGAAACCGTGAGGTCGGTCGGCAGCACTGCGAGGAATTCTTGTCAGATACCGAGCTGACGGAATTCTATTTCGACTTCGCTGGCTTGCCAGATTTCGTCAAACATCTGTCCGTAGAGCTTGGCGACTGCGGGTTCGTAGGTGTCTGCGATTCCTTCCCACTTTTCGTGTTGCAGACGGTAAACAAGGGCGGTTTCATCTGCGATACAGAACGTCTCGTTGTGTGTTCGCAGGTCTTCACGCACGTGGCGAAATTCTATATAGGTGTTCAGGCGGCGGCCGAGATGCACAAAATTGTTACCGTTCTTTATCGCGCGCGACGGATCCGCGATCAATACGCGAATCCTGGAATAGGCTTGTCGGAGAACCAGCTTTTTTATGACTTCGAGAAAATCCGGGTCGTCATAAATTCCTGGTTCGAGGTCATGCGTAAAAATTGAAACTCTTCGCGAGGCTTCCTTGGCGACGTCGATGACGGCCTTGCGCATCTCATCCTTGCTCGCAATCACCCAACGGCGACCTTGTTCACGAGTTTGCTCCGAACTAGTCGCACTCGTCGATCCAGGCTTTAATGAAACTTCTGTCATTATTGATAAGGTCAAATTTCTTTTTGAAAATCCTGTGCCTGGATGTGCCGACACGCCGCTGGCGGTACTCCGCATCTACCGCAGTGCTTGCAATCTTACCGGTCGCTTCAATTCGCCCAGTGCCAACTACGTCACGTTTTTCGGACTGCGGGATTACATGAGAACCGTTCTCATCGCTGGGTCGGAGCTCGACAGCTGCGGAAATTTTCTGCCTTGGAATGAAGGCCTTGCGGCGCTTGGCCTGTAGCTCCTCGAGGCCCGCGGACTCGCCGATAAAACAATTTGAAAGAATTAGCGACCGTCTTTTGTCAAATCGATGCCGCCGTGGGTCAGGAGCCAGTGCAAAAGTCCGGGCTCGCCCGCGGCGCGGAGCTCAGCAGGCGTCGCGCACCGATCGCGGCAGATCCGCCGAATTGCTTCGGCGCAGGCGGGCGAGAACGCCCTGGAATGTCCGTTCACAAAAAGCTGGACACTTCCCCCGATGACGCAAAACGCGACTTGCGCCATGCCGTGCACGTGGAGCTTCCTGTTCGCAGCGACGGAATCAATAAATTCTTTTGCCCGGTCGTCAGACATTCTTTCCGGCTCGAGCCAGGCCTTGGGATCGGTTACCACGCAACCGAGAACCGTCGCGATCGCACGATCATCGAGTGACGCAACGTCCTGCAAGAGTTTTTTTGCGCGACGAATTGCAGCATCCGAAATGAATCCGGGTTCTGCTTCGTCAATCCCCAAGTCCGGGTCTGCATAAAAGACCTCGGTGTCGGCGGGTGAGGTATCAAGCGCGTGTTGGTGCTGAATATCGAGCACGCGTGCAGCACCCGCTTTGAGCTCCGCGAGGTTAGGCGCGCGCATACCGATAGACCAGGTCATGCAGAAGTCAGTGGCGATTCCCCAGTGTGGCACGCCGGGTGGCAGATACAGGACGTCACCGCCGTTCGCGATGTGCGGCGTTTCGTCGAAAAAGGGTCTTAACAGAGACAGGTCAACCGAGGACGGATCCGGCTGACAGGCGCTCGCCTTGCCGAGACGCCATTCCCGTTGACCTTCACCCTGGCACAGGAAGACATCGTAGTTGTCCAGGTGAGGCCCAACGCCGCCACCGGGAGCCGCGTAGCTGACCATGAGGTCGTCGATGCGCCAGTCCGGAATGAAATCGACGGCCGCGAATAGCGCACGAAAGTCGGGCAGGTGCTTCTCGACATCCTGCACCAGCAAGGTCCAGTTCCGCCGTGGAAGCGATGCAAGCTCATCTTCCTCAAATGGTCCGTCCCTGGCTTCGTAGCGTGTAACGTCGCCGTCGATATGCGTGAACACGAGACGCGACTCGACATCCGGCTGCGTCGCAAGCCATGCAAGCTCATCGGCATCGAGGGTCGGGTCTATGCCGTCAAGGGCGCCGGGCGTGAACAGCGGATGTTTCTGCCAGAAACCCGACAGGAATTTGCCGAGCGGCATCGCATCCGGGAATCGCACGATGGGTTCCGGCTAGTCCAGTTTTCTGGCGAGAAATTCGGCGAGACCTGTGTAGCCCGACGGCGTCAGGTCGAGGAGACGCTGTTTCGCGTCGTCCGGTATTTCAAGCGAAGCGATGAATTCGTGCAGCAGTTCCCGGTCGACGACCTTACCGCGGGTCAGCTCTTTCAGCTTCTCGTACGGCTCCGGAATGCCGTAGCGACGCATCACGGTCTGTACCGCCTCGCCCAGCACTTCCCAGCTTTGCTCCAGGTCGCGCGCCATCGCTTGCGCATTTGCTTCCAGCTTACCGAGGCCGCGGATAACCGACTGGATCCCTATGAGTACGTGAGCGATAGCGACACCGAAATTCCTTTGCACCGTGGAGTCCGTGAGGTCACGCTGCCAGCGTGATACCGGCAGTTTTGCGGCGAAGTGATCGAGCAATGCGTTTGCCACGCCGAGATTGCCCTCGGCGTTTTCGAAATCGATGGGATTGACCTTGTGCGGCATGGTCGACGAACCCACTTCATCTGTCGAAGCTCGCTGCTGGAAATATCCCAGCGACACATACGCCCAAATATCGCGGCAAAAATCGAGCAGCACGGTGTTGTAACGAACCAGCGCATGCGCATAGGACGCGGTCCAGTCGTGCGGTTCGATTTGCGTCGTAAACTCATTCGGCGTCAGGCCCAGGGATTCGACGAACCTCGCGGACACGGCGGGCCAGTCGACGTCCGGGTATGCGATGACATGCGCATTGAAGTTTCCAACCGCACCGTTGAATTTGCCGCGTATGTCGACTGCCGCGAGCTGATCCCTCGCGCCCGACAATCTGGCCACGACATTGGCCAGCTCCTTGCCGACCGTCGTCGGACTGGCCGCCTGACCATGAGTGCGGGACAACATTGCGAGTCCCGCGTATTCCTTCGCCATGGAACGCAGTTTTGTCGACAGTTCGCGCATCTGTGGCAACAGCACGTCATCGCGTGCCGTGCGCAGCATCAGTGCGTAGGCGAGGTTATTGATGTCCTCCGATGTGCAGGCAAAGTGTATGAAGTCACCGATGTTGCGTGCGTCCGCACCACTGCCGATTTGTTCACGGATGTAGTACTCGACTGCCTTGACGTCGTGATTCGTGCTCGCCTCGATCTTCTTGATGCGCTGCGCATCGTCGGCATCGAAGTCATCGACAACCTGGTTCAGGACGTCCTTCATGACCGAGGAGAGCGGCGGCAATTCAGCAACTCCCGGTTCGTCGGCCAGCAGCTGCAACCAGCGAACTTCCACAAGTATCCGGTAGCGGAGCAAGCCGAATTCACTCAATATATCCCGCAGGGAACCGACCTTGTCTGCATAACGGCCATCGGTTGGGGACAGTGCTTTCAGGCGAGTGTGTTCCATCCGGGTACTAGACTTGGGCACGCAAAGCGCGAATCATACACCATCATCAGGCATTGAAATCGCCTGCAACGACCGGAGATATGCCGCGTATGAGCAAGAAATCAACCCGCACGGTGAGTGACAGCATGGGCGAACTCGACGTGCCCGCGGAGGCGCTGTGGGGCGCCCAGACGCAACGCGCGGTCGACAATTTTCCGATCAGCGGCATGCCGATGCCGCGGCGCTTCATCGCCGCACTCGGGCTCGTCAAGTGGGCCGCCGCGGGCGCCAACGCGGAGCTCGGGCTGATCACGAGCGACCAGGCGGTCGCGATCCAGAAAGCCGCTGATGCCGTTGCCGATGGCGAACACGACGAGCACTTCCCGATCGACGTTTTCCAGACGGGGTCGGGCACCAGTTCCAACATGAATGCGAACGAGGTCATCGCCAAGCTTGCGAGTGACATCCTCGGCTCCGAGGTCCACCCGAACGACCAGGTCAACATGAGCCAGAGCTCGAACGACGTTATACCGACCTGTGTTCATGTCAGCGCCGCAGTTGCCGTGCAGAACGAACTGTTGCCGGCGCTCAAACATCTTTCCACGTGCATAGGCAAAAAGGCCGATGAGGTCCGCTCCATCGTCAAGACCGGTCGCACGCACCTGATGGATGCGATGCCCGTCACGCTGGGGCAGGAACTCGATGGCTGGCGTTCGCAGATCGACCATGCGAGCGAGAGACTCGGCGATTCGATGAAACGGCTGACGGCGCTGGCCCAGGGCGGTACCGCGGTCGGCACCGGAATCAATGCGCATCCGAAATTCGGCGCCAAGGTGGCAACCCTGTTGGCCGAGAGAACCGGCATTGCATTCACGCAGGCCGACTCCCTGTTCGAAGGCCTGAGCAGCCAGGACGCGGCCGTTGAGACCTCCGGGCAACTCCGGGTGCTCGCCATGAGCCTGATGAAGATTGCGAACGATCTGCGCTGGATGAACTCGGGCCCGCTCGCGGGCATAGGCGAGATCGAATTGCCGGCATTGCAGCCAGGATCGAGCATCATGCCGGGCAAGGTGAACCCCGTAATGCCGGAGGCAGTCGCGATGGTCTGTGCCCAGGTCATCGGCAACGATGCGACGATCGCAATCGCCGGGCAGTCGGGCAACTTTCAACTCAACGTCATGCTGCCAGTCGTGGCGCATAACCTGCTGCAAAGCATCGAGATCCTTAGCGCAGCCTGCACCAGCCTTGCTGACAAGGCGATTGCAGGGTTTACCGTCAATAAGGAAAACCTCGATCGCGCACTCGACCGCAACCCGATACTGGTCACTGCGCTGAACCCCGTCATCGGCTACGAAAAGGGCGCCGCTATCGCGAAGAAAGCCTATGCCGAAGGCAGACCGGTCAAGGATGTCGCGCGCGAGATGACCGACCTGACCGACGAGGAACTCGATCGACTGCTCGATCCGGCTGCGCTGACCGAAGGCGGCATCAAGCACTAATGCCGAAAGATCATCTCAACCTCACGGCGACCGATATCAAGAGACGGCTCGCCGGCACCGCCATGCCGGAGGACCCGCTCGATGTCGTTCCGCCCGAGCGCTGGCCTTCGCGGGCGCAAAGGGAAATCACCGCAAATCTCGTGCCGGCCGCGGTGCTGATACCGCTCATTTACCGCGAGCACTCATTGTCGGTGCTGCTCACCGAGCGATCTCCGGACCTCAAGCACCACGCCGGCCAGGTGAGTTTTCCGGGCGGCAGGATGGATCCGGGCGACAGCGATGTCCGGGAGACCGCATTGAGAGAAACCCACGAAGAGGTCGGCATACACCCCGCCGATGTCGAAATCGTCGGTTATCTCGACCCAAACCCGACTGTGACGGGCTACGCCGTGACGCCGGTCGTCGGCCTGATCGAATTGCGGCGCGAACTCGTGATCGACCCTTACGAGGTGAGATCGGCGTTCGAGGTGCCGCTGCCGTTCCTGCTGGACGAGGCCAACCAGGAGTCTTCAGAACGCGAATTTGCGGGCGTCACGGTGCCGATATCAGAATTCAATTACGGCGAGTACCGCATCTGGGGGGCGACCGCCAGCATGCTCATAGAATTCCGGAAAATGCTCATTAATAAATAATAAAAACAATATATTATGGGATCTATCCAGAAATTACTTGAAATAATGCAGAGCCTGCGTGACCCGGATTCCGGCTGTCCCTGGGATCTCGAGCAGGATTTCTCGACCATTGCCCCGTACACAGTGGAGGAGGCCTACGAGGTCGCCGACGCGATCGCCCGCAATGACCTGGAAGGACTCCGCGACGAGCTCGGCGACCTGCTGTTCCAGGTCGTATTTCACGCCCGCATGGCCGAGGAGCAGGACGCGTTCGACTTCGAGGCCGTCGCCGCCACGATCTGCGACAAGATGGTCCGCCGGCACCCGCACGTGTTCGGCTCGGCCGAAGAAAGGGAAAGAGGCCCACAGGAAGGCGCCTGGCACCGTATAAAGTCTGCGGAAAGATCCGGAAATGGCGATACGAGTGCGCTCGACGGGGTAGCACTCGCGCTGCCGGCGCTGAAACGGGCCGAAAAACTCGGTAAACGAGCGGCGGCAGTCGGCTTCGACTGGCCGGACCCAGCGGGCCCGCGCGAGAAAATCGACGAGGAGCTCGGCGAGCTCTCGGAGGCCCTGGCGGCCGGCCGCACAGCGGATGCCACGGAGGAGCTCGGCGACCTGCTGTTTGCGGTCGTCAACCTGGCCCGCCACCTGAAAATTGATCCCGAGGCGGCGCTGCAGGCCGCCAACCGCAAGTTCGAACGGCGTTTTCGCAGCATGGAGAAGGACATCGCCGCATCCGGCCAGCCGATAGCGGATCTCGATATCGACGCGCTCGAGTCGCGCTGGCAAGCCACCAAGAAAACACGTTCATAAGCCGTTCAGTTTCGGGCGAAAAAACCGCATTGGCGTTCAGCCAGGGTTCATTGCGATAGGACTATTCTTCGTCCCAGGCTCGGAGATCAAGCCGGGTCGCGTATCTCAAAGACGGAGAAGGAAGATGAAACTGAAATCCTGGATTACGACAATGTCGAGCATGGCGATCGCGTCGCTGGTCCTGGTAGTTAGCCCGGCTAACGCTGGACACAACAAAGCGGTCTATGACTACGCCCGTGTAGTGAGCGTTGAGCCGGTCATTCGATACGTGACCGTCACGACGCCGGTCAGGGAATGCTGGGACGATATGCGCACGTACACGACCAGTCATTACAACTCCGGTAAGGCCGGTAAGGCCCTGTTCGGCGCGATTTTGGGTGGCGTCATCGGGCACCAGTTCGGCTCGGGCAGCGGTAACGATGCAGCTACCGTGGCCGGTGCACTGATCGGTGCCGGCGTCGCCAGTAAGTCGGCCAGGCATGAGCCGGACTATTACACGACCAGCCACACGCGGCCGATTCGGCGTTGTGAGACGACTTACCAGTCTCACGAGGAAGAGCGGATCGACGGCTACGATGTGATCTATGCCTACCACGGCCGCAAGTACGCCACCAGGACACCGTACGATCCTGGTAAACGCATCAGAATCCGGGTCGACGTACGACCCGCGCCTTAAAAAGGTGAATCGATAACACCGGGCCGACTTGTGACGGGTCCCGTTGCAATCGGCCCGGTGACATACCACACTTGCCAAATCATGCGCCTACTGACGACATTGCTGCTGATTACGATTGCCCTGACCGCGGGTGGCGCCGCCTACGCGGTACAGGTCGAGCGCGATGCCGCCGGCAAATCCGCGCCGGCGGAGCTTTCCACCATGCAAAGTGGCGGAGTCAGCCTGGGCCAGGCAGTCGAGCAGGTCAGGCGACAATGCAACGGCCGCATCGTCAGCGCAGAAACCCAGCGCAACGGCAACCGCGAAACCCATGTCATCAAGTGCCTGACGCAGGACGGCAAGGTCAGGACGTTCCGGATTCCCGGCAAGCGGACCGGCTGAATCAAAAAGGCAAAAGCATGCGCCTCCTGGTTATCGAAGACGACGCAACCCTGCGCGAATCCCTTTGCAAGCAGCTCAATGACCTGGGTTTCGGCATGGAACAGGCCGCCGACGGCAAGGAAGGACTGTATTTCGCGCTCGAATACCCGGTGGACCT
>JABAOE010009764.1_pt4 | contig 10292 bp, 11 predicted proteins | sample 7062141 | NCBI WGS metagenome assembly JABAOE01 (sample SAMN14538627, study PRJNA623070) | marine sediment metagenome | biome: marine biome [ENVO:00000428]; feature: marine pelagic biome [ENVO:01000023]; material: deep marine sediment [ENVO:00002113] | place: India: Gulf of Khambhat ...
GGCACGGTGCTGACGCTGCGCGGCAAGGGCCTGCCCAACGTGAACGACGGCCGCAAGGGTGCGCTGCACGTGCGCCTGCACGTCTGGACGCCCGACAAGCTCACCCCGGAGCTCCGGCGGCTGTTCGACGAGCTGTCCGAGCACGAGGGCGAACCCCCGAAGGACGAGAGTGTCGGGCGCCGGCTGTGGAACAAGATGAAGGAGGCCTTCGGAGCGTGACGATGAGCGATTGCATCTTCTGTCAGATTGCCGACGGCGGTATCCCGGCCACCCTCGTGCGCGAGTCGGACCGGTTCGTCGCCTTTCGCGATCTCCACCCCCAGGCGCCGACGCACGTGTTGGTCATTCCCAGGACCCACGTGGCCAGCCTGAACGACGTGTCGGAGCCCGACCTGGTGGGCGAGCTGCTGCTCTTCGCGCGCGACGTCGCGGGTGCCGAAGGGTTGGCCGACCGCGGCTACCGCGTCGTGCTGAACACCAATGCGGAGGGCGGGCAGACGGTCTTCCACTTGCACGCGCACGTCGTGGGCGGGCGGCCGATGGGATGGCCTCCCGGGTGAGACACGACGGGGCACGAAGGCGGACGCGGACGCCCTGGACGGGCGCTCGGACCGCGACTAGCTTGGTCAGTCTATGGAGATTGGGTGAGTCGGCGCTCGGGGCCGTTCCATGGTCGAGGCCATCATCAGTCAGGACGACAGCGTCGAGCGTGCGCTCCGGCGCGCCAAGCGCAAGTGCGAGCGGGCCGGCATCCTCTCCGACCGTCGAAAGCACCGCCACGACGAGAAGCCGAGTGAGCGCCGCACGCGCACCATCGCTGCTGCCCGTCGCAGGCACGGGCGTCGCAGACGGTTCCGATAACCACGCCACTTCGCGAGCCCCGTGCCGGCCGGCCAGTTGATCCGCAGCACGCCTACCGCTGGCATCGCTCTCCCCTCACCCAGCCGACGCCGAACGCCACCTCGCGACCCGCACCGCCTCCGATCGCACGGGAGGGGTGTCGTGGCCCCCATCGAGGGGGGGCGGTGAGCGCGGTCGACCGGCCCGGCCCGCCCGCCGCCGGCGCGGCGGTGGCCTCGGACGAGACGCTCGCCGCGCTGGAGTTTCACGAGGTCCTGGAGTGCGTCGCGACCTTCGCCGTCTCGGAGGCCGGGCGCGACGCGGTGCGCGCCCGGCGGCCGGCGGACCGACCGGACGAGATCAGCGGGGAGCTGGACGCAGTCGATCAGCTGGCGGCGGTCCTCCGCGGCGACGGCGGGTTCCGGCCCCCCGTGGTGCCGAGCATCGCCGAGGTCTTGCGGGTGCTGCACACGGTCGGGAGCGTGCTCGAACCCGAGGAGCTGGAGCGGCTCCGCCAGGCGCTCGCGGGCATGCGCACGGTGCGGGACGCGCTGGGTCGCCTCGCGGACCAGGCGCCCCTGGTGGCCGCCCGCGCCGAGGAGATCCCGCCGCGAGGGCTGGAACGCGCCATCGAGCGCGCCGTCGATCCGGACGGCACGGTGAGAGACGGAGCCTCGCCGGGGCTCGCGCGGGCCCGGCGGCGGGTGCGGGACACCCGGGCGCGCCTGGTACGACGGCTGGAGACGGTGCTGGCGGCCTTGGCGCCCGACGACACGCGGCCGGACGGCTCGGTGACGGTGCGCAACGGCCGGTACGTCATTCCGCTCCGGCGCGACCTCCGCGGGCGGATGAGCGGGATCGTCCACGGCGAGTCGAGCTCGGGTGCGACGATCTTCGTCGAGCCGGCGGAGGCGGTCGAGACCGGCAACGAGCTACAGGCCGCGGAGGCGGACGAGGCTCGGGCCGTCCGCGCCGTGCTGCGCGCGCTCACCGACGACCTGCGGTCGGTGGCCGACGCGATCGCGTCCGGATGGCGGATGCTGGTCCGCGTGGACGACCTCTACGCGCGGGCGCGCTTCGCCGCCGCGGTGAACGGCGAGCGGCCCGCGCTGGGGGCGGCCCCGGGCCCCCTGGTCGTGGTCGACGGGCGGCATCCGCTCCTCGCCGTGCGAGGCGCGCCGGTGGTGCCCTTCTCGGTCACGCTGGGAGTGGGAGCGTGCCTCGTGGTCAGCGGCCCCAACGCGGGGGGCAAGACCGTCCTGCTCAAGGCGGTGGGCCTCGTGGTGGCGTTGGTGCAGAGCGGGGTGCTTGCGCCGGTGGGACGCGGGACGCAGCTGCCCGTCTTCGGACGCATCTTCGTCGACATCGGAGACCACCAGTCGCTCGAGGCCAGTCTCTCGACCTTCACCGCGCACCTCGAGGCGCATCGCCGCACCCTCCGCGACGCCGACCAGCGCGCGTTGGTGCTGCTCGACGAGTTGGGGGGCGGCACGGATCCGCTGGAGGGAAGCGCGCTGGCCGGCGCGATCCTGCTCGCGCTGCGCGAAGCGGGCGCGGCGACGATCGCCACCACGCACCTGACCCAGCTCAAGGAGCTCGCGGCGGAGACCGACGGGATGGCGAACGGCTCGTTGGCGTTCGACCCCGAGACGCTGGAGCCGACCTACCGCTTCGTGCCCGGGAAGCCGGGGCGATCGTACGGCATCGCCATCGCCCGTCGCGTCGGGTTGCCGGAGGGGGTGATCGCGCGGGCGGAAGCGCTGACGCCCGCGGCGCATCGTGCGGTCGACGCGATGCTGGCGGCGCTGGAGCGCCGCGAAGAGGAGGTGGCGCGGCGGGAAGCGGCGGCAGGCGAGCGGGAGGAGCGGTTGCAGCGCGAGGACGCTCGCCTCACGGAGGACCGGCGAGCCGCCGCGGCGCTCGGCGAGCAGCTCGAGCGGCGCGCGCGCGACCTGGAGACGCAGGGTCGGGAAGAGGCCCGACGGTTCCTGCTCCAGGCGCGTCGCCGAGTGGAGGACGCCCTGGCCCTGGCGCGGGCGGCGGTCACGGAGGCGACCGCGAAGGAGGCGAGGCGGTTGGTGGAGCACGGCGTGAGCGCGGAGGCGGACGCCCTGGAGGTGTTGGCGCGGGAGGCGGAGGCGAAGGGGTGGCGGGTGAAGGGTGCGGTGGCCGGGCGGAAGGCCGCTCCAGCCGCGCGCCCCGCCGCTGCGGGCGCGGCGCCGCACGCGGTGTCCGACGGCGCGGTGGCGGCCCGCCCGGAGGTCGACCTCCGCGGCCTGCGGGTGGACGAGCTCGACGCGGCCGTGGCCCGGGCGCTCGACGACGCGGTGGTGGCGGGCCTCGCGCACGTGCGGCTGATTCACGGCAAGGGGACGGGCGCGTTGCGCGCCAGGGTGCGGGAACTGCTGCGGGACGACCCGAGAGTCGGCGCGTTCGACCACCCGCCACCGTCCTCGGGGGGCAGCGGCGTGACGGAGGTGGAGCTCGCGCCGTGAGCGGGATTCCCGAGGACGTGATCGAGCAAGTGCGCGACGCCGCCGACATCGTCGGGGTGATCGGCGAACACGTCAATCTGCGCCGGACGGGCTCGGACTTCCGGGGACCGTGCCCCTTCCACGGCGGCACGCATCGCAACCTCGCCGTGATCCCGAAGAAGCAGATGTTCTACTGCTTCGTGTGCCACGAGGGGGGCGACGTCTTCACCTTCCTGATGAAGCGGCACGGGCTCGAGTATCCGGCCGCCGTGCGGGAAGTGGCGCGACGCTGCGGGATCTCCATTCCGGAGCGGCCGAGCGGCGGCCCCGACCCCCGCGAACCGCTGTTCTCGGCGGTTGCCGTGGCCGCGGAATGGTATGCCGAGCGCTTGCGGGAGGCGGACGATGCCGGGGCGGCCCGCCGGTACCTCGCCGCCCGCGGGTTCGACCTCGAGGCGTTGGCGCCGCTGGGGCTGGGCTTCGCGCCCAAGGGAGGCGAGTTCTTGGAGGCCATGGAGCGGCTGGGCGTCGCCGACACGGTCTTGGCCGAGGCGGGGCTCGCGCTCGAGCGCGACGACGGCAGCGTCCGGCCGCGGTTCTGGAATCGCCTGCTGTTCCCGATTCACGACCTGCGCGGGCGGGTGGTCGCCTTCGGCGGGCGGCTGGTGGACGACGGCGAACCCAAGTACCTCAATTCCCCGGAGTCGCCGATCTACCACAAGGGGGCGCTGCTCTACCACCTGCATGCGGCGAAGTACCCCATCCGGCGTGCGGGCCGGGCCGTCGTGGTCGAGGGCTACTTCGACGTGCTGCGTCTGGCCGGCGTCGGGGTCGAAGAGGTCGTGGCGCCGCTCGGGACCGCGCTCACGACCGACCAGGCGAGGTTGCTCAAGCGCTACACCGATGACGTGATCCTGGTCTACGACAGTGACGGACCGGGCATGCGGGCCAGTTTCCGGGCGGCGGACGAGCTGTTGCGGGTGGGGCTGCGCGTCGTGGTGGCGACGCTGCCCCCGGGCAAGGATCCCGACCTGGTGGCCCGCGAAGGAGGGCCGGCGGCGGTCCAGCGGCTGCTCGGCGACGCGCAGGACGTGTTCGAGCGCAAGCTGCAGCTGCTGATGCGCAAGGGATGGCTCGCGACGCTCGCGGGACGCCGACGCGCCCTCGACCGCCTGTTGCCGACCCTGCGGGCTCCGAGCGACGCGGTCACGCGGGATCTCTACCTGGGGCGGGCCGCCGAGGCGCTCGGGGTGTCCTTGGAATCGGTGCGGCGAGAGGTCGCACAGCGCGATCCGCCGCCGCCGGCGGGGCGCGAGATGGCCCGGGCGCCCACGCGGCGCCGGTTGGGACACGGGGTCCCCGAGCACCACCTGCTGCAGGTCATGTTGCGCGAGCCCGCCTGGCGGCGCCGGATCGCCGAGCAGGCTCGAGCGTTGGAGTTTCGCGGCGAAGCCGAGCGCGCGCTGTTGGGTGCGCTCGCGGCGTCGGACCCCGACGTCGATCGCGTGGAGCTCCTCGAGGCGCTCGACGACGATGCCCGCCTGTTGCTCCGGGAGTTGGACGACCGCCCCTGGGGTACGCTGGACGTCGACGCGCTGGTCGAAGGGGCGTTGCGCCAAGTCGAGAGTCGGTCGCTGGAGCGCCGGCTCCGCGACATCGATCGGCGCATGACGATCGCGTCCGAAGACGAGAAGGTCGAGTTGGTCCGGGAGATGGACTCGCTGAACCGCGAGATCCGCAGACTGAATCCATCGCGATGGAACGTGCTACGCAAAGGGAGGAGCAGTGCAAGGTGAACTAGCGGCGTTGTTGGCACTTCAAGAGCGGGACAAGGCACTCCTCGCTGTGCAGGAGGGGCTGCGGGCGCTCCAGCCGGAGCTTGCCGCGCTCGACGAGGCGCTGGCGCGGGTCGAGACGGCTCTGGCGAATGCGCGCAAGCGCGTGGGGGACGCCGACCAGCGCCGAACGGAGCTGGAGGGCAAGATCGAGAGCTACCGCGTCATGCAGGAGCGGCGGCGCCAGCGCCTCGAGTGGGTGCGGGGTGCCAAGGAGGCCTCGACCCTGATGGCGGAACTCGATCTCGCCCGCTCGGTCCTGGCCCGGGAGGAGGCGGAGTGGCTTCGCTCGGCCGATCTGGTCCAAGAGGCGGAGCGCGGGGCCGCCGAAGCCGAGCGGGCGCTCGAAGAGCTGCACGCCGAGCAGCTGCCGGCCCGGGAATCCATCGCTGAGCGACAGGCCGCCAGCGAAGCCGAACTGGAGACGGCTACGGCGGAGCGCGAGGTGGCGGCCCGGGCGGTTCCGGCGCCGCTGCTCGAGCGGTACGAGCGCATCCTCAAAGGCCGGGCGCCGCTCGCGCTCTACCCGCTGAACAACGGCGCGTGCGGGCACTGTTTCACGGCGATCCCGCTGCATAAGCAGCAGAAGCTCAACGAGGGCGGCGGGGTCGAGAACTGCGAGGGCTGTGGCGTGCTCGTCTTCGCCACCGCGGAATGAGGCTGGCCCCGGCCCGCTGGGACGTCGCGCCGCCCCCCGATCCGGAGCGGACGCGCGAGCTCGCGAGAGCGCTGGGCGTGCCGGAGACGCTCGCTGCGCTGCTGGTCCTCCGCGGCCACGACAGCGCGCCTTCGGCCAAGGCGTTCCTCCGCCCCGAGCTCGCGGGGCTGTCCGATCCATTCGCGTTCAAGGGCATGGCCGACGCGGTCGCCGTCGTGGCCGACGCCGTGCGGGCGGGGCGCCGGATTTTGGTCCACGGGGATTACGACGTGGACGGGCAGTGCGCCACGGCCATGCTCACGAGGATCCTCCGCGAGGGCGGAGCGGAGGTGGAGCCCTTCGTCCCCCACCGGGTGCGGGACGGGTACGACCTGGGGCCGGCGGGCCTCGCCCGTGCCCGCGCCGCGGGGGCCGACGTGATCCTGACGTGCGACTGCGGCACCACGGCCGTCGACACCATCGAGGCGGCCCGGGCGGCCGGCATCCGGGTCGTCGTGACCGACCATCACCTGACCGGAGCGGCACCGCCCGCCGACGCGGTGGTGAACCCGCAGCAGCCGGGGTGCGGGTCGGGGTCGAAGGAGTTGTGCGGCACGGGCGTGGCGTTCAAGCTGGCCCAGGCGCTGGTGCACGAGCTCGGGTTGCCGGAGAACCTGCCGTACCACTTCCTCGATCTGGTCGCCCTGGCGACGGTCGCCGACGTCGTGCCCCTGACCGGCGAGAATCGTATCCTCGTCCGGCACGGGCTCAAGCTCATGGCCCAGTCGCGCTGGCCCGGCGTGCGTGCCTTGATCGAGGTCGTGGGGATGGCGGGCAAGACCATCCGGGCGGGGACGGTGGGGTTCGTGCTCGCCCCGCGCCTGAACGCCGCGGGGCGGATCGGCGATGCGATGGACGGCCTGGGGCTCCTCCTGTGCGACGACCCGGCCGACGCCCATCGGCGGGCTCAGGGGCTCGATACCATCAACGCCCGCCGGCAGGAGATGGACGAGACGATGCTGGCCGACGCGCTCGGCGCGATCGAGCGTCAGGTGGACCTGGAACGCGAGTACGGGATCGTGCTGGCGCACGAGGCGTGGCACCCGGGGGTGGTGGGATTGGTGGCGTCCCGCGTGGTGGAGCGGTTCAGCAGGCCGGCCATTCTGGTGGCGATGGACGGCGACGAGGGGCGGGGGTCGGGCCGCAGCATCAGCGGCTTCGATCTGCACGCCGCCCTGANNCGGCCGGACTGAGCGTGCGGCGGGACCGGCTCGATGACTTCCGCGCGGCGTTCACCAGCTACGCGAGCGCGCACCTGTCGGCGGACGATCTCGTTTCGACGCAGCGCATCGACGTGGTGGTGCCGGTCGCCGATCTCTCCGAGGACCTGGAGCGCCTCTTGCGACACCTCGAGCCGTGCGGCGTCGGGAATCCGGGACCGGTGTTCGGCATTGCAGCCGGGCGGGCGCGGCGGGCTCAGGTGGTCGGGACCAACCATCTGAAGTTCACCCTGGACGACGACACGGCCGCGCTGCCGGCGATCGGCTTCGGGTGGGGCGATCGGGTGCCCACCGAGTGGCGAGACGACGCGCTGGACTTCGCGGTGCGCTTGGAGCGGGACGAGTGGCGGGGACGCTCGACGCTGCAGGCCCGCGTGGTCCAGATCAANNCCGACCGGTGAGGATCATTGCCGGGGAGTTCGGAGGACGCGCGCTGCGCGAGCCGCGGGGGCGACGCGTCCGCCCGACCACCGGCCGCGTGCGGGAGGCGTGGTTCAGCATCCTGCAGACGACGCTGCCCGGTGCCGTGGTCGTCGATCTGTGTGCGGGCTCGGGCGCCCTGGGTCTGGAGGCGCTGTCGCGGGGCGCGGCACGCGCGGATTTCGTCGAGCGGGCACGCGCAGCGGTGGCGGTGCTGCGGGCCAACATCCGGCTCCTGGGCGTCGAGGACCGCGCGCGCGTCTTCGAGGCCGATGCCCTGGGGTTCGTCGACCGACTGGCCGGGCCTCCCTACGACATCGCGTTCGCCGATCCGCCGTACGCGAGTGCGGTGGCGACCGCGCTGGTCGACCGCTTTCGCGAGAAGGCGTTCGCCCGCATTCTCGGGGTGGAGCATCCGGCGGCCCTGTCCGTCCGGGGGGACGACACCCGGACCTACGGCGATGTCGCCCTAACCTTCTGCTACAGCCCATGAACAAGATCGCGATCTATCCCGGAACGTTCGACCCCGTGACCAGGGGTCACGAGGACGTCATTGGGCGCAGCCTGCGCTTCGCGGAGCGGGTCATCGTGGGGGTGGCGGCGAACCTCGACAAGCGGCCGCTGTTCACGCTCGACGAGCGGGTCGGCATGCTGAACGCGGTGCTCGCAGAGCACGGGGCGGTCGAGGTCCGCGCCTTCGAGGGTCTCTTGGCCGACTTCGCCCGAGAGGTCGGCGCCGGCATCGTCATCCGCGGCCTGCGGGCGGTGAGCGACTTCGAATACGAGTCACAGATGGCCCTCATGAACCGCAAGCTCTACGCCGATCTCGAGACCGTGTTCTTGGTTCCGGCGCTGCATCTCACCTACCTGAGCTCGAGCCTCGTGCGCGAGGTGGCCCAGTTGGGCGGCGACGTCGCCGAGTTCGTGCATCCGGAGGTCGAGCGGGCGCTTCGCGCAAAAGTGGGGCGGTGAGCTTTCGGACGCAGCTCCGTGCGCGGGCGGCCGCGGTCGCGGGGACCGTGGTGTTGGCCGAGGCCGACGACCCGCGCGTGCGGGAGGCCGCGGACCGGATCGAGGCAGAGGGAATCGCCCGGGTCGAGCGGTTGCGATCGGCGTCGGTGCGGGACCACCCGGCGTGGGAGCGGGCCGCGGCGCACCTGTGGAGCCGGCGGTCGCACCGGTTGGCGGGGGAGCACGAAGCGCGTGCCCTGGCCGCCGATCCGGTGTGGCTCGCGGCGGCGCTGGTGGCCCTCGGCGAAGCGGACGCCGCGGTGGCCGGCGCGACCAGGCCCACGGCGGAGGTGGTTCGGGCCGCGCTGGCCATGATCGGCACCGCCGCCGGGACGAGCACCGTCAGCAGCTCGTTCTACATGGATGTGCCCGACCGCACGGGGCGCGGCCCCGCCGGCGCGTTCACCTTCACGGATGCCGGGGTGGTCCCCGACCCGTCGGCGGAGCAGCTGGCGGAGATCGGGCTCGCAGCGGCGCGGGATCGGCGCCTGGTGGTCGGGGACGAGCCGGTGGTGGCGTTCCTCTCCTACAGCACCAAGGGGAGCGCGGAGGGGCCGAAGGTCGAGAAGGTCCGTACCGCCGTCCGACTGGTGCGCGAGCGGGCTCCCGAGTTGGCGTGCGACGGCGAGCTGCAGGGTGATGCGGCGTTGGTGCCCGAAGTGGCACGGATGAAGGCGGCCGGGTCGCCGGCGGCGGGCTGCGCTAACGTGTTGGTGTTTCCCGACCTTGACAGTGGGAACATCGCGTACAAACTGGTTCAGCGCCTGGCAGGCGCGACCGCGACGGGTCCGATCCTGCAGGGACTGGCCCGGCCGCTGGCCGACCTCTCCCGCGGGGCCTCGGTCGAGGACATCGTGGACGTTGCGTCGGTCGCCTTGCTCCAGGCTCTGGGGTCTCGCAGCCACGCACAGGAGGGTGGGTCATGAGCTTCACGGTGAGGAAGGACGAGCGCGGCGTGACGGTGATCGGGGTCGACNNACCGCCACGAGTTGAAGACGATGGTGCTCGAGGCGATCGACGCGGGCGAGCGCAAGTTCGTGATCGACTTCTCCAACACCGGCTACATCGACTCGTCGGGCCTCGGCGTGCTGGTCTCGCTCTCCCGCAAGATCCGGGATAGCGGCGGCGAGCTTCGGCTGTCCGGGCTCAACGAAGACCTGCACACGCTGTTCGAGCTGACCAAGCTGGATACGCTCTTCACCATCGCGGCGACCGCCGAGGAGGCTGTTGCTGCGTTCTGACACGATCACGGCGCCGTTGCGCCTCTGTCTCCGCCGGAACGAGCACGAGGTCGGAGACACCGGCGGTCGGCGCATCGAGATCTCGCTGCGGGTCCCGAGCGAGCTCGACGTGATCGAGGAGGCGGTGGACCTCCTCGCCCGCCACTGCGTGGCGAGCGGCATACCGACCAAGGCGGCACGGTTCACCCTGCGGGTCGTGATCTGCGAGGCGCTCCAGAACGCCATCGTCTACGGCAACGGGCTCGACCCGCGTAAGCGGGTCGACGTCCGGGTCGAGGTCCATCCGGCCCGCTTGGCGGTCTTCGTCCAGGACGAGGGTCCCGGATTCGACCCGTCCACCGTGCCCGATCCGACGACCGACGACCGCCGCGAGCTGGAAGCCGGCCGGGGCCTGTTCCTGATCCGGCAGTTGGTCGACGAAGTCCACTTCAACGAGCGGGGGAACTCGATCTGCATGATCATGCGCCGCGCCTAGACCGGCTCGACGGGGTGCTCCAATCGCTCGGCACCATGGCGGGATGCCGCCTGCGGCTGTGGCGGTACGGGCGGGGACG
>JABAOE010004713.1_pt2 | contig 10291 bp, 8 predicted proteins | sample 7062141 | NCBI WGS metagenome assembly JABAOE01 (sample SAMN14538627, study PRJNA623070) | marine sediment metagenome | biome: marine biome [ENVO:00000428]; feature: marine pelagic biome [ENVO:01000023]; material: deep marine sediment [ENVO:00002113] | place: India: Gulf of Khambhat ...
TCCTGCTGGGCCTCCCAGCCCAGCTCCATGTGGCCGAGCACGGCCTCGTACGCCTCGATCGCGCGGTCCACGCGCCCGGCGGCAACGAGGGCCCGCGCGAGCCCCGCCGCGGTGAGCCCGTCGACCCGATTGGCTCGCGCGCGCTCGAAGAGCGGGACTGCCGAGTCCGCGTCGCCCTCCGCGAGCGCGATCTCTCCCCTCAGCAGGTCGCGCGCGGCCAGATCGGACAGGTCCTGCTCGCTGAGCACGGGCTCCATCGCATCGAGGAATCGGCGGGCCACGTCCGGCCGCCCGGCCCGGGCGTAGCGGGCTCCCAGGAGCCCGAGCCAGTAGGGCTCCATGTTGATCGAGTCCGCGATGGCCGACGCGATCTCCAACTGAGCGAAGTAGGCGTCGCTGCGCCCGAGCGACGCCATCGCCAGGGCGAGGAAGATGCGGTTGCGGAGCTCGCTGAGGGGCACGCCCGTGGCGCCGTACACCGTGGCCGAGGTCTCCAGCGCCGAAACGGCCTCCCCGAACCGACCACGGTACATCTCGAGGAGACCGAGGGAGCGCAGCCCGATCGCCCGATTGCTCGGCGTGTTCGAGTCGATCATGCGCCGGAAGGTGAGCTCCGCCCCTTCGACGTCGCCGCGTCTCAGCAGGGTGTTGCCGTACTCGTGGTTCAGGTTGGCCCAGGTGAGAAGCGCCGAGTCGAGCGCGAACCCGCGCTCGTAGCGGTCGATCGCCGCGTCGAGCTCGCCGATCGCGCTGAGGCAGGTCGCGGCCTGGATGTGGGCCCAGGCCATCGTCGGATCCAGCCGGAGCACCTCGTCCAGCGCGGCCTCGGCCCGATCGCACGCGCGCAGGCTCATGTAGCGGGACGCCAGGTTGAACCATGCGTCGACATGGTCGGGGTACTCGCCGACCAGCGTCTCCAGGATCTGCAGGCTGCGCTCGTGATCGCCCCGCCACCCCTCGTACGTGGCACCAGGGACACGCCCGTGCGCTGCCCCATCTCCAGCGCCACGTCCCCGAGCACGCGGTCGCTCGGCGGACGCTCCATGAGCTGGAGCGCGGCGCTGATGCGGCTTCGGGGAAGCACGTTGACGTGCTTCGACGCAGACAGCCCACCCGTCAACACGGCATCCAGCGTCCCCTCGAGCAGATCCTCCCCGGCCTGGTTGTCGACGTCCGCGATCAGCAGCCAGCCCCGAGCCTCGAACGGCACGGTCTGGCCGGGCAGCCACAGGCGCGCCGCGGCCACGCCCACGAGGATGAGCGCCGCCGCGAGCCCGACCGCGGCCCCCGCCCTGGGCACAGCCCCGCGCCCGACGCTCCCGTCCCCCCTCGCACGGGCCGTGCCCGGCCGTGTCGACGTGCCGCCGCCGGCAAGCTCCTCGAGCTCGCGCGCGAGGGTCGCGAAGCCCGGGTGGCGCGCCGCGGGATCGCGCTGGAGACAGAGCCGGACGAGCCCCGCCCAGCGCTCTCCGAGCCTCGGAGGCAACGGCGGCGGGTCCTCGTGCAGGATCTGATAGATCACCGCATGCTCGCTGTCCGCTCGAAAGGGCCTCGCTCCCACCAGCATCTCGTACAGCAGCACCCCGAACGACCAGACGTCGGTGCGCGTGTCGACGGTCTGGCCGCGGGCCTGCTCCGGGCTCATGTAGGCCACGGTCCCGATCTGCGAGCCGGCACGGGTGTGTTGCGACGAGCCCTCGAGCTTGGCGAGTCCGAAGTCGAGGATCTTCACGTCGCCGCGCTCGGTGAGCATCACGTTGGCGGGCTTCAGATCGCGGTGGACGATCCCCGCCTCGTGCGCGCGCTGCAGCCCCGCAGCCACCCCGGCCGCGACCCTCAGCGCCTCCGTCGGGTCCAGGGGGCCGCGGTTCAGGCGGGACCGCAGGGCCTCACCGGACGCCAGCGCCATGGCGATGAACACCTGCCCGTCGTCCGTCTCACCGATCTCGTACACGGTGCAGATGTTGGGATGGTCGAGCGCCGAGGCGGCCTGCGCCTCGCGAACGAAGCGGGCACGCGCCTCGGGCTCCGCTCCGAGGTGCGGACGCAGGAACTTCAGCGCCACGTCGCGATCGAGCCTCGTGTCGCGTGCGCGGTAAACGGCGCCCATGCCCCCGATCCCGAGCAGCTCGAGGACGTCGTAGTGTGCGACCCGCTGCCCCGACCATCCGGTGCCGGCCGTGGATCCCCCGGGTGCGTCTCCATCCGCCGGGCCGAGCGGCCGGTCCAGGAAGTCGCCGGAGGCCTCCTCGACCTCCAGCAGGCGCTCGAGCTCGTCCCGAAGCTCCCGGTCCTCCCCGCAGGCCTCGTCGAGGAAGCGCCGTCGCTCCACACCCTCGAGATCGAGAGCCCGGTCGAAGAGGTCGTCCAGCTGCGGCCAACGGTCGAACGCGCCGGGGGTCACGGCGCGTCCGGCGAGAAGTACGTCACGGGCGGCATCCTCTTCCCTGAGCCGACTTCCGCAGGGTCCGGCACCCACGTCCCGCTGTCAAGGGTCGGCGCCGTGGCGCCGGAGCGGTGCTCGGGCCTGCCTCGAAAGCCTTGTTCGGGCGACGTCGACGAGCCTAAACTCTCCTCGGAGCATCCGTCGCTCCCGACCCCGACGGGCGGTGTCGGCAGCCGGGTCCGTCGGACGCTCGTGTGGGGACGTCCCGGCTCGGCCAGGACCCGAGCAGCCTCCCGGTCCGCACAGATCGCCCGACCCTAACCGGTAGGCCGTGCCTACTCCGACCGAGGCCGTGATCTCTTCCGATCGGACCCTTCGGATTCTCCTGGTCCAGGACGACCCGGACCCCGTCGCCCACATCCGGCGGGCGTTCCGCGTGAGCGGCGAGACGCCCGAGCTCGTCGTCGTGAGCTCCATCGCGGCCGCCAACCGGTCCATCGAGGAGGAGGCGCCGGACCTCCTCGTCACGAGCGCCCACCTTCCCGACGGCAACGGGCTCGATCTGCTGCGGGCGCATCCGGACCGGCCCTTCCCCGCGATCGTGCTCATGAGCGGCGACCAGCAGCGCGACGCGGTGCGCGCCATGAGGGCCGGCGCGCTCGACTGCGTCATCCAGTCCCCCGCGTCTCTGGACGCGATGCCCCAGATCGTCCACCGGGCACTCCGGGAGTGGTCGGTCATGGAGGAGCGCTCCCGCCTCGAGGAGGAGCTGCGCGCCGCCCAGCGGCTGGAGGCGGTCGGCCGGCTCGCCGGCGGCATCGCCCACGACTTCAACAACCTGCTCACGATCATCGGCACGCACCTGGAGCTGATCACGACGGAGGTGCCGGACAACGACGCGGTTCAGGAGAGCGCCTCGGAGATCGAGAAGGCGTACGAGAGCGCCGCGTCGCTGACGCGCCAGATGCTCGCCTTCGGCGGCAAGCAGGTCCTGGACCCCGTCGTGCTGGACGTCAACGACTCGGTCCGCAGCGTGAGCGGCATGCTCTCCCGCGTCATCGGAGAGGAGTTCGAGCTGGTGCTCGACCTCAGCGGCGAATCGTGCCCGGTCGACGTCGAGCCGGCGTCGTTCGAGCAGGTCGTGATCAACCTCGTCGTCAACGCGCGCGACGCCATGCCCGCCGGGGGCACGGTGCTCGTGGCCACGGAGACCCTCGTGGTGGGCGAGCCCCTCGTGTGCGTGGGCGGATCGCTTCCCGGTGGAGCGTACTGCCGACTCAGCGTCCGAGACCGCGGCCTCGGCATCGACGCGGACGTCCTCGAGCGGATCTTCGACCCCTTCTTCACGACGAAGCCCCTGGGCCGGGGCACGGGACTGGGGCTGCCGTCCGCCCTCGGGATCGTGCGCCAGAGCGGCGGCGACATCCAGGTGGAGAGCGAGCCCGGGGTCGGCACCGTCTTCTCGGTGTTCCTGCCGATGGCTCAGGGGGGCGCGGAGTCCCCGACCCCGACCGGGCCGGTCGAGTCCACGCCGCTCGAAGGGCACGAGACGATTCTCGTGGCGGAGGATGACCGGAGCATCCGGTCCCTGATCCACCGTGTCCTGACCAGCCGGGGATACGAAGTCCTGCAGGCGCGCGACGGCGAGGAGGCGATGGAGCTGCTGCGCGAGCGGGGCGCGGACGTCGACCTGCTCCTGACCGACGTCGTGATGCCCAAGGCGGGCGGCGCGGACGTCGCGGTATGGCTCGACGAGGTACGCCCCGGGCTGCGCACCGTGTTCATGTCCGGCTACGTCGACGACCGCCTGCCCCCCGAACGCCTCGAGGCGCCCCACACGCGCTACATCGCCAAGCCGTTCACGGGCCGCACGCTCTGCGAGGTCGTGCGGGAGCTCCTGGACCGGGAGGCGGCGCCGAGCCGGTGAGGTCCCGGTCCGCGCCGGGGCGCCGCCTGGACAGCGCGCGCCCGGCCTGCTTCATTTTCGTTCCGTGCCCGGCCCCAACCCGCAGGTGCCCCGAATGAACGGTATCGTCGATCTCCTCCTGGCGAACCCGATCTTCCTGATCCCGATCCTGCTGCTCGCGGCGACGCTCGTGTACGCCGCCCTCCGCAAGCTCCTCAAGATGGCGGCGATCCTGGTCATCGCCGGCGCCCTGTACGTCGCGCTCGTGGAGTACTTCGGCGCGGGCTTCTGACGCCGTCGGGTCCCCGGCAGCCGGGCCCCCTCGCGCGCGGAGGGGCGCGCGGGAGTCGAGCCGAGGTCCCCTAGAACGGCAGGAGGCGTTGGATGTTGAAGCCCAGCCTCCAGACGTCGGGGTCGGTGAAGTCGTTGTCCGTCCCGGCGAGGAACTGCGTCGGGTTCATGAAGGCCTGGTTGGTGACGAGCAGCTTGAAGTGGTGGCCTCGCGTCCGGATCTCCCAGCCGAAGGCGGCGCCGTCGTAGGTGAGGTCCTCCCGCTCCTCGCTGACGATCCACTCCGCCAGCAGGCTCCACGTGTCGTCGAGGTAGTACTGTCCGTTCAGGCCGAGCACGAAGGCCGTCTCACGGTCCACGTCGAGGATGCGCGGGTTGCGCAGGAACGTCGGCACGAGGCCGAGCGCGAGCCGGTCGAGGACGAGCAGGTTGGCGATGACCTGGACGTAGGCCTGCAGCTCGTTCTCCTCCGCTCCGAGCGTCTCGAAGACCTGGGTGTTCCAGGCCACCCCGCCCTGCGCGGAGACCTCGATCGGGACGTCGCCCGAGTCGGTGGCGAAGGCGCGGAACCGGGCGTTGAGCTCCACGTTGTCCTGCCGGTTGGAGCGCAGCACGCCCAGCATCAGCAGGTCGTGGGGGGCGAAGGTGAGGCCCAGCCGGTTGTTCACCGGGCCGTCGATCCCCCAGAAGGCCTCCGAGCCGGCCGAGATCGGCGTGTCGAAGCGATGGGAGATCTCGAAGAGCACGCTGCCTCCCCGAAGCATGTACGCGGTGGGGAGATTCGCCGCCTGTGTCGAGCGGAACACCGTCTGTGCGGCGCCCGGCCTGCCCGACGACAGAGCGAGCGCCGACAGCGCGCACACCAACATCAGGGACTTCTTCATCGAAGCGACTCCCTCTGGACGGGCGTGAGGTCCACCGAAGTGTCGAGCCGGGCGGCGCCCGCCGTCAAACGGCGGGCGCCGTACCCGGCCCGCGTCAGTTGGCGGGAGCGCCGTTGTCGATCCAGTTCCGGATGTTCCTGAGGTCGATGGTGTCGAGCGGGCTGCCCCCGAGCGGCATCCGCGCCCCGACCGGCTGGCGATCCTCGAGCTTGACCACCAGGTAGGAGTTCTGGGCGTCGTTGGGCTCCACGAGATCACGCGGGGGCGCGTTCGTGTCCTGACTCGAGGGCACGTTTACGAGGTTCGCCCGATTCGTGGTGGCGCTGGCGGTCAGCACGAGCCCTGCCTGGCCTCCCGCGGCGCCGTGGCAGGCGCCGGAGGCACAGCCGCGCCGCTGGAAGATCTCGTTGATGTCGATCGAGAACGAAGGTTGCGCCTTGATCTCGCGCTGGTCGCCGCCGCCGCCTTCCGGGCCAACGGGGTCGTCCCCACAGGCGGCGAAGAGCGCGATCGTGGCGAGAGGGAAGAACGTCGAACGTCGAAGGATCATGACGGGCTCCTGGTGGAGAGGGACGAAACAAGCTTGTCCGGGCAATGTCTCAAGCTTGACCTGATGATATGACAAAGAGGTGTTCTGGATCGCAAGGGTCCGCGAGGCCGGCGTCACCAGAGCCTGAGAACGGTGAGGAGCGGACGGTGGTCGGACGCGATCCCCTCGGCGACCACCCGATGCTCGACGACCTCGAAGGAGGCCGCAGGCCGAACCATGACGAAGTCGATCTCCCGCTCCGGCCGGTCCGCGGGGTAGGTGCCGGCGGCCCCCTCCTTGTCCAGGACGAGCCAGCCGCCCTCCCCGAGGCTGCGCAGGATCCGATCCCCGCGCCGGGAGTTGAAGTCCCCCGCGAGCACGACCGGGTGGTCCGCGGCCGTGAAGTAGCTGGTCACCGAGTCGGCCTGCGCCAGCCGCTCCTCGGGCGTCCGGTACAGGTGGATCCCGACGACGGAGACCTCTCGCCCCTCCCGCCCCACGGCGACCCGCACGCCGAGCGCGGTGCGGGGCTCCTCCCCGTCCGGCAGACGCAGGTTCGTGACCGAGAGCACCGGAAGGCGGGTGAGGACCGCCATCCCGTACTCCCCGCCCTGATAGGCCATGAACCCTCCGAAGTGCGGGCTCATGCCGAGCAGCTCCCCGAGCCGGGCCGCCTGGTCGATGCGGCCCGTGCGCTCGACACCGCGGTCGATTTCCTGGAGGGTGATCACGTCCGCGTCGAGGGCGCGCAGCACCCGGGCCACGCGGGCAAGATCGACCCGTCCGTCCATTCCTTCGCCGTGCCGGACGTTGTACGCCACCACGCGGAGGGTCGCCTGGGCCGACAGCGGCGGCGACGACGGCGTCGCCAGCGCGAGCAGGGCGCACAGCGCCGACGCCCCGGATCGCACACGCCGGGCGACGCTCACGAGCCACCCTCCGGGAGGAGCCGGTAGCACCAGGCCTCGCCCTGGAGCGCCACTTCACCGTCACCCCGAACGACGCGGATCCCGAGGCGACATACGGGCTTGGTCTCGTGCACCTCGAGCACCTCCGCGGTGCCGGTGATCGTGTCCCCGATGAAGACCGGCGCCGTGAACTTCCAGTCCTGGCTCAGGAAGACGGTGCCGGGGCCGGGCATGTCCTCGGCCACGAGCGCGTGCAGGATGCCGGTCGTGATCCCTCCGTGCGCGACGAGGCGGCCGAAGCGCGTCCTGGCGGCGAACGCCTCGTCGAAGTGGAGCGGGTTGCGGTCGCCGGTGATGTCGGCGTAGGCCGCGACGCGCTCGCGGGTGACCTCCATGCTCCGTGAGGCCGTGCGGCCGACCTCCAGCTCGAGCGGTCCGGGCATGTCTCCCACTCCTTGCGCTCAGGGGATGCGGCGAGCTCGCGCTGCCCTGCCCCGCGAGCCCGCGCGGGCGGCCGTCGGCGCGCTTCCGGTGCGCTGTCGGCCAAATCTGCCATCACCTTGCACCTCCGCCGAGCCCTGCGGCATCTTCGCCCCAACCTGCGCCGAGCCCTGCGGCACCTTCGCCCCAACCTGCGCCGAGCCCTACCCCCGACGCGAGACCGCTCTGCCCCATGGATACCCTCCGCTCCCTCGACCCCGCGACCGGTGACGTCGTGGGCGAGGTCCCCGTCACCGCGCCCGAGCTCGTCCAGACCGTCGTCGACCGCGTGCGGCGCGCGCAGCCCGGGTGGGCGGCGCTCGGCCTCGAAGGGCGCGGCGAGATCCTCGAGCGTGCCGCCGCCCTCTTCGACGAGCGGGCGGAGGAGCACGCACGGCTCATCACCCGCGAGATGGGCAAGCCGCTCAAGGAGAGCCGCGCCGAGGCGCGCTCGCTGGGACGCGGCCTCGGCCGCGAGGTCGCCGAGATCGTGGAGGCGCTGGCGCCCGACGTGATCGAGGACGGGCACGCGTCCTCGACCGTCTATCACGACCCGCTGGGCGTCGTCGGGGCGATCACGCCGTGGAACTTCCCCATGTCGATGCCGGCCTGGATGGTTCTGCCCGCCCTGGCCGCCGGCAACACGGTCGTGCTCAAGCCGTCGGAGGAGACGCCCCTGTGCGGGCAGGCCTACGCCGACGTGCTCGACGAGGTCCTCCCGCCCGACGTGCTGGCCGTCGTGCACGGCGCGGACGACCAGGGCAAGGCGCTGGTGCGCTCCGACGTGGACATGATCGCCTTCACCGGCTCCCGGGAGGTCGGCAAGCACATCCTGCGCGAGGCGAGCGACACGCTGAAGAGGGTCGTGCTGGAGCTGGGCGGCAAGGACCCCATGATCGTGCTCGAGGACGCCGACATCGAGCAGGCGGCGCGCTTCGCGGCCTTCAACTCCTTCCGCAACGCGGGGCAGGTGTGCGTCTCGACCGAGCGCATCTTCGTGCTGGACTCGGTCGCCGACCGGTTCGAGCAGGCGCTCGTGGAGCTCACGCGCGCGATGAGGCTCGGCAACGGGCTGGAGGAGGCCGACGTCGGTCCGATGGTCAACGCGCGCCAGCGCGACCACGTGCTCGCCCAGATCGAAGCCGCCGTGGAGGCCGGCGCGACCGTGCTGTCGGGCGGGGAGGGCCACCACGCGAACTTCGTCACGCCCACGGTGCTCACCGGCGTCACGGAGGAGATGGAGATCGGCAGGCAGGAGACCTTCGGGCCGGTCGCCTGCGTGACCCGCGTCGGCTCGGTCGACGAGGCCGTCGAGCGGGCCAACGACACGCCGTTCGGCCTGGGCGCGGTCGTCTTCGGCGGAGAGGAGGGGGGGACCGAGGCGGTCGCGCGTCGCCTCACCGCCGGAATGGTCGGGGTGAACCGCTCGGCCGGGGGCGCGGCCGGCACGCCCTGGGTCGGTGCGAGGGAGAGCGGCTTCGGCTTCCACAAGTCGCGCGACGGGCACCGGCAGTTCACCCAGACGCGCGTCCTCACGAGGGCGCGGTGAGGCGCCCCCCGGCCGCCCTCCTCGCCTTCCTGGCCATGGCCGCCTCCGCCTGCGCCGCGGAGCCGGCCCACGACATCGTGCCGATCCCCGAGGAGGTACGATCCGGCGACGGACGGTTCGTGCTGGACGCGTCGACCGCCATCGCGCTCGCGGACCCCGCCGACACCGAGGCGCGCGACGTGGTGGAGCGCTGGGCCGAGCCCCTGCGCCGTGCCTCCGGCCTCGCGCTTCCCTTCGCCGGGGACGGCGCGCTCCGGATCGGCGTGCAGGGGGAGGCGGAGCGGGAGGGACGCCCCGAAGGCTATCGGCTCACCGTCGGCTCCGCGGGCGTGACGGTGCTCGGCACCGACCACGCCGGCCTCTTCTACGGCCTGCAGACGCTGTCGCAGCTCCTCCCCGCGGGCGTCGCCGACGGGGCCCGCACCGCCACGGGACCGCTCGAGCTGACGTCCGTCCGGATCAGCGACGCCCCCCGCTTTCCCTACCGGGGGATGCACCTCGACGTCGCGCGCCACTTCCACGGCCCCGAGTCGGTGAAGCGCTACATCGACCTCCTGGCGCGCTACAAGCTCAACCGCTTCCACTGGCACCTCACGGAGGACCAGGGCTGGCGCATCCAGATCGACCGCTATCCCCGCCTCACCGAGGTCGGGGCCTTCCGGCCCGAGACGCACGTGGGGCACGGGCGCGACGAGTTCCGGGGCGACGGCACGCCGCACGGCGGGTTCTACACGAAGGACGAGATCCGCGACGTCGTCGCGTACGCCGCGGAGCGCTACGTCACGATCGTGCCCGAGATCGAGATGCCGGGGCACTCGCTCGCCGCGCTGGCGGCCTATCCCGAGCTCGCCTGCACCGACGGGCCGTTCGAGGTCGCGATGACGTGGGGGGTCTTCGAGGACATCTACTGCCCGACCGACGAGACGTTCGAGTTCCTGCAGAACGTGCTGGCGGAGGTCATGGAGCTCTTTCCCGGGGAGCTCATCCACATCGGCGGCGACGAGGCGCCGAAGGTGCGCTGGGAGGAGAGCGAGCTGGTGCAGCGTCTCAAGGAGCGCGAGGGTCTGGCCGACGAGGACGAGGTGCAGAGCTGGTTCATCCGGCGGATCGAGCGCTTCCTCAACGCGAACGGGCGACGGCTCATCGGCTGGGACGAGATCCTCGAGGGGGGCCTGGCGCCCAACGCCACCGTCATGTCGTGGCGCGGCACGGTGGGAGGCGTCGAGGCCGCCCGGCAGGGTCACGACGTGGTCATGACGCCCAACAGCCACCTGTACTTCGACTACTACCAGTCGGAGGATCAGGAGAGCGAGCCGTTCGCCATCGGAGGCTTCCTCCCCCTCGACACGGTCTACGCC
>JABAOE010005864.1_pt3 | contig 10290 bp, 13 predicted proteins | sample 7062141 | NCBI WGS metagenome assembly JABAOE01 (sample SAMN14538627, study PRJNA623070) | marine sediment metagenome | biome: marine biome [ENVO:00000428]; feature: marine pelagic biome [ENVO:01000023]; material: deep marine sediment [ENVO:00002113] | place: India: Gulf of Khambhat ...
CTCGGGTACTCGTCCGGCTGGCCCTCGTACCAGCCCGGCGACTTCATCGTCGGACGCGACTTCACGCCCGCCGAGGTGACGCAGAACCGGGCCGTCGTCGTGCTGTCGGCGGAGCTCGCCGAGGAGCTGTTCGGCCAGCGCGATCCGATGGGCCGTCGCATCCGGGTGCTCAACCCGTGGCGCGGTACGCAGGAGCCCTTCACGGTGATCGGCGTCTTCGAGCCCACCGACAACATCTTCACGGCCGTGGGTCCTCCCTGGGCCGTGTTCCCCTGGACCGCAGCCGAGCGGCGCCTCCGTCAGAACGCGTGGCAGGCCCAGATTCTCGTGGTCCCGAGGGACTCCGTGTCGGTCGACCGCGCTCGGGACGACGTGATCGCGGCCATGAGGGGCATGCGAGGACTCGGCCCGAGCGAGGAGAACGATTTCGGCGTGCTTTCCTCCGCCCAGATCCTGGAGATCTTCGATCAGGTGACCGGGGTCTTCTTCCTCGTGATCCTCCTCCTCGCGTCGGCGGGCCTCCTGGTCGGTGGCGTGGGCGTGATCGGCATCATGCTGATCTCGGTCACGGAGCGGACCCGCGAGATCGGCGTGCGCAAGGCGGTCGGCGCCACGCGCAGGGAGATCCTCTGGCAGTTCCTCGTCGAGGCGGGCGTCCTGACGGTCTCGGGGGCGGGCGTGGGCATGCTCCTGGGTGGCGGCGGCGCCTTCGCGGTGGCCGCGCTCACGCCCGTTCCCGCGGCGATTCCCGTCTGGGCGATCGGTGCGGCCTTGGGAATGGCGGCCTTGACCGGTATGCTGTTCGGACTCCTGCCGGCCTACCGGGCGAGTCGCCTCGACCCCGTGGCTGCCCTGAGATTCGAGTAGATGAGCGAACCTCTGGACATCCTCGCCATCATGGCGCACCCCGACGACGCGGAGCTCCTCTGCGGTGCCTCCCTGATCAAGTCCGCGGGCCGAGGCAAGCGCGTGGGGGTGCTCGACCTGACCGCCGGGGAGATGGGCACGTCCGGGTCGGCCGCCATCCGAGCGCGTGAAGCCGACCGGGCCGCCAAGCAGATGGGGCTGGCGGAGCGACGCTGCGCCTACCTGCCCGACGCGGCGCTCGAGAACGACAACGAGTCCAGGCACGTCGTCGCGAGCCACCTGCGGGAGCTGCGTCCGAGGATCGTCGTGACCCACTGGAAGGTCGGGCGGCACCGGGACCATCGCATCGCGTCCGAGCTCGTCCGCGACGCCTGCTTCCTCAGCGCCCTGGGCAAGCTCGACGTGGAGGGCGATCCCTTCCGGCCGCTCAAGCTCGTCTACGCGACCGCGTTTCGAGAGGACGCCGAGCCACCGGACTTCGTGATCGACGTCAGCGATCAGATGGAGCGCAAGCTCGACGTCCTGGCCCTGTACGCCTCCCAGTTCCGGGGTGCGACGCAGGCCGGGGAGGTCTTCCCGGCCGGCGACACGGGCCTGCTCGACCAGGTCCGTGCCAAGATGGCGCACTACGGCTCGCTCATCCGGGTGGCCTACGGCGAGCCCTTCCGCGTCGACGAGGCGCTGGAGGTCGAGGAGCTGTCGAGCCTTCGGGTCTCGACCTACTGACCGGTCCGCGCCGGCACCTCACGCGACGCTGCAGGACACCTCGAGCAGAAGGCGGCTCCAGGAGGGCGCGTCGGAGCCCCGCACCCGCAGGGCCCGGGCCGTGGCGATCCCGCCCCGCGACATCCACGGCCAGAGCCATCTCGCGATCTCCGCGGGAAGATGGCCGATCGGCTCTCCCGACGGGAGGTGGACCCACACCTCCGGCTGGTCCTGAACCGGAGGGTCGGCGACGAGACGGAGCTCGTCCCCTTCGCTCACCTCGTCGACGTAGCGATCGCGCCCGGCGAACACGGTTCCGTGGACGGTGGACCGGAACCGTGGCGGCTGGCCTACCGGAAAGGGCGGCGACGATCGTGACATCCGGCTGCCTCTCGCGTGGGTCGGTACGGCTCGGGTACGGGGGCCGTTAAGTTATGGCCGCCACCTGAAGCCGGACATAGGGGGGAGACGACCTCTCCGGCCCCAGGAACCCGGCGCCAAGGGCCCGACGCGATGACGACCGACCACGCCGTGTATCTCGACCACGCCGCCACGACCCCGGTGCGCGCCGAGGTGCGGGCCGCGATGGAGCCGTTCGCGCACGAGCTCTTCGGCAATCCCTCCAGCCTCCACCGTTGGGGCCGGGAGGCCTCCGCCGCCCTCGAGGATGCCCGCGCGGTCGTCGCCGACGCGCTCGGCTCCCGCCCGTCGGAGATCCGGTTCGTGCGCGGCGGCACGGAGTCGGACAACCTGGCGATCTTGGGCACGTGCACGGCCCTGGCCGCCAAGGGGCCGCCCCCCGCCCTCCTCGTCAGCGCCGTCGAGCACCCGGCGGTGCTCGAGGCCGCGCGCCACGCCGTCGCGATCGGCGTGGCCGCGCTGGACACGATACCGGTCGCGCCGAGCGCCTCCCTCGACGCGGACGTCCTATCGGCAGGCCTGGAGCCGGGCCGCTCGGTGGTCTCGATCATGTGGGTGAACAACGAGACGGGGCTCGTCCTGCCGGTCGCCGGGCTCGCGGACCTCGCCAAGGCGGAGGGCGCGATCGTGCACTCCGACGCCTCGCAGGCGGTGGGGAAGGTCCCGGTCGACGTGTCCCGGGTCCCGGTCGACCTCCTGACGGCCACCGGTCACAAGATCGGAGGGCCGAAAGGGATGGGCATCCTCTTCGTGCGGGACGGGACCCCACTCCTCCCGCTCCTGCACGGCGGAGGCCAGGAGCGGGCGCTCAGGCCGGGGACCGAGGACGTCGCGGCGGCGGTCGGCTTCGCCGAGGCGCTGCGCCTCGCGGTCGAGGAGCAGGCCGACGAGGCTCTCCGCCTGGAGCGGCTGCGCGCCGAGCTGGAGAGGCGGCTCACCACCCAGCTCGGCGGAGTCAGAGTCAACGGCGGTGGGGCGCCGCGCGCCGCCCACGTGTCCAGCCTCGCGTTCGAGGGGCTCACGGACGGCCAGGCGCTCGTCATGGCGCTGGACCTGGAGGGGGTCGCCGCGTCCGGGGGCTCCGCGTGCGCGAGCGGGAGCGCCAAGGGAAGTCACGTCATCGAGGCGCTGTACGGAGCCGACGATCCCCATGCGACGGTGCGCTTCTCCTTCGGCAAGGCGTCGGTCGCCTCGGACGTGGACCGGGCGGCCACCGCGACCGCGCGCGTCGTGTCGACGCTGAGAGGAGCATGAGCCGCGTCCTCGTCGCCATGTCGGGCGGGGTCGACTCGTCGGTCGCGGCCGCCGTGCTCGTCGAGGCCGGCCACGACGTGGTCGGGGTCACGATGAAGACCTTCTGCTACTCCGAGACCCCGGCGCACCCGAAGACCTGCTGCGGGCTGGACGGGATCTCGGACGCCAGGCGGGTCGCGGCGGCGCTCGGCATCCCCCACTACGTCTTCGACGTCGAGGAGGACTTCACCCGGGACGTGATCGACGACTTCGTGTCCGAGTACGCGCGCGGCCGGACCCCCAATCCGTGCGTGCGCTGCAACGGCAACACCAAGTTCCGGGACCTGCTCGCCCGGGGGGCCGCGCTCGGGTGCGAGCGGATCGCGACCGGACACTACGTGCGCGTCCAGCACGGTTCCCCGGGCTCGACGCTCCTGCGTGGCGTCGACGCCGCCAAGGACCAGTCCTACTTCCTCTGGGGGCTCCCGGTGGTGATCCTGCCGCGCCTGCTCTTCCCCGTGGGCGAAATGAGCAAGGACGAGGTCCGGGCCCGGGCGCGCGAGCTTGAGCTGGTCACGGCCGAGAAGCCCGAGTCCCAGGAGATCTGCTTCGTGCCGACCGGCGACTACCGGGATCTCCTGCGTGCACGGCTGGGACGCGTGCATCCCGCGCTCGAGCCGGGCACGCTGGTGCGGCGAAGCGGCGAGGTCGTGGGTGAGCACTCGGGGTACGCGGGCTTCACGGTGGGGCAGCGCAGAGGTCTGGGCGGCGGGTTCTCCGAGCCGATGTTCGTGCTCGGGATCCGGCCGGAGGCGAGGGAGGTCGTGATCGGAACCCGCGAGGAGCTCCTGCACGACGAGGTCGTGGTCTCCGGCCTCAACTGGCTCGGCGAGCCTGCCGCGGTCGGCGCCCGGGTCCAGGCTCAGCTTCGCCACCGCGCGCATCCCGTGGACGCCCTCGTTCAGGAGGCGGCGACCGAGCTCGTCCTCCGGCTCGCAGAGCCCCGGGCCGCGATCACTCCGGGCCAGTCCGCCGTGCTCTTCGACGGGGAGCGCGTCATCGGCGGAGGCCGGATCGAGCGCTCCGCCGCCCTCGCACGGCGCTGAGGCCACACGCCACGAGGCCCACCGGACTCGTGCAGGGCTTCCCCGGTGGAGTGCTTCCGATGTTCCGACATCGGAAACGCTCCACCAGTGGCCTGTTACGGGCCGCTAGTGCTTGAGTCCCGAGGCCTGGGCGAAGCCCTCCATGGCCGTCCGCTCCTCTTCGGAGAGCTCCTCGGGCACCTCGACGACGACCTCGACGTACTGGTCGCCGATCCGCTCCCCCTTCTCGATACCCTGCCCACGGATCCTGAACCTGGTTCCGGACTGGGTGCCCTTGGGAATCCTCAGCACGACCTTCTTCCCGGAGATCGTGGCGACCTTCATCTTCGACCCGAGCGTGGCCTGCACGATGTTGATCGGCAGCTTCACGTGGATGTCCAGGCCGTCGCGGCCGAAGAAGCGGTGCGGCTTGACCTTGAAGGTGATGATGAGGTCGCCGGGCGCCCCACCCCGCTTGCCCCGCTCCCCGTGCCCCGTCAGCCTGACCTTCGAGCCGGTGTCCACGCCGGTCGGGACGTTGATCTGGATCTTGCGCTGGCGGCGTACCGCCCCGCGCCCGCCGCAGGACGGACAGGGCGTCTCGGCGATGCTGCCCCGGGCGAAGCAGGCGGGGCACGGCCGCACCCGGGCGAAGCCGCCCTGCCCGAAGGTGATCTGCCCCGTTCCCTTGCACTCGTCGCAGCGACGCGTCTGGGTCCCGGGCTTGGCTCCGTCTCCCCCGCAGGTGGCGCAGTCCTCGGTGATGGAGACGTCCACCGAGATCTTGCCCCCCCGCACCGCCGTGAGGAAGGGGACCTCGACGACGTACTCGACGTTCTCACCCTTCTGCTTTCGGGGCTTCCGGCCCGGCTCGGGCTGCTTCTTGCCGAGGTCGAAGAGGGAGCTGAACAGGTCGGAGATGTTCCCGAAGCCCGTCTGCAGATCCTCGAAGGAGATCCCCGGCTCCGCTCCCGCTCCGGGCGGGGGCTTGGGACCCCGGCGGGCGCCTCCGAAGCCGAGGGAGCCGAAGCGCCGCATGTGATCGTATTGCTTACGCTTCTGCGGGTCGCTCAGCACCGCGTACGCCTCGCCGATCTCCTTGAAGCGCTCCGCCGCGCCGGGGTCGCCCCGGTTCGCGTCCGGATGGTGCTTCTTCGCGAGCTTTCGGTAGGCCTTCTTGATCTCGTCGGCGGTGGCCTTCTCCCCGACGCCCAGGACCGTGTAGAAGTCTTTGCCGGCCGCGGTGGCCACGGTCCTACCCCTGCGTGTGGACGCTCACCCGTGCCGGGCGGATGAGGATCCCCTTGAGGGTGTAGCCCTTCTGGAAGACCTGAGCGACGGTGTCCGCCTGCTCCTCGGATTCGACCGGGACCCTCAACATCGCTTCCATGCGCTCGGGGTCGAACGGCTCTCCGGCCGGATCGATCATCTCGACGCCCGAGTCCTCGAGCACGCGGACGAACTTCCGCTCCACGAGGTCGATCCCCTCCATGATCGCATCGACGGTCGCGCTCTCCAGGTCGAGTTCGGCGACGCGGTGCAGGTCGTCGAGCACGTCCAGCAGGGTCTGCACGAGGTCGGCCTGCGCGCGCGCCCAGGCGCCCAGGCGCTCCTGCTCGCTTCGGCGCCGGAAGTTGTTGAACTCGGCCGCGAGCCGCAGGTGCCGGTCGTTGAGGGTCTCGAGCTCCTCGCGCAACGCCGCGAGCTCGGTCTCCCCGGCGACCGCGCCGCCCCCGGCGGAGCCCTCGCGCGCCTCCTCTGCTGCGGACGCGGCGGCGGGCGCGGCGGCGGGCGCGGCACCATGCGAGGTCGGGCCATCCTCGGCCGCGTCCGACGCAGCCGCCGAGGCGTCACCCGGAGGGGCCCCGACGGAGGCCCCGTCCGCGGCCCCGTCCGAGGCCTCCCCGTCGAGGGCGCCGTCTTCCAGGCCGAGCTCCTCGTCGTCCGTCACGGAATCCGTCATCGCGGTCGAACCCCCGCTTTGCGCTGCCGCACTCGAGTGTCTACGAACGTACAAGATATCACGTCGCCGACCCGTCGTTCAGACCCCGGCGTCGATCCCGGCAAGCCGACGGTAGACCTTGTCCAGCGCCGATTGCGCCGAGCGGCGCCGTACGGCGCCACGGTCCCCCGCGAAGCGTTCCAGGTCGGCGGTGACCGCACCCCGCGCGGCGACCGCGATCCACACGGTACCCACCGGCTTCTCGGCGCTTCCCCCGCCCGGGCCCGCGACCCCCGTGATCGAGACGCCCACGTCGGCACCGAGCCGCTCCGCGACCCCCGTCGCCATCTGGCGCGCGACGGCCTCCGACACCGCTCCGTGCCGCTCCAGATCGTCAGGCGAGACGCCGAGCTGGCCCAGCTTCACGCCGTTCGCATACGCCACGACCGCGCCCACGAATACGTCCGAGGCACCCGCATGCTCGGTGATGCGCTGCGCGACCAGACCTCCGGTGCAGCTCTCGGCGGCAGCCAGCGTCCATCCCAGGCGACGGAGCTCGTCGGACACGGCCTCGGCGAGGTCACCGCCAGCGGCTTCGAAACGCCACGGCTGCACGACCGGCGCGAGCGCCTTCCGAAGCTCGTCGAGGCGCGCTTCGGGGTCTTCGTTCGCCACGCGGCCCAGGCTCAGCCGCAGGTCCACCCCGAGCTCGTCGGGCAGGAAGGCGAGCCCCACGTCGGCCCGCAGCCGGTCGGGAAGCGCGTCCCACGCGGGCTGCACGAGCTCGGCCAGGCGGGACTCGGGGATGCCCGTCGTGTGGATCACGAGGTGGTGAAGTCCCGCCGCGAGACTTCCCGCCTCCTGGAGCACGGTCCGGAACGGGCCTTCGACGATCGACCTCATCTCACGCGGAACGCCCGGCACGAGCAGAAGCGTGGCCCGCCCCCACTCGAGCAGGATGCCCGGCGCGGTCCCGACGTCGTTCGGCAGGGCCCGGGCCCCCTCCGGAATCTCGGCCTGACCCTCCGAGAGCTCGGGCATCTCGCGGCCCGAGGCGCGAAAGCGCTCCCGAACCGCGGCTCGCACATCGGGATCCATGACGAGCCCCACGCCGATCAGGTCCGCGACGGCCCCCTTGGTCAGGTCGTCGGACGTGGGACCCAGCCCCCCGGAGACGATCACGAGATCCGCCGCCGCGGCCGCGCGCCGGACGGCCTCCTGGATCTCGTCCACGCGGTCCCGCACCGTGAAGCCGGCGACCACGCGAAGACCCCACGACGTGAGCCTTCGCCCGAGCCAGGCGCTGTTCGTGTCGACGGTCTCGCCGAACAGGAGCTCGTTTCCGACGGACACCAGGGCGACCCGGGTCGGTGGCGTGAGCACCCGGGCGGTGTCCGAGCCGGTCATGCGATCGCCGAAGCGCGTGCGCGGGTCACCCTAATCCCGGATGCCCACGAGGGCACGGTACGACCAGAGATAGTCGATCATCGAGTAGATCGTGAGGATCACCGCAGCCGCCAGCGTGACCGCCACCCACGCTTGCATGACCTGCGAGACCAGGCTCCACGCGAGACCGCTCCACTGCCCCGACTCGGCGAGCTGCCGCACGGGATACCAGAGGAGGAGCCCACCGATGAAGAGCGCCTGGAGCAGAGCCTTCCTCTTGCCCGCCTTGCCGGCGGCGATGACGACGCCGCGCCGTGCCGCGTACGCCCGGAACAGCGTGATGAAGAGCTCCCGCCCGAAGATCACGATCAGGACCCACAGCGGAAGCGGCCCCCACCACGGAACCTCGTCGAGAGAGCCCCCCCGGTGCGAGATCACGTAGAAGGGCACCAGGGTCGCCACGAGCAGAAGCTTGTCCGCGATCGGATCGAGGAGCTTCCCCACGTCCGTGATCAACCCGTACCGGCGCGCCAGCCAGCCGTCCCACACGTCGGAGAGGCCCGCCGCGACGAAGATCGCGAAGGCCCACAGGCGTGCCGCCACCCCCGGTGACACGGCGAGCATGAAGATCACGGGACACGCGAGGATCCGCGTGACCGTGATGACGTTGGGGAGGGTGACGCGGCCGAAGGTCACGGCTCCGGCCTCAGGACAACGACGCGATGACCAGCTTGCTTACGCACGAGAGCGTCTCGAACACGCCCTTGCCCTCGGTCGCGATCCCCTCGAAGTCCGGGACGCCCACGGGGTTGATCTGGGCTCGCAGCTCCTCCGGGGACAGGATGTTGTCCAGGTCGCGCTTGTTGTACTGGATCGCGAAGGGGATGCTCTCGAGATCGTACCCGTACGTCTCGAGGTTCTCGTACAGGTTGTGCATCGACTCGATGTTCGCCTCCGCCCGGGAAGCCTGCGAGTCCGCCACGAACACGATGCCGTCGACCCCCTTCAGGATGAGCTTGCGGCTGGCGTTGTAGTACACCTGGCCGGGCACCGTGTAGAGGTGGAAGCGCGTCTTGAAGCCGCGGATCTCGCCGAGGTCGAGCGGCAGGAAGTCGAAGAAGAGCGTGCGCTCGGTCTCCGTGGCGAGGGAGATCATCTTCCCCTTCGTCTCGGGATTCACCCGCGAGTAGATGTACTCGAGGTTCGTCGTCTTCCCGCCGAGACCCGGGCCGTAGTAGACGATCTTGCAGTTGATCTCGCGGGAGGCGTAGTTGATCATCGACATCGGTCGACGCTACCTCCCGAGACGAGCGGTTGTCGGAGCCAAGAACTCTCCCATGGGTTGCTTGGAGCAGGGGATGCGCGCAAAGAGCCGCGAGCGCGCCGGAAATCGCCCGAGATGAGGCCGCTAGCCCTAAACTCGGCACGCCCGCTTCGGTGGGCAAGGTTGCCGGCTGCGGCGCTCAGCCGCCTGCGGCGCCGATCCGAAGGCTGGACGCCTCGTCGGTCATCCGGTCCAGGATCGCCTGCGCTCGCTCCCGCAACATCCGGCGCGGCTCCCAGGCGATGAAGTCCCTCAACAGGCGGATGAGATCGACGGAAGCGGGCTCCCTNNGAACGCGCGCGGGCTGAAGAGGTCCCGCTGGTATCGGCTGATCTGGCCACGGATGATCAGGGCCGCCAGGGCGCCGGCCGCGGCCGCCGCGAGCACGGTGAGGCCCGCCGTCCGTAAGCGTCTGTTCATCTCACATTTCCCTGCGACCGGCCAACGCCTGCGCGATCGTCGTCCCATCAACATATTCCAGATCGCTTCCCACCGGGATGCCCCGCGCCAGGCGGGTCACCCGCGGACCCAGCGGCCGGATCTCCTGCTCCAGGAAGACCGAGGTCGCCTCTCCCTCGACGCTCGCGTTGGTCGCGACGATCACCTCCCGGATCTCACCCCCCGCGGACGCGATCCGGTGGAGCAGGCTGCCGAGGTTGAGCTCTTCGGGTCCGATCCCGTCGAGCGGGGACAACCGACCGCCCAGAACGTGGAAGAGGCCGCGGTACTGCCCCGTGCGCTCGATCGCTCCGACCTCGTATGCCTCCTCGACGACGCACAGCACGGAGCGGTCGCGCCGGGGACTCGCGCAAATCTCGCACAGCTCCTGCTCGGAGTAGTTCCCGCACTCCCTGCAGGGCCGAATCTTGTCGGCCAGCTCGGAGAGCGCCCTCGCGAGCCTCCGGATGTCCTCCTTCGAGCCCTTCATGAGGTGGTGCACGAGTCTCAGCGCGGTCTTGGAGCCGATCCCCGGGAGTCGCGAGAGCTCGTCGGAGACTCTCTCGATGGCGGACATCCGTGCGGGGGGCCCCTCAGAAGAGCTTGGGCAGGCCCGGGATGTTCATCGGCAGCCCACCGGTCGCCTTGCGCATCTCGGCCTCGTAGGCCGACTGCGCCTTGGCTTGTGCCTCGCTGATGGCGGCGAGCACCAGATCCTCGAGCATCTCGACGTCCCTCGGATCGACACAGGTCGGGTCGATCTGCACCCGCTTGGCCTGGCCCTTGCCATCCACGGTGACCGTGACCATGCCACCACCCGAGGAGGCCGAGATCGACTTCGTCTGAAGCGATTCCTGAAGCTCGGTCATGCGCGCCTGCAGCTGCTGGCT
>JABAOE010015873.1_pt1 | contig 10290 bp, 8 predicted proteins | sample 7062141 | NCBI WGS metagenome assembly JABAOE01 (sample SAMN14538627, study PRJNA623070) | marine sediment metagenome | biome: marine biome [ENVO:00000428]; feature: marine pelagic biome [ENVO:01000023]; material: deep marine sediment [ENVO:00002113] | place: India: Gulf of Khambhat ...
CGATCATCAAAGACAAGCTGTTCTTCTACACGGCCTACGAGAAGTTCGAGACGGCCTCGGTCAACCAGTTCGGCGCGGCCGATGACAGCTCTTTCCCGCGCAGCGAGACGAGCTTGACGCTCGCCGAGCTCAATCAGGTCAACAGTATCCTTAGCAGCTCATACGCGCGCGAGGCGGGCAGCATCGTTCGCAACCTGCCCGTCGAGTCGGAGCGGATCTTTGCGCGCATTGACTGGAACATCAACGAGGATCACCGCCTCGAGGGCGCTTACACAAGCCTCGAGGAAACGACAACCATCAATGACGACATGGACGGAGGCACTCGCGGTGCGTTCACATTCGCGGACAACTTCCACCTGCGCGGTTCGGACTCCGAGACATACGCTGTGCGCCTGTACTCCAACTGGACGGACAACCTCTCGACCGAATTCCGCTACTCGACACAGGAAGTCATCGATATCCAGAACCCGGTCGGCGGCGGTGAACAGCAGGATGCTGTGCCCAAGCCGCGTATCGCGATCAGCGCTTTCGGCGATGCGAGCGAATTCTTCGGCCAGGACTTCGTCAGCGGCCCGGGCACGTTCCGCTCGGCCAATAGACTGGCAACCGAGAAGGACCAGCTGAAGCTGAAGTTCGATTACCAGGTGGGCAACCACCTGATCACGGGTGGCTACGAGTACGAGACGCTGGACGTCTTCAACCTGTTCATCATCAACGCGACCGGCACGATCTTCTTCAACTCGGTGCAGGATCTCGCGGACGGCAACGCGTACGAGGTCATCTCGGCGAACTCGTTCACCGGCGACCCGAACGACGCCGCAGCAATCTACGGTCGAGACGTCAACTCGCTGTTCCTGCAGGACAAGTGGCAGATCAACGACAGCGTCGAGCTGATCTATGGCCTGCGCTACGACTGGTACGAGACGGGCGACCTCCCGCTCGAAAACCCGAACTACATCGAGCGCTTCGGCATCACGAACCAGGTCTCCTATGACGGGCTCGACATCATCCAGCCGCGCATCGGCCTGAACTACACGCTGCCCGACAGCTGGGGTGACACGCGCCTGTCACTGGGCGTCGGCGTGTTCTCAGGTAATGACCCGACGGTCTGGTTCTCGAATGCCTACCAGAACTTCGGCGGTGCGCTCGGCAGAGCGACGGCGACCGGTACCGCGGCGTGCGCCGGGCTGTTCAACGACGACGGTGTCATCCCTGGCTTCGGCAACGGCGCGCCGTCTATTCCGAGCTGTGTACTCGACGCCGCGCAGAACCAGGCGCTCAACACGGCCGGTGCGGTCAACGCGACGGACCCGGATTTCGAGTTGCCAAATGTCACGCGCTACAGCATCGGTCTCGAGCACAACACGTCATTCGAGAGCAACTTCCTGAGCGACTGGAACCTGCGCGCTGACTTCATCTACTCGGATCTCAAGGACCAGGTTGCTTTCCTCGATCTGTCGTTGCAGCAAGTCGGTACCGCTCCGGACGGCCGGCCGACCTACGCCCAGGTCAACCCGCAGAACGACGGCTGTAATGCGACGTTCAACGGCCCGCGGGAAGGCTTCAGTAACGTGACTGACGAATGTTTCGGTGGCGCTACGCAGGACGTCTTCTTCACGAACCAGCCCGGTGACGGCGGCCATACGCTCACGTTCTCTTTGCAGGGTAACAAGACGTTCAACTGGGGCGATGCGTGGACGGCAACAGTTGCCGGCGGCTACTCGTACAATGAGTCCGAGATTGCCAACCCGGGCACGTCGTTCACGGCGGCCGAGAACTTCCGTGCGGTTGTCGCGGAAGACATCGTCAACCTGCCGGTCGGCCCGTCGCTGCGTAACGTCCCGCACAACTTCGTGATCAGCGCAGTGCTCTCGAACGAGTTCTGGTCGGGTTACAAGACGAGTCTCGGCGCGTTCTTCCAGCGTCGTGCCGGCGGCGAGGTCAGCCCGGTCTTCACTGGGGGCTTCTCGGGCCAGATCGGCGATACTGGCGGTCGTGCGCGTAACCTGATCTACGTCCCGACGGGTGAATCCGATCCGCTCGTCAGCTTCGGTGACGGTTTCGACACCGCGGCGTTCTTCCGCTGGGCCGACAGGAACGACCTCAAGCGCGGCCAGATCCAGAAGAAGGGCGGCATCNNACCTCGATATCCGTATTCAGCAGGAGATCCCGTTCTTTGGTCGTGCCAAAGCGAAGATCTACCTCGATATCGAGAATGTCCTCAACATGATCAACGATGACTGGGGCGCCAAGCGCTACATCAACACGCAGGATATCCAATCGGCCGTTGCGGTCGTCGATGCGACGATCGAGGATGACAATACGTACACGTACAACAGCTTTACGGCGCCTGTTAAATTGGCAGACGCGTTCGATTCGCTGTACCGCATCCAGTTTGGAATCCGGGCTGACTTCTAGTCTGAACGTGCTGAGCAAGGCTCAGTGAAAGCCTTAGAAGGCGCCCCCTCTTGGGGGCGCTTTTTTTGTGTTTTGCTCGCCTTGGCGCTGAACTTGGCCGAAGCCGAGACAGCGGAAGAGACAGTGCGTTCGACACCGCGCCCATCCAACATCATCGTCGTCATGGGCGACGATCACGCCCAGTGGGCTGTCGGCGCCTACGGGCTAGATGCGCTCGATACGCCGAATATCGACTGGCTGGCCGAGCGGGGCGTGCTGTTCGAGAATGCGATGTCACCTGCGCCGGTCTGCTCGCCGGCGCGGGCGAGTTTCCACACGGGCAAAATACCGTCGCAGCACGGCGTGCATGACTTCCTCGCCGAGCAGGACGAATTCGATGCGAACTGGCTCTCCGGCGAGACGCTGCTGGCCGAGCGGCTATCCGAGCTCGGTTATCGCACGGGGCTTTTCGGTAAGTGGCACGCAACGACAGACAGTAAGCCGCCGCAGCGCGGCTTCGATCGCTGGCTCAGTTACGACCCACGCCGCGCGGGCTGGGAAAACCAGTACCGACACAGCGGCACGGTAAGCTTCTCGAGTGACGGTGACGAACTCGACTACACGGGTACCCAGGCCTGGTTTTTGACGAGCGAAGCCATCGCCTTCATTGACCAGCCGCAAGACAAGCCGTTTTTTGTCAGTCTCAATTTCACGGAACCGCACGAGCCATTTGCCGGCTTGCCGGAAAGGCTGGTTGCGCGTTACCGGCAGCTTGCCGGGAACCTCGTCAGGGCTGGCGGTGCCTCGGAGCTCGAGGATCGCGGTCCGGATACAACGACGCCGGCAGATCATGTCGAGCAGCTCGCACAGTACCTTGCCGCCGTGACGCTGATCGACGAGCAGGTCGGTCGACTGCTCGATGCCTTGCAAGGCCGACAGCTTATCGAGACGACTCTCCTCGTCTATACCTCGGATCACGGCTTGCTCGTCGGGCAATACGGCCTCTATGGCAAGACCAACGCGACCAAGCCGCCGAATTTTTACGAAGAGACGATTCGCATCCCGCTGGTCGTGCACGCGCCGGGCAACGATTTCCGTGGCCGGCAGACGCGCGGTGAGTTTGTCGATCTCATCGACCTGCATGCAACCGTCATCGACTATGCCAGCGGCGGGCTTCTCGAGTCTGCTTATGGTCCCGGTCGTTCGCTGCGGGTGTTGCTCGAAGGTCAGCGCAATACTGCCTGGCGACAGATGCAGTTCGCCGAACGCGGCAATTCCCGCATGGTCAGCGATGGCCGCTGGAAGCTCGTGCGTCTGTATCATCGGGACGATGACACACCACCGGAGGACACCTGGTACGACCTGGCGCATCCGTTCGGCGAGCGCCACGCGGCTGATCCCCCCGCTGCGCCGATCCGCGGGCGGCTGATGACCGGGCTCGAGCGATTCTTCGAGCGCTACGAAACCGCCGAGCACAGTGGCCGACGGATCTGGGAACAGCCCGCCCCCAATGCGCGGATGCGCCGTGACCTGAGAGCCGACTGAGTTCCGCTAGTGAGCGGCGCCGATGTCCCGCTGCCGGCCCGCCGCGGGCATCGGGATCACCTCGTGGCGCCGGAAATACTCGATCGTCAGGTCGCCTAGCGGCCGCGATGTCCGCAGCAGGTCCGTGACGAGGAACTCATCAAAGTGATCGCCGCCNNCGCCGCCCCTGGCTATGATCTGTGGCACCGCCACTTCAAGCACGTCGTCGTCCTCGATTTCCACGCCGTTATGCTTGAGTGATACCAGGCGCTCGCGCTCAGGTCTTGACGTGTCGTAGACGACGTCGAGCTGCGAGACCTGCATGAGCCCGCGCAACAGCGTGAACGACTGTTCCATGATCTCCTTCAGCTCTGCGCCAGTGACCTCCACGACGACAATCGGGTCGATGAAAGGGTTCGTGTCGAGGATGTCGACGATCTCGACCTCGCCCTCGGGGATGTCCTTGCGAATCGTGCCCGGATGAATAAGACCGATATCGGCACCCGTCATCTCGACGGTGATATCGGCCAGCAGGTTGCCAAGGTCCGACTCGTCGAAATAGCGACGGTTCAGGCGCGCCTCGGTGCGGCCGACGACCTCCGTGATTTCAGGATGCGCGGCGCGGTAGGCGGCGTTCTTGCGCTCGATCACCGGATCCGCCTCCAGCGCGTCGGAGTCGACCGGCACCAATCGCCCGTCATAATGCTTGATCTGGCGGGTCTCGGCATCGAGAGTCAGCTGAAGAAAGCCGAGGTAGGTTGCCTGGCCGAAGGTTTGCATGATCAGCGTACCGTTCTCCGGGCTGACCACGGGCTCCCAGGTGCCGGCATCGGCGTGCCCGCCGAACAGCACGTCGACGCCCTGCACAGCGTCGGCGAGCGCGATGTCCTTGTTGATGTCGCGAGCAAGCCGTGGGTCGACTTCGGCATCGGTCTGCATCGGCGCCGTGTGTCCCTGGTGCGTCAGCAGGACGACGAGGTCGACCTCGTCACGCAGCTCGTCGACCGACGGCTGGACGGCCTCTGCCGGATCGGAGACGTCGAGGTTGTCGATGGCGCCCGGGGTGGTTGCCGTGTAAGCCGCGTCCTGCCCCAGGATGCCGATGACCCCGATGCGCAGGCCATTGCGCTCGATGATCGCGTGCTTCTGCGCATACGGATGATCGGTGTCCTTGTAGTGGATATTTGCGCCGAGCACCGGGAACGGTGCGCGGTTCTTCTGCCACTCGAAAATGTCCGCGCCGTAGTCGAACTCGTGGTTACCGATAGCCATCGCGTCGTAGCCCATCGTGATCATGTACTCGAACATCAGCGCGCCGTCGGTCAGTTTCGACAGCGCGCCCGTAAAGATATCGCCAGAGTCGAATAAGAATACGTTCGGCTCATCGCGCCGAATGTTCTTGATCAGGGTCGCGAGCTCGGCGATGCCGCCGATGTGCTCCATGTCTTCCCGCCACCAGGCCGGAACGGGATCGTAGGCACTCTCGATGTCGTTGGTAAAAACGAGCGTGACCACGATGTCCTCGCCAGGGTTCGCATCGGTTTGCCCCGCAACGATCGCGGACATCGAAAGAAGAACAAAGCAGAACATGCGGAGGATTCGGTGCATCGTGGCTCCGTCGTTATCGTCACGGTTACGGGAATCTGGCCGACCTAAGTTACAATATTTCGACTTTGTTTGGATATACGCCGATGCAATATTCACTACCTGCGCTAATGCTCATTCTCGCAACGACCATTCTGGCTGCCTGTTCTGGCAATGACGCGGAGAAGGCTGAAGGCCGAGCCTTTACCAGCCTCGATACGACCGTGCAGTCGCGAGACGTTGCGGTCCCGGTGACACTCGTCATGCCCGAACTCGGCGAGGGAGAAACTGCACCCGTGGTGTTGATGGCTCACGGTCACGGCGGTTCCAGGGATGAAGCCGGCGGCTTCCGACTGACGGCCGAGGCGCTGGCGCGGCGCGGCATCGCTTCGGTGCGCATGGACTTTTCCGGCTGTGGCGACAGCAGCGAACCCTTCACCGAGAATAGTCCCAGCAACATGCTGCTCGATCTGCGCGCGGTGCGCGAATTTGCGGCATCGCGGGATGGCATCGACAAGGACCGGATCGGCCTGCTCGGCTTCAGCATGGGCGCGCGCCTGGTTGCGATGCTCTCGGCGCTGGATCGCGGCTACAAGGCCATGGTGACCTGGGCGCCCGAGGTCGGCGACAACGCGCAGTGGCAGATTTCTCACTTTGGCGGCGCGCAGGCGTATTACGATCTCAAGCGCACGGCTCAGGAGACGGGCGCGGCCGAGTACACGACGCCCTGGGCGACGCAGCTCGAACTCGGTTATCGCTGGTTCACGGACATGGAGCAGAGCAGGCCGCTCGAGGCGCTGGCCAAATTCACGGGCCCCGTGCTCATCGTCTCCGCAGACGAAGACGAAGTGGTAACGCAGGCCACTGTCGAAGCGGCTGCCGCTGCTCTGACGAGCAGCGAAGAGGTCGTGCGCCTGGCGATTCCCGGTGTGGGCCACGGACTGGGCTTTTACGCGGACGAACCCAAAATTGCCGCGCGCGTTGTGGAGGCTTCCGTCGACTTTTTCGCCGAGCGCCTCTAGCGAAGCCGTTATCCTTGAAGGATCTCCGCGCAGATCTGCCTGAGCCAGCGATTCGTCGAGTCTTTGTCGTAGCGGCGGTGCCAGAAGAGAAAATATTCCACGGGCCGTGATGCGATCGGCAGGTCCAGTATCGCCAGCGGATAGTGGCGCATCAGTTCCTCGCAGGCGCGCCGCTGCAGGGTGAGGATCAAGTCCGAGGCGAGCAGGGCATCGGCTACCTGCATGAAATAGGGCACCGACAGTCTCACGGAGCGTTCCAGGCCTTGCGAACTCAGCAGCTCGTCGACCGGACCGGTCGATATGCCGAGCGGCGACACCATCATGTGCTCTGCCGAGAGATATTTATCGAGCGAGAGTCTTTCGCCTGACAGGGGATGGCCCTGGCGGCACAGGACGACGAACTCGTCTTCGAAGAGACGCTGCTGCCTGAGGTGTTGCGGCACGTGCCAGTTGAGCGTGATGACGAGATCGACGCTGCCGGATTCGAGCTGTTTCACGGCGTAATCGCGCTCGAGGACCTTGAACACCAGCCGGGAGCCCGGCGACGCTTCGGCCACCCGCCGGGTCAAGGGCGGCAGCAGGATATGCTGGATCTCGTCGGTCGTCGAAATGACGAAATCGCGATGAATGGCAATCGGGTCGAACTCGATTTCGCCGCCCAGGGCTTCGAAAGACTCGATCAGCGCGGAGACCCTGGGTGCGATCGCGAGCGCCTTGCTGGTTGCCGCCATGCGGCGGCCGCTGCGGACAAAGAGGTCGTCGCCGAAAGTTTCCCGCAGGCTCTTGAGCTGCTTGCTGACGCCCGACTGCGTGAGCCCGAGGGCATCTGCGGCTGCTGTGATACTCCCATTGGAGAGGATCGCATCGAAAACCAGCAGGTCCTGCAGGCGAAGATTCAAACTATTCTTTTTCGTCATAACTTAAATTCTATTTTTGACATTGTAGAATAGTTTGCCGAACTCTACAGTAGCCGCTGGGGAGGTACGAACATGAATGCAGCAAAACTCAACGCGCCGGTCGTCGCGAAAACCGACGTGGTCGTGGTCGGCGGCGGTGCGGCCGGCGTCAGCGCTGCCGTCTCTGCGGCGCGAAACGGGTTAACCGTGACTTTGCTCGAGCGCTACCACCACCTGGGCGGCATGGCTTCGGGCGGCATGGTCCTCGTTCTCGACGATATGGTGAATGGCCAGGAAATCACGGTCGCGGGCATCGTCGATGAATTCATCAAGCGTATGGAAAAAGAGGGCATGGCCGTTACGCCGCCGCCGGAAGACCGCTACGCCAGCGACGAGATGTATCGAAAGTGGGCCCGCTGGGGCGTGCACGACTTTCACCAGGCAAAAAAGCCCCAGCCCATCGTCTACGCCACGGCTTTCGATCCCGACGCCTGGAAGCGGACGTCGCTCGATCTCGTGCGCGAGAACGGCATCAACCTGCGCCTGCACAGCTGGTTCAGCGAAGCCATCGTCGAGGACGGCGCGATCAAGGGGGTGATCTGTCAGACCAAGCTCGGCCGGCAGGCCGTGCTCGGTGACATCGTCATCGACACGACCGGCGATCTCGACGTCGCCTGTGGCGCAGGCGCCGAGTTTACCCAGGGGCAATACATCGTCACGACCNNCACGACCGTCTTTCGCCTGGCCAACGTGGATACCGAGGAGGCGATGCGCTTCGAATATGAAGAGCCCGAGGCTTTTGCCAAGATCAATCGCGAAGCTCGCCGCATCATCGGCGGTGCCTGGGAGATGTGGTGGCTGAAGACGCCGATTCCCGGCGTCGTCTGGTGCAATTGTCCGCACATGCCCGGTTATGACGGCATTTCCGTCGAGGACCTGACGGCAGCCGAGTACGAGGGCCGCGAGCGCATGATGGGACTCTACAACTACGTTCGGGAGCACATGCCGGGCTTCGAGAACGCAAACATGCTCGGGGCTGCCGAACAGGTCGGCGTGCGTACGACGCGCATGCTCAGGGGCGAATATGTCGTCACCAAGGACGACATCGTCAGTCGGCGCTATTTCACCGATACCGTGTGCCGGGGCCGGGACTACTACACACCGTATCGCGCGCTGCTGCCGAGCCGCGTCGACCAGTTGATCGTGGCCGGCCGACACTATTCCGCCGAGCCGGAAGCGCAGAAACGCTCGCGCGAGATACCGCCTTGCATGGCGCAGGGCGAAGTCGCCGGCATCGCCGCCTCGATTGCCCTGCAGGAGGACATTCGGATTCGGGAAGTCGATTACCGGAAGATCCAAAAGCAAATGCGCGCGCAAGGCGCGGATCCCGGCGACGTGCCGTCATCGAATGCGACCGGTATCGACGAACTCGCAGCAAGCGCATAAACGGACAGGGAGTTACAGGCGACATGAGCAATTCGAATACGCTGCCGCTCGACGGCATTCGGGTCATCGACTTTACGCAGGTCATGATGGGGCCGTCTGCAACGCAGATGCTTGCGGACTTCGGCGCGGACGTCATCAAAATCGAGAATCCCCGGGGTGGTGATCTTTCGCGCACGGCGCTCGGCGGTACCGACGAGGCCGGTCTCAACAATCCCGTTTTCTGCAGTCTGAACCGCAACAAGAGATCGCTGGCACTGGATCTGCGTGACGAGGCAAACAAGGCGATCGTCTACGATCTGATTTGTGATGCCGACGTCGTCGTCAGCAACTTCCGCGCCGGCGTCATGGACCGAATTGGTTTTGGCTATGACCGGCTCCGGGAAATCAATCCGCGGATCGTTTACGCGGCCGGCAGCGGCTACGGGCCAACGGGCCCTTACGCGCACAAGGGCGGCCAGGACGTGCTCGCCCAGGCGATGAGCGGCGTGATGATGCGCCGCGCAGACGCCTCGATCCCCATGTCCATTTACCCGACGGCATTGTGCGATTACACGGCGGGGATGCACCTGGTCCAGGCTGTGCTTGCCGCGCTGATCGGGGTTGCAAAGACCGGCGAGGGACAACGAGTCGAGGTGTCGCTGTACGACTCGATGATCGCGATGCAGATGCAGGAAGCCGCCTGCCACATGCACAGCGGCAAGGAGATCAACTGGGCCGAGATGCCCCTGACCGGCGTTTTTGTGACCGCCGACGGCGCACTCGTGCTCGTCGGTGCATTCAAAGCCAATCCTTTGCAGGACATTTGCAACGTACTCGAGATCGAGGATCTTTCCCGGGAGTACCCCGATCTCGAGTCCCAACGTGCGGCGAAAAGCTACCTGCAGGAACGGTTCCGAGACGAGTTTGCGAAGCAAACGACCGCGCACTGGATCGGCCGGCTCGAGGAGGCGGATCTTTTGTGCGCGCCGGTTCGAGAGCTTCCCGAGGTACTCGAGGATCCGCAGACCGAGGCCAATGGCATCATCGTCGAATTCGAGCATCCCGTGCACGGTGCGATGCGCGTCGTCGGCTGCCCGATCCATTTCTCGAGTAGCGACTGNNNCGACTGTGGACTGCGCATGGCGCCGCCGCGACTCGGCGAGCATAACGAGGAGATACTCGCTGAGCTCGGTAAGCCGGCTGTCGCGAAAGCCGGTGCCTGATGAGCGTCCTGTTCGACATCGACGGGCACGTTGCGCGGGTCACGATCGATCGGGCCGAGCGCATGAACGCGCTCGACGAGGCCACTGCGGATCAGCTCGAGGCGATCTGGCAGCGCGTCGAGGCCGATCCCGAGGTGCGCGTCGTCGTCCTCACGGGCAGCGGCGAGAAAGCGTTTTGCGCCGGGGCCGATATGAAAGCAGCGAACAACGGCAAATCGG
>JABAOE010019827.1_pt2 | contig 10289 bp, 11 predicted proteins | sample 7062141 | NCBI WGS metagenome assembly JABAOE01 (sample SAMN14538627, study PRJNA623070) | marine sediment metagenome | biome: marine biome [ENVO:00000428]; feature: marine pelagic biome [ENVO:01000023]; material: deep marine sediment [ENVO:00002113] | place: India: Gulf of Khambhat ...
CTCCAAGGGCGCGATGCTCAGCCACCGCAATATGCTCTATAACGTGTTCCAGGTCGTCCGCTGGCAAGGCGACGTTTACGACGAATTCGACTTTTTGACGGCCGTCACGGCGCTGCCGCTCTATCACATCTTCTCGCTGCAGGCGAACTGCCTGACCGTCATCGCCCAGGCCGGGCTCAACGTGTTGATCACGGACCCGAGAGATACCCGAGCATTCGTCAAAGAGCTTGGCAAGTATCCTTTCAACCTGATTACCGGCGTAAATACCCTGTTCGTCTCACTGCTCAATGCGCCCGGGTTTCGCGACCTCGACTTCCGGGCGCTGCGCGTCTGCATCGGCGGCGGCATGGCAGTGCAGCCGGCGGTCGCAGCGGAGTGGAAAGCCGTAACCGGCCGCACGATCCTGCAGGGTTACGGACTGACCGAAACCTCGCCGGTCGCCATCGTCAACCCCCTCGACAGTGAGTTCACCGGCTCGATCGGCCTGCCGGTATCGTCAACCGAAGTGATGATCTGCAGCGACGCTGGCGAGGAACTGCCAATCGGCGAGATCGGCGAAGTCTGTCTCAAAGGGCCGCAGGTCATGGAGGGCTACTGGCAGCGACCCGACGAGACCGCGCAGGTAATGTTACCCGGCGGCTGGCTGCGTACCGGTGATATCGGCCGTATCGATCCCGACGGGTACGTGTTCCTCGAGGACCGTAAGAAAGACATGATCCTCGTCTCGGGTTTCAACGTGTATCCCAACGAAGTCGAGAACGTGGTCGTCGAGATGGAAGGGATTCTCGAAGCCGCGGCCATCGGCATCCCCGACGAGCGCTCGGGCGAAGTAGTCAAAATATTCGCGGTGCGCAAGGATGCGAGCGTGACCGAGCGGGACGTTCTCGATTACTGCCGCGGCAAGCTCACCAACTACAAGCGGCCCAGGGCCGTCGAATTCCGCGACGAACTGCCGAAGACCAACGTCGGCAAGATTTTGCGCCGCGCGCTGCGCGAAGAATCCTGATCGAACGTTCCGGCTCTGATCGACCGGTGAGCTGCCCGCCCGCCAATCGCTTGTCAACTATGGTATTGCGGGCTCAACTCGTGCACGGCCTCGATCAGCACCTGCACGTTTTCGGGGTCGATATCGGGCGTGATGCCGTGGCCGAGATTGAAAACGTGGCCGGGTCCATGGCCGTAACTTGCGAGCACCTCGGCAACGCCCTGGCGAATCGCTGCAGGAGAATCTCTGAGCGTCGCCGGGTCCAGGTTGCCCTGCAGCGCAACCGTGTCGGCCACGTATTCTCGCGCCGTCGCGAGATCCGTCGTCCAGTCGACACCGAGCGCGTCACAACCACTCGCCGCCATTTCCCCGAGCAACCGCCCGGCACCTTTGGTGAAAAGGATAATCGGGACTCGCCGGCCGTCGTGCTCGCGAGTCAGGCCATCGACGATGCGCTGCATCGGAGCGAGTGAGAAGCGCCGGTAATCGTCGGCATTCAGTGCCGCGCCCCAGGTATCGAAGACCATTGCCACCTGTGCGCCAGCCTCGATCTGCGCATTGAGGTAATCCGTCGTCGTCTCAGCGACGCTCGCGAGCAGCGCCTGCAACGCTGCCGGCTCATCCGCGGCAAGACCCTTGATCGTCGGAAACTCACGAGACGATCCGCCCTCGACCATGTAGGTCGCAACCGTAAACGGGCTGCCCGCAAACCCGATCAGCGGCACGGCGCCATCGAGTTCGCGGCGTATCGTCCGCACGGCTTCGAATACATAGCCGAGCTCGGTACCGACGTCCGGCCGCCTGAGCTTGCGGATCTCGGCCACGGACTGCACCGGCCGCTCGAACCTGGGTCCTTCGCCAGCTGCGAAATAAAGGCCAAGGCCCATCGCATCGGGAACGGTCAGGATATCGGAGAACAGTATCGCTGCATCGAGACGGAAGCGGCGCAGTGGCTGCATGGTCACCTCGCAGGCCAGCTCGGCATTCCGGCACAGGCTCATGAAATCTCCCGCCCGTGCGCGAACTTCGCGGTACTCGGGCAGGTAGCGGCCGGCCTGGCGCATAATCCAGACCGGCGTTCGCGGCACTCGCTCGCGAAGCAGCGCCCGCAGCAACAAATCGTTTTTGAGCTCGCTCACGCGCAGTCAACTTCGGCGGCGATACTGGCCTGAATGGCTTCGGCGGCCGCGCGCGGATCCTCGGCATCGCGGATCGGCCGGCCCACGACAATGTAATCGGCGCCGTTTCGAAACGCGGTCTGTGGCGTCACGACCCGTTTCTGGTCGCCGGACGGCTTGTTGTCGACCGGCCGAATGCCCGGTGTCACGACGAGCAGTTTTTCGTCGATCTGTGCCCTCAACTTCGCCACCTCGAGCCCGGAGGAGATAACGCCGTCACAGCCAGCCTCGAGCGCCCGGCGCGCCCGCGAAAGCACGAGAGCCTCGACGGCGCAGGCGAAACCGAGGTCATCGAGGTCGCCGCGATCGAGGCTCGTCAACACGGTGACACCGAGAACCTTGAGCGTGTCGCCCTTGTTTTCGGCCGCCGCCTCCATGATCGACTGGTTGCCGTGCACGGTCACGAAACTCGCGCCGCGGTCCTTGAGCTGGCGCACGGCCGAGCCGACCGTCGCCGGTATATCGAAAAACTTGAGGTCGCAGAACACGCGCTTGTCGCGCTCGAGCAGCCAGTCGAGCAACTCGAAATAGCCGCCGCTCATCATGAGTTCGAGGCCGATCTTGTAGAACGTGACGGCCGGGCCGAGCATGGTGGTCAGCGATCGTGCCTGGTCGCAGTCAGCCACATCCATTGCGAAGATCAGCCGCTCGCGGGTCGGGATGTTCTTAGTCGTCAACGGGGCTCCCGCCGGGTCGCTTATCAAGGCGCCGCATTCTAGCAGAGCCTGTCGTTCAGCCGTTGCTGCACAGGCGTTCGAACTCCGCAATCGCGAAGCGGTCGGTCATGCCGGCCACGTAGTCGGCCACGACGCGGGCGCGCCTGTGCTCGTCGCCGGCATCGGCGCGTGCGGAAAATTCTGCCGGCATCGTCGCGGGTGACTGCATGTAGATGTTGAACAGTTCGCGAACGATGCGTTCGGCCTGGCGGGTCATGGCGAGTTTCTTCTCGTGGCTGTAGAGATGCTGCTTGAGAAACTGCTTGAGCGAGAGGTGTTCGGCAAAAATTTCCGGCGACATCTTGACGAGTACCTCGCCTGCGCTGCGCACTTCGTCAGCATTCGCCGGTGCGAGCCGCTCTAGATTCGCCCGCGTCGTCTCGATGAGGTCGGTAACGACCGTGCCGATCATGCGGCGGATCGTCTCGTAGATCAGCCGTCGATCGTCGAGATCCGGGTAACGCTCGCTGACCGCCGCGTAGTTGCGCCCAAACAATGCCTGAGTGCAGAGCTGATCGAGGGTGATCAAACCGGCCCTGAAACCGTCATCGACATCATGATTGTTGTAGGCGATGGCATCTGCAATATCGGCGATCTGCGCCTCGAGCCCCGGCTGTTCGCGTTTCAGGAAGCGTTCGCCGACATCACCGAGGTCACGGGCATTGCGCTTTGCGCAATGCTTGAGAATCCCCTCGCGGGTTTCGAACATCAGATTGAGACCGGGGAAATCGGCGTATTTGGCCTCGAGCCTGTCGACTACGCGCAATGATTGCAGGTTGTGTTCGAAGCCGCCGAATTCGCGCATGCAGGCGTTTAGCATGTCCTGACCGGCATGCCCGAACGGGGTGTGGCCGAGATCGTGGGCAAGACAGATCGCCTCAGTCAGCGGCTCATTGAGCGACAGTGCGCTGGCCACCGATCGGCCGATCTGCGCAACTTCGAGCGAGTGCGTCAGGCGGGTGCGGTAAAGATCGCCCTCATGATTGACGAAGACCTGGGTCTTGTACATGAGCCGCCGGAAGGCCGTCGAGTGGATGATCCGGTCCCGGTCACGCTGGTATTCGCTGCGGTAGGCAGGAGCCGGTTCCGGGAACCGTCGGCCGCGCGAGCGGCTCTCGCAGGTCGCATAAGGCGCGAGCGCGCCGACCGTCATTCCGCCACGACTCCGCAGATTCTCTCGAGTTCAGCTTGATCGAAGTCCGCGGTGACGCGGGCCCGGCCGAGCTCCTCGAGGAGCACGAGACGCAGCGCCTTGCCGAGCACTTTTTTATCGCGGCTCATGGCCTCGATAAGGACGTTGCCGTCGATGTCGGGCTTCTCGGTCGGCAAGCCCGCGGCGGCGATCAACCCACGCAGACGGCTGTATGCGGTTTCGTCGATGCCACTCAGTTCAGTAGCCATGACCATGCCCGCGGCGACAGCCTCGCCGTGCAGCCAGTTGCCGTAACCCTGACAGTTCTCTATCGCGTGACCAAAGGTGTGTCCGAAGTTGAGTATTGCCCGGCGGCCGGCTTCGCGCTCGTCCTCGGCAACCACCTCGGCCTTGATTTCGCAAGAGCGCGCAACCGAGTGCGACAGCGCCTCGGAATCTTTAGCGAGCAGCTCGTCGAGGTGCGATTCGAGCCAGCCAAAAAACTCGGCATCGGCGATGGCACCGTACTTGATTACCTCGGCCAGTCCCGCCCGAAGCTCCCGCTCGGGCAACGTCGTGAGCGTGTCCGTGTCGATAAGCACGATCCGCGGCTGGTAGAAGGCGCCGATCAGGTTCTTGCCACTGGGGTGATTGACCGCGGTCTTGCCGCCCACGGAGGAGTCGACCTGGGCCAGCAGGGTCGTGGGCACCTGCACGAAATCGACGCCGCGCATGTAACTCGCCGCCGCGAAGCCCGCGATGTCGCCGATGACGCCGCCGCCGAGGGCCACGACGGTCGTGTCGCGATTGGCCCCGATCTCGACGAGCCGGTCGATGATCGCACTCATGGTAGCGAGTGTCTTGTGCACTTCCCCGTCAGGCAGCACGAGAGACTCGACACTCGCACCGGGAAGACAGGTTCGGAGACTCTCGAGATAAAGCGGTGCCACCGTCTCGTTGCTGACAATCAGGTAGTCCGGCCCGGAAAGATATTCGCACAGGTCGAAACCACCGCCGAGCAGTTCACTGCCAATCACGATCGGGTAAGACCGCTCGTTCAGGCTGACCGTTATGACTTTGCGCACTGGCATAACGGCTAGATTACCGCAAAGGCTTTTCCCAGCCCACGGTTGCCACCGGACAAGCGGTCCTCAGAGGCGTTCGACAATCTCCCGGGCGACCGCCTTGACCCGGCGGCCGTCGGTATCGATGACCAGGTCGGCGATCTCGCGATACAGGGGGTCGCGATGGGTCAGGAGTTTCTCGAGGGTTTCTTCAGCATCGCCCTGCATGAGCAGCGGTCGCTCACGGCCGTGTCTCGTCCTCGACAGCTGCTGGGCCACCGAGGTGTACAGGTAGATCACGACACCGCGTGCGCCGAGGTGGCTGCGACTGTCTGCATCGAGCACGGCACCGCCTCCGGTCGCGAGCACGATACCCTCACGCTGCGAGAGTTCGTCGACGACCTTTGCCTCGCGTTTGCGAAAGCCGGCCTCGCCCTCTTTTTCGAAAATAAACGGTATATCGACGCCGGTGCGCGCCTCTATCTCGTCGTCGCTATCGAGGAAATCGAGGTGCAGCAGGCGGGCAAGCTGCCGGCCGACGGCCGACTTGCCAGCGCCCATTGGCCCGATGAGGAAAAGATTCTGCGCCTGTCTCATATTAAGAAGAAAGCCAACCCGAAGGTCGGCTTTCCCCGATATCGAATGCTCTGCAAATCAATAGACGCTGGCGTCCTGGTCGAGAATGCGCGGCGTTACGAATATCAGCAGCTCTGCCTTGTTGTTGACGCGCTGTTTGCTCTTGAACAGGTTACCCACGCCCGGGATATCCGCGAGCAACGGGACTTTGCTGATGGTTTCGCGACGCTCGGTCTCGTAGATCCCGCCGAGCACGACGGTCTGGCCGTCGGCAACGAGGACCTGCGTCTGCACCTGCCGGGTATCGATGCTCGGCACCGTGCCGCCAAGACCCCCGGTCGATATGACCGCGCCGACGTTATCCTTGCTGACCAAAAGGTCCATGATGATGTTGTCGTCGGGTGTGATCTGCGGTGTCACGGTCAGGCTGAGTACCGCTTTCTTGAACTGTACCGTCGTCGCTCCCGAAGATGCGGATTGCTGGAACGGAATCTCGACGCCCTGTTCGATACGGGCTTCCTTCTGGTTTGCGGTAATGACCCGCGGCGTGGAGACGATCTCACCACGTCCTTCGGCTTCGAGTGCCGTCAGTTCGAGATCGACGAGATAGTCGGTCTCGAGCACGGCCAGCGAGAACCTGCCCGCGGCGTCCGCAATGGGCACGCTGACGTTGTACCGATTGTTCAGTGACGGTAGCTCGATCGGAAATACCGTGCCGTTGCTCGGGTCCGCCCGGTTACTGAGCGCCGAACCGATCATCGTGTCGGTGCCGGCACCCGTGCCGGAAATCACCGTGACGCCGTCGGAGCTGTTCTCTTCGTAAGCCGTGACGCCGAGGCGCACGCCGAGATCGCGACTGAAATCGTCGTTGACGACGACGATCCGCGATTCGATCAGCACCTGCTTGATCGGCACATCGAGCGTGCGGACCATGCGGCGGATATCCTGCAGCCGTTCGGCCGTATCCTGGACAAGGAGCGTATTGGTCCGCTCGTCCACGCCGATGCTGCCGCGATCCGAGAGCAGGGCTTTGCCGCCGCCGCCACCACTGATCAGGGCAGCCAGATCGGACGCTTTCGCATAGTTGACCTGCAGGAATTCGGAGTACAGCGGCTCGAGTTCGCTAATCGCCTGCTTCGCCTCGAGATCTGCGGTCTCCCGCGCAGCGATTTCCTCGGCCGGCGCAACGATGATGACGTTGCCGTTCTGGCGCATGTCCAGCCCTTTCGTCGTCATCACGATGTCGAGGGCCTGGTCCCAGGGGACGTTGCGCAAGCGCAGGGTAACGTTACCCTGCACCGTATCGGAAACGACGATATTGCGGCCCGAGGTTTCTGCAAGCAGCTGCAATACGGCCCGCGTTTCGATGTCCTGGAAGTTGAGCGTCAGGCGTTGGCCTTCGTATTCCTTGGTCTGCGAGAAAGCGCTGGTCTGCTCGATGTCTTCGGGCTGTGGATTGATCTCGATCGTGAACTCGTTATCCGACTGATACGCGAGCTGTTCGTAGCGGCCTTCGGCCGATATCACGACCCGTGTATCGAGATTGCTGCGCACCGCATCGACCGTCGTTACCGGCGTCGCGAAATCGGTCACGTCGAGGCGTCGCATCAGCGCCGACGGCAAGGACGTCTCTTGGAATTCCGCCACGATACGGCCACCCTCCTGGCGAATATCCACCGGAGTGGACGGATCCGTCAGGTTGATGATGACGCGGCCGCCGCCATCGCGCGTGCGCCTGAAATCGAGGTTGGAAATCGACCGGCCACCCGCCGTCGCGTATGACGGCGTCGCGGGCGCACTGCTCGCAAACTGGGTGCTCGTCTCGCTGTAGTCCCCGCCGTCACCGAGAGTAATGGTGACCGTGTTGCCGCTGCGGCGGGTTTCGTAGGTCACCATGCGGTCGAGGTTGAGCACGACCCGGGTCCGGCCACCGGCTTCCGCGGTAAGAATCGTCTCCAGCGGGCCCTGGTTGACGTCGCGGCGCCGCGAGGACAGGCCGAGTACGGTGTCCGGCAGGTCGAGTGCAATCCGCGCCGGATTATCGATCGTGAAGGCCAGCGGCTCAGGCGCACGATCACTGAGAATGAGCTGCAGTTCGAGGCGATCGCCGGGAAGGTCCTGAACCTGAATGTCTTGAAGCCGGTTGCTGTCCTGGCCGCTCGCGGCCGTACCGACCAGAAGCGTGAGGACGGCCAGGACACGCAGTAGCTGCGTGCCGACCGGTTGTTCGAATCCGAGTATCATCACAGTTACTCCTGTCTCTATTCAGGCTTCAGTCTGCAAGACCCACGGCGGCATCCCGCTCGATGTAGCCGCCTATCCCGTCAGAAATGATTTCCACCAGCGCGACCTCCGACTCCGAAATGCTCGTGATCCGGCCGTAGTTCTGACCGATGTAGTTACCGGGTATCACGCGGTGAATCAGACCGTCTGACGTCTGTATGAGCGCGTACATCGTCGCGTCGAGGTAAAGCGTCCCGACCATGCGCAAGGTATCGAGCGGAAACTGCTCGAGAAATTCCGGGCTGCGATCCGGGTCCGGGCGAGCGCCGCCCGTAAGGCCGGGCTCTGCCGCCTGCGGCGTATCGGGCACGAACGGGGACCGCACGCCTTGCGCATCGGCAACATAGGTGAACGCGCGGTAAGGCGTGATTTCCGGCAGGGCCTCGATGCCTTCACCGGGGCGTGCCTTGATGCTGTTGATGTACTGGTCGAGGTCTGCCATGTTGCCGCCGCAGGCCGGAAGAGCGGTCGCGACCAGCGCCACGGCGAGGACCCGAAGCTGTCTGCTCGTCGCACTCATTGCTGGTTGGCCTCTTCATCGAGATAACGGTACGTCTTTGCCGTTACCTCGAGACTCAGCGTATCGAAGCTGTTCGGGTTCTCACGCGTAATATTGATATTGTGGAGCGTCACGATCCGCGGCAATGCGGCGATACCGCTCGCGAATCGCGCGATCTCGTGGTAGCCGCCGGCAAGGCGAATCTTGATCGGCTTCTCGGCGTAAAAGTCCTTGGGTACCTCCGCCTGGGGCTCGAACAGTCTCTCCTGCAGCCCCGCGGCAAGCCCGGTCTGCGAGATATCGACGATCAGGCTCGGTATCTCTGTCTCGCCGGGCAGCTGCCTCAGCATTGTGCCGAAAGATTGCTCGATCTGTGCGAGCTGCTCTTTGTAGGCGTTGTAATTAGCCGCTTTGAGCTGCTTGTTGTCGAACGTGGCCTTGAGGTCGACCTCTTTGGCGCGCTCTCTTTCGAGCTCCGGGGCCTTGTCCTCGATGATCTTCCAGTACACCCCGAAGCCCGTCACCAGCATGAACACGATGCCGATCACGGCCGCACGGAAAACCAGCGGCCAACGGCCGATATCGTTCAGATCCAGGCTCTGCAATTCCTCGATCAGATTCATCTACAGATCCTCCAGGTCGGGATCGCTGCTCACCTGCTGCAAATAGACGATGAACTCGGCCTGGCGCGACGCGCCTGACTGCGTCGTCTCGACACGCTCTACCTGTGGATCGGTCATCCAATCCGACGAGTCGATCTGCCGCATCAGGGCCGAGACGCGTGTGCTCGACTGCGCGACACCGCGGAATTCGATTCTCGACCCGGTCTGCTTGACCCCGGTCAGGTAGACGCCCTCCGGCAGTCGGCGGGCGACTTCGTCGAACAGATGCACGACTTCCGGGCGGCTTTTCTGCAATTGTTCGATGATGTCCATGCGCGCGAGCAGCCGCTCTTTCTGCCGCTCGAAGCCGTCGATCTCCTCGATGCTTTTTTGCAGCTCGACGATTTCTTCGTTGAGCCGCTGGTTTCGTTCCTGCTGGTTGGCGATCATCTTGGAGTAGGTCAGCATCGTCACAATGACGACGGCAACGCCAGCGAGCAGCGCCGCGGCCATGGCAACACCGAATTCACGCTGGCGCCGTTTGCGTTCCTCTTCGCGCCATGGCAACAGGTTGATTCGTGGCATCAGTCGAAACTCCGCAAAGCGAGCCCGCAAGCCGTCAGCAAAGCCGTTGCGTCACGATGCACACCCTGTGACTTGGCTTTCGAGGAAATTTTCATCTGGCCAAGCGGGTCGCCGACCTCGGTGGGAATGCCGACCCGGCTCGAGATCACATCGGCGATCCCCGGGATGTTGGCGCAGCCGCCACACACGAGGATCATGTCGGGCTGCTCGCGCCCCCCACCCGAGGCGAGGTAGAACTGCAGTGACCGGCTGACCTGCTGGGTCATGTCGTCGATGAACGGCTCGAGCACCTCCGGCTGATAGTTGCTCGGCAGGCCGCCCTGTTTCTTGGCCNNCGCATGATCTCTTCGGTAAGCTGCTGGCCGCCGAAATTGAAGTCGCGCGTGTAGATAACCCGCAGGTCTTCGAGAACGCTGAAGGTCGTGCTGCTTGCACCGATATCGACAACGGCGACCGAGGTGCCTTTGCCGCCATCCGGAATCTGGTGGCTCATGAGTTGACAGGCATTCTCGAGCGCAAAGGCTTCGACATCGACAACCTGGGTCGCGAGTCCGGCAGCGCTTACCGCCTGCTGTCGCTGTTCGACGTTTTCGGTGCGCGTGGCAACGAGCAGCACATCGATCAGCTCAGGATCTTTGTCGTTCGGGCCGATGATCTCGTAGTCGAAGC
>JABAOE010002717.1_pt4 | contig 10288 bp, 8 predicted proteins | sample 7062141 | NCBI WGS metagenome assembly JABAOE01 (sample SAMN14538627, study PRJNA623070) | marine sediment metagenome | biome: marine biome [ENVO:00000428]; feature: marine pelagic biome [ENVO:01000023]; material: deep marine sediment [ENVO:00002113] | place: India: Gulf of Khambhat ...
GGAGATCATCCGCCTGCGTTTCGGCATCGGCCGGGACATGCCCTACACGCTCGAGGAGATCGGCCGTGTCATGGGCCTCTCCCGCGAGCGCGTACGGCAGATCGAAGCGGCCGCGCTGAAGAAGATTCAGGCCGCAGAGGAATGTCGCGACCTGCGTGAGTTCCTGAGCGCCTGATCGTCCTCGTCCAGCGAACATTCGAGCCGGGGCATCGTGCCCCGGCTCTCTTTTGCCATTCAACAAGTCCAGTCGTTCCAGCTATTTGGCGCGTCCGACCTCCAAGGGCTGTGGAAAACGCGTGCGCTGCCGCGCGAAACCTCGGGGAAAAAGGGTGTGGTTGCGGTTAAACCACTGATAAAAAAGCGGTTGAGATGAGTTCATCACGCCTGTTTCGGGTCCCGGGGAGACCCGCTTGATCGCCACCGCGGCGAGCCGTCCACAGCTTTTCCACACACGTCCCTCCCTCGCGGTAGATTCACCGCGGTTTCGCCATCGATCACGGCCGGACTCGACCAAAACCGGTAGATTGCGACAAGGACGGGCCGAGAAAACCCCATGACGATCTTCGACCTACGCAAGGCTTATCACGATTCCCTGTCCAACATGCGCGGTTGGCTCGGCGACTCGGCGCTCTCCGGTCGCCTGACCGTCCTGGACCGGCTGTCGATCCTGGACGCCTGGCAGCAGGAGATGGTCGAGTTCTTCGAGCGCAACGGTCACTGCTTCGCATGCAACCGGCCGATCGAACGCTGCGAGTGCCCCAACGACTGATCGCAATCTCGTTGCCCTGGGCCTGCTAGACTCCGCATCCATGTCGCGTCTCGTTGTCGCCGATCCCTCGCACATCAAGAGCATTTATCGAGAGTCCTACGCCCTGTGGGGCGCCGGCCTGACGCGTCGGGACTACCTCGGACTCTGGAACGAGATCAGTTCCACCGCCTGGGCCCGGGAGAACGCGAGGTTCTACGTCTGGCTCGGACCGGGCGGGGAGGTCCTTTCGAGCCTCAAGGCCTACCGACCCAAACTTCAGCTACTCGGCGAGTGCGGAAGGGCGATCGTCCTGGGCGCGATCTTCACCCCCCGAGCCCGGCGCAGGCGCGGCCACGCCGCTGCCGCGGTTCGTGCCGCACTCGACGTGGGTCGCGAAGATGGGAGCAACGTCGCGCTGCTGTTCTCCGATATCGGGACGCGCTACTACGACACGTTCGGGTTTCGCGAGATCCCGGCGGAGGAACAGTGGGGTCCCCTGTCCGCCGGGACGGATGACACCCCCGCGGGTTGGACGCTGCGGGACATGCGGGACGAGGACCTGTCCACGGTCATCGCAATGCACGACGCGTTCTGCGCCGCGCGCCCGTTCGCGGTCCTCCGCGACCCGGCCCATTGGGAGTTTGTCCGTACGCGTGCGTTCGGTTTCTTCCGGCGGCTGGGCAGCGCCCAGGTGCGGCAACGCTGGCGCGTCGCCGAGTGTGACGGCCGCGTCGTCGGTTACCTGATCACCGTCGAGGGTCGGGGAGAGTGGAACGTCCGCGAGGTCGGGGCACTCGGGGGGGATTTCGAGGGCATGGCCGACGTCCTTCGCGTGGCCGCCGTCGAAGCGGCCAGGTCGGGTCTGCGCCGGTTCTACGCATGGTTGCCGCGCGAGTTGGTGGCCCATCTGTCCGGCTGGAGAATCAGATCGAGCTCTCGTCGCGGCGCGGTGCCGATGATCGCAGCTCTCGACGGCATGGCGGAGTTCCCCGCCCTGCAGGTGCCCGGCGCGGCCTACATCCCGTACCAGGATCAGTTCTGATCGTCGCCGATCCTACTGGTAAACTGCTGTTCCGATGCGACTTCCGCCACTGATCGCCATCTGGCTGATACTCGCCGCGCCCCCGGTCATCGCTCAAAGCGACTCGCCCCCGGCGGAGGATCGCTTCGCGTTGGATCTGGCCGAGGGCGGCAAGATCGACTTCGACCAGATGATCCACAGCGACGACGGCGTGATCCTCACCGGTCCGGTCACGATCCGCAGCGGCGACACCCGTATCCAGGCCGATCGCGTGATCTACCGCGAGGAACGTTATGTCACCGCCGAGGGCAACGTCCTGCTGGTCTGGCAATCCAACCGCATCTTCGGTAGCCGCCTCGTCTATGACCTCAAGACCGGTCACGGGATCATGGATGACGCCTCCGGTCAGGCGCGGGACCAATACCTCTTCTGGGCCAAGCGCGCCGAGAAGATCGGTGTCGACCTGATCAAGCTGAAGAACGCGACGTTCACCACCTGTACCCAGCCGACGCCCTACTGGTCGTTCAACGTGTCGAGCGCGACCATCCGCTTGGACAAGTACGCGAGGATGTGGAACCCGCGACTGGTCGCCTCCAAGATCCCGGTGTTTTACCTGCCGTACATCGTCTGGCCCGTGAAAGACCGGCGTGCCGCCGGACTGCTGATCCCCGAGTTTCTTGCGAACCAGAAGTTGGGAAGCGCCGTTACCCAGCAGTTGTTCATCCCGCTGGGCCAGAGCGCGGATGTCACGCTGCTGGGGACCTACTACACCGACGCGGGTCTCGGCGGCGGACTCGAGGCCCGCTGGTTGCCCAGCCGCCGGGGGTCCGCCTCGTTCAAGGGCTTCTACATCAACGACCAGGTCACCGACGCCGAACGCTGGAACTTCGAATACAAGCAGGAGCAGCAGTTCAACAACGGCTTCCGGATGGTCGCCGACATCAACCAGATCAGCGATTTCAATTACTACTCCGATTTTGCCCGTAACCTGAACGTCGTCTCCTCCCCGACCGTCCTGGCGCGCATCGAGTTCTCGCGCAACGGTCCCTGGGCCTCGTTGAACGTCCGCGAGTTGCGCCGCGAACAACTCCGAGTCGACGGGTCCGAGCTGATCCAGCAGACGTTGCCCGAAATCGAATGGCGCGGCCGCACCAAACGTCTCGGCAAGAGCCCGGTCTATTTCGACTACCAGTCCTCGGTGGCGGCGATCCAGCAGCGTGAGGAGCCGACGCCCTGCCTCGCCCCGCCCTGCACGCCCAGCCAGCTCGCGCCGCTCGATGCCGACTACGGCCGGATCGACGTGTTCCCCACCTTTTCGATGCCCCTGACGCCGGCCCCGTGGCTCGACATCACACCCAGCGTGAGGTACCGCTCGACGTACTGGAGCCAGCGTACCGAGGAGATCACGCTCACCACCGGCGATGTGACGCGCGTGGCCGTGGACTCGGCCATCACGCGCGGCCTCTTCGGGGCGAATCTGTCGATCGTGGGTCCCAAGCTCTACCGGCTGTTCGACCGCAAGGACGGTGCTCGCTTCAAGCACACGGTGGAACCGCGGATCTCGTACGGCTACCTCGATCGTTTCGACCGCACAAACGAGCTCCTGCTGTATGACGACGTCGATCAGTTCAACGGCAGCGGTGCCAACCTCAACTACTCTCTCGTGCAGCGCCTGTTCGCCAAGCGTCCGCGCACGATGCCGCAACCGGCCCGTGAGGCGATGCAACCGGTCGTGATGGCCGACGGCACCACGAGCGATCCACTCGCCGAGGGCGTGTCACCGGTCGACAGCGCCGTGGGGTTCGCGCCCACGCCACCGTCCGACGCGCCTGTCGAACCGCTCGAGATCGCTTCGCTGGAATTCCGTCAAATGCGCTCGTTCAACAACGACCTCAGTTTTGCCGACCGCGACGGGGACGGCATCGACGAAGCAAGCAGCCCGTATTCGGACCTGCAGATGATCGGGCGCTTCAACCCTTCACAGAAGACCAGCATCGACGTGCGGGGGAGCTACCACATCCTCTACGAGGACCTTCGCGACGTGACGTTGTCCGGCGCCATCCGGAACCGCGTCTCGCGGACCGGTTTCTCGATCATCTTCCGCAACGGGCTGGGGGTGCGGAACACCGGGACGAGCACGATGCCGGTGTTCGAGCCTGTCCGCGACGATACGCAGTTGCGGTTCGACACCGGGCTGAACCTGTTCGGGCGCAAGCTGCAGGTGAACTATTCGACCTTGTACACGGCGCGGCCGCCGGCCGGCCAGAGTCATCTGCCCGACCAGCACTGGCGGGTCGCCTACGCCACGCAGTGCTGCACCTTCGTTCTCGAGCGCTACACGCGAGACTTTTCCGCCGGCGTCGACCGCCGCGACCTGTCGTTCCGCGTCGATCTCGCGGGAATCGGTAAACTGTTCGACTACTCCGGGTTCTGAGGTGAGTGAACGCATCCTCATCGTCGGTGCCACGGGCCAGCTCGGCCTGGCCCTGCGGCGTCAGCTTGACCTCGACCAGCGCTCCGCCGTGGCACTCGGTCCCCACGACCTGGACCTGACCGCATTCGACGTGGGCGACCGGATCGCCGGGCTCGAGCCGACCGCGGTGATCAACGCCGCGGCGTGGACCGATGTGCGCGCCGCCGAGCAAGCCACCAATCGTCAGCTGGTCTGGGAGGTCAACTGCCACGGCCCGCGCCGCCTCGCGGAGTGCTGCGCCGAGCTCGGCGTCCCGCTGGTTCACGTCTCGACGGACTACGTCTTCGACGGGCAGGCCGACCAGCCTTACAAGGAAGACGCCCCCACCGGACCGTTACAGGCGTACGGCATGTCGAAGCTCGATGGCGAGCGGGAGGTGCTCCGTGTTTACCCGGAGTCGTTGATCGCGCGGACGTCGACGGTCTACGGCGATCGGCCGGAGGGTCCGCCGCACTACGTCGATGCGATTCTCGCCCAGGCGCGCGAGCACGGGGCCCTGGAGGTCGTGCGGCCGCCCGTCTCGTCGCCGAGCTACACCGTCGACATCGCCGCGGGGCTGATCCACCTGCTCGACGCGCAGGCGCGAGGCGTCGTGCACGTCGTCAACGACGGCGCCGCAAGCCGGCTCGAGCTGGCCGCCGAGGCCGTGCGTCTCGCCGGGTTCGATTTCGAGGTGGGGGAGCGCGCCGCACCGCCGGACGATCTCGAACGCCCGGACTACTCCGTCCTCGACACCTCGCGATATCGCGAGCTCACCGGCCGATCGATGCGCCCCTGGCAGGATGCCTTGCGGGACTACGTCTGCGGACTCGACGCATGAGAGTTCTGGTCACGGGGGTCACCGGTTTTCTCGGCAGCCGGGTCGCCGCCGAGCTCGCCACGGGAGGCCACGAAGTCGTCGGCTTCTGCCGCGACGAGTCGCGCTGGGAGGGGAGACCCGAGTCGGCCGGCGCCGTAATCGGCGACGTGACCGATCGTGCCGCGGTCGAGCGCGCCGTCGACGGATGTCACGCCGTGGTCCACGCCGCGGCCCTGGTCAAGTCCTGGGTGCGCGACAAGCGACAGTTCGACCGGGTCAACGTGGAGGGGCTGGGTTACGTCGTCCAGGCCTGCCGCGACAGTGGCGCTCGTCTCGTCTACATGTCGTCGTTCATCGCCCTGGGTCCGACCGACGGCACCACGTTCCACGAGGACAGCCCACGTGTCGACACGAACTTCCACAACGACTACGAGCGCACCAAGTGGTTGGCCGACCAGCTCGCGCGCAACGCCGACCCCGAAAACCTGGAGCTGGTCCGCGTGTACCCCGGCGTGGTCTTCGGCCCCGGACCACGGACTGCCGGGAATCACCTGGTGCAACTGTTGCTGCAGCACGCCCGCGGCAAGCTGCCCGGGATGCTCGGCAAGGGAGACTTGCGCCAGTGCTTCGCCTTTGTCGACGACGTCGCGGGAGGCATCGTGCGGGCGCTCGAGCAAGGCAAGGCGGGAGAGGGCTACATCCTCGGCGGAGAGAATCGCACCGGGATCGAGCTGTTCGCCGCCTTCGAGGGCGCCGCCGGCATCGCGCCGCCGAAACGACACATCCCGTTCTGGGCCGCGAGCATGATCGGCAGGGCACAGCGCTGGCGCGCGGAATTGCTCAACATCGAGCCCGAGCTGACCGACGAGGTCGTCGGGATCTACCGCCACGAGTGGGCCTACAGCTCGGACAAGGCGAGCGCCGAGCTGGGCTACCGCGTGACGCCGTTCCCCGAGGCCATCGCGAGAACCGTCGCGTGGCTCCGCGAGAGCGGGGAGCTGCGTTGAGCCGACTCCGCGGCGAGCTGATGCGCAAGGTCGTGCACATCAGCATGGGTGGGTTCGCGTTGCTGTTGCGCTGGATCACCCCCGCGCAGGCGGCGCTGCTCGCGATCATCGCGCTGCTCTTCAACCTGTTCGTGCTGCACCGGCTCACACGCCGCGCGCTGTTGCGCGAGGGCGAGCGGGGGTCGGGATACTCGCGGGGCATCGTGCTCTACCCGGCGGCCGTGCTCGTCCTGATCGTCGTGTTCCGCGACCGCATGGAGCTGGCCGCAGCCGTATGGGGTTTCCTGGCCTTCGGTGACGGCATGGCGACCGTCGCCGGTGTGCTGGCGCAGGGCGGCAAGCTCCCGTGGAACCCGCAGAAATCGTGGGCCGGGTTCCTGGCCTTCGTGTTCAACGGCACAGCGGCCGCGGCGTTCCTGATTCGCTGGACCCAGCTCGCCGGCAGGGACGTCACCCCGGCCGCTGAATCGGTTTCCTTTTCATTCCTCGGTGTCGGGGGAGACGCGCAGGAGTTTGTCTTTCTGGTCAGCGCCTGTTTCGTCGCGGCGCTCGCGGCGGCCTTTGCCGAGAGCCTGGCGACCGGGATCGACGACAACATCCTGGTGCCGCTGGTCGGCGGAGGCACGCTGTTCGCGGCCACGCTGGTCCAGCCGGCGCTGCTGGGCGCTCGCGCGGACGTGTTGCTCACCGCGCTCGGCTGGGGCGCTTTGGTCAACGCTCTGCTGGCGGGGCTGGCCTACGTATTGAGGAGCGTCAGTGTGTCTGGCGCTGTCGGCGGGTGGGTCCTGGGGACCGCCCTGTTCACGTTCGGCGGCTGGCGCGGCTTCCTGATGTTGTTCTTGTTCTTCGCACTCGGCACCCTGGCGACCAAGCTCGGGTACGGGCGCAAGCTCGAGCTGGGGATCGCCCAGGAGAAGGGCGGACGCCGTGGGGTCAAGAATGCGCTCGCCAACACGTTGACCGGTGTCCTGTTCGCCTTCCTGGCCGCCTCGACCGCCACACCGGAGATCTTCACGGCAGCGCTCGTCGCCGCGTTCGCGACCGCGGTCTGCGATACGGTCTCGTCGGAGACCGGTCAGGCCTACGGGCGGACCCACCTGTTGATCACGAACTTCCGTCGCGTCCCGCCCGGAACCGACGGGGCCGTCTCTCTCGAAGGCACCCTGGCCGGGCTCGCCGCCTCGGCATCGCTGGCCGCGATCGCCTGGCAAGTCGGGCTGCTCACGCTACCGGTCGCCGGGATCGTGGCGGCCGCCGGCTTCGCCGGCGCGACGATCGAGTCGTATCTCGGCGCGACCGTCGAGAAGCTCGATCTGCTCGACAACGACCTCGTCAACTTCGCCAACACGATGATCGGCGCGCTGATCGCGTTGGTCGCAACACGGATCGTGCTTGGCGCCTGAAGAACGCCCGCGATTCCCGGGACGGCCAACCGCGCCGCGTCGCGGCGGCGCGCCGTTCTTCCTAGTCCTGGCGGAAGTCGACGATCTCCAGCGGGCGCAGGGATCGATAGGCATCGAAGTACTCGCTGCAGTAACCCGTCACGCTGTTCCCCGCACCGTCGACGTGGTACGTGCTCGACGCCACACCGTCGTCCGTCGTGCCCGGGGTGCCGTCCTCGCCGCTACAGTCGTCGTCGGTGAACAGGATGCGGTCCGGTCCGGCGACGTCGGCGACCACGAGGCCGCCCGAGATGTCCCCGTTCCCCGCGCCGGAGCGCAGGAACTCACCGGTGCCCACGACCCAGATCGGACCCTGCCAGCTGACGGCGCCGGACAGGTTCAGGTCTCCGGTGACCCACAGAAGACCGGCGTAGGAGCCGGAGCCCGAGATGTCGTAGTCGCCGTCGATGAACACGGCCTTCGGTGAGCCGGGGACCCCGAGGCTCGAATCCGGCGTCGTCTCGTCGCCGATGACCTCGGACGCATACTTGATCGCCAGCGCCAGGTCGACGAGCTGTTCGCAGTCCGACCACAGCGGGTCGAGGTTGGGATCGTCGTAGAGGTTCTCGACGGTGTCCGCGCCCGTCAACGTGGGGGTACTGCCGGTCTGATAGTTGCCCGGCTTGTCGACACCGGCCTCCGCATCGAGCTCTTCGTTGTTACCCAGCACGCCCACGACCGGCACTTCGATCGACGTCCCGGAGGGGCAGTGCGCGCCGTAGTCGTCGCCCGTATAAAACTTGCGGTTGCTCTTACCACCCTCGAAGTCGGGTGTGGGGCCCAGCAGTGTGATGGTTGCCGGCAGCGTCACGAACGCGTCGCGCCGGTAGACGATGGCTTGGGATACCTCGCGGCGACCGTTGGGCATGAACGAGACCCCGGTGACCATCACGCGATCGTTCGTATCGACCGGATTGGTCAGCCCATCGGCCGGGTCGTTGTTGACGAAGGCGACGTACCAGCCGTCGTCGAGCCGCGTGATTCCACGGATCGGCGTGTCGTCGTTGAACCCCGTGAGACCCGTCAGGATTCCCGCCGTGAAGATCGGCTGCAGGTTGTCCGGGTCGAAATCGAGGACACCGTCCCCCGACAACGCCGTGAGCTCTTCGGTCAGGTTGCGCGTGTCGGCGGAGGCGTTGTTCATCGCCCACAGAGTGCGACGCCCATCCTCGATGCCCGCCTCGGATAGGAAGAAGAGTTGTTTACTCTGGATGTTGGCGTGGCTCGACCGCTGTTCCAACGTGCTCAGATTCAGGAGGATGAACCCCATCGCGCCGAGCAGAACAAGGACGAAGACCGCCATCAGAAGAGCCGACCCTTTTTCGGGTGTCCGGTCGGTTCGCGGCATGTCTATAACCCTCAACCCCGATCACACCGGAAAGGACGCACCCTCGAGCGATCGGGCCACGTCGCTTTTTGCAATCGGACGAAACACCGGTGTCCGAAAAGGCCGACACCGCGGTGCGGTTTCGGGGCGGTTACCAATTTGAAAGAGTGAGCTGCGCGATCAGACCACGTAGGCCACCACGAAGCCGATCTGCGCGACCATCATCATCAGGTACATGTGCGTCCAGGAGGGGTGGTTCTCGACCTCGGCCAGCGCTGCGGGGTCCTTGAGCACCAGCGTCAACGTATAGATGCCCCAGACAGCCAGCCCGACACCGAGGCCGGTCAACAACCACGGGTTGCCGGTCAGGATCGCCTGGCCCGGGTGTCCGGGGTCCTCGACCCACGCGCCGAGCGGGAGCAGCAGCCAGGGCAGCACGAAGAACGGCGAGATCATCTTCGCGGCGCGGTCGACACCGAAGCGGATCGGCAGGGTGCGGCAGCCGGCCGCCGCGTCGCCCTTCATGTCGGAGAAATCCTTCGTGGTCGAGGCCCCGAGCAGGAACAGGAAGAAGATCCCGCCGATGAACCAGGGCTCCACGCGAAAGATCGAGGCGACCATCGACCACCCGGCCACCTTGAGCAGGCAACCCCGGGGGATCGCGATCGTCAGGTTGGCCAGGAACGCGTTGGCCTTGGTACGGCCGAACGCCGGCGCGCTGTAGATGAAGGTGAACAGCATGCCCGCGAGGTAGACGAAGAAGCACTCGTGTCGCTCGAGCCCGGCGAACAGTTTTTCGCCCACGGTGGTCGCCGGGTAGATCACGACGAGCCAGGTGGGAACGACCGCGATGACGTAAAGGAAGGCCGCGTACCACCAGCCCGCACGCATCGAGATGGCTCCGGTCACCAACGACCGGTGCGGCTTGTTGATGCGGTCGTTATCGATGTCGTAGTACTGGTTGATCACGTTGGAGGCCGCATTCAGCAAGCCTGCACAGAGCGAGCCCAGAGCGACCGTCCAGACGATGCTCCACGTGACGACGCGCGACTCGCCGGCCAGCACGTGAGGGTTCGCCGCGGAGCCCCACGCCGTGATCGCGCCGGAGACGACGCCCAGCAGGGGAGGAAGCAGGGTGAAGGGGCGGGTGAAGCGGACGTATCGCCCGAGCCGTTGAAGCCCGGCTTCGTCGCTCACCGTGGCCACCGCGCGTGCGTCAGGATCGGCGCCCGACCGCGACCTGCGCGGCGCGGATGATGTGCTCGCCGAGGCGGTAGCCCGGCCGCAGCGTCTCGGTGATCTTGCCGTCCTGGTCCTCTCCGACCGAGTCCATGCGGATCGCCTCGGTGGTGTTCGGGTCGAAGACCTCACCGTCGGGTTCCATGCGCTCCACGCCGTGGCGCTCGAGGGTCTCGAGGAACTTGTTGCGCACCATCCGGACACCGCGGGCCAGACTCTGAGCACCCTCGCC
>JABAOE010012184.1_pt2 | contig 10278 bp, 14 predicted proteins | sample 7062141 | NCBI WGS metagenome assembly JABAOE01 (sample SAMN14538627, study PRJNA623070) | marine sediment metagenome | biome: marine biome [ENVO:00000428]; feature: marine pelagic biome [ENVO:01000023]; material: deep marine sediment [ENVO:00002113] | place: India: Gulf of Khambhat ...
TCCATAACACTGATTCCAAACTCCTTCAAATGCTTCATGGCATTCCCAAAATCTTTCATTGTTAAAGTAAAATATTCCATCTTTAATCCCCTGTTCTTTGTCTATCTGTTCTTCTACAACATGCCTAACATTATCAAGATCTCCAATAGGAGATAATTTCTTAACAACTGGGTCTAGATCTTCTTTTTCTGCAGCTACATCAAATTCGATAAATTTACTGGCAACTCTTGCAAGTCGTACTGAGACATTCATATCAGATACAAGATCTCGAGCCTTTCGTGCAAGCTCCCTACAATTTTGAGGCAGATATTTCTCATTTTTGAAATGAAGCAGATATCGTTCCATTAAGATAGTTTCAAGGGAATTTCTTAAATTTCTTCGCAAGTTTCAATCAAGGTTTATATGAAATATCCAAAGGATTTTGGATACATGTCTATTATTGAGACTATTGCAGACGTTGATAATACCTTCCTATCGAGAAGAGAGCTTACATGCAATTTTGCAGGATTAGGAGGCAAACTCAAAAAACTTGAAGCAGTGGACATGATTACCAAAGAATTCAAACTAGATGGCAAGGTCGTTATCCCTATGAGACTAAAAACTCATGTTGGGCAACCAACGATTACAGGAACCTTCTATGTTTATGAAGATGAAGCGTTAGCAAAAAAACACATCAATCCAACAATTTTCTCTAGATTAGAAAAATCAAAAGCAAAAGATGCAGAAGCAGTAACTGAAGAGGCTCCTGCACAAGAAGTATCTGAAGGTGACGAGGCAAAAGCAGAAGAGAAACCAGCTGAAGAGGCTGAAGTAAAAGCAGAAGAAACACCAGCTGAAGAAACAAAAGAAGAGGAGAAATCCGAATAATGGCAGGTAAAAAGGGTTCTAGCCCAAATGTTTATGCATATTACAAAGTTGATGGAGACAAAGTTTCAAGAGTTAGAAAGATTTGTTCACGATGTGGAAAAGGAGTTTTCATGTCAGAACATAAAGATAGACATACATGTGGAAAATGCGGATTAACAGAATTCAATCAATAAATTTTCTAATATAATTTCTTTTTACGAACTTTCGAACTCTTTTCTTCTAGTTGCTCAATCTTTGCGATAAACTTTGGATCCAGTTTTATTTTTGAAAGAGATTCTGCAGATAATTTTACAGTGTTTGCATCCAAAGAGATGTTTGTCTTAGGAAGGTCCCTATCAGACCAATATTTCATAACTTTGTCTTCAAGCTTATAATCACGAAAACCAGCTGGAAATTTTTTTGTGATATGGTTTAACAAAGTACGATCTTTGAATACAACTCTAGGTTCAAACAAACGAGTTTCATCACTGTAAACATTTTCAAATAGACTTCCAGAAATTTCATCAGAGAGAAGCTCCATCTTTGAAATTTTTCTCATTAATTCAAGAAAATGTAAGAATTCGTGCGCCAAAATTGCATGTATTGTTCCTTTTAGACCATAAGCAACTAGGGGGGCAGAGATTTGAATCACAACCTGAAATTTTTCTTCAAATACTATTGGAATTGTTCTTGCAAATAAGATGCCATATTCGTAGGAATTTGGGTCAGGAGTTGAAATCACAAGAGAAGGCTCTACATATGCAACAGGGTATTGAATTCCAGATGCTTTTTCAATTCTATTTATTCCTTCTACAGTGATTGGAAAACGCTTTATCGTAAGATCATAGACATCGTCTGGGATGAGACCTTGAGCATGTGCATCTTTGAAACGTACTAGTGGATCCAATATTTTTCCTCGTTTGTTTTGAATGTAAAAATGTTGATTTGATTAGGATCTAGGTTTTCCTGTTTTCTTTTTTCTTTTTGTTGCTGCCCTTTGATCAGCATGTCTTTGATGTTTTCCTCTCTTTCTTAATGGCATAATATTTTACAATACTCAGTTCTAGTTAATTGTTATCATTTTACTTCAATATCAAGAAAATCAAATTCCTGACATTTGCATGAAGAGCCAATTATTTGAGAAATTCCTGGAGAAACATCATCTCCAGTAACAAATCTTTTGATTGGTAAGCCACCTTCAGCCTTAATTGTCAATGAGAAATTTTTCTTTGAATTTTTTTTATATTTTACTGAGAAAATTTTTTTCTCAGAACGTTTTCCTGATTTTTCATATACTACAACAGGATTTTTTTTAAGATCCTTTAATTTTTTCAACTTTTTTGGAACAATATCGTTTGTAGAAATTTTTACTTCGATAGAAGAATTAAATTTCAGAGGAGTTTTTGGAGATTCTGAAACCATTTTAAGATTAGTGATTTTCAGAGAATCTAATTTTTTAGATTTTGCTTTTAATTTTCTTTTCAGTGGATTTTGAAGTTTAACAAAAAAAGGTCTCCCTGAACCTAAAACTAGGCTCGATTTGTCTTCACCTCCAATCCAAGTAAATTTTGCAGTAGTTCCACCAAGTTTTTCAAAGAGAAATTGAGAAATTTTTCCTTCAACACTATCAAATTTTGAGATTCCATGGAAATTACATACTCTACATCCTTTTCCAGAACAATTTGAGCAAGGTTTTTGTTTTTGAGATATCCCACGTAGAGTTTTGGCATATCTGCCTGAAAGAGTAATTGATTTTGAACGCAACTGGCATAACTCATCTTTCAGATTTACAGTAAAGGTCAAGTCAGGATTCAAAAAATCAATGGTTTTTCTTGTTTTTCTTGAAAATGCTTTTGCTAATTCCCTTGTAATGTCAGTCTTTACACTATCGATTCCTCGCAGTTTGTATTTTGATCGAATGATGTCATCTCTATCAACGATAGATGGTTTGATTATAGTACCTACACCATATGATGAAAAAGAATAATCTGATGAGGCATCTAGCATTAATTTTAAAAAATGTTCCAAGTTCTCAAAAAGATTTTTACAAATATAACATTTCTGAGAGGATTTTAGATTTTTCTTGAGTTTTTTTCCGAGTAATTTGTTTGAGGATAGATGCAATTTTTTTGAGAATAGTCGTCCTAGGCAATTATCACAAAGAGCATATTTTTTGAGGATTTGATGTGCTACAGGAGAAATTTTTTGGTAATCAGACATGTTAGAAGATTTTTTTAAACTATCCTAATCCCATTCTTCTAAGTGTACCCTGCATCTGGCGTCCTTTAGAAGCCTTCATCATATTCTTGGAGTTTTTGTAATTCTTTAGCAGTTCTTTAACTTCTCCTTCTGGCCAACCAGAACCACGTGCAATTCGTTTTATTCTTGATGAATTTAACAAATCAGGATCTGCTTTTTCAGCTTTAGTCATGCTTTGAATAATGTATCTCCATTTTTCAACTCTACCTTCCATTTGATCAATTTGTTCATCTTTTACCATTCCTGAAAGACCAGGCATGCTCTCCAGCATTCCTTTGAGGGAGCCTACTTTAGTTACTTCTTCTAATTGATAAAAGAAGTCATCAATGTTCATCTTTCCACTGGAGATTCTTTTCATCCTAACATCATCTCCTTCTTCTTCAAGTCGTTTTGCTAAATCCAGAACTGCTTGAATATCACCCATTCCAAGCAATCTTCCTACAAATCTAGTCGGAGAGAATTTTTCTAAATCATCTATTCTTTCACCTGTACCAATGTACATTATTTGTGCACCTGTTGCAGCAGATGCTGCGAGGGCACCACCACCTTTTGCAGAACTATCTAATTTTGTAACAATTACGCCACCAACTGGCACAGTTTTATGAAATGCCTCAGCTTGGTTGAAACATTGTTGACCAATAGTTCCATCAATTACAAGTAATGCTAAATCAGGATTTGCAACTTTGTTGATTTGCTGCATTTCATTAAGCAAGTCCTGTTCTTCTTTGTGACGGCCTGCAGTATCAATTAAAATTACATCTAATGGTTGATCTTCAAAATGTTTTAATCCATTTTTTACAATGCTTGGAGAATCTTTGTTGTTTTCCTCGCCATAAACTTCAACATTTGCTTTCTCACACATAGTCCTTAGTTGAACTAGTGCTCCAGGTCTGTAGGTATCAGCTCCTACAACTCCAACTTTGTAGCCTTGTTTAGTCAAAAATTTGGCAAGCTTTGATGCGACAGTAGTTTTACCACTACCTTGGATTCCAAGCAAAATTATCTTATTTTGTTTCCCAGGTTTGAAATCAAATTCAGATTCATTTCCTAAAAGTTTTGATAGTTCATCATAAAGAATTTTTACAATGTGATCTTTTCGTGAAAGACCAGGAGGGGGTGTTTCATTTATTGCTCTTTCTTCTAGGTTTTTTGTGATTTCAAGAACTAGTCTGACATTAACATCTGATTGTAATAATGCTCTTTGAACATCTTTAGAGAGTTCTTTGATAAGTTCCTCATCTATTCCTGAGGATTTTACAATCTTTTTGATTGCAGCCCCAAGGCTATTTTTTAGACCATCAAGCATTGTAATTCAACTCAGCATCCACTATTTCAAACCTTCCTCTATATCCATCCCATGTTTTTTTAGAATTTTTGATTTTGATCGAATTAGAAAATAATGGACAATTAATTACAAATGTTTCTGCTTCGCCTCCTTCAAAGTTTAAGTTGAATCCAAATTTTTCTGACAATTCCGTTAAAATTACAAGATCAGTTTTTGAAATTTGTTTTCCTAACCATGTATCATCTAATCCATCAGATGAGACAGTAGTCATTATGTAATCAAAATTTGAATCAAGTAAATCATTCATGTATTTTTCTGGATCAGTGTTCCAAAGTGGGGAAACTAAAACCAAATCTAGTTTTGAGCATAGATTCTCAAATTTTTCTTTTTGAAATTTACTTTTAATTCCTCCATGAACTAATCCTTCAATCTGGAATTGTTCTTTAGCGCGTTGTAGCAATTCTTCTAGTGCAACTAATTCATCTTCAGTTTTGTCAGATTCAGTCTTGATTGTTAATTGAGGAATTTTCATAGCTTGTGATTGCAACTTAGTCCATTGCATGTTTGGATGGTGCAACAAGTGACTTTCTTCAGATTTTGTGAAAATACTTAGAATACATGAGATTTGATGACCTTGTTTTTGTGCTAAATAGATTGCATAAGTGCTATCTTTTCCACCAGAAAATAGAGAGGCTAGTTTCATTTTCTAAAAAATAGTTTGTTCAACAAACTTTTGAAATTTGTTGAAGGATGCTTCATTACTCATAATCCTCATCAAAAGTCAGACGGCTTTTCCGCTCATCATCAGCATCCGCATTAGCTCTTAATACGCATGATTTTAGTTTTATCCATTACAACCCAATATTCAACATTTTGTCCATTTTCTAATTTGCCTTTTACCTCATCATCAATCATACTAACGTCAATTGTTTCAAAGGTTTCAGAATCCATCACCTGTACAGTATCACCACTTATTGAGATTATTTGGCCAGCTTTTTTGTTGATCATTGGGACATGAACTTGCATACTAACGGGGCCTACATGAGGTCGTTTTTGACCATCAAAAATTCCTTCAGCAACAATTCTAGCTTTTGCTGCTCCATGTTTTCCAGGTTTTGATGTGTCGTATTCAACAATTCTGCATGGTTCTCCACTTGGTTGATCAGAGTGTGGCAATAGAATGTAAGAACCTATTTTCAAAGAACCAAGATCAGAAGGCTTACTCATGAAAAAACAGGTTTTCGTCGAATATTTAACTTTTCTACTTTAGTTGTTCTAAAATTGAAAGACTCATCAAATTAGTCATTGACAGACCTTTTCTGTTAACATCTCGTCTTGTTTGGTCGCAGTACTTTTTTACACTTTGATGGCTTTTTTCACTTGCAACTTCAACAACTACAATATTTTGGGAATATGGAAATGTGAATTTTGCGGGGGTTGTACAAAAAGTTTTCATGATTCCGAGTCCTGCTTTTTCAATTTTGTCTCTTTTTAGTAAAAGATTTGCAATTTGTTGCAAGTCGTCTCCTTCCTCACCATACTCAACATAATATATAGAAACAAAATTAGTTTGACCTTCGACTTCCCTTTGGAAAAGATCATCTTTGACATTAAAGACAAAGGAAGTTTTGTCTTGGTTATGTTTAGTTAAATCTTTTGAAATTTTTTCACTGTCATTGAATTTTGCAAGTAAATAGTGATTGGTGGATTCTGAAAAATATGGCTTGCTTTCAGTAGAAAACGTTCCTGTAACAAAAAACAATTTTTCAATATTTTTTGAATTACTCCAAGATTCTTTTAGTTCAACAGATTCATGATTATGTAAATATGGCGCACATACATAACCAGAATAAGAGACTTCCAGTTCGGACATTATGTGTAAAAGAATTTTTGAGAGTATTTATGGTTTTATAGATCTCAAAGATCGAACTAATAGTTTTACCAACGATAGTTTTTTAATAGCATAGATCTTCGTTTTCCTTGTCCCAAGCTAGCTCAGCCTGGTAGAGCTTCCGGCTGTAGTTGTTGGCTTTAGATGGCTGACCGAATAACAGCATATCAGGCATACAGAAACCGGGTTGTCGAAGGTTCAATTCCTTCGCTTGGGACCACAATATTTCTAGAAATAGATTGATTTTTTAAAAATAATAAAAAGATAGACGATTTAAGAAAACAAAATTGAAATCTTAAATTAAAAAATTACTTGCCTATGCTGTTTTTTTGACTTTTTGGGCTGCTGGTCCTTTTCTACCTTCACCAATTTCGAACTCGACTTTATCGCCTTCGTTGATGAATCCATCAACATCTGTTTTGTGAACAAATAGATCATCACCAGATTCTCTTTCGATAAAACCAAAGCCCTTAGTGCGGTTAAACCACTTTACGGTACCTTGTTCCATTTGATTTTGAAAAAACTTACAGACTATATTAACTAAGTCATCAAAAAAGGATCAAGCTGAGGACAAAAAGAGGCTAGAAATCTTTTGGGATGTAATTATTTTCTTTTAACCACTCCACTTGTGGAAGTGTAAATCTCCAAACAATATCTCCCTTTTCAGATTCGTTAAAATCCCAAGGAGCAATAATTACAATATCATTATCTCTAATCCAAACTCTACGTTTTAGTTTTCCTCTAATTCTTCCACGTCGAGTAACATTATCATCACATTTTATCATGACATTTTCTCCTCCTAGCATCTTTAAGACACGCCCAAAAAGCTCGCCTTCTTCAGGAAGACGAATTTCTTTTAGAGCACTCTCATTTTTTACTTGGCGCTTACCCATGATACTATTTACTATTAAGAGCATATAACTGATAGGTTTTTGAGAAATTTCTAATTGCAAGTAATTATGTAAGGGTTTTATCTGTTTAAATCAAAATTAATCTGTGGAATTCAGATGCATAGAAGAATGCTCTCAGTGCTGTGTAGAAAGAGAATATTATCCTAGTAAAAAATTTGGAAAGATTGGCGTACTCATACTCCCTGAAGAAAAAGAGAGAATAGAGATGTTAGCAAAAGAAAATAATCTAAAAATCAAAATTTTACCAAGAATCGGAGTTTCTAAAGACAAAGGCACGTTTCCAACAAAAATTTTAGCATATCAGTTGATGGGCATTGAAGAAAATGGGAATATGTGTCCATTTTTAGATACGCAAAGTGAAAACAAATCACCACATGGAGGATTTCCATGTAAAATTTACAATAAAAGACCATTGGCATGCATGACTTATCCACTAATTGAATCCAACCCAATTACACTTGATCAAAAGTGTAAATTCTGCAAAGAGTATGGAAATGCCGATCAAAACTTGGATTCTGAAACAGAATCACTTGTAAAAATAAAAGAGAAAATGAAAACAAATGAAAGTATCATCTGGAGATTTGCTACTGGGATAGGAGAATTAGAAGATAGACAAATTTTAGAAACAGGATGGATTTTAGAAGAATAGGATCCTAAAAATGTAAAGCATGTGTGATTCTAACCAAAAATTCAAAAAGCACTAGGACTATGCCAAGATATGAGTGATGATGCATGGTCAAATCTAGATAAAGTTGATCAAAAGATTATAGAGATTCTTAACAATAATGCAAGAACCCCATCAAAAGAAATTGCAGCAGAATTAGAAAAATCAGGTCATGATGTTTCAGATAGAACAATCAGAAAAAGAATTGAACGTCTTGAGAAAAGTGGAATCATCAAAGGCTACAAAGCAGTTCTAACTGATGTATCAGGAGTAATCGAATATCAAGCAATACTTATGAAATTAAAACCATCAAAATCTCTTGAAGCAGTTAAAGATTCTATCAAAGATTTCATTACAAAATTAGACAATTATCTCATAGTTGCAAATATGGAGGGAGAATGGAATATGCTAGTAATTATTCAGGTTGAGTCTGGAAAATCAAATACTGCACAGAAAATTGTTGAAAAATTTTCAGATGACTTGATTGATTACAGAATTAATGAGATTGATATCAAAGACGCAAATATTTTGAATGTGTCTTTGCTTTTATTGTAATAGAGAATATTCAGATTCTGCTATATCGAGGGATTTTTTAATTTCATCAATCGTAAATGGTTTTTGAATAAAGCCAGACACACCTCCACTAATGGTCTTGTTAACACGTTTGGTTGTTTTCTCATCAGCAGTAATCACGATAATTTGTAAATTAACTTGTTCTTCTAGTAATTGTTTTGCAACAGCATCACCTTCAATATCAGGCAATCCCATATCTAGTAAAACAATAGGAAGTATGTCTTCAGTAGTCAATTTGTTGATGCCCTTTATACCATCTTTTCCATTTTCAAAGACATGAATTTCAGAATAACCTAGCTTTTCAACATAATTTTTTAGTTTTGTTGCAATTGCCTTACTATCATCAATTATCACAACAGGTCGAGTAACTTGAATTGATGCAGATGAGATAGTTTTTGCTTTTTGATATGCGTCTTTTGCTTTATCAAATTCCCCTAAACTCAAAAAACATTTTGATGCACAAAGTAAGGCGCCTTTTACGTTTTTTGTATTTTTTGATTTGGAAAATTTTAAAAATAAATCACCAGCTTCTTTAATTTCATTTTCTAATTCTTTTCCTTGTTGTTTTTTACATTCTGCTGCTAGCATATACAACAAAGCCGATTTGAGATTATCTGATTTTTTTAAAGATTCAGCTTGTTCTGTAAAGAGATTATGAGCAGTTATGTATTGTTTGTTTTTTAGATGAGTAAGTGCAACTTCACAACTTGTCTTTGTATCCAATAGCATTACAAATTTTTTTTATTTTATAAGACTTTGTAGTAAAAACAGATTAGGGGTTTATTACTGCACGCCCGATAATTTTTCGTGCCTTGAGATCCTCCAAAGCAGTATTTGCCTCATCTAGGGGATATCGTTTTGATATAACTGGATTAATTACTCCTTTTCTTGCAAGATCTAAAAGTTCAACCATATCATTGTAATTTCCAGTATATGCTCCTTGAATAGTGATGGATTTGAGAGGAACTGTTACTAGAGATAAATCAAAAGAGCCACCAAAAAGTCCAACAAGTACTAAATTACCTCGTTTTCTTAAAACGCCTAATCCGACCTTTACAGTTTGAGGTGCATTTACAAAGTCAATTACACTGTCAGCACCTTTACCGTTACAAATAGAAATTATTTTATCTATTGGACTTCCAGTTCCAGAAGCTATAGAGCCAGTAACGCTCGTATTTACAACAAAGTTTGCTCCCATCTTTTTTGCAGTGTCAAATTTTTTATCATCATTATCAATGCAAATAATTTTGGCTTTTGTAATTGCTTTTGCAATTTGAATTGCCATTAATCCTAAACCGCCAGCCCCAACTATCACTAAAAATTCTGGTGAATTTTCATTAGCTTTTTTAACAGAATTGTAGGCAGTGAGTCCAGAACATGCAAGTGAAGTGGCAGAGTCAGGATCAACACCATCAAGTTTTGCAAGATATTTGAAATCAGGAATTAAAACATAATCAGCATATCCACCATCTTGAAAAAGCCCCATTGATTTTGGAGTATCACATAAATTTTCATTTCCAACTTTACAAGCAGGACATTCGCCACAACCCATCCAAGGAAAAACTAAAACTTCATCTCCTTTGGTGAACCCGGATACACTATCACCAAGTTCTTCTATGGTACCAACAATTTCGTGTCCAGGAGTTACTGGATATTTTACGCCTCTATCTGTAACCTTCAAGAATTGGCCATCTCCAAGGTCATAACCTCCTTCCCACAAGTGCAAGTCACTATGGCAAATTCCTTCAGATTTTACTTTTAGTAGAACCTGATTTCCCTGAGGTTTAGGAGTTTCAGATTCAGATACTGCAAGAGGCTCATTTGGGCCTATGATTCGGGCAGATTTCAT
>JABAOE010013507.1_pt1 | contig 10272 bp, 6 predicted proteins | sample 7062141 | NCBI WGS metagenome assembly JABAOE01 (sample SAMN14538627, study PRJNA623070) | marine sediment metagenome | biome: marine biome [ENVO:00000428]; feature: marine pelagic biome [ENVO:01000023]; material: deep marine sediment [ENVO:00002113] | place: India: Gulf of Khambhat ...
AACGGGATCCGTTGTTTTGTCCAACATTGGGTATCTTCACGGAAACGGGCGAAAAGTCCCACCAAATTCGAAAATTCCCATCATTTCAACGATTTATCGAATGATCTCGGCAAGAGTCCCTTTCTTCTCCTTGAGCCATGTGGCCGGTAAGATACCCACAGAGTCCTCTAAGCGTTGATCAGAGAAATCGTATTCTCCTAACAGATTCACATGTTGCCAGGAGATGGGTGAGCCATGTCGGATGGCTTCCAGGAAGAGCTGTTGGTGCGTACGGTCGGTGGTATGCAACAGGCGTTTCGAGAGATACACATAATTCCAACAGGTCACCGCATTTTTAATCAGTCGCCGACAGCCTTCTTCCACTTCTTGGGCTTCCTTCTCCACACTCAGAAATTCTCGCGGATTCCCGACCGACAACGCCCGGGCAAATCGGTGGGATTGTTCCACTTTATTGAGTTGTTGGGTGACCTGTTGACGGAGTTCGACTTCGTCGAGATACCGAAGCAAGAAGATCGATTTATGAATCTGACCAAACGCCTTCAGGGCTCGATACAGCACGTGTTGCGAGGAGTAGGAATTGAGCCGACGGAACACCGCAGAGGGGGTGGTGACCTGTAATTTCAGGGAGGCGACAAAGCGGAGGATCTCCTCCCATTGACTCTCAATGAGGGCCGTGTTGATGGTCGCGTACGGTTTCACGGTGAAGGTGGCATAGGCCTCGTGCTGCCGCAGGCGTTTAAAGGCATACAACCGTTGGCGGAGAAAGTTCTTGATCCGTGGGGCATAGGTCAATCCCAACAGCGCCATGACTCCAAAGACCAATTCACTATACCCATGGGTGTCGGTCGAATGTTGGGCACTGGAGGGGCCGTTCTTGTGCAGCAAGCCATCAAAGACATAGGTGTTCTCCCGTTCGGCCGCATTGATCACGGTGGAATGAAAGAGCAGATGGCGTTCGTCGATGAAACTATAGACGCTCACACCTTGGCCTTGGCCAAAGTATTTATAGGAATAGTTGGCATTGAGCGATTCGGTCGGCACCTCGAACTTTTGCCCATCACTCGAGGTCTGCAAGGCGTCAGCTGAGCGCTGATAAATCCTCGGCAACGGCAGGTGGTCCAGCAGATGCAGAATCCGATCGTTGGCGGCTCGGAGGGTTGCAGGGGTGAAGTACCAATTGACGGCATGCTCGACCTGAGCTTCGTTCACATGACGGGAAATCCGTGCCAGCTTCCGAATGCCGATGCCACACCCTAACCCCAACAAGCCGGCTAAAAACGTGCGGAGCGGGGGAGGGGTATTGTGAGGGGAGCGTGGGCCATGGGCGAATTCGGTCAGAAACTGGGTGAGGTGATTGACGGTGGCGAGAATCTCCGATAAGGCAATGTACTGTCGGCCGGGGAAAAATCCAGAGAGGGCTTCTGTTTTGACGGTGGATTGCGCGGGCGTCTTGACCAGGAGGCTGGTGTCGGGTCTTTGACTCACATACGCATTTTGTTTGGCCCCTAACCGTTCATTCGTCGTGACATAGTGCTGATGGAGTGTGGCTTCCAACTCCTGTAACACCACACGGGGATTGGAGACGGGCTCCAGTTCGGCGTAATGGACATAGTGGGCGCGCCGTTGTTGCCACTGGTCGCGGCTCAGCAGATAGCCTTCAAGGGCGCGATACTTATACGAGTGCTCCAGATAGAGCGTCCCGGCCTTGAGACCTTGTCCCACATGGACAAAGAGGAGGGCCTTATACAAGGAGACCCGAAACGACTGGTCAGGTGGACTGATGGCTTTGCGTTCAGCCGGCGTGAGAAACCGTCGGGGCGCTTCTGGCCCAATGGAGCCGTTGCGATCTTGCACATACTGAATCGCGGCAAGTAAGACCTGATCCGTGCCCTGCCATGACAAACATTTCAGAATGGGCATGAGCCGAGCCTGAAGCCGAAGGGAGCGTCGTTCGAGCGCGGTATAATAGGCCTCCTGCTTCATGGTGTCGTCCACACTGGCTTTCAGCGGAGTCATGACTTCGGTAAGGTCACGAGGGGAGGTCTGCTGAGTGGCAAAAATGCGCTGAATGCGTTGAACCTTGTCGTGGTCACTGAGTGTGGAGGATTGCGCAATCTGTTTAATCTTGTTGAAGGCGGTCAGGACAGTCGTTTCTAAGAGAGTCAGGAGGGAGTGAAGACTCCTCGAATGCGTCTCTCGCGTGGCATACCATCGTTCCATTTGTTCGCGTCGGACACTATTCAAGAGGGAGGGGAGGACATTCAAAAAGACATCGACCAGATTATCTTGTAGCCGGCAATAGTGATGCACGACGAAGGCGAACAGATGTAAGAGGCGATCAGCCTCGGGACGACGGAGCAGGTCAAGCGGGGCGAGCGTCATGGCAAGCGTCGCAAAATAGATGATGCCGGGTTCGGGAAGGGCGAGCTGCCGACGGAGTAATGTGACCTGATGATACAGCGTCCGGATATATTCAAGATCATCAAGACGCAGACGAACTTTCGAGGGTTTGGTGGATTGAGACAGGCGTTTCAGTTGGGTGAGGTGATACTGGGCTCCCCGCTCTGGTCGAGGCGGAGGAGCCAATAGGGTCATTAAGTTCTTCTGGAGAGATGGTGTGATGTACCGGCCCAATTGTTGAGCGATTGTCTGTTGATGGCGCGTCAGTGCCGTGGCCACTAGGCGACTCAGGACGTCGGAACGGGGCACCGTCACGCGGGCTGCCACTAACCAATCCACTAGTCGCAAAAAGATCTTTCGAGGTTCCCAATAGAGTTGCGCGAAGGTCTGGGCTTCAGCCTGAAGTAACCGTCGCGCCGCAGGATTCCACAGGCGAAACTGACAGAATGTGAGAATAAGTCGCCGATGCCGGGTTGCCGTTTGTTTGGCATAGTCGCTGAGGGCAATCTCGTGCCAGGAAACCCCTAACAGGTCGGCGACAAAACGCCGATCGCTCTTCCGAAACTGCAGCGGAGAGAAAAAACGGTGGGTGGCCAGAAAATACCCATAACTGATGAGCAGGCAGACCTGATTGGTGGGGGATTGTAAACGCTTGATGCGCCGAATGAGTTCTAATGACGGCTCGAAGTACCGTTGTTGTTGCGCCAACGTAAAGGTGGGGGGAGCGTCAAACTCTTCGCGCTCCACAGCACTCAGGATTTCCATTCTGGGCATCGACAGACCTCCTTAAATGAAAAAAAGGAGGTATTGTGCTATTGCCAGAGGAAAAGTTCGATGGGGAAATAAGGGAAGAGGCGCAATCAGACTGCTGGAGGGCTTATCCCCAGACTCGAGGCCTGGTTATCCCCAGAAACGTGGGACTTTTCGCCCGTTTCCGTGAAGATACCCTAAAAATGTACGCTTAGGACCTAAGTTTTTATCAAATAGTTTTGCAACTGGATTCTGCAACCTAGAAGCTGTTGTTTTTATTAAGGATCGAAATTGGTTGCAGAAGGGTTCCTTTGTGCAACGAAGCTATTGTCTCTGAGGGTCCAGTTTCACCGCCAAAAGCGGACAGAAATATATTGTACATGTGCCGTGTGTAGTAACATGTTTCCCTTACCCTCGTTCGCCGATTTCTATTTTTGCTTTTGTGAAAAGCATAAATCAGCTACCAAAAATGATAATACCTGGCCAACAGGGTAGTAACGAATGCCTTCCAGATTAAGCGATCTTGATTTCTTTGCTTTTGGCCTTAGCTTGAGCTGACTTTGGCAGATGGACTGTTAACACCCCATCCTTAAATTGAGCCGAAAGCTTTTCGTCCTCCGCATCTTCAGGCAAGGAAAATGAGCGGGCGAAGCTCCCATACGATCGTTCGATCTTATGAAACTTCTTGCCCTTTTCTTCTTTTTCAGATTTGCGTTCTCCTGAAATGCTGAGAACCCCATTCTGTACCGTGACTTTGAGGTCTTCGCGTTTAACCCCTGGAGCTTCAGCCTTAATGAGATATTCCTTGTCGTCTTCCGTGATATCGACCGAAGGTGCCCAGTCCACCATCTTTAAGTTTTCTTTCTCACCGTTTTGAGGTCGTGGTTCTTTTCCAAACAAAGACAAGATTCGTTCTTCCAACTCTTTTAATTCTTCTAATGGTTTCCATTTTGTTAACGTTCCCATGTTCCGGCCTCCTTTTTTTAGAAGTAAATGTTGTGTTAATCCTGTATGAACAGGAGAAACTACCCAACTAGCGCACCAACTGGTGATTTAGATTTCAATCTTTTCTTTGGCAGCGAACTGGCCGATCCATTCGACTGTGTTCCAAAAAGGTGAAGACGAGGAAATCTCACCGTGTCTTCCGTAAAGGACATCCGCTTTTTCTTGAGCGGGAGAAATGCCTGGATCGCCGTCCCCTTACCTGGAGCTGACTTGATCCTTATTTGACCCCCTAAAAGCTGCACGCGCTCCATCATCCCCACGAGCCCCAAGCCCGGAGTTTGAGAATGAACATGATTGGGCTCAAACCCCTGGCCATCATCAACGATCGAAAGTCGGACTTCTTTGGAATCTTGCTCCATCGTGATCCTGACGCACGAAGCCTGTGCATGTTTCACAATATTCTGTAACGCTTCTTGGGCGAGCCGATACCCACAGCACGCTACTTCCTCAGGCAAGGGTTCATTGGTGATTTTGTCTTCTAAGGCCATCGAAATCCCTTCTCGCTTCCCAACCTCATGCACCAGTGACTGAATTGCCTGAGATAGTCCCAAATCTCTCAGAATCGAGGGATGAAGTTGATGAGCAAAACGACGAATATCATCGGAAAGCAGGGCCAGTTCGTCATACAGCTTTTGAAGGGCTTGATGGGGCTCAGAGGAAGGCAAAAAGGAAGTTTGAAGGGATTGGACTTGAAAACACAATACGGCAATCCGCTGGTTCATTTCATCATGCAGATCACGAGAAATCCGCTTCCGCTCTTCTTCTTGTGCAGCCAGAAGACGCCCGGCTATCCCTCCCGAAGCCTTGAATCCTTGAGGCAGGGCTACTTCTTCAAATTCTTCAGAATTTCGTATGGAAGAGATAGGAGTAATGAGCTTATTCATGAGGAAACCTCCGCGGAAATCGAGTAACCCAAATATGATTGCTGAAAATCCACCATAATGAATTTTGTTGTTGATCGTTATTCATCAAGAACCATGCCAGCGGCATTTTTTAATTCATTCCGGGAACTTACTCAGGTAAGCAAAGCAGGCATTTGGGTGATTTGCCGCTTTTGGCCACAATGCAGAATTATGACCAAGGGTAAAAGAACCCGGGGTTCAACCCGCGAACTTTAGAACAGAGAGGGAATCTTTCAGAAATCCTAAGTAACACAACAAAGAAGGTTGCACTTTTTTCGCTATTTGGTTCAAAATGATCCAAAATGCCACACTTAACCAGGATTTTTTTGAGAACTATCTGTGAATGTCCCAACAGGAGGTTTGGTGAGGGAATTTTGCACTAAGTATATTCAGAAGAACGGAAAAAGGATGTTCCGTTATGAAGTACTTCTGGATATTCATCATCTGCGCTAGAGTTGAAAGGTCTCCGGCCATGCTTTCCGCGAATAAAGAATCAGGAGACCGAGTTTAGAAGAGCCACCTATCTTTTTTGAGGAAGGGACAGGCGCTTTTTCTTATAAGGTTCTTACAGATAGAGGCTAAATAATTTCAGATGGCAGAGCTTCCCACAGAAAATCCCGAGTCTAATCTCGCAGCTGGGGAAGCCCAACTACGGGGAATTTTGGCGTCTGCCATGGATGCCATTATTTCGGTGGATGAAGAACAGCGGATCGTGTTGTTTAATGCAGCCGCCGAACAGATGTTTGGCTCTCTCGCTACCGAAACCATTGGACAACCTCTCGACCGATTCATTCCTGAACGATTTCACGAAGCCCATAAGATTCATATCCAAACCTTTGGGCAAACTCAGGTCACCCACCGCGGAATGGGGCAGTTAGGCGCAATTGTCGGACTTCGATCGAATGGTGAGGAATTTCCGATTGAAGCCTCCATTTCGCAAGTCGACGTTCATGGGAAGAAACTCTTCACCGTGATTTTGCGAGACATTTCTTTTCGTCAACAAATCGAACAAGAACAGAAAGCCAGGGCACGTCATCGCAAAGCTTTAGCGGAGCTGAGTCAAGGGGCCTTACAAAAGACTGATCTTCCAGACTTGATGGAAAAGGCCGTACACCTTCTTGCGGAAGCTCTCGAAGTGCCTTTTACCAAGATTTTGGAACTACTCCCTAATAAACAAGAGCTTTTGGTGCGTTATGGGACGGGATGGAAAAAAGGCGCCGTGGGTCAAGCCATTGTGAGTGCTGACCCCAACACCTCCCAAGCTGGGTATACCTTGTCTTCTCCGTCTCCCGTCGTCGTTTATGATCTGCAAACCGACAAGCGTTTTAACGGGCCTGCGTTACTACACAAACATGGCGTCGTCAGTGGCATATCGGTCACCATTTTTGGACCAGATGAACCTTATGGTGTACTAGGGATTCACGCCTCGACCAAACGAACCTTTTCCGATGAAGAGATTGATTTGGTTCAGAATGTGGCCAATGTGTTGGCGGAAGTGATTCGCAGAAATCGGATCGAGGAAACGTTACAACACGACCGTGATTTTATTACAGCGATTTTAGATACCGCTGGTGCCTTAGTGGTGGTGTTGGACACGGAAGGCAGAATTGTCAACTTCAATCGGGCCTGTGAACGCATCACCGGCTACCTCGCCGAGGAGGTAAAGGGGCAATATATCTGGGATAGGTTTAACCTTCCTGCAGAACGGGATTCTGTGAAATCAGAGTTTGAAAAACTTTTTACCGGAGCCGGGTCTTCCCGGTATGAAAACTTTTGGGTGACCCAAACCGGTGAGCATCGTTTTATCGCATGGGCCAATACGACGCTCTTGGACAAAACGTATCGGGTGGAATATGTCATCGCGACCGGAATCGATTTGACTGAGCTGAAGCGTTCCCAGGAAGATTTGTTGAAAGCTGAACAACTCGCGCAGTTAGGCACTATGGCGTCCGGACTCGCCCATGAAATTGGGACACCCATGAATGTCATCTTGGGACGGGCGGAATCCCTGGCTCGCAAGACCTTAGAAGAACCGACCAAGAAAGGTTTAGAGACTATTGTGACCCAGGTTGATCGCGTCACGAAGCTCATTAATCAGTTATTGAATGTAGCGCGGCGTCCGCCCTATCAGCCACGTCCTCTTGATTTGAAAAAGGTCCTCAGCAATGTGTTGAACCTTATTGAAGAACGGGCCAGGGAAACACATGTCGAAGCCGAGATTGATTGGGACGAAGAAAGAACCTTTCATACCCGTGGCGATCCTGACCATTTAGAGCAAGTGTTTCTCAACCTTTGTGTGAATGCCATTCAGGCCATGCCGCAAGGAGGGACCCTTCGCATAGGATTACAGGATTCCGAAGACCAGATTCACATCACGGTGGGAGATACCGGGGAAGGGATTTCCCAAGAAAATCTTTCCAAAATTTTCGATGCCTTCTTCTCTACAAAACCTAAAGGAGAAGGAAGTGGCCTCGGATTGGTGATGTCCCAATCGATTGTCCAAGAGCATGGCGGTACAATTTCTGTCGAGAGTACTCTTGGACATGGAACGACATTTACGGTTACCCTGCCTTGGACGAACAAACCATCCCGCCATTAAATCAGCTTTGCTAGTTTTCTCACATCTGTAAAACTCTTTCCCATGATTCCATAATTAGGCACTCAATTTTTAAAGAATCTGTGTAGACCGTTTCCTCCCCACTTCGAGTTCGGGGTGGGGGAAAGTGCCTCAGCCAGTTACTTTCTCTTCTCTTCCAGACCATCCACATATACTTTTATCCTCAACAAAATCAATGAGTTGTATACATATGCCAATATCATCTTGTTCGGCATCCATATTGCTCATTTTTCTATCAAGGAAACATATGGAACCATCCAATCTCAAAGACTCCACGAGGACAACTATGGCTGTGGATTCCTCTCCTCACTCCGACACGGTGGAATACAAGATTGTACTTGTGGAGGATGATGAGGAAATGAACCGGCTTCTTTTTGAGGAGCTTGAAGAAGCAGGATATCATGTATTTCCGGCTAAAAATGGTAAAGATGCCTTAGACCTAATCGACGCTCAGCAGCCCGATTTGGTTATTTCTGACCTTCGCATACCGAATGGCGGGAACAAGTTTCTTCAGAAGATCCGCCAAAATTGTAAGTCATGTCGAATTATGGTGATTACAGCCCTAAGAGACGACCTAACTAGGTATGAAGTCGAACAGCAAGGGGTTGATGCATTTTTAGGAAAGCCAATCCGTATTTCAGAACTCATAGCCACAATAAAAAATCTGCTCGCATAATGTCATAGTTTTCTGCAATTTCCTCTACTTCATATTTTAGAAGTAAAATCTACTCTCCACTTTATTCAGGCCTTGAATTTGACACTGTAAATGCCGGGAGGTCGTGTGCGAATTGGTATGGCCGATTGTGTACCTTTGTTGGGCTAGACCAGGTATGTAATTGTTTACCTTTGGGCCTCTCTTTCGTGTTTATGGATTTTAAAATTCTATTTTTGCTTTTACGAAAACCAAAAATTAAAAAGCCCATCAAATCAATGCCTTAGATAGGCACAAAACCGTTCTATTTTTGCTTTTTGGAGGAAAAAGAGGAAAGCCAAAATTGAAAACCGCCCAGTGACAAACTATATGTCCGCTTTGGGTGGAAGCGGACATGAGCGATTATCGCATACCGGAAGGTTTTTGCCACGCGCATGACTAGGGTCCTTTTCTTTGTTCAAACTGTGATAACCCTCTTAGCGTACAATTTCGCAGGAATACGCGTAGTACCCTCAATAGGGCGGCAAGGCTAGAGGTGGATGCTGCACGTAGGGAAAATCCTATAGGTGGACGCTGTCATAGCCCCGAGCTATACTCGAAAGTAGTGTTTGGGAGGTCTTGAAAAAACGCGGCGTCTCGGGTTGAACTGGTTGTTCCCACACAATCACCTCAACCAAAGGAGAGACGCCACGATGAACGAGCGTACCAAAACGAAGGTAGAAGATCGAGCCCATCAGGATCCCTTGACTGAGTTCCTGCGGGCGGGAGCCCGGAAGTTGTTGAGGCAGGCGCTCGAAGTGGAAGTCGGCGACGTGTTAGCGAGGTATGCGGATGAGCGGGATGAGGCAGGCCGGGCCGTCGTGGTTCGGAGTGGGTATCATCCGGAACGGGAGCTACAGACAGGGATTGGCCCTGTGCCGGTCCAGGTGCCCAAGGTGCGCAGTCGGCAAGGGAGCCCCGTGACCTTCCACTCTGCGCTGGTGCCGCCCTATGTGCGCAAGACGCGTAGCCTGGAAGCCGCGCTCCCCTGGCTGTATTTGAAGGGGATCTCCACCGGGGAAATGCAGACAGCCTTGGAAGCGTTAGTCGGTCCTGAAGCCAAGGGGCTCTCCGCCAGTACCATTGCTCGCTTGAAGCAGGTCTGGCGCGAGGAGTACCAGACGTGGCGGCACCAACGGCTCGATGAGGAGGAATGGATCTACATTTGGGTGGACGGCATTTATAGTGGCATTCGGGCCGATCAGCAGCGGCTGTGTGTGTTAGTGGTGATGGGCGTGAATCGCGAGGGCGAGAAGCACCTCTTGGCGATTGAGGACGGCGTCCGCGAATCCACCCAGAGTTGGCGAGAAGTGCTGCTGCATCTGAAAGCGCGAGGGATGAACACGCCGGCCTTGGCCATTGGGGATGGCGCGATGGGGTTCTGGGGCGCGTTGGAAGAACTCTTCCCGAGCACCCAGCAACAACGGTGTTGGGTCCACAAGACCAGCAATGTCCTCAATACCTTGCCGAAGAGTGTACAGCCCAAGGCAAAACAGGCATTGCACGAGATCTGGCAGGCGCCAACCAAAGCCGACGCGGAGCGTGCCTTCGACGTCTTTCTCAACACCTATGAGGCCAAGTATCCGAAGGCCACGGCGTGTGTACAGAAAGATCGGGAGGTACTGCTCACCTTCTACGCGTTCCCGGCTTCACACTGGCAGAGTCTTCGGACAACCAATCCGATTGAATCGACCTTTGGGACGATTCGGCATCGGACCAAGCGGACCAAGGGCTGTCTGACGCGGGATGGGATGGTACACATGATGTTCAAGCTAGGACGCTGTGCGGAGCAGACCTGGCGTCGGCTCAGAGGATTTCGGCAACTGGGACAAGTCATCCAGGGCGTGCAATTTCGGGATGGACGCGAAGTAACCAGCCAGGAACCCGTCGCCGCGTAACCAAGAGCC
>JABAOE010002854.1_pt1 | contig 10271 bp, 7 predicted proteins | sample 7062141 | NCBI WGS metagenome assembly JABAOE01 (sample SAMN14538627, study PRJNA623070) | marine sediment metagenome | biome: marine biome [ENVO:00000428]; feature: marine pelagic biome [ENVO:01000023]; material: deep marine sediment [ENVO:00002113] | place: India: Gulf of Khambhat ...
TTGTTGTCGTGCCCGATGTACTTCTGGTAGAGGAACGGCGTGCCGGCCACCTCGAACGGCGTGCCCAGGTTCTCGTAGTACCAGTCCGACACCATCGTCTGGCCGTCCGGATTGATGCTGAACCAGAGGACGAGGATCACCTCGTCGAGGATCGCCGCGATCTCCGGATCGTCGTCCCCGGTCACCAGGTCGTAGGCGAGCTGGATGGTGTGCTGGGCGTGCGCGACCTCGGTGGCGTGCAGCCCGCCGTCGATGTGGACGATCGCCTTTCCCTCCGACGCGAGGCGCCGCGCCTCCTCGTCGGTCATCTCCTCCGCGGGATCGGCGAGCCGGTGGGCGATCTGCCGGTAGCGCTCGGCGTCGCGCAGGTTCTCGGCGGACGAGATCAGCGCGAGGTGCCACGGCCGGCCGTGGCTCGTGCGCCCGACCTGTCGCAGCTCGATGCGGTCCGAGGCGGCGTCGAGCCGCCGGAAGTAGTCCAGCGCCTGCTCGTAGTCGGCGAGCTCGAAGTCCGAGCCGACCCGGTAGCCGAGGACCGACTCCGGCGTGGGGATCTGGGCGGTTGCGGGGAGCGGCGCCGCGCAGGAGACGGCGCACGCGATCGACAGGGTCGGGAAGATGGTGCGCATCGAGGCGTCCGATCGGATCGGGCGGGAAGGCGACGGGCGGCCAAAGGTGCACGCGCCCCGAGTCCCGGGCCACCCCTTCGCGGCCGCGTCCCCCCGGGTGGCGTTGCGCCGGAGCGCGGGAGCCCTAGGCTACCTGCATGGACACGACGACCGATCGGGACCTGCTGCGGCACGCGCTCGCCACCCTGGCCTACCGCGCGAGCAAGGCCCTGCGGGACCCACCGACCGACTTCGCCGGCTTCCGCGTCGGCGACGCGACGCGCACGCCGGTGGAGATCGTGGGCCACCTGGGCGATCTCATGGAGTGGGGCCTGAGCATCGCCGAGGGCCGGCAGCGCTGGACGGAGACGCCCTCGGACGACTGGGACCGTCAGGTCGCCCGGTTCTTCGAGGCGTTGGGCGCCTTCGACGCCTTCCTCTCCTCCGGCGCTCCCCTCGCCCGCCCCGCCGCGCGCCTCTTTCAGGGCCCTGTCGCCGACGCGCTCACGCACGTCGGCCAGATCGCGATGCTGCGCAGGCTGGCCGGAGGGGCGGTGCGAGGGGAGAACTACTTCAAGGCGAAGATCCGGTCGGGGCGCCTGCAGCCCGACGAGCAGGCGGACCCCGTCTTCGAGTTCGACTGAGGGCCGGACGGACTTCGCTCACCACTCGTCGTCGTCTTCCTCCCAGTCCTCCTCCTGGTCGTTGTCGTCCCCTTCGTCCTCCTCGTCGTCGTCCTCGTCGAGGTCCCAGTCGTCGTCGTCGTCCCAGTCCTCGTCGTCCAACTCCCCGTCCTCGTCGATCTCGTCGTCTCCGAAGGAGAGGATCCGGGGCTCGAGCTCGTCGATCTCGAGCCGGACGGCCGTTTTCATCTGAGCGCCTCCGCGCCAGGGGGCCCCGCAAGGAACGGCGCTCGCCGGCTCGCCGCGGGCCACGTTGTCGCGAAAATAAATCCGGCCGACCCCAAGTCAACGCGAGCGTGTCAGGGCTCGCCTCCGGCGTCGAGGTCCCCCGCTGTCGGCAGCTGATACAGGGGCCTGAGCTCGATCTGGAAGGTGACGTGCTCGATCCCGAGCGCGCGCATCCGATCGCGGACCTCCTCGAGGATCCGGGTGTGCTCGAGGGGATCGTCGATGACGCCGTGCGCCGAGAGCGCCACGAAGCCGCTCGTGAGCGTCCACACGTGCACGTCGTGCACGTCTTCGAGCCCGGCGATCTCCCCGAGCCCGTCGAGCACGGCCTCCATCTCGATGTGCGGCGGGACGGACTCGAGCAGGACGTCGGTGGCCTCGCGCACGAGGTGCCACGCGCTGACGAGGATCAGCAGCGCGAGCGCGATGGACACGATCGGGTCCGCGAGCGTCCAGCCCGTGGTGAGCACGATGACCGCCGCGAGCAGCGCGCCCACCGACCCGAGCAGATCGCCGAGCACGTGCAGGTAGGCGCCACGCACGTTGAGGTTGTCGTGCGCGTGGTCGTGCAGGACGAAGGCGCCCACGGCGTTGACGATCAGGCCCAGCGCCGCCACGACCAGCATGATCCCGCCCCGGATCTCCTCGGGCTCCCGAACGCGCTCCCAGGCCTCGAGGACGATGAGCCCGGAGATGACCAGGAGCGTGGCTCCGTTGACCAGCGCGGCCAGGATCTCGAGGCGGACGTAGCCGTACGTGCGCCGCTCGCTGGGGGGGCGGCGCGCCAGGCGGATCGCGAACATCGACAGGCCCAGGGCCGCCACGTCGGTGAACATGTGGCCCGCGTCGGCGAGCAGCGCGAGGGAGTTGGAGAGCAGCCCGCCGACGATCTCCGCGACCATGAAGGCGCCGGTGATCCCGAGCACCCACCCGAGCCGGCGGCCCACGTCGCCGCGTCCGGCGAGCCCCGGCGGGCCGTGAGCGTGCCCTGCGCCGTACGCGCTCCCGTGGCCGTGCGCGTGCTCGTGACCACGCCCGTGTCGCGCCATCGGCGTCAGGCGGGGGCCGCCGGCTCCGGCACGTCCGGCGCCGCGCCCTTGCCGGCGTCCGCCTCCTCCGGCGTGGGCACGGCGAGCGCGCGGCCCAGGAGCACCGGCCCGCCCAGGATGTTGCCGAGGATCACCGCCATGGCGAGCGCGACGATGCTCGGCCCGATGTCCGGGAAGCTCTCGTCGATGAGCAGGATGAGGCCGAGCGAGACGCCGCCCTGGGAGATCAGGCCCTGCCACCCATAGCGCCGGACGTGGTCGGTGGTGCCGGACAGCTTCATGCCGCGGATGCCGGCCCAGCGCGTCAGCCACAGGCGCGCGCCGAAGATCAGGCCGGCCGCGATCCAGAAGCGGCCGACCGCGGCGAGCTCCAGGCGGGCCCCCGCGATCGTGAAGAAGAAGGCGAACACGACCACCGCCACGGAGCGGATCCCCTGGATCATGCGGTCGCCCGCGGGCGACAGGTTCTCGATCACGAAGCCGGCCGCCACCCCGGTCAGCAGGAGCTCGAGGTGCAGCTCCTCGGTCAGGACCACCATGACGTACGCGAACAGGAAGGTCGCGAAGGGCGACCGCGGGTTCGTGCCCTCCCCGCCGAGGTACTGCGAGAAGACCCACCCCATGCCCGCGCCCAGCACGAGCGCGCCGCCGATCTCCCGCCCCAGCACGAGCAGGGCCTCGAGCGAGAAGGGGCGGCTCGCGTCGAGCAGCGGGGTGACGAGGGCCAGCGTCAGCGTGAAGAGCACGATCACGACCACGTCCTTCACGATCGTCACGCCGAGCACGACCTCGACGAGCGGGCCCTCGGCGTGCTTCTCCTCGATGACCGCGACCGTGAGGTCGGGCGAGGAGTTGGCCGCCCACACCCCCAGCAGCAGCGCGATCGCGATGACCCCCTGCAGGGGAAGCTCCGCGAGGAACGGCGTGATGGGGCTCACCGCGATCACCACGGCCGCGACGCCGACCCACACGACCGCGGTGATGGCGAGCGTCGTGATCAGGATCGTCTTCGCCTGGGGACGCAGCGCCTCGACGCGGAGCTCGCCGCCCGCGAGCATGGCGATCAGCGCGAGCGCGAACAGATCGATCAGGCCCAGGTCGGAGACGGCGTCCGCGGGCAGGAGACCGAGCACCGAGGGGCCCACGACGATCCCGATGACGATGAAGCCCGTGATGCGGGGCAGCCCGAGCGCGGACGCGAGCGAGCCCGCAACCGACGCCGAAAGGAGCACGAAGCCCAGGAAGATCGCCAGGCGCCCATCCTCCAGCGTCGGCGAAACCACCACGAAGGTGAGCTGCGTCAACGCCATGAGCAGCGCCAGCGTCACCGCCGGCCTGAGCAGGCGGCCGGCGATCCGTGGCGGGGGTCGGGCGGGCGTGGCGCTCAACGCGGCTCCGGGTGGCGAGGGCACGGAGGTTCGGCCCCGGGGACGGGGCCGGTGAAGATAGACCGACCCGGTGGGTACCTCAACGCGTCGGGAGGCTCACCGGGCAGGGCGCGGACGCCCGCGCAACGCGCGGCGGCGCCCATGCCGCGGTTCGGGATCGCGACGCGCCGCCCCGCCCGCCTCGGAGGCCCGACGCGACCCCGCGGGCCTGGGGTGCCGGGAGGCCTGGTCCCCGGAGGTGCGCTTTCGCAATTTCCGGCCCTCCGAGAGGCGCTTCCCGTCGACACCCCATGACCACAGAACCCAACCCGCTCCTGTCCGGCGACTTCCGGATCCCCTTTCACGAGATCCGGTCCGAGCACGTCGAGCCCGGCATCCGGGAGGCGCTCGCGCGGGCCCGGGCCGAAGTGGACGGCCTGTGCGCGGAGGCATCCCCGCCGACGTGGGACAACACGCTCGGGCGCCTGGACGCGGCGGTCGAGCGGCTCTCGGAGCGCATCACGCCCGCCACGCATCTCATGTCCGTGGCCGAGAGCCCGGAGCTCCGCGAAGCTTACAACGCCGTCCTGCCCGACATCACGACGTTCTGGTCGAGCCTCCCGCTGAACGAGGAGCTGTGGCGGCGGCTCGAGGCGTTCGCGGAGTCGGAGGAGGCGGCGGCGCTGACCGGGATCCGGCGTCGGCACCTCGACAAGACCGTGCGCGAGTTCCGGCGAGCCGGGGCCGACCTGGATCCGAAGGCGAAGGAGCGGCTGCGGGAGCTCCGCGTGGAGCTCGCGAAGATCGAGCAGAAGTTCAGCGAGAACGTGCTGGACGCCACGGCTGCCTACGAGCTTCTCGTGACCGACGAAGGGCGCCTGAGCGGCGTGCCGGACGCGGCCGTGGGCCGCGCGCGCGCCAAGGCCGAGGAGAAGGGCGAGGCGGGTTGGCTGCTGACCCTCGACTATCCGTCGGTGGAGCCCATCCTCAAGTACTGCGAGGACCGGGACCTGCGCCGGGAGATCCTGGTCGCGTTCGCGACCCGCTGCCGGGAGGGCGAGTTCGACAACCGTCCCCTCCTGGCCCGCATCCTCCGGCTCCGGGACGAGGTCGCGCAGCTGCTCGGCTACGACGGCTATCCGGACTACATGCTCGAGGAGCGCATGGCGCGGACGGGGGCGCGCGCGATCGAGTTCGAGACGGACATGGTCGAGCGCACCTCGCCGTACTGGGAGCGGGACGTCGAGCAGCTGCGCGCGCACGCCCGGGAGATCGGGATCGACGAGCTGCGGCCGTGGGACGCGGCCTTCGTCATGGAGCACCTGCGCAAGCGCCGCTACGACATCGACGACGAGGCGCTGCGCCCGTACTTCCCGCTCGACCGGGTCCTCGAGGGGATGTTCGAGATCGTGCGGCGCACCTTCGGCTTCCGCATCGAGGAGCGGCCGATCGACGAGGTGTGGCACCCCGACGTCCGCTTCTACGAGATCTTCGCCGAGGGCGGGCGGCTCGTGGGCGCCTTCTACACGGACTGGTTTCCGAGGAAGGAGAAGCGGCAGGGCGCGTGGATGAACAACTTCATCACGGGCGGGCCCCGTCCCGGGGGCTTCGCTCCGCACCTCGGCGTGGTCTGCGGCAACTTCACGCCGCCCGACGGGGACCGTCCTGCGCTCCTCACGCACCGCGAGGTCGAGACCACGTTCCACGAGTTCGGGCACCTGCTCCACCACTGCACGTCCCGTGTGGAGATCCCGTCCCGAGCCGGCATCCACGTGGCCTGGGACTGGGTCGAGCTGCCGAGCCAGCTCATGGAGAACTGGACGTGGGAGCGGGAGGCCCTGGACCTGTTCGCGCGCCACCACGAGACGGGCGAGCCCTTTCCCGACGAGATGTTCGAGCGCATGAGGGCGGCGCGACGCTTCATGGGGGGATGGGCGCAGATGCGCCAGCTCTCGCTCGGAACCGTGGACCTCGCCCTGCACCAGGAGCTCGCGCCCACCCTGCGCGGCGAGGCGGCAGCGGCCGAGCGCGCCCCGGAGACGCTCGACGCGGCCCAGGGCGAGACGGTCATGCGCTACGGCGAGGAGCACTTCGCGCGCTTCGCGCCCGACCCGTCGTTCGCGGAGCTCCACATCCTCACGTCGTTCACCCACCTGTTCTCCGGCGGGTACGCGTCGGGCTACTACTCCTACCTCTGGTCCGAGGTGCTGGACGCCGACGTGTTCACCCGCTTCCAGCGGGAGGGGATCTTCAACCGGGCCACCGGGCGAGGGTACGTGGACGCGATCCTGAGCCGCGGCGACTCGGCGGACCCCGACGATCTGTTCGTCGAGTTCATGGGGCGCCCGCCGGATCCCCAGGCGCTCCTCGAGCGCAACCTCGGGCGTCTGGCGTCGTAATGGAGTGTATGGGAGCCGGGCCGAGCCCATCTTCAGCGGACGCCCCTTCGAGCCGAGGATCGTGACATGATGCGACTGGTGCTGGCTTCTCTCGTCGTCGCCCCGCTCGCGCTCGCCGCCGCGTGCGGCGAGACCGCGCTCGCCTACGGCGACGCGAACAGCGTCATCGCGGTGATGCCGGTCGACCGTTGGGAGGAGCTCTCCGAGGACGTCTACGCCGCCTTCGAGACCACGATCACCACCGTGCGCGACGAGAAGAAGTTCACGGTGACGTACCAGGAGCCTTACGGAGAGCACTGGATGAACCTGCGGCGCTTCCGCCAGATGCTCATCGTCGGCACGCGCGAGGACCCGTGGGTGCAGGAGGTCCTCGACGAGGCGCGGGAGCCCGTGACCACGGACGGGATCCACCAGATCTACGACGTGTGGTCGAACGGGCAGACGGTCAACCTCGTCCTCGTGCCGACCGGATGGGCGAACGAGGACGCGCTGCCGCACATCGCCGAGCTGGCGGAGCTGCTCGATACCCAGTACCGGGCGTACGCGCGCAACCGCATGTACATGTCCGGCGTGGACACCGCGCTCGCCGACACCCTCTCGCTCGAGCACGGCTTCGCGTTCCGCCTCCCGATGGTCTACCGTTGGTGGCGGGAGGACTCGCTCTTCGTCTTCCGCAACGACAACCCCGACCCGTCGGAGCTGATCCGGGAGATCGTGGTCACGTGGGCGACACCGGCCCCCGCGACGGTGTCGACCGAAGCGCTGCTCGACTGGCGGGCGCGGCTCGTGGAAGCCCACTACTCCGAGCCGCAGGACATCATCCTCGACGGGATGCTCGAGAGCGCCTTCGCGCACGAGGGCCACGAGACCGTGCAGGTCCAGGCGCAGTGGCGCAATCCGCCCGAGCGCGGATGGCCGGCCGGTGGGCCCTTCATCACCCGGGCCGTGACGTGCGTGAACCAGGATCGCACGTATTTCGTCGACGCCTGGCTGTACGCTCCGGGCAAGGAGAAGTACGAGTACATGATCCAGCTCGAGACGATCCTCGACTCGTTCGTGTGCGACACCTGACGGCTCGCCGTCCGGCTTCAGGGGCCGGCCGCGCCGCCCGGGCGTCGGAGGCCCGTCGACCCGACCCTCGGGAAGGGAGCGTCCGCATGCGCCGCGCCGTGCCCGGCGTCACGGCCCCACGCGCCCGGGCCCCACGCGCCCCGGCCCCACGCGCCCCGGCGCCACCGGGCGTCGCCTAGACAACATTTCCGGCCCACATCGCGCCCCGGACAAGGGCCCTCGCCGATGGGCGCCTGGCATTCGTGGATGGGTCGATTAGAATGATCGGGTCCGCGCCCCTCGGCCCGTCGAGCGTCACCCCAGGAACCTCGCAGCACGTGAGCTTCGTCCACCTCCACACACATTCGGAGTACTCCCTCCTCGACGGAGCCAACCGCATCGGCGACCTGGTCCGCAGGGCCCAGGAGCTCGAGATGCCGGCTCTGGCCCTGACCGACCACGGCTGCATGTTCGGCGCGTGGGCCTTCCACCGGACGGCGCGCAAGGCGGGGGTGAAGCCGATCATCGGGATGGAGGCGTACGTGGCGCCCGGGGATCGGCGCGACCGCTCCCGCTCGGGTCAGGGAGAGCGGGCCTACTACCATCTCGTGCTGCTCGCGCGGGACATGACCGGATACCGGAACCTGATCAAGCTCTCCTCGATCGGGTACACGGAGGGCTTCTATCACCGTCCCCGGGTCGACCGCGAGGTGCTCGCCCGCCACTCCGAGGGGATCATCGTCTCGTCCGCCTGCATGGCGGGCGAGGTGGCGCGCCACCTGATGGCCGACAACCCCGGGGGCGCCCGGGAGGCGGCCGAGTGGTACGCCAACCTGTTCGACGGCCGCTACTACCTGGAGGTGCAGGCGCACGACTCGCCTGGGCAGGCGGAGCTCAACCTCAGGGTGCTCGCGCTGGCCGACGATCTCGGCCTTCCGGTCGTGGCGACCAACGACTCGCACTTCCTGCAGCCCGCGGACCACGAGGCCCACGACATCCTGCTGTGCATCGGCCTCGGCAAGGACCGGGACGATCCGCAGCGCATGCGCTACGACGAGGGGCTCTACTTCAAGAGCCCCGAGGAGATGGCGCAGCGCTTCCCGGATCGACCGGACGTCGTGGAGAACACGCTGAAGATCGCCGACGAGGTGGACCTGGTCTTCGAGAAGACCTACCACCTGCCCGCCTTCCCGGTCCCCTCCGGACACGCCGGTGAGGAGGAGTACCTGGAGCACCTCGCGCTGGCGGGCGCCAAGGGGCGCTACGGCGACCCGCTCCCCCCCGAGGCCCGGCAACGCCTCGACTACGAGATGGGGGTGATCAAGGGAACGGGCTACGCCGGCTACTTCCTCATCACCCAGGACTTCATCCGGTGGGCGCGCGAGCACGACATCCCGGTGGGGCCCGGACGGGGCTCCGCGGCCGGCTCGCTCGTCGCGTACGCCCTCGGCATCACCAACCTCGACCCGCTCGAGTTCGACCTCCTCTTCGAGCGCTTCCTGAACCCCGAGCGGATCTCGATGCCGGACATCGACATCGACTTCTGCTACGAGCGGCGCGGCGAGGTCATCGAGTACACGCGCGAGAAGTACGGCAAGGACGCGGTCGGGCAGATCATCACGTTCGGGACCATGAAGAGCCGCGCGGTCATCCGCGACGTGGGGCGGACCCTCGGCTTCGAGCCCTCCGAGACCGACCGCATCGCCAAGCTCATCCCGAACCAGCCGGGTCAGGCGTTCACGGTGCGCGAGGCGCTGGACCGCCTGGAGGAGGTCGCGGAGCTCTACCGGCTCGGCGGGCGCCATCAGCAGCTCTTCGACTACTCGATGACGCTGGAGGGGCTGTCCCGCCACGCGTCCGTGCACGCCGCCGGCGTGGTCATCGCGCCCGGGCCGATCGACGACTACGTGCCGGTGAGCATCCAGACCGGGAAGAACGGCAACGGCGACGGCGACGCCATGGTCGTGACGCAGTACGACATGAACGCGCTGGACGAGGCGGGCATGCTCAAGATGGACTTCCTGGGCCTCAAGACGCTCACCGTCATCCACGACGCCGTGGCGATGGTCAAGGCGCGGCACGGGGCGCTCCGCCAGCCCGACTCCGGCGACACCTACGAGACGGTCGACGACATCCCGCTCGACGACCCGCTCGTCTACAGGATGATGGCCCGGGGCGGCACCGCCGGGATCTTCCAGTTCGAGTCGAACCTGGCCAACGACAAGCTGCGCTCGATGCGCTGCGACCGGTTCGAGGACCTGGTCGCCACGAACGCGCTGATCCGACCGGGCCCGCTCGACTCCGGGATGACCGACGTCTTCATCGACCGCAAGCTCGGCCGCCGGGAGGTCACGTACCCGCACCCGCGGCTCGAGAAGATCCTGGAGCAGACGTACGGGGTGATCGTCTACCAGGAGCAGGTGATGCGGATCGCCTCCGAGCTCGCCGGCTTCACGCTCGGCGAGGCGGACGTGCTCCGCAAGGCGGTCGGCAAGAAGGACGCCGAGCTCATCTCGGAGCTTCTCGGGAAGTTCGTGGCGCGCAGCATCGAGCGCGGCGTCGACGCCGCCGTCGCCGCCGACCTCTCCGAGCAGATCGAGACCTTCGGCCGCTACGGGTTCAACCGCAGCCACTCGGCCGCCTACTCGCTGATCTCGTACCACACGGCGTGGCTGAAGGCCCACTATCCGGCCGAGTTCATGGCGGCGCTGCTCTCCTCCGTGCTCGACAACACCGACAGCGTGGTCAAGTACATCGGCGCCTGCCGCGACCTGCCGCGCTACCTGCCGCAGCTCGAAGATCCGGTGGAGGTGCTGCCGCCCGACGTGAACGAGTCGGGCTGGAAGTTCACGGTGACCGACGAGGCGCAGATCCGGTTCGGGCTCGG
>JABAOE010004092.1_pt3 | contig 10268 bp, 11 predicted proteins | sample 7062141 | NCBI WGS metagenome assembly JABAOE01 (sample SAMN14538627, study PRJNA623070) | marine sediment metagenome | biome: marine biome [ENVO:00000428]; feature: marine pelagic biome [ENVO:01000023]; material: deep marine sediment [ENVO:00002113] | place: India: Gulf of Khambhat ...
GATGCCGGGCCTGCTGGTGCGCCTGCGCGCCGGGGAAGGAGACGAGATCAAGGCGGGCGAGGAACTCGCCGTCGTCGAGGCCATGAAGATGGAGAACAGCCTGCGGGCCACCGAGGACGTCGTCGTGGCGAGGGTGCTCGCGCGAGAGGGAGAAAGCCTGACGGTCGATCAGCCCATACTGGAATTCGAATAGCGCGTGAGTGACGTCCCGACCAGCACTGAGCCGAAGGAACTCGCGGATCGAATCGGAACCGGAGACCGGCGGGCGCTGGCGCGCGCCATCACGCTGATCGAATCCGCCCGCCCCGAGGATCGGGAGCCCGCCAACGAACTGCTGACGCTGCTGACCCCGCGCGCGAATCGCTCGATGCGCATTGGCGTGTCGGGCGTCCCCGGCGTCGGAAAATCCACATTCATCGAGGCGCTCGGAAATCACGTCATCGACCGGGGCCACAAGGTCGCGGTGTTGGCCGTGGACCCCTCTTCGGCGCTGAGCGGCGGCTCGATACTCGGCGACAAGACCCGAATGGAGACGCTGTCGCGCAGGCTCGAGGCTTTCATCCGCCCCTCCCCTGCCGGCCGGACGCTGGGCGGCGTCACCCGACACACCCGCGAGACGATGCGCGTCGTCGAGGCGGCCGGCTTCGACGTCGTCATCGTGGAGACCGTCGGCGTCGGGCAGTCCGAGACGGCGGTCGCCGAGATGACCGACATCTTCCTGCTGCTGCTGCTGCCGGGCGGCGGCGACGAGCTGCAGGGGATCAAGCGCGGCATCGTGGAGCTCGCCGATATGATCATCGTCAACAAGGCGGACGGCGATCTCGAGCGCATCGCAAATCGATCGGCGACGGACTATCGCGGCGCACTCGGATTCCTGCAGGCCCGCCGCCCGGACTGGCAGGTGCCCGTCGAGACCTGCTCCGCGATCGAGGGCAGAGGGATCGCCGAGATCTGGCAGAGCGTCGAGCGTTATCGCGAGACGATGATCGCCAACGGGGAATTCGCCAGGACCCGGGCAGCCCAGGCGAAGGCGTGGCTTTGGAACGAGGTGTCCGAAACACTCCTCGACGCGCTGCGAGACGACGAGCACATTCGGACGGAGATCACGGCGCTCGAACAGGCCGTCGCTGAAGGGCGAACGTCACCCTGGGTCGCCGCGCAGCGGCTCGTCGCGAGCTTTCACAAAAAGGATTAGCCAGGTCATGATCGGAAAACTCAACCACGTCGCCATCGTCGTGCCGGACCTCGAAGCCGCCACGCTGGTCTACCGATACACACTCGGCGCCACCGTGTCGGCTCCCGTCGCGTTGCCGGACCACGGCGTGACCACCGTATTCGTCGAGCTGCCCAATACCAAGATCGAGCTTCTCGAGCCGCTCGGCGAAGACTCGCCGATCGCAAAGTTCCTGCAGAAGAATCCTGCCGGCGGAATGCACCACCTGTGCTATGAGGTCGATGACATCGTCGCGGCGCGCGATCGACTCGTCGCGGCAGGCGCCCGCATCCTCGGCGACGGCGAGCCGAAGATCGGCGCGCACGACAAACCCGTGCTCTTCCTGCATCCCAAGGACTTTCTCGGAACGCTGATCGAAATCGAACAGGCGTGATCCGTGCCGGCCCGCCGGCGCTATGTCAAACCCACCGCGCATCTCGACCTGGCCCATTTCTGTGATCGGCTTCGTCGCGACCCCGACGCCGAATCGACAGACTACGGTTCTGCAACGACACTGGGAATTACCCCGACCATGTACGTCGATCATTTCGGGCTGTCCGCCCGGGCATTCGTCAACGCACCGGACACGAACTTCTTCCTGCCGAACGCGCAGGTCGAAGCCGCCATAGCGCGACTGTGCGAGGTCATGCTCGCACGTGACTCGATTGCCGTCGTCACCGGTGGGCCCGGTGTCGGAAAATCCGCATTCGTCGCCGCCGCTGGCGCGGTCGTCGAGGCTGAGGCCGTCATCGTCAGCGCCGATCTGCGCTACACCGACTCGGACCTGCTGACCGATATGCTGTTGCTCGGTCTAGGCGCGCAGGCGGGCGATGCCAATGAGGCGGAGTCGCTGCACCGGCTGAAAATCAGGGTCCGCGAACACCACGTGCAGGGTCAGTCCGTAACGGCCGTCATCGGCGTGTCCGGTATGACGGTCGAATGTGCCAAGCAGCTGATTCGGCTGGCCCACCTGGCCGGCGAACCGGGGGGCCAATTGAATATTGTCCTGACCGGCCCGCATACGCTGCATCGGCTGCTGAACGCACCGGGAATGATTCACCTGCGGCAGCGCGTATGCTTCCAGCACCGCGTTCGGCCGCTGGACCTCAGCGAGACTCACGCCTATATCGAAAGGCAATTCGAGCGCGCGGGTAGTGACGCCGGATCGATCCTGGAAAACAACGCCGCCCGAACCGTTTTTCGGTTCGTCGGTGGAGTGCCGCGCCTGATCAACACCCTCATGCAATCGGTGCTCAGCGCAGCCGCCATCGGGCACGTCGATCGGATCGGCCCAGAACTGATCGAGCAAGTCGCGCGCGAACTCGGCTGGAAGCCGCTCGTGTCCGGACAGCCCCAGGCGCCGAGGGCCGCCGCAGCCCCTCGACCCGCGAGCGAGGTTCCCGGGACCACGGACAAGTCTGCCGACAACGCAGGCGCTTTTCCGGAAATGAGCGCCTCCGACACGAGCGCGACCGGCATGCTGAGACTGGAAGATCTCGACGCGCGCTTCGCCGAAACAATCTTCGGCGAAGATGCCACGACGTCCGTGACCAATGCGCTCGGCGCGAGCCGCCCGCAGATCCCCGAGCAAACTGAGAGCTAAAGGCTAAGCGGCCGATGCCGCGAGCGCCTCTGCTGCCTGGTTCACCGTTTCGACGTTGATCGCGGCAACGTAGTCCGCGTCGTGCGCCGATTCCTTGAGCGTCTTTTTGATGATGCCCTCGAGATTCGGCCGCTTGCCCGCGGGTCCGTCCGACTTTCCGAGGCCACCACCGAACTCGACAAACGTATCGACCCCCGCCTCGACGGCCGTCCGCAGGCAGCCGACCCAGTCGACCGGCTTGAACAACTGGAAGAACAGCCGCGTCCGGATGCTGTCGGCGTCGGCATCGTGAGCCCCCGCCGTATAATTCGACAGGACCCGGATGGACGACTCGGCGAAGTCGGTCGCGTCCAGCACGGGACGAAACTCGCGTGCCGCCGCCACCATCAGGTAGGTGTGGAACGCGCCTTCGGTCGCGAGCGGTATGGCGCGCTTGCGCGGATAGTGCTCGCCGACGTAGGCGACGAGTCGTTCGAGGTCCGCGTCCGCCCCCCCGACGACCGTCTGCTCGGGCAGGTTGCAGCTTGCGACCTGGCAGTAGTGCATGTCGGCGATCGGCCCGGCGGTGGCCGCGTCGAACGTCAGCGCGACCATTCCGCCCTCTCCGTGCTCGCCCATCAGTTCGCCGCGCTTGTGCACGAGCCGCAGTCCATCCGCCAGTGACAGGATGCCGGCGGCCACCAGCGCCGTGTACTCGCCGAGGCTGTGACCGGCCGCGAGCGCCGGCTCGACGGCGCCACCCGTCAGTTCATCGAATGTCCGCAGACAAGCGATCGAGTGTGTCAGCAGCGCCGGCTGGGTGTAGCGCGTCAGGTCGATCTCGCCGCGCGGGTCCGCGAACGACAGCCGGGCGATGTCGTAGCCGAGCGCGTCGCCGGCTTCGGCGTAGACCTCACGCGCGACGCCGAATTCGCCGTGAATGTCGCTGCCCATGCCGCGGTACTGCGATCCCTGGCCGGGAAACACGAACATGATCTTATTGCCGCCCATGCGAGTGCCGTTCCGTCCGCCAAAAAAACGTGGCCCAGCATACGGAGATGCGGGCCACGGAACAATACTATGCCTCTGCTCGGGCGGTCAGGCCGCAACGCGTTCGGCCAGCCAGGTTTCGAGGTCATCGGCGCCACCGACGTGCGCGCCGTCGACGAAGACCTGCGGATATGTCTCACGGCCAGACAGCGCACGCAGGGCGCGGTGCGGATAGTCCCTGAGCACCTCCAGATCAGTGAACTCGATACCGCGCTCGCGCAGCACCGATTTCGCCCGCTCGCAGTGCGGACAGCCGGCACGGCCCAGTATGGCGACGTCGAGGGGCCGCGTCGCGTTAGGTGCNNNNCGGACCAGCATCGAGTAGCGCCACGAGCGCCGCCCGAAGCCGAGATCGTCGCGGTCCACCAGCATGCCCATCCCGTGCGTGAATTCGCCAGTGCCGTCGGGCAGGAAACGAACCCGCTCAGCCCGCTGCTGCGCCTGCCACTCGTTCATCACGAACGCGTCATTCACGGAGACGCAGATGATCTCGTCGATGCCGGCGGCGAAGAATTCGGGTGCCAGCTCGTCGTATCTCGGCACGTGCGACGATGAGCAGGTGGGCGTAAAAGCGCCGGGCAGCGAGAAGACGACGACATTGCGGCCATCGAAGATCTCACTGGTCGTCACGTCTGCCCACTCGCATCCCTGCCGGGTCTTGAATGTCACATCGGGGACTCGTTTTCCCTCACGATTCTCGAACATGGCTGTACTCCTGTCAGCGATTGGTTTAACCGTCGGCCAGCATGCTTCTGAGCATCCAGGCGTTCTTCTCATGGATCTGCATGCGCTGGGTCAGCAAATCGGCAGTCGGCTCGTCGTTGGCTGCGTCGACCAGCGGGAAAATGGCGCGCGCGCTCCTGACGACGGTCTCCTGCCCCTCGACCAGGTTGCGCAGCATATCCGCGGCGGTGGGCACACCGTCCTCCTCTGCGATGTCCGTCAGAGCCGCGTAGGCCTTGTACGAACCCGGCGCCGGAAATCCTAGCGCCCGGATCCGCTCGGCGATCTCGTCCACCGCCAGGGCGAGCTCCGTGTATTGCTGCTCGAACATCAGGTGCAGCGTGTTGAACAGCGGCCCGGTGACGTTCCAGTGATAGTTGTGCGTCTTCAGATAAAGCGTGTAACTATCGGCCAGCAGCTTGCCGAGCCCGTCTGCGATCGCCTGGCGATCCTGTTCCGGTATGCCGATGTCGATGCCCATATGACCCTCCTGTGTGGTCTCGTTTCCGAATCAGGGTGCTATGGTAGCGTCCGAGATTTATTAATAAAAACGGAATATATATATTTATTTATTCGTTTTTTACGAATAATATACCGGTATGCTCAGGCTCCCGACCGTCAAGCACTTGCGCTACTTCGTCGCCCTCGAGCAGGCGGGCCACTTCGGACGCGCCGCCGAGGCCTGCTTCGTGTCGCAGTCCGCCTTCAGCGTGGCGATCCGCGAGATGGAAGCGATCCTCGACGTGCAGCTGGTCGACCGCACCACGAAGCGGGTCGCGATTACCCCGGTCGGTCGCGAAGTCGCGGACCAGGCCCGGCTGGTACTCCGAGACCTCGAGCAGCTCGTACAGATGGCCGGCCAGGCGCGCCGCCCGCTGACCGGGCGCCTGATGCTCGGCGTGATACCGACGATCGCACCGTTTCTGCTGCCCAAGATCCTGCCCCGGCTGCGCAAGCGATATCCGGAACTGCAGGTGTATATCCGTGAGGGCAAGACGGACGAGATCTGCGCCGAGCTGACGGACGGCAAGCTGGACGTCGTGCTGCTCGCCCTGCCCTATCCGCTGCGCGGTATTGACGTGATGACGTTGTTTCGGGACCGGTTTCTGCTCGCATGCCACAAGAACACGCAGCTCATCGATCCGGAAAATTTTTCTGTCAACCGGATAACGGCAAACAGCGTGCTGCTGCTCGAGGACGGCCATTGCCTGCGGGATCACGCTTTGACCGCCTGCAGGCTGCGTAATCTCGAAGCGGTCAACCGCTTCGCCGCATCCAGCCTGCTGACGCTCGTCGAGATGGTCGACAATGACCTCGGGGTCACGTTCATACCGGAGATGGCGGTCGGATCCGCGCTGCTGAAACAGACGAGCGTCCGCACTTGGCCACTGGCGAAGAGCAGCTACCGCGAGATCGGACTGGGCTGGCGCAAGTCGACGGCGCGCGCGGACGAATTCGCGCTGCTGGCGGACGTCGTGGCAGAATGCGGGCCGCACTGATGCCCGACCGTCAGCCGCCGGCTTTCCTCGCCTCTTCGCCGATGATGCGTATGCCGTCCCGCACCGCCCGCTCGTCCTGCGTATAACTCACGCGGATACACTGGTCGCGATGCGACCAGTCCTCCGCCAAGCCCGGAAAGAAATGATGCCCGGGCAGGATGTAGACGCCGCGGTCCTTCAATCGCCGGTAGAGCTCCGCGCTGGTGATGGACAACTCGGGCAGCCACAGCCACAGGAAGAATGCGCCCTCGGGGCGATGAATGAAATATTCGCATCCGCCCAGCGCAGCCTGCATCCACGCCAGTGCGTGTTCGGCACGGCGACGGTAGAAGGGTCGAATGACGTCGCGGCTGAGGCGAATGATCTCGCCGGTCTCCACGAAATCCCGCATCAGAACCGCGCCGACACTGCCGACGGCCAGGCTAAAAACAGAGTTCATGCCGGTGAGCGCGTCGATGATCTCCTCGCGCGCCACGACGATACCGGTGCGCACCGCCGGCAGTCCGATCTTCGACAGGCTCATGCACAGGATAATGTTGTCGTCCCACCGCTGCGCGACCTCGCCGAACACGATGCCCGGGAACGGCACCCCGTAGGCGTTGTCGATGATCAGCGGGACCCCGCGCTGGCGCGCGAGCCCGGCCAGCCGATCCAACTCTTCGTCCGTCAGCACGTTGCCGGTCGGGTTCGTCGGGCGCGACACGCCAATCGCGGCGATGTCGTCGCCGACGTCCAGCCGGTCGAAGTCGATGTGGTACTTGAACAGACGGTCGTCGAGGTGCTCGATGACCGGCTTCTGCGCGACAAACAGGTCTTCGCCGAGGCCGAGGTCCGCGTAGCCGACGTATTCGGGTGTCAGCGGAAGCAGCACGCGGCGCCACGAACCGTCGTCGAATTCGCCGGCCAGCAGGTTGAACAACTGAAAAAACCCGCTCTGGCTGCCGCCGGTCAGCGCGATGTTATCCGGCCCCACGTCCCAGCCGTATTCCCGGTGCAGTAACTCTGCCAGCGCGGCGCGGAACAGGTCTTCGCCGGCCGGGCTCGCGTAGTCGGCGATCATCCGGCGGAACTCGCGCGGATCGTCCGCGACCTGCCGCGTCCGCTCGGCGAGCAGGTCCAGCATCTCGGGGATGTGCGCCGGGTTGCCGCCGCCGAGCATCATGACCGGCCCCTCGGACGCCATCGCGGCGCCGAGATCGTCCATCAGTTGCCGCGCACCCGTGTGTCGCGCGAATCGCTTGCCGAAGCGCGAGAATTCCATAGGCGCGGACTGTAACAGAGAAAAAGGAGCTCGAGCGCGACGGCTCGAATCGAAAGCCGGCGTCAGACCTTCCGCCCCCGCCGCTCCGCAATCGACAACGTCGGATACCACGAATACTCGGCCGGCCGGCCCTGCCGGTCGACTTGCATGACCATCGCGTCGATCAGATAGGGTCGCCCTTCTCTCGTCGCCGCCGTCGCGCGCTTCAGGGCATCGCGAAACTCTGCCGGCGTCGCCGCGCGCATCCCGTCGATCTCGAAGCTCTTCGCGAGTCCGACGAAGTCGACGTTCGGGTCCCCGAGCCAGCCGCTGATGTCGCGCCACTGCTCGCGCGTGTCCTTCTTCGAATACAGTGGCGACAGCTGCTGGATGCGGTTGCGCTCGTTGTCGTAGCTCAGATTGTTGAAGACGACGATGATGATCGGGATGTCGTAGCGCGCGGCGCTCCACAGCGCCTCGATTTCGCCGAACAGCAGCGCCCCGTCGCCGACGAGGCAGGTGACCTGACGGTCCGGCTGCGCGATCTTGACGCCCTGCGCCGCCGCGATGCCCCAGCCGAGCGCGAAGCCGGTCGTCTGGCCGACGACCATCTTCTTGCCCAGGTCGAAGTCCATCCAATAAAACGGCGTGCGATAGTCGAGCTCCGGCACGATGATCGCGGTCTCGTCCAGCGCGAGGTCGAGTTCCGCCGAAATGCGCGGCCACGACATCGGGCTCGCATCCCAGTGCTCGCGCGCCTTGTCGCGGCGCTGCGCGTCTCGCTTCGACTGCTCTTCGCGTGCAGCCGCCATCCTCGGTTCGGCGATCTGCCGGAGCCGTTCCTCCGTCGCCATCGATTTCAGCGCGTCGGCCAGGTCGACGACGGTTTCCCGGACGCCGGCCGCGATCGCGATGTCGACGGGATGCGTGGTGCCAATCGCGTCGTATTCGACGCGCGCATCGACGACCATCGCCGACTTCGGCGGCGGCGCCGTAAAGATACCGGGGCCGGGCATCGCGCCGCCGAGGTTGATGAATACGTCGGTTCCGACCAGGCTCCTCGGGACCCCGAGCCCGTGGAATCCGCCCCACAGGGGGTGCCGCCACGGGAAGTCGCCATAGACGCTATAGCCCTGCGCGACCGGCATGCCGATCAGTTCGGCCAGCGCGACCAGGTCCCCGGTGGCGCCGGCACGCGTGACTTCAGCCCCGGCGGTCATCATAGGGCGCTTCGCCGCGAGCAACGCCTTCGCGGTCGCCTCGATCAACTCGGGCTTCGGGCGCATCTCGACCGGGACCGAGAACCGACTCTGCGGATAGACACGCTGAACCACCTTGCGCGCGCCGAGTACGTTGGAGGGCAAGCGGACGTGCACGGGGCCGCCCGGCGGTGTTCCGGCGACCTTGAAGGCGCGCCGCGACAGCTCGCTGATGTGCTCCGCGCTGTCGATCTGCCAGCGCGCCTTGGTAAACTGGATCATTGGCTCGACCCAGTCCTCCATCTGCTGAAACATATTGCGGAACGGTATCGTGTTCGGCTGGGCGTCCGAGTACACGACGAGCGACGAGCGATCCTTCCAGGCGTTATAGAGCATGTTCATCGTGCTCGGGATCGCGACCCCGGGCACGAACACCGCCGCGGTGCCGCCGCTGGCCAGCTCGTAGCCGTGCGCCATCGCCGTCGCCTGCGACTCCGCAACCGACATGACCCACTCGACGCCCGGTTGCAGCGTCATCGCGTCGAACAACGCCGACATGCCGGTCGCGGTCGTGCCAAAAAGATATTTCAGGTCCGCCGCGACGAATGTCGCGAGCAGAACGTCGGCACCGGTCCCGTCGACCTTGATCCCCTCGCGCGGCATGGGCCCCGCCTCGTCGCCGGCGTCGGCAAGCACCGCCTCGACCGCCGCGGCACTGAGGCCGAGCGCCGCCAGGCCGAGGCCGAATTCACGCCGCGAAATCTCGTGATCCAGGTATTGTTGCAGCAGATCGCGCATGTCGAACTCCGTCCGCCAGTGTTGCTGGTCGCGCCGAGTCGGCGCCGCGGCATGCTCCGGGCAACCTCCGCGGAATTTGCCGAGGATACACCGAATTCGAGTTTTTCCGGATAGTTTTCAGGCAGTTGACAGTGATCGACCGAACGTCGGTCGGTCGTCCGGGTCCGGGCCAATAGGTGTTGAGACACTTTTGTCCGAACTGATACATTCGTGTTCGATTATGGATACTCCTGACGCACCGGCCAGCGCCAGCGCGCTGAGCCCGAAGATCCGCAGCCGCCAGAGCCGCACGCGCCGGCGAATACTGGACGAGAGCGCGCGCCTGTTCATCGAAAAGGGTTTCGAGAACGTCAGCGTCGAAGAGATCATCGCGGCGGCGGAGATCGCCCGCAGCAGCTTCTATCGCTTCTTCTCGAATCGTGAGCAGGTGCTGGCCAACATCATCCGTCCGGTCTTTCGCCAGGGCATTGTCGCACTCGATGCCATCGAGTCGCGCTCCCCCTCCCGGGTCATGACCGCCATCTTCGACCTGTACCTCGACCTGTGGAAGTCGAGCCCCGACGCGTTGCGGGTATCGACACGGGTCGGCGGCGTGTATTTCTACCTCTTCGAGGATGTCCACCTCGAATTCAGGATCAAACTGGCGAACAAACTCGACTCGATCGAGTCATCCGGCATCTTCCTGAACGACAGCGCGGATTACACCGGGCGCATACTCGCCCGCACCGCTATCCCGGTCATGGAAGTCTATGCGCGCGAAGCCGATTTCGAAGAGCTCTTCCATCGTTCCATGCGCGGGTTCCTGCTGAACCCCGCGGTGACAAGATGACTCACATCGTCAAGACATGGACTTCACGAAACGCGTCGCCGCCTAACTCGCAGCCTGAGCGCTCGGCCGCACTCCGCCCGGTGCGATCAGCCGCACGAGCAGGGCGATCACGCACAGGACCGCCTGGACGACCCC
>JABAOE010001700.1_pt3 | contig 10260 bp, 9 predicted proteins | sample 7062141 | NCBI WGS metagenome assembly JABAOE01 (sample SAMN14538627, study PRJNA623070) | marine sediment metagenome | biome: marine biome [ENVO:00000428]; feature: marine pelagic biome [ENVO:01000023]; material: deep marine sediment [ENVO:00002113] | place: India: Gulf of Khambhat ...
AGCTACGCGTTCAGCCGTACCGTGCTCCCCGAGGACTACGACGTCGTCGTATTCTTCGATCGGAGCACGGCCTCGCAACTCCTCGACCCACCGGCGGGGAGCGCGTCCGTGATCTCCCCGGGGCCGCGCTGAGGAGGACGGGCGGTGCCCCTCCGCTCCGGGCGGCCGGGGAAGCCGGCTCGGGCCGGGGAGAGGTCGCGCCCGTCACGGGCGTCTTGTCCAGCCGCGGTGGTCCGACGTAGACAGAGAAGCCGGAAAGTAGCCGGACGGGCGCCCGAGCGCGCCCCGAAGTGCGACAAGCGCCCCAGTCCCGGGAGTGCCCGCGTGAGCCCGACCGTGTCCGTCGTCATCCCCTGCTACCGGCAGGCGCACTTCCTGCCGGACGCGATCGAGAGCGTGCTCGCCCAGCGTGGGGAGCGCTGCGAGATCATCGTGGTGGACGACGGGTCCCCCGACGACGTGCCCGCGGTCGTCGACCGCTATCCCGGGGTCCGGTGCCTGAGCCAGGAGAACCGGGGGCTTCCCGGAGCACGCAACGCGGGCCTCGAGGCGAGCGCGGGTTCCCACATGGTCTTCCTGGACGCCGACGATCGGCTTCTGCCGTCGGCCACCGCGGCCGGCCTCGAGGCGCTGGCCCGCGCGCCCTCCGCTCCGTTGGCGTGGGGCTTCAACCGGACGATCGACGAGCACGGCACGCTCGTCGGTGAGATCGCCAATCCGTGGCCACGCGACCACGCCGTCTACGAGGACCTGCTTCTGCGCAACGTCGTCGGCCCACCGGTGGGCGTCATGTTCCGTCGGTCGGCGCTCGAGCGCTGGGGTGGCTTCGCGGCCGAGCAGGAGACGGCCGAAGACTACGAGATGTACCTCAGGCTCGCGTATCACGCGCCGATCGTGTGCCACCGGCAGGTGATCGCCGAGTACAGGGACCACGGGTCCAAGATGTCCTCCGACCTCGCGGCGATGCTCCGCGGGGTGCTCCGCGCCCTGCGGTGCCAGGAGCCGAGGGTGGCGGGCGATCCGCGGCTCCGCCGTGCGCTGCACGCCGGGGTGCGCGAGGCCTGGCTCGTCTTCGACGGCGCCCGCCGGCAGGCAGCGGTCGGAGAGGCGGTGGCCGACGGACGTTGGCTGCAGGGCGCGTGGGAGGCGGCCGGGCTCGCGGCACGGTACCCGTCGGTCTTCGGGCGCGCCGTCGCGCGAAAGCTCTCCGAGCCCGGCCGAGGCGGCGCCGGCGGTTGATCCGGGGACGGCGATCGGGACCCTCAGCCCTCCGGCCCGATCAGCGCCCGCAGCGGCCGGCCGGTCGACGTGGGCATGCGGCATCCGAGCATCGCCGCCAGCGTGGGGGCCAGGTCGATCGTGGAGACCGGGTCCGGGAGCGCGCCCACCCCGATGCCGTCGCCCGCCACGACGACCATCCCCTCCCTGCGATGCTCGCCCGCCCGCCCGTAGCCGTTGACCGCTTCGACGCGCCCGATCCGCGGCGAAGTCAGGCGGCAGCGGGCCCCGGCGCCCCGGCCCAGGACTCGGCTTCCGAGCCGGAAGTCGGGGTTCCAGCCCACGAGCAAGTCCGGAAGCGCCCCGAGCATCGGGCCGTCGTACAGCTCCCCGGTGCGCCGAACCTCGCGGACGGCGGGCGTCCCGGTGTCGGCGTCCACGATCCCGCACAGGCCGTCCCGCAGCGAGGCCACGAGCGCGTCCTCCTGCGCTCCGGGCTCCACGATCCCCGATGGCTCGCGCCCGCGGAGGTTCAGCCGGACTCCGGACCACGGCGAGCCCAGCCCCATGCCGACGTGCCATGCGCGGACACGGCTCGCATCGAAGCCGAGAGGCGAGCCGCGCGCGAGGACGTGTTGGTTCACGGCCTGGCGCAGATCGTGGATCGGCCGTCGGACCCCCTCGGGAAGCCGGCGGTAGAGCGCCGCCAGACGCTCTGTCGCGGTGCCGGATGCGCTGGGGGCAGGATGGGGCGCGGGCCCGGCGGTCGTGGCTGCCAGGGGGTCCAGCACGCTGTCGAGGAGGTGGGCGGCGCCGCAGGCGTGCGCCATGCCGTGCAGCGTCGCCACGACGACCGTGGTGCCCGCCGGAAGGGACGCGACGACGGCGCCCAGCGCTTCGTCCACACCTCGGTAGACACGCTCGACGAGGTTCCCGGTCGTCTGGACGTCCGGACCGTGGAACCCGGGATGGCGCTCGTCGTGGAAGTGCCAGAGCTGGTGTCCGGCGCAGTGGCACTCGCTGAACACCTGGATGAGGAAATCCCACGCCTCGGTCTCGATCAAGCTCCGGGTGAGACGCGCGCGGGCCGCGGCGCCCGCCACGAGAGCGTCGGCGAACGCGACGTACTCCGGGAGCGTTCGGCTCGGTGCGTCGCAGGAGCTCGGCACGGGGTGCGGGCCCACCTCCGCGAGGATCCGCCGCCGGGTGCTCGAGGGTCGGGTGCGGAGGCCGAACACCTCGTCGTGCACCCCCCACTCGAGGACCTGGACCCCGCGCAGCGCCGGGGACAGGCGGCTCAGGGGCACGTCGAGCACGAGCGTCCGGAGCCCGCTCGCCTCGAGGACGTCCCAGAGCGCCGGATGCCGGCCGAAGTCTCCGCTCGTGCACCTCTGCGTCCGATACGTGCCGGGCAAGAGGCGGTCGAGCCAGTAGATCCCGTGATGGGAGGGGTCCAGGCCCATGTAGAACGTCGGCCAGGTCGCGCCCACGAAGAAGCCCTCGGGCCCGAGCGTGCCGGCGGAGCGACCCGCGCGAAGCAGGCGCGCGAGGCTCGGCATCGCGCCGCTCGCCGCCCAGCGGCGCAGGAGCTCCGGGGATGCCGCGTCGAGGACCAGGAGCGCGACTCTTCGCTTCGTGGACACGGTCGGATTCCCCCGGGGGCTGCGGGCGCGGCACCGAGGATGTTGGTCCTCGCCCCCGCGCGGTGCAAGTTGATTCGTCGAGAGGCCCACACGCCGCGCGAACGCCATGGAGATCAACGTCCGAACTCTTGCTCAGGGATCGATCCGCGCCGCCGAAGTCTGCGTGATCGGAGCGGGGCCGGCCGGGCTCGCGCTCGCCGAGGGACTTCGCAGCCGCGGCGTCGACGTGCTCGTGATGGAGCAGGGGGGGCGGCTCCCCGTGAACGTGTCCGGCGACCCGGGGTCGGACGCGCCGCCCCTCTCCGCCGCCGACGCTGCGCACCCGCCCGACGCTCCGCCTCTCCCGTACGGCCCGGTGGCGGGCACGCGCGCGTTCGGGGTCGGGGGCACGGCCATGATCTGGAACACGGTGCTTCACGGGATGCCCATGGCGAAGTACGTCGCGCTCGAGCCCTCCGACCTCGAGGTGCGCCCGTGGATCCCGCACAGCGGCTGGCCGATCGGATGGGACGCCCTGGATCGGTTCTACGACGCGGCGCACGCCCTGGCGGGCCTCGCGCCGCGCGTGCAGAGCCCGGCCGAGACGGGCCGTGGTCATCCGGTCCAGGACCTCGGCGGCACGGGACTGGAGACCGCGTTCTACCACTATGGCCCCGCGGCCCGGTTCACGCGGGACCTCCCGGACCGGATCGCGGGCGACGACCGAGCCACGCTGCTCCTGGGAGCGACCCTCACGGACCTCCGCTGGTCGGCTGCGCGGGGGCGTGTCGCGGAGGCGGCCTGGGCCTCCGAGGCAGGGGTGCACGGTCGCGTGCGCGCCCGGATCTTCGTGCTCGCGGCCGGCACGATCGAGAACGCGCGGATCCTGTTGGCGGCCTGTGCGTCTCATGGCGGGTTCGAGGCCAGCCCCTGGGCCGGGCGGGGGTTCATGGAGCACCCGATCGACACGACGCTCGAGCTCACGACGCGTGCCGAGGCGCTCGCGCCTCCCGGGGGCTTCTACTCGATGCAGACGCTGGGCGAGGGTGAGTCGATCGTCGGCCGGTTCGCGCTGGGCGATGCGCTTCTGTCGTCGCTGGGCATTCCCCGCGCGTCCGTCCGCCTCCTCCCCGCGGACGGGCCTCGCGTGCTCGAGCGTCCGGGCGTGCGCCACTCCCTTCGGCGGGCCGTGCCCTTCGAGCGCGGGAGACGGGCAGGAGGTCGACTGGTGCGCTCCCTGTGGCGGGCGTCGAGGGCGGTCGCCGGCGCGCGATACCGTCTGTGGATCGATCTGGAGCAGGTGCCCGAGGAGACGAACCGCGTGGTCCTCTCCGGCCGACGCGACGCCCTGGGCCGTCCCGTCGCTTCGCTCGATTGGAGGTGGAGCGACGAGGACGAGGGGCGCCGTCTCCGGACCGTTGAAGCGGTCGCTCGGGAGCTCGAGCGGGCCGGGGCGGGGCGGGTGGAGCGCGTCCCGGACGGCGGCCTCGATCCACGCGCGCACCACCACATGGGGACGACACGCATGTCTTCCGGCCCCGCCGACGGCGTCGTGGACGGAGACCTGCGCGTCCACGGCGCCGAGAACCTCTACGTCGTGGGGCCGTCGGTCTTCCCCACGGGAGGGTGCGCGAATCCGACGCTCACGGCCGTGGCGCTCGCCCTCCGGCTCGCCGACCACCTCGCGCCCCGTGCCTGAGGCCATGGCGTCCCCGATCGCGAAGGAGCGGCCCCGGGTCTCCGTCGTGATTCCGTGCTTCGAGGCGGGGCACCTCGTAGCCGATGCCGTCGCGTCGGTTCTCGCTCAGGAGGAGCCGCGCGTGGAGGTCGTCGTCGTGGACGACGGCTCGTCCGATCCGGACGCGGCGGGAGCGGCGCTCGCCCGGTTCGGGGACGCCGTGACCCTCCTGCGGCAGACCCACGCCGGTCTCTCCGCGGCGCGCAACCGAGGGCTGGCCGCCGCCGGGGCCGACCTGGTGGCGTTCCTCGACGCCGACGATGCCTGGAAGCCGGGGTTCCTGAGACGCCAGCTCGCCTTTCTCGAGGAGGCGGACGCCGATCTCGTCTACTGCGACGCCGAGGCGTTCGGTCCGCTCGTCTCGGGACCCATGACCGTGATGGGGGTGAGCCCCTCGACGGGTGAGCCGACGCTGGGGGCCGTTCTGGCCGGGCGGTGCACCGTCGTGATGTCGACGGTCGTCGCGCGCACGCACCGCGTCCGCGCCGCAGGCGGCTTCGACGAGGGCATGGCCTTTTGCGAGGACTTCGAGCTGTGGGTGCGCATGCTTGCGCAGGGGTGCCGGTTCGCGTACCACACCGAGTCACTGACGCTTCGTCGCGTCCACCCCGGGAACATGTCCAGGAACCGGCGGGGCATGCTGGAGGGGACGCTGCAGGTGCTCGAGCGGCACGCCCCAGAGGCTTCGCTGGATCCCAGGGACCACGCCGCGGTGATGCGCAGGCTTGCCGACACCCGGGTCCGCCACCGGATCGACACGGCCAAGGCCGCGATCGCGGCGGGCGATGCGCCCCGCGCTCGACGGGCGCTGTGGGCCGCCGTTCGCATGAGGCCGGCGTGGAAGACACTCGCTGTGGCGGTGGGGCTCACGCTCGCGCCCGGCCCGGCGATGCGCCTGCTCCGCGATCGGGAGCCGTAGCGGGCCCCGACCGTCTTGCCCCCGCCTCTGCACCCGCCAGATTGGCGGCATGTCCTCCAAGGCGTCGGTGCTCGGTGGCGCGGCCGCGCTGCTTTACGCGGTGGTCGCGTGCGCCGAGGGGCCGGCCCCCGCCATCGGGGATCCTCCCCCCGCGGGGACGCCGGAGCTGAGAGCCGAGCTCTTCGACACGATCGTGGCGCGGACCGAGCGCCGTGAGGCGTGGTCGCCGGTCAAGAACCAGCGACTCGACTTCGACCCGATCGCCGCGATGCGCTCGCTGCGCGACGAGGTCGTGGCGGCCGACACCGAGGAGGAGCTCTTCTACGCGATCAGCAAGCTGGGTCACGCCCGCCGCGACCGGCACCTCGAGACCGCGCTCGTGCCCGGTGGCCTGCAGGTGTCGGACAGCGCGGGGCTGGCGATCGCCGGAGGCGACCCGATCGAGCCATGGGCCGCGCCGGTCAGGATCTTTCCCGACTACTCCGAGGAGGGGCCGGCCTACTTCGTCGGCGACCTCGCCGTCGGCGACGGGGCCGGCCTGCCACGGATCGGTGGTCGGGTCACGAGCGTCAACGGGCTGCCGATCGCGGAGTGGGAGGAGCGGGCCGCGGAATACATGAGGCATTCGACTGTGGCCGGGCTGAGGTGGAAGCTCGCCGAGGCGATGTCGCTGGCGACCGCCATCTTCCCGCCATCGCTGCGCTCGGAGCGGCTTTCCCTCGGCGTCGCGGGCGCCGACGGTCAGGAGCGCACCTTCGAGCTCGAGTACCGGGCGCCGGGATCGATCGGGTGGCGCGGGGTCAGCGAGCCCTCCTACCCCGGCTTCACCTTGGAGCACCGGACCCCGACCTACGACCTCCTCGTGGAGCGTGAGCGCCGCATCGCCGTCCTCGTGTGGACGGGCTTCCGCGAGACCATGGTGGAGGACGTCGACAGCCTGACGCGCGTCGGCCTGGAGCGGGGCCTGCTCGACTACACGCTCATCGTGGACGTGACGCGAAGTGGCGGGGGCTCACGGGGCGCCTACGCGGTCCGGCGTCTCCAGCCGAAGGCCTTCAAGACCACCTTCGGCAACCTGCGGATCAGCGACGTGACCGAGCCCTTCGTGGAGGAGCGCCGGGACGCGTTCGCCCGGCGCGCGCTGACCGACGGGGGCACGCCGGAGACGATCGACGACGGCACCTGGCTCATGGACTGGCTCGCCGAGGACGTGGTGCCCGCGATCGAGCGGGGCGACGCGTACACGAACGCGGTGCCCTTCAAGTCGGCGCACGCCCCGCGGGACTCCGACGGGATTCTCGCCCCCGCGGAGGTGCATTTCCGCGGACCGTTCGCGGTCCTTTCCGGCCCGTTCGGCGGGTCGCACCTCGACCAGTTCGTCCACCAGGTCGTCGACAACGGGCTCGGGCCGGTCGTGGGCATGCCTCCCGGGGGCTACTCGAACACGTGGGAGTGGGAGGAGGTGCTGAGCTTCCCGGGCACGAACAGGCCCCTGGTCCGGTTCATGTGGAACGTCGGGCACACGATCACCCCGGGCGGAGAGATCGCCGAGGGCAACCCCGCCGAGATCGACGAGTGGATCCCGCTCACGGCCGACAACGTCGGAAGGTATTACGAGCTCCTGCTCGAGGCCGCGCTGCGGAAGCTGGAGGAGTCGGGCCCCCGTTGATCGAAGGGTGCCGGCCGGCGCTCAGCGGTCGTCGACCGATCCGAACTCCGGATGGATCCAGGCGGAGGCCCAGCTGCCGCGATTGTCCTCCAGGATCCTCGTGACGAGATCGAGCAGCACTCGGCCGTTCACGGGCTTGGCGACCGCCGCGTTGGCTCCGTAGTCCTGGGCCAGCAGGAGCTGGTCGGCGTTCTTTCCCGAGAGGGCGATGATCGGGAGGGTGTCTCCGCTCGACCTGATCTCGCGAATCAGCCGCAGCCCGTTGAACCTGGGCATCGCGAGGTCGGTGACGACCAGATCGAAGTCCTCCGACTTCATCATGTCCAGGGCATGCTGACCGTCGAACGCGTGCGCGGCGCTGTGTCCCCCGCCGGAGAGGAATCTGGCGATCAGTTGGAAGCTGGACTCTTCGTCCTCTACGATGAGAATCCTCGCCATGTCGAGCGCGCTCCGTCTTCGGGCCAGGGTCGAGAGCTCTGGCGTCAAGACTACGATTGCGAGCGAGTGATGGCGGGTCAATGCCCGGCTGCGCGTGAGCGGGGAAGGGCGACAGCCTCGGACGGGCAGGGCGCTCCCTTGACGGCGGCACAGCTTTTGTTCATATATTGTTAATAAAATTATTAAAATATATGTTAACTNNATTGTTAACAAAATTATTATACAATATATGCTAGCTTCTCGCATTCCGGAGCTCTCCGCCATGAAGCACGCGACGATCCGGGCCGCTTGGAGGCCGCTCCTCGCCGCCACCGCCGCCCTCCTCGGAAGCGCGTGCGGGGTGACGGAGCCGGAGTCCCGACCCACCCGGGTCGACGGTGTCTGGCAGTCGTCCCGGGTGGGCGTCGCCGAGACGACGCTGGACCTGGCCGCGGACGGAACGGCCACCCTGGTCCGCGCCGATCTCGCCGCTTCGACGTGCGAGGTCTCGGCCGGCCGCTGGACGCTGGAGGGCGAGGAGGTCGTGGTCCGGTTCACGTCGATCGGTGGCGCGCCCGCTTCGGGGCAGGAGCGCTTCACGGTCGCATCGGGTGGCCTCGCCTCGTTCCGGAGGCTCGACCGGATGATCACCTGCGTCGACTACGGGTGGGGCCAGTGGACGGGCACGCTGTCCATCACGGTCGATGGGGTGCCCCGCGACTTTTCCGTGTTCGACATCGACCTGGACGTGGACGGTGGGAAGCTTCAGGTCGTGGGTCTTTCGCGTGCCTGCGACAGCTGCCCCTTCGACACGCCCCAGCTGGTCGTGGAGCTCGACACGGGCGCGGGAGCCCTGACACCGGGCAGCTTCACGGTGCAGAACGTCGCCGGCGCCTCCCGCACCCTCTACGGGTTCTACCACCCCGACCCGGGCAACCCCACCTTCCTCGGCTTCAACACGACCCGCCTGTCCCCTGCCGGCGAGTTCCGGCTGGAGGAGCTCGGCCTCGACCGGGTGACCGGGTCCTTCGGCTTCCGCGCCAACCCGCTCGCGGACGGTCAGGTCGCGCCCGACGGGTCCACGACGACCCTGATCACGGACGGTGAGGTGCGCGTGACCTACCGCTGAGCGGGCGTCGCGGCCCCGGACCGGGCCCGGGCGCCCAGGCCCCGGACCGGGCCCGGGAGGCCCACCCGGGCGGAGCGCCAACGAAGCTCTCGAGGCCGTCCCGCACGCGTTCGGTGGCTCAGGTCGTCAGGTGGCAGGCGCTGAAGTGATCGGGTCCTACCCGCTTCAGCTCCGGAACCTCGCGGGCGCACACGGCCTCGGCCTTGGGGCACCGGCTGCGGAAGACGCACCCGGACGGGGGGTCCAGGGCGCTGGGAATGTCCCCGACCAGGATCGTGCGCTTCCGCCGGCGTCCGGGCTCCGGGACCGGAACGGCGGAGAGGAGCGCCTCGGTGTAGGGATGGTTCGGTTCCTCGTAGAGAGCGGCCGAGGGCGCGATCTCCATGATCCTTCCCAGGTACATGACGGCCACCCGGTCGCAGATGTGCTCCACCACCGCCAGGTCGTGGGCGATGAAGAGCATCGTCAGGTCGAGCTCGTCCTTGAGGTCGCTCAGCAGGTTGATGACCTGCGCCTGGATGGAGACGTCGAGGGCCGAGACCGGCTCGTCGGCGACCAGGAACTCCGGGTTGACCGCCAGGGCACGCGCGATCCCGACCCTCTGGCGCTGGCCCCCCGAGAACTCGTGCGGGAAGCGGTCCAGCTGGTCGGCGGACAGCCCCACCTGCTCCATGAGCTCGACCGCGCGCTCGCTCCGGCTCTCCGGCGTGCCGATGCGGTGCAGCGCCAGGGCGTGCCCGAGCACGGTCCGGACCTTCTCCCGCGGATTCAGGCTGGCATAGGGATCCTGAAAGATGATCTGCATGCGCTTTCGGAAGCGGCGCATGTCTCTGCGGGACAGCCCCAGGACGTCCGTCCCGTCGAAGAGCACCTTCCCGGCCGTGGCTTCCTCGAGGCGGAGGACGAGCCGGCCCACCGTGGTCTTGCCGGAGCCGCTCTCTCCCACCAGCCCCAGCACCTCGCCTCGGCGCACGCTGAAGGAGACGCCGTTCACCGCCCGGACGCGCTTGACGACCCGGTTCAGCGCGCCTCCCCGCACGGGGAAGTGCTTCACGAGCCCCTCGACGCGAAGGAGGTCGTCCGTCACGATGCGACCTCCGCGGCCAGGTCCAGCTCGCGCCAGCGCAGGCAGCGCGCCTCGTGCCCGCGGGAGACGCGCTCCAGGGTCGGCGGCGTCGCCCGGCACTCGGGTTGCGCGTGCGGGCAGCGGGTGGAGAACCGGCAACCCGCCGGGAGCCGCGACAGCGAGGGGACCTGTCCCGGAATGGTCCGGAGGCGGTGCCTCGGCGCGGAGCCTCCCAGGCGCGGAATCGAAGCGATGAGCCCGGCGGTGTAGGGCATGGCGGGGCGCTCGAAGATCTCCGCCACCGGACCGCTCTCCACCACCTGACCGGCGTACATCACGACCACCCGTCGGGCCATCTGCGCCACGACGCCCAGATCGTGCGTGATGAAGACGATGGCCATCCCGAGCCGGGCCTGCAGCTCCTCCATGAGATCGAGGATCTGGGCCTGGATCGTGACGTCGAGCGCGGTGGTGGGCTCGTC
>JABAOE010005853.1_pt4 | contig 10260 bp, 9 predicted proteins | sample 7062141 | NCBI WGS metagenome assembly JABAOE01 (sample SAMN14538627, study PRJNA623070) | marine sediment metagenome | biome: marine biome [ENVO:00000428]; feature: marine pelagic biome [ENVO:01000023]; material: deep marine sediment [ENVO:00002113] | place: India: Gulf of Khambhat ...
AGGACCTCAGGGGATGGCTCGCCGAGGCCGACAAGCTCGGCGAGGTCAGGGTCGTCAAGGGCGCAACGTGGCAGGAGGAGATCGGCAGCGCCGCCGAGGTCGTCCAGCACTCGGAGACCGCGCCGGCGGTCCTCTTCGAAGACATCCCCGACTCGATCCCGGGTTCGAGGGTCCTCGTGAACTTCTTTGCCGCGAAGCGAATGAACATGACGCTCGGCTTCCCGCCCGAGCTCACGAAGCTGCAACTCACCAACGCCTTCCACGAGCACTACATGGCCGATCTGGACACCGTGCCGTATGAGGTCGTGGATGACGGGCCGGTGCTGGAGAACGTCCTCGAAGGTGACGACGTCGACATCACGAGGTTCCCGGCTCCCCAGTGGCACGAGGCCGACGGTGGCCGCTACATCGGCACCGGGAGCTTCAACGTCACCCACGACCCCGACTCGGGCTGGATCAACCTCGGGACCTATCGCGTCATGATCCACGACGAGCGGTCGGTGGGGTTCTACATCTCACCGGGCAAGCACGGGCGGATCCACCGCGACAAGTACGAAGCGCGTGGGGAGCCGATGCCGGCCCTCGTCGTCGCCGGCGGTGACCCGGCGACCTTCCTCATGGCCTGTTCGGAGATCCCCCCTGGAATCTGCGAGTACGACGTCGTCGGCGGTCTGCGAGGGGAACCGGTGAAGGTCGTCCTCGGCCGGCACACGGGTCTGCCGATGCCGGCCAATGCCGAGATCGTGCTCGAGGGCTTCATCGAGCCCGGCCGGCGGGCCCTCGAGGGGCCCTTCGGCGAGTGGACCGGCTACTACGCGAGCGACATCCGCCCCGAGCCGGTGATGGAGGTCAGGGCCGTCTACCACCGCAACGACCCGATCTTGCTCGGGTGCCCGCCGCAGCGTCCCCCCGATGAGCTTGCCCGGTACCGGGCTGTGACCCGCTCCGCAATGCTCAAGGAGAACATCGCTCGCGCCGGTGTTCCCGACGTCACCGCGGCTTGGGCCCACGAGGTGGGAACGGCGAGGCTACTCCTCGCGATCTCCATCGAGCAGCGCTACGCGGGCCATGCGAGGCAGGCCGGCCATGTCGCGGCGCAATGCCACGTCGGGGCTTACGCCGGCAAGTGGGTGATCGTCGTCGACGACGACATCGACGTCTCGAACCTCGAGGAGGTCATCTGGGCGGCCCTCACCCGGAGCGATCCCGCTACGTCGCTCGACATCATCCCTGAGGCGTGGTCCACCCCGCTCGACCCGCGAATCCCACCGGATCAGAAGGCGAGGGGCGAGTTCACCAACTCGCGGCTCATCATCGACGCCTGCCGGCCCTACCACTGGCGCGAGGAGTTCCCCAAGGTGAACGCCCCCGATCGCGAAGCCGCGCAGGCGGCCCGCCGGAAGTGGGGCTACCTCCTCGACAGCTGAGCCACGCTCGCTCGCAAGTCAGTCGGGCGCCGCGGACGCTTGCGAGACGCGTCGCTTGGTGACGAAGTCACGAGCTGTCGGGATCACGCCGCGCGCGAGAAAGAGGAACAGCAGCAGGACCAGGGTTCCGTAGACAACCAGCCGCAGCTGGCCGAACTCGATGAGGACCTCGTCGACGATGGTGAACGTGACCGCTCCCAGGATCGGCCCGAAGAGCGTGCCGATGCCGCCGAACGCGAGCATCACGATCACGACGACGTCGACCTGGGCGAACCCGAAGGTGGTGGGGCTGATCCTGCCCTCGGTGAAGGCGTAGGTGGCACCTGCCAGTCCCAGCATGGCGCCGCCGACCAGCGCGCCGTAGATGCGGTAGCGGGCGACGTCGACGCCGGCAAGCTCGGCGGCGACCTCGTCGTCACGGAGGGCCCGCCACGCCCAGCCGACGTGGGAGCGCCGCAGCAGACCGTGGACGACGAGGAAGCCGAGGACGAGGACGAGCATCACGTAGTACGGCGGGATTCGCTTTCTGATGAAGGACTCGGCCCCCGCCTCGATGAGGAAGCCATTCTCTCCGCCGGTGAGCGATCCGAGACCCAATAGCAGCGCATCGAACGTCAGCGTGAAGATGAGCGTGATGATCCCGGTGAAGATCACCCCGAGCGAGCGGCGCACCGCGATGAGGCTGAGCAGTCCCCCGGTCACACACGAGACGAGCGTGGCCAGCAAGATGCTCACGATGATGGGCATGCCGACGGTGTCGGCCAGGATGGCGCCGCCGTAGCCACCGATCCCTGCGAGTGCGCCGACGCAGAGAAACAGCTGGCCCGTGCTGCCGAAGATCATGTTGAAACCGATCGCGTAGCAGGCAAAGGCGAGCCCGAGCACGGCGACGCCCATGAGCACCCCGGAGTGGTCGAGCCACACGGGAACGACGGCGAGGGCGATCCCCACCGCAACGACGGGCACGACCAAGGTGCGAAGGGATCGCACCGAGCGAGCCCTGGCACCGCTCGCCGTGCTGCGGTCGCTCATTCCTCGACCCCCAGCAATCCCGAGGGGCGCAAGAGGATGGTCACCGCGGCCGCGAGGAGGAGGATGACAAGGGACATGAACGTGCCGATCAAGTCAGCGGCGATGACGTTGACGATGCCGAGGATGATGCCGGCGAGGAGCGCGCCCGAGACGCTGCCGAGGCCGCCGACGACGGTCACGATGAGGGCCAGCACGGTGATTCCGAACCCGGCTTGGACGTCGACCGAGACGACCATCGACCGGGTCACGGCTACCAGCGCGGCGAGAACGCCGCTCAGGACGAGGATCAGCCGGAGCATGCGCGCCGGATCGATCCCCACCAGCCTGGCCCCCTCCTCGTCCTCGATGACCGACCGGACCGCCCGGCCCAGGGCGGTGAACCTGAAGAAGGAAAACAGCGCGGCAAACGCCACGAGCGTGATCGCCGTCGCCAGCAGGCTTCCCCGCCGCATCGGGACGCCCAGGATCTCGATGGCGCCGCCGCCGATGAAGAGGCTCAGCGACCGACCGGGGTAACGCCAGTTCAAGAAGCCGTCGACGATGAAGGCCACGCCGAGGGTGAGCAGCAGGCTCAACAGCACTCGCGGCTCGCCCTGGAGGCGGTAGACCGGTCGCAGAATCGTCCGATCGAGGAACAACCCGACGAAGCCGCCTACGAGGAGCGCAAGCCCGGCCGCGGGCGCGGCGGGCAGGCCGGCGTCCATGGTGAACGCCAACGCCATCGCGGAGATGACCGCGATCTGCCCGTGGGCCAGGTTGAGCACACCCCCGAGGCCGTAGACCAGGGTGAGCCCGGCGGCCCACAAGCCGAGCTGGATCCCGAACACGATCCCGTCGAGGACGTTGGCGATCACGTGATCCCCAAATACGCCCGGCGCACGTCGGGATCGTCGGCGAGCTCGGCCGACGTTCCCTGGGTGCGGATGCGACCGTTCTCCAGCACGTAGCCGCGATCACTGAACGCCATCGCCAGCGGTACCTGCTGCTCGGCGACCAGCACGGTCAGGCCCCGATCCTGCAGCGCATGGAGCGCCTCGTACGCCTCGGCGGCCAGCTTCGGAGCGAGTCCGGTCGTGGGCTCGTCGAGCACGATGAGCCGCGGATCGGCCATGAGCGCTCGACCCACGGCCAGCATCTGCTGTTCGCCGCCGCTCATCGTCCCCGCTCGCTGACGCCGCCGCTCGGCGAGCCGGGGAAACAGGTCCATCACGAGCGCCATCGTCCCCGGATCGGGACGGCCCGGGTATGCCCCGAGCGACAGGTTCTCCTGAACCGTCATCCTCGGGAAGAGCCGGCGCTCGGCGGGGACGAAACTCATCCCCAGCCGCACGATGTGCTGCGCCGGAACCCCGGTGATATCCCTCCCCTCGTAGCGCACTTCGCCCGACGACGGGGTGAGCAGCCCGACCACCGAGCGGAACAACGTCGTCTTCCCGGCGCCGTTCGATCCGATGATCATCACCGCTTCACCGGGATCGACGTGGAACGAGACGTCCTGGACGACGTCGTTGCCCTCGTACCCGGCGGAGAGGCTTGTGACCTCAAGCATCTGCGACGCCGTCCGAACCCAGATAGGCCTCGATCACCGATTCGTCGCGCATCACCATCTCGGGCTGTCCCTCGGCCAGGACCCGCCCGAAGTCGAGGACGACCACGCGCTCGGCCAGGTTGACCACCGCCTGCATGACGTGCTCCACCCAGACGATGGTCACGCCGAGCTGATCGCGGATCGTTCGCACCATCTCGATCGATGACCGCAACTCCGCATCGTTGAGCCCGGCCATCACCTCGTCGAGAAGGAGGAGACGCGGACGGCCCGACAGCGCCCGCGCCAGCTCGAGGAACCGCTGCTCGTGCAGGTTGAGGCTTCCGACGTGGTCGTGGCGCCGATCGTCGAGGCCGACGAGCGCGAGCATCTCATTGCCGATCTGCAGCGCGACGTCCTCGTCGTGTCCGCCGGTTGCCAGGCCGAACATGGCGCCGACGGCCGCGTTCTCCACCACGGTCATCGTCGGGAACGGGCGCGGGGTCTGCTGCACCATGGCAACGCCGAGCTTGCGCATTCGATGGCTCGATTGGCCGGTGACGTCGCGCCCGTCGAGGTGGATCGTGCCGCGGCTCGGTGCCTCGAGGCCGATGACGAGGCCCAGCAATGTGCTCTTCCCGGCGCCGTTGGGGCCGACGACGGCGAGAATCTCGCCCTCGTCGGCCCCCAGCGTCACCCCGTCGACGGCCGGCAAGCCGCCGAACGACTTCCCGACCTCGTTCAGCTCGAGAAGGGGCACCTCGTCCCTATTGGGGGACGTAGGGCTCGAGCGCGTCGGCCTGGACCAACAGATCGAACCACCAGTCACCCGCGTCGTTCACGCCCTCAGGAGCGGGCCCCTCGGTGACGATGGTGAACATCGGTCGAGCCTCGGCCATCTCGCCCCACTCGGTCCAGCGCATGGTGAAGGCGTAGCCCGGCAGATCGAACGAGTTGGCATGCATGTACTCGGCAATGGCCGTCGGGTCGTCGCCGACGGCACCGACCGCCTCAGCCACCATGGTCACGATCCCGTATCCGGCAACGGCGTCGTCCGACATGAACTGGTTGTCGGAGAACGCCAGGTAGCGCCTGGCCAGGTCCTGGTAGCTGTCGCTGAAGTAGTCGGCGCAGGCGAAGTCGGAGTAGCGGCCGATGGCGAGCTGCTGCAAGCCTCCGACCACCAGATCCGGCGGCGTCCAGGCGCCGGTGACCGGCACGTCNNCGACAGCGTGACGATCGATGCATTGCCCGGCGGGTGGCCGGTCGCCATGATCATCTGGGCGCCGGCATCAGCCACGGCCCGGACGAACGGCGTGAAGTCGGTGGTTGGGGGAACCGGTGCCACCTGGATCTCGCCGATGTCGACCCCGGAACCCGCGAAGGTGTTCTCCACCGCCGACTTGACGGCCTGGCCCCAGGCGTAGTCGGCGACGATGGCCCCGACCTTGGTGAACCCCTGCTCCTGGGCGTACTGGAGCACCGGCCCGGCAACCATCGGTGCTGCCGGCAGACAGGTGCGGAAGGTGTACCGGCTGTCCGCGGTGAGGGCGGCCTCGGTGCCCGACTTCACGAGGAAGTACGGCACCTTCAGCGTCTCGGCCACTGCGGCCACGGGAGCGCCGACGCCGCTGGAGATGGTCCCGCCGATGGCGACCACGCCGTCCTCGACGAGTCGCTCGAAGCGGTCGGCACCAATGTCTGCGTCGTTCTCCGAGTCCTGCTGGACAAGCTCGAGCATCCGGCCACCGACGCCGCCGGCGGCGTTGATCTCATCGACCGCCAACAGCATTCCGTCTCGAACGTTGACCCCCCATGGAGTGAAGGTCGACGTCGTGTCGACCAGCATGCCGATCTTGATCGGAGACGTGTCGACCGGGGCCGCCGTCGTCGTCGGCGCGGCCGTCGTCGTCGGGGCCGCCGTCGTTGCCGGAGCAGCGGTGGTCGTTGCCGCCGTCGTTGCCGGTGCAGCGGTCGTCGTTGCGGCGTCGTCGTCGTCTCCACACGCTGCCACGACCAGGGCAAACGCCAGCAGCACGCCCAGCACTTTGAACCTCGAACGTCTGCGCATGACTCTCCCTCCCGGTAGGTCCGGGCAGCCGGAGCCGCCCGATGTTCTCTTCACCGGCCGCGAGCCGCCCCCCGTCCGGCCGACGGCGTGGGCGCAGCATACCGCCGGGCCCCCCGACATTTCCGGGGCAGCAAGGAGCTGCAGAGAAGGCGGGCGCTAGGTTCCGCCCCAGGAGGTGACTCGGTGGCGGATGAGACCCGAGCAGGTCCGGAACCTTCTCCGGACGTGCCGGAGCGGGCCCGGGTCGTCATCGTCGGTGGCGGCATCATCGGTTGCAGCATCGCCTACCACCTCGCGCAGCTCGGTTGGTCCGACGTCGTCGTGCTCGAACGCGACCGCCTGACGTCGGGCAGCACGTGGCACGCCGCCGGGCTGGTCGTCACCTTCGGCTCGATGTCGGAGACGTCGACCGCGATGCGCCTCTACACCCGCGATCTCTACACCCGTCTCGAGGCGGAGACGGGCCTCGCCACCGGCTTTTCCCCGATCGGGTTCGTCGAGCTGGCAACCGATCGCGACCGGCTCGAGGAGTATCGGAGGGTGGCGGCGTTCAACCGGTTCTGCGGCGTCGACGTCGAGGAGATCTCCCCCTCAGAGGTGGCGGCGCTGTTCCCGGTGGCGCGGACGGACGACGTGCTCGCCGGGTTTCACGTCGCCGGCGACGGTCGCGTCAACCCCGTCGACGTGACCATGTCCCTGGCCCGCGGTGCGCGCAACGGTGGGGCGACCATCGTCGAGGGCGTCCCGGTGCGGGGGTTTCTGATCGATGGGGGGGCCGTCGTCGGCGTGCGGACCGACCACGGCGACATCGAGGCGGAGTACGTCGTCAACTGCGCCGGCATGTGGGCCCGCCAGCTCGGGGAGGCAGCCGGCGTGGCCGTCCCTCTTCAAGCGGCCGAGCACTACTACCTGCTCACCGGGCCGATCAGCGGCGTATCGAGGGACTGGCCGGTCATCGAGGACCCGGCCTCGTACGGGTACTACCGGGAGGAGGCAGGGGGTCTCATGGTGGGCTTGTTCGAACCGGTGGCGGCTCCGTGGATGGTCGAAGGCGTTCCGGAGACGTTCTCGTTCGGTGAGCTGACCCCGGACTGGGACCGCATGGCGCCGTACGTCGAGACGGCGCTCGCCCGCGTCCCGATCGCGCTCGAGACCGGGATCCGCAAGCTCTTCTGCGCTCCGGAGAGCTTCACACCTGATCTGGCGCCGGTCGTCGGCGAGGCACCGGAGCTGAAGAACTACTTCGTGGCCGCCGGGCTCAACTCGGTGGGAATCACGACGGGGGGTGGCCTGGGACGGGTGATGGCACACTGGATCGCCGACGGTGACCCCGGCGTCGACGTGACCGGGTTCAACATCGACCGCCTCAGGCGGTTCCAGGCCGATCCCGACTATCTGCGGGAGCGCACCGCCGAGAGCCTCGGGCTGGTGTACCGGTGCCACTACCCGACGCGGCCCATGGAGACGGCGCGGGGGGTCAACCTGTCACCGCTCCACGACAGACTCGGTCGCCGGGGCGCCTACTTCAGAGAGGTGAGTGGTTGGGAGGCCCCCGACTGGTACGCCCCTCCCGGCCAGGAGCCGGTGGTGGAACGACTCTCGTGGGGGCGCCAGAACTGGTTCCCCTACTGGAGGGCGGAGCACGAGGCGGCACGCACCGGCGTCACCGTCATGGACATGTCGTTCATGTCGAAGTTCACCGTCGACGGTCCCGGGGCCGGCCGCCTGCTCGAGCAGCTCTCCGCGAACCGCGTCGACGGCGAGACCGGCGTCATCACGTACACGCAGTGGCTCAACGACCGCGGGACGATCGAGGCCGACCTCACCGTGACCAAGCTCGACGAAGGCAGGTTCTGGGTCGTGGCGACCGACACCGCCCACCGCCACGTCGAGACGCTGCTGCGACGCGCCGCCGGGGCTGGAGCCGGCAACGTCACGGTCGCCGACGTCACCGACCGGTTCGCTCAGATCAACGTCCAGGGACCGCGCTCGCGGGGCCTCCTCCGGATGATCACCGGCGCCGACCTCTCGACGGAGGCGTTCCCGTTCCGAACCGCCCGCGAGATCACGATCGGCCCCGGCCGCGTGCTGTGCGTGCGAATCACGTATGTGGGCGAGCTCGGTTACGAGCTGTACGTTCCCGCATCGCAGGCCGGAGAGCTGTACGACCGGATCGTCGCCGCAGGCAGCGACGTCGGGCTCGTCCATGCCGGGCTGAGGGCGCTGGGCAGCCTGCGCCTGGAGAAGGGCTACCGCGACTACGGCCACGNNCTCAAGGCGCTGGGCAGCCTGCGCATGGAGAAGGCCTACCGCGACTACGGCCACGACATCGACAACACCGATACCGTGCTCGAAGCGGGCCTTGGGTTCGCCGTGGACCTGTCGAAGCCCGAGTTCGTGGGACGCGACGCGGTGGAGGAGCAGATGACGAGGCGGCCGCCGCAGCGCCGGCTCGTCCAGGTTCTCGTACAGGACCCGGAACCGCTCATGCATCACGGCGAGGTGGTGCTCCGCAACGGCTCGCCTGTCGGCTACGTCCGCACCGCCTCCTACGGCTTCACGCTCGGCGGCGCCGTCGGTCTCGCCATGATCGACCCCGGACAGCCGGTGAGCCGTGAGTTCCTCTCGAATGGGGAGTGGGAGGTCGACATCGCCGGGGTCCGCCATCTCGCCACCATCTCGACCCGCCCGCTCTACGACCCCGCATCTGCCCGGGTCCGGGCGTGATCCGCCACCACGACCGCGGCGCTAGCCCACCGCCACCATCGGCACGTTGCGGTGACCGCTCCTCAAGCCTTCGAGATCGAACGCCACCTCTCCCCTGACCTGACGGTCGAGCAGGGCCGTCGCCTGGGCCACGGTGAGCGGCTCGGCGAAGAAGAACCCCTGGCCGACCTCACACCCGAGCTCCCGCACCCTGTCCAGCTGCTCCGCACTCTCGATGCCCTCGACGACGGTGTCGAGCCCGAGCTGGCGGCTCAGGCCGACGATCGTGGACACGAACGGGGAGGCGTCGTCCGTATCGGTGAGGCCCTCGACGAAGAGCCGGTCGATCTTCAGGATGTCGACCGGCATGGTGTGGAGCCAGCCGAGGGAGGAGTAGCCGGTACCGAAGTCGTCGATGGCGAGGCGGACCCCGAGGGCCTTGAGCTCCTGAAGCCGGCCCGGATCCGCCTGCATCATGGCCGTCTCGGTGATCTCGATGACGAGGGCACCGGGGTCGACGCGGTCCTCGAGCAGCGCCCGGCCCACCGTCTCGACGATGCGCGGGTCTTCGAGCTGCTTCGCGGAGAGGTTGAACGTCACCTCGAAGTCGTCGGCGAATCCGAGCTTGCGCTGCCACTCCTTGCACTGGCGCACCGATGCCCGCAGCGCCCATCTGCCGATGGAGTGGATGAGACCGGTCTGCTCGGCGAAGGGGATGAACGCCCCCGGCTGCATCCACCCCTTGCGGGAATGCTGCCAGCGGAGGAGCGACTCGAAGCCGATGATGCGCCCGGTGGCGAGCTCCACGATCGGCTGATAGCGGAGATCGAGCTGCTCACGATCGATGGCGGCGTCGAGGTCGGCGCGGAGCTGGAGCTGGGCCACGACCTCCTGGTGCATCGTGGACTCGAACACCCGGAACCTGCCCTTGCCGGCGCGCTTCGCGGCATACATCGCGGCGTCGGCATCGCGCAGCACCTGGTCGGCGGTGTCCCCGTGGGTGGCGAGCGCGATCCCGATGCTGGCGTTGGTCCCGATCTCGTGGCCGCCGATCAGGAACGTCATTCCGAGCCCGGCGAGCACCCGCTCGGCAACCGTGACGGCGTCATCGGGGCCGGCGAGGTCCTCGAGAAGCACGCCGAACTCGTCCCCACCGAGGCGGGCGATCGTGTCCTCCGGGCGGCAGCTGTGCCGCATCCGGTCGGCAACGGCCTTGAGCAGCTCGTCGCCGGCAGCGTGGCCGAGGCTGTCGTTGACGTCCTTGAAGTCGTCGACGTCGACGAAGAGGACTCCCACCTTGTGTCCGGTTCGCCGGGTGCGCTGGATGGCGTGGAAGACCTGCTCACCGAACAGGGTCCGGTTGGCGAGACCGGTGAGGCCGTCGTGGAGCGCCTGGTGGCGGAGCTCCTCCTTGAGCTCGGTCAGCTCGACCAGAGAGTCCTCGAGACGCCCGTTCTCGACGGCGACACCGACGTGGCCGGCAAGGGATCCGAGCAGCT
>JABAOE010007004.1_pt1 | contig 10250 bp, 6 predicted proteins | sample 7062141 | NCBI WGS metagenome assembly JABAOE01 (sample SAMN14538627, study PRJNA623070) | marine sediment metagenome | biome: marine biome [ENVO:00000428]; feature: marine pelagic biome [ENVO:01000023]; material: deep marine sediment [ENVO:00002113] | place: India: Gulf of Khambhat ...
GCACCGCTGTCAATCAGTGACCTGAATGCATACGTCGTTTTGGAGCGCTCCGCGCCAATCACACCGTCGGCCCAGCGCCCGTCATCGATCGCATGGTAGGGCTGCATGCTTGCAATCACGTTTAGCTTCGCAAATCGGGGAATATCATCCGGGTGGATATGCTGGGCGTGCTCCATACGAAAGCGGTGTTCCGGATTGTCGATCTCCTGAAGAATGTCCAGCAGGTGGCGAATAGCAAGGTCGCCGATCGCGTGCACCATCACCTGGATTCCGGCCGCGTCGGCACCGACGATCCACGCGCGAAAGTCCTCGAGCGATTCGAGGAGGTAGCCGGATTCATCGGGTGTATCGGTGTACGGCTCGATGAAGGCGGCGGTGTGCGAACCCAGCGATCCGTCCATCATCGCCTTGAGGCTACCCGTCCTGAGCCATTCATTGCCGCGCCCGTTCGCGTCAATGTCGTCGCGCAGCATCTGCCACTGTGCAAGCGGGGCGGACGCGTAGATCCGGGTAATCAGCCTGCCCTCAGCCTCGGCCCTGCGGAATGTCGCGAGACTGGGCCAGGCATCGAAGCTGCCGTCATCCATGTTGTGAACGGTCGTCACGCCGTTCTCCGCGAAATACTGCATGGCCGCATCGAGTTGCGTGTCGAGCTGGTTTTGCGTCGGTTCGGGCATCACCTGGTTGACGAGAACCATCGCGTTGTCTTTCAGGATGCCGGTCGGCCGGCCTTCCGCATCGCGCACGATCTCCCCGCCGGATATGTCGGGCGTATCGGCGTCCACGCCCGCGTGCCCGAGCGCGAGCGAGTTCGCAAGTGACATGTGACCGTCAAGCCTTGTAATCCAGACCGGATTGTCCTGTGTCACCGAATCGATCCAGTCGCGGCGCGGCAGCTCACCGCCCCAGTTCGTGTGATCCCAGGTGCCACCGGTAATCCATTCGCCCGGCTCGGCGGCATCTGCAAACGCCCCAATTCGCCGTGCGAACTCTTCAGGCGTTTGCGCATCTCGCAGCTGCACCGACGCAATTGTGTTGCCGCCATCAAGAACGTGCACATGCGTGTCGATGAAGCCGGGTACGAGCATGCCGCCGTCTGCCTCGATAAGTTCGGTGTCGTCGCCGATGAGCGGCACGATGTCCGCCGACGTTCCGACGGCGATAATGTTTTCGCCTTGCGCGGCAACGGCTTCGGCCCATGGTTGGTCGGCATCGCCCGTCCACACGCGGGCACCTGTGACAACGAGTGTTGCAGTGTCCTGTTGCGGCGGCGAACAGGCGGCGAATAGCGTTGCACAAAGTAATAAGTAAAGCGGCATGATCAACATGCGCCACCCAGCGCTGGATTTGGATGCGTTCATCTTACATTCCCGAGTAGTTGGGGCCGCCGGCGCCTTCGGGCACGACCCAAACGATGTTCTGTTTCGGGTCCTTGATGTCGCAGGTCTTGCAGTGCACGCAGTTCGTCGCATTGATCTGGAAGCGCGGTTGGCCATCTTTCTCGACGATTTCGTACACGCCGGCCGGGCAATATCTTTGCGCAGGCTCATCGAATTCTGGCAGGTTGAAGGCGATCGGGATCGATTCGTCCTTCAATGTCAGATGTGGCGGCTGGTCTTCCTCGTGATTGGTGCTGGACAGGTAAACGGACGACAGTCGATCGAAGCTGATGACGCCATCCGGACTCGGGTAGTCGATCGGTTTTGCTTCACTTGCCTTTTGCAAGGAATCGTGGTCGGCATGCGTGTTGTGCCAGGTGAAAGGCAGTTTGCCGCGAAAGATGTTCTGGTCGAGGTAGGTGAAGGCGGCGCCGAAAAAGATGCCGAACTTGTGCAGCGATGGCCCGAAGTTCCGCGCACGGTAGAGCTCGTCATGCACCCATGAATCTCTAACCGCGTCTTCGAACGATGTCAGCTCGGTGTATTCATCCCCTTTAGCCAGCGCTTCGTAGACACTCTCTGCCGCAAGCGCTCCGGTCTTGATCGCCGTGTGCGCACCCTTGATCTTGATGCCGTTCAGAAAGCCGGCATCGCAGCCGACGAGGACGCCACCTGGAAAACTGAGCTTGGGCAGGGACTGCAGCCCGCCCTTGTTCACTGCCCTGGCGCCGTAGGCGATGCGCTTGCCGCCTTCGAGATACATGCGAAGTTTCGGATGCTGTTTCCAGCGCTGGAATTCGTGGAACGGTGACAGGTACGGATTGGTGTAATTGAGCGCGACGATGAAACCGAGGTACACCTGGTTATTGTCGGCGTGGTAGAGAAAACCACCACCCTCGGTCCTGTTGTCGAGCGGCCAGCCCATCGTGTGCACGACGAGCCCTTCCTGGTGTTTGGCCGGGTCGATTTCCCAGATCTCCTTCAGGCCGATGCCGTAATGCTGTGGATCTGCGTCCTTGCGCAGATCGAATTTCTTCATCAGCAATTCGCCGAGATTGCCGCGGCAGCCTTCGGCGAAAATCGTGTACTTGCCGAGCAGTTCGTAGCCCGGTTCGTAATTGGGTTTCCTCTCGCCATCCTTGCCAATACCCATATCACTGGTTGCTACGCCTTTGACACGACCCTGGTCATCGTAGAGGACCTCGGAAGCGGCGAAGCCCGGGAACACGTTGATACCGGCTGCTTCTGCCTTATCACCCAGCCACTGGCACAGGCGCCCGAGGCTAATGACGTAATTGCCATCGTTGTGCATGGGTTTCGGCACGAACGGTCCGGGGACTTTCATCGACTTCTTGTCGCCCAGCAGGTAGTGGACGATGTCACCACTGACCGCCGATGTGACGGGCGCGCCCTCTTCTTTCCAGTTCGGGAAGAGTTCCGTCAAGGCATGCGGCTCGAAAACGTTGCCGCTCAGGATATGTGCGCCGATCTCTGAGCCCTTCTCCACGACGACAACCGACAATTCCTTGCCGTCCGCTGCCGCGAGCTGCGCGAGGCGGCAGGCCGCGGCCAGACCGGCCGGTCCGCCGCCGACGATCACAACATCGAATTCCATCGATTCTCGTTCAGCGTGTTCAGACATCATTGATTCTTCTTCTCGGGACCAGCGCATTTTAGCGCGAATATTTCACGAGTGGCCGGGAATGTCGGTTTCTGTGGCGCGTGCAGCGCGCACGATCGTGCGAGATTCCTAGCACCGCTAAGGGTCGAGCAGGATCGTGCGCGATGTGCCGGCACGGAAAGCGACGGCCCGGCAGGCGCAGCCTGTCACACCGCGATCCACGACGGCAAATTCTGATTCCCATGATATATGCGCCGCATATCCTATCGGTGCCGTCACTCGTGAATTATTCGCGCAATCAGCAATGCCTTTACAGTCGCGGTCTTTGCGGCTGTAATCCGCCGAGCGGTACCGGGGAACCAGTTGAATATCAGACAAGCCTACAGTTCAGCAGTAAAACAACACGGGCATGTCGAAGACCAGGCACAGCTTCGGGTTGTCGAGGCATTGCAAGCCTTGCAGGATGAGATCATTGGCGACGTCTCGCTCGCCGGGCGCTTGCGGAAGCTGCTACGCGGTACGGCGACAGCTCAGCCGCGCGGCATCTACCTCTGGGGTGGCGTCGGGCGAGGCAAGACGTTTTTGATGGACCAGTTCTACGGTTCGCTAAATATCAAGAAGAAAAAGCGCATTCACTTTCATCGCATGTTGCGTGACATTCATACGCGGTTGAAAAGCCTCGAAAACGTATCCAACCCGCTCGACCAGGTGGCTGAGGACATCGCGTCGGAGACCCGTGTACTTTGCTTCGATGAATTCTTCGTCAGCGACATCGCCGACGCAATGATTCTCGGCCGGTTACTCGAAGGTCTATTCGATCGCGGTGTCGTGCTCGTGACTACATCGAATGCAAAGCCGTCAGATTTATACAAGGACGGTTTGCAGCGCGCACGCTTCTTGCCGGCGATCGAGTTGCTGGAAAAACATACGCATGTCGTCGAGCTGGATGGCGAAACGGATTATCGACTGCAGTTATTGCAAGAAGCGGGAACCTACCTGACACCGCTGGGTGACGATGCGCAATCCAAGCTCATGCACTACTTCGAAGAAATTGCGTCGGGTGACAGGGTTGAGGAACATGTGCTCGACGTGCTTGGTCGAGATGTGCAGAGCGTGCGCTGCGCCAAGGGCATCGTGTGGTTCGACTTCATGGCCATTTGTGACGGACCGCGCAGCCAGGAAGACTATATCGAGATCGCGCGCTGGTACCCGACCGTGATCGTCTCGGACATGCCGGTACTCGACCGCGAACTCGAGGATCCGGCGCGTCGCTTGATCGCGATGGTCGACGAGTTCTATGATCGCAAGGTCAAACTGATCGTCTCCGCTGCCACCGAAATCGATACGCTCTACCAGGGCAATCGACTGCAGTTCGAGTTCTCGCGTACCGCCAGCCGGCTAAGCGAGATGCAGTCGAACGAGTATTTGCACGCGCCGCACCTGGCCTGATCGCCGCCCGGACGGCCCACAATGCTAAACTCAATGCTGCATTGCGGTACTCCGTGCGCCGCAATCGGTAAGAGAGCACACCGACGTGGATAAGAAGAACGATAGAGAGCTGATACTCGAAGAATTCCTGCCGTACCGGCTGGCCATCCTGTCGCATACAGTCAGTACATCGATCGCCCGTGCCTACGACCAGCGCTTCGGCCTGACGATCCCCGAATGGCGCGTTATCGCGATTCTCGGCCGCTTTCCGGGCCTTTCCGCCGTCGAGGTGGCGGAACGCACGATGATGGACAAGGTCGCCGTGAGCCGGGCTGTCACGAAGCTGATCAAGAATGGCCGCATTGATCGCGAATTCGCCGATGCCGACCGCCGCCGCTCGATCCTGAATCTCTCGGAGGAAGGGCGAAAAGTGCACGACGAGATCGCGCCGCTGGCTTTAGGGATCGAAGACGACTTGCTGCACGGCCTGTCCGATGAGCAGATCGGTACGTTGAACGAGGTCATCGAGCGCCTGCTGGTGCGTGCCCGCCTGATCGGCGCGCCGTAATGGCACATTTTAACTAGCGCTAGAATTATTCGCGCAAACCCTCGTTTTATGGCCTACCACAATGTCGGTAAATGCGAATTGCGCGGGCCAATCTCGCTTGGGTTATAATCGCGGCCCATCGCGCACAGGGTGACCGGCAGTAAATCCGCAACGATTCACGCGGGTAATAAATAAGAGTCCTGCCGTTTCCCTATTTGGAGCAATTCTTGGAAACCATTGCGGACTTCGAGGTCCAGTACAGTCAATTCCTGGACCCGCAAGGCAAGCCCAGCTCTGACATCCCTGATCTTGCAAAAGATACAGACGCGCTCATCGATCTTTACCGCGCGATGGTTGAAACACGCGTGTTCGATACAAAAGCCATTAACCTGCAGCGTACCGGCAAACTCGGCACGTATGCATCCTCCCTTGGTCACGAAGCGACGCATGTCGGCATCGCCGCGGCGATGCAGGAAGATGACCTGCTCGCACCGAGCTATCGTGAGTCGGGTACTTTGTTGTATCGCGGCGTTCGCATGGAGGAGTTGCTGCTGTACTGGGGTGGCGATGAGCGCGGCAGCGATTTCTCCGAGTCGAGGCACGACTTTCCGTATTGCGTCCCGATAGCGACGCAGTGTTTACATGCCGCCGGTGCCGCGATGGCATTCCAGATACGTGGCGAGAAACGCTGCGCCGTATCTTTGAATGGCGACGGCGGAACTTCCGAGGGCGCGTTTTACGAAGCAATGAATATTGCCGGCGCAAGAAATCTGCCCGTCATTTTTATCGTCATTAATAACAAGTGGGCGATTTCAGTACCGATCGAGCTGCAGACGGCGACAGAGACGCTTGCGCAAAAAGCGGTTGCAGCCGGAATACCCGGCATCCAGGTCGACGGTAACGACGTCATCGCCGTACAGCACTGGGTGGACCGCGCACTGCAACGCGCGCGCAAAGGCGAAGGCGCGTGCCTTATCGAAACGGTCACGTATCGATTAAGTGATCACACGACAGCGGACGACGCCAGCCGTTACCGCAAGAAAGAAGACGTCGAAGCGGCACGCAAACTCGAACCATTCATTCGCTTAAGAAAGTACCTGACGGACCTTGGCGTTTGGGACGACGATAAAGAAGAAGCGTTGCTCGACGACGCAGCGAACAAAGTCGACATCGCCGTGCAGAAATACCTGAACACGCCGAAGCCGGCGGTCGAATCGATGTTCGATTACATGTACGAGGAATTACCGGAAAATCTCGAGGAACAACGAGCTGACGCCGTTCGTTACGCCGATACAAACGGGGGCGAGCATGGCTGAAGTAACGCTAATCGATGCGTTGACCATGGCGATGGCGTGGGAACTCGAGCACGATCCCGGCGTCGTCATCCTCGGCGAGGACGTCGGCGTCAACGGCGGCGTGTTTCGTGCCACGGCCGGGCTGCAGGCTAAATTTGGTGAAAACCGCGTTTGGGACACGCCGCTGGCCGAGGGCATGATTGCGGGTGTCTCGATCGGCATGGCGATGCAGGGCATGCGGCCAATCGCCGAGATCCAGTTCATGGGCTTTATCTATCCGACGATCGACCAGATCATCAATCACGCGGGGCGCATTCGCAACCGCACGCGCGGAAGGTTGAGCTGCCCGATGGTCTTGCGTGCCCCTTACGGCGGTGGCATTCATGCGCCGGAGCATCACTCGGAAAGTACAGAAGCCCTGTTCGCCCACATGCCCGGTATCCGGGTGGTCATACCCTCCTCGCCAGCCAGGGCATACGGGCTGCTGCTTGCCGCAATCAGGGACCCGGATCCGGTCGTGTTCCTCGAGCCCAAGCGCATCTATCGCCTGAACAAGCAGGTGGTCGAGGACAACGGCAAGGCATTGCCGCTGGATGTCTGCTACATATTGCGCGAAGGCACCGAGGTAACGGTCGTCACCTGGGGCGCAATGATATTCGAAACGATGAAAGCGGCCGACCAGATGGCGCGGAACGGTGTCAGTTGCGAGGTCATCGACCTTGCGACGATCAGCCCAATCGATTACCCGACCATCCTCGAGTCCGTGGAGAAGACCGGGCGCCTCGTTATCGTCCACGAGGCGGTGCGCACCTGCGGCGTGGGGGCGGAGATTGCGGCAATCGTTGCAGAGAAAGGCATGTACGACCTGAAGGGACCGATACGTCGAGTGACCGGCTACGATGTGGTGATGCCGTTGTTCCGGCGGGAGATGGACTACATGCCGAGCGTGAGAAAGATCACGGATGCCATCGGAGCGGCGATGAATGACTAGTCCATTCCAGGAACTCTATACATGACGACATTCAACCTTCCTGATCTCGGCGAAGGATTGCCGGAAGCTGAAATCGTCAGCTGGCATGTCGCCGAAGGAGATGCGGTCAAGACCGATGACCTACTGGTCTCCGTCGAAACCGCCAAGGCCGTGGTCGAGGTTCCATCTCCCTATACGGGAGTCATCGAGAAACTTTACGCGAAAGAGGGAGACATCGTCGCGACCGGTGCACCGCTGGTGGAGTTTTCCGATGCGACCGCGGCCGCCACACAACCGCCATCGGAAAAGGCGGAGACCGATGCAGGCACGGTCGTTGGCACGGTACCGACGGGCGGCGAATTGATCGAGGAAACCGCTATTGCCGGCGGTCGCCATCGCCGGAAGAAAGGCAGGATCAAAGCCACGCCATCGGTACGCACACAGGCCAAGAGAATGGGGATCGATCTCGCCGAGGTTGTGCCAACCGGCAAGAACGGGCAAATCACCGTTGCGGATCTCGAAAGTTTCGCGGCCAAAGGCAGGGTCGGGGCGCGCTCGCGGGCGGCCAGGCCGAAGGCAATAGCGGGAGGTGCTGATCAGTTGCGCGGTCCGCGTCGCGTTATGGCGCAGAGCATGAGCCTGTTTCGTGATGAAGTCGCCCTGTGCACCTTATTCGACGACGCGGACATTCATGAATGGATTAACAAACGCAATATCACACCAAGAATTCTTCGCGCGATCGTGGCCGGATGTGTCGCGGAGCCGGGGCTGAACGGCTTCTACAATGCCGAAACCATGGTCCTCCGGAGAGAATCCCGTGTAGACATTGGCATGGCAGTCGACACCGAAAACGGGCTGATAGTACCCGTAATTCGTGGCGTCCAGGCGATGAGCCTAAGCGACATGCAGGCGGCGGTCGCGGATCTCAGGGAGGCGACGCGCAAACGGACCGTCGCGCCCCAGGACATGCTCGACTACACGTTCAGCCTGTCCAATTTCGGCATGATGGCGGGCCGCCACGCGACTCCGCTGATGGTGCCGCCTACCGTCGGCATCCTGGGGACAGGCAGGGTGCAGCACGACGTAGTAGCCGTCATGGGTGGCATCGAGGTGCACCGGAGGATTCCGCTATCGCTGAGTTTCGATCATCGATGTATCACCGGCGGTGAGGCAGCCCGCTTTCTGGGAGCTGTGATCCAGGACTTGGAAATGCCGGAGTAAACAGGTATAGAGTCACCCCACAGTCGCTCCATTGGGACAAATTGACCCCAGATACCGGGTGCTTGCAGTGTCCAGACAGCCGCATCGTCGCACCAGCGACATATCCGAGAGCCTGATTGGCGAAATCATTGCGGCCAAACCCCCATCGAAGACGCTCAAAAAGCGCGAAGATATCGATGACTACCTGCGCAGGTACTTCAGCGCAGTCCCCTACGAAGACATGGCCGGCCGGTCGCCGGAAATAATGGGACGCGCGGCGATGGCCCACCTGGAATTCGGCAAGGTCCGAAAACCGGATACGCCGAATCTCCGCATATTCAACCCGTCGGAGAAAGAGCACGGCTACCAGTCGGCATACACGATCATCGAAATGGTGAATGACGACATGCCGTTTCTCGTCGACTCCATGGCGGCAGCAATCAATCGGGCCGGTCTCCCCATCCACATGACCGTGCATCCGATTTTCAGAGTCAATCGTGACGCACGTGGTCGCCTGACCGGCATCGAGAAAGCGGGTGGTAAAAAGGGCCAGCCGGAGTCGTTCATTCGCCTCGTCGTCGAACGCGAAGCGGATCAGCACAACCTCGATCTGCTGGAACACGAGATCAGCAAAGTGCTGGGAGACGTGCGCGTGGCAGTGCGCGACTGGCGAAAGATGCGCGACAAGATCCTCGAGGCCGCTTCCGAACTTGGTCTCAGTCCGGCGGATGCGGCGCTGCGCATGGAAAGTGATGCCTTGTTGCGCTGGCTCGCCGACGATCATTTCACATTTCTTGGATACCGCGAATACAAGCTAAGGAAACGCGGTGAAAAGCTGTTTTTGACGGCGGAAAAGGGTAGCGGTCTCGGAGTGCTCTCGAAAGACGAACGCGGCAGCCGTGCCGTAGAGCTGACCAAGGAAATGATTCGCTACACGCACTCCAAGGATCCGCTGATCATCACAAAAGCGAATTCGCGAGCGACGGTTCATCGCCACAGTTACCTTGATTACATCGGCGTCAAGACATACGACGACCAGGGGAATCCCATCGGCGAAAAACGCTTTATCGGCCTGTTTACGTCCGTCGCCTACAGTGAAAGCCCCAAGAATATTCCTTTACTGCGTCTCAAGATACAACGCGTCCTCGAGAAAATGGGACTCGATCCCGCAGGGCATAGGGGTAAGGCGCTAACGCACATCCTTAACTCTTATCCGCGGGATGAACTGTTCCAGGGATCGGTAAAGGACCTGGTCCGTATAACCGACGGCGTGTTAAACCTGCAGGATCGAAGACGTGTCAAGCTGTTCCTGCGGCGCGATCCGTTTCGGCGTTTTTTCTCCTGCATCATCTATATTCCACGAGAACAATACACGACAGACGTGCGTCGAAAAGTCGAGAGCATACTGCTCGAAGACTTTGGCGGTATTTCCGTAGACACGAGCGTACAAATTGTCGATGCACCACTGGCACGGATGCACACCATTGTCCGGCTCGCAAGTCGTGACCAGGTCAAATTCAACATCGATGAAACCGAAAAGCGAATCGCCGACGCTGCCATTAGGTGGCCGGACAAGTTACGCGACCAGCTTATCGACAAGTTCGGGCACGACGAAGGATTTGCATTGTTCCGCGAGTACGGCCAGAGTTTCCGGCCGGCGTACCAGACCGACACGATCCCGAGAATCGCCTGTCTCGACGTCAAACGCATCGACGGATTGCTGAAGGGCGAACACGACAACTGGCTGTTGCTGCATCGCCCGGCAGACACGCCGGAAAACTGTCTCCACTTTCGCACGTTTCGCAAGGAC
>JABAOE010005197.1_pt1 | contig 10247 bp, 10 predicted proteins | sample 7062141 | NCBI WGS metagenome assembly JABAOE01 (sample SAMN14538627, study PRJNA623070) | marine sediment metagenome | biome: marine biome [ENVO:00000428]; feature: marine pelagic biome [ENVO:01000023]; material: deep marine sediment [ENVO:00002113] | place: India: Gulf of Khambhat ...
GCCTCGTAGATGATAGACGGGATACCTGCTTTCGCCGCTTCGCGACGCAGGCTGCCCTCGGGTCCCTTGCCCGCGATAACGATACCCGTGCCGAAATGAATAGCGAGCTCCCTGATATCAGGGTCGGAAATATCGGCCCGGATCTGGGGCAGGTTCGTGCGTTCGTTCGACGCGGTATGCAGATCGACAAGTGCGTCGCAATGAACCAGCACTCCCGTGAAGACCTTGTGCGCTATCAGCCTCGCCACGCTACCGCCCGCGCTGCCCGGAAACGCCCTGTTAAGGTCGCGGCGGTCGGACAGGTAGCGGTTACCCGTTCGGACGCCCTCGGCATTAATCGCGGGTAAGGCGATAACGGTACCGCGCAGCGACTCCACATCGATCTGCGAGAAGGCACGCCTCGCGATCTCGACGCCGTTCAGCTCGTCGCCGTGCACACCAGCAGTTATGCAGAGCGTCGGTCCTGCTGCCGCACCCCTGGCCACGAACACCGGCATGTTCAGGTAGGACGCTTCGAAGGTCCTGTCGGGAATGAACGGATACCGCTGGCTTGTCCCTGCCGGAATGTCGCGGCCGAGGAGCTGCATGGCGCCCCACTCTTCGCCGTACGCCGCACACGCTGTTGTCGCGAGGTACAGCATGAGACCGAGTTGCGCCAGCCCTGCGCTGGTCCGCGCTCGCCCGTGGGTCCGGTACCCTCTCAGCGGATCCGGACAATTCCTCCCGGCATTATTCATTTCTGCTTCTCCGGCCATCGACATCGTTTGAGCAAAGCGATTCTGCCACATGGATACGATTGCGAAGCCTTGCGGGCACAACGGACTTTCCAGGGCAGGATGCTCACTCGCCGCCGGTAGCTTATTCCCACATTACCGGGACGCCTGCACGCTCCGCCGCTTCGAGCATTTCGATAAGCGGCAACGCCCGGTTGTGCATGCTCACGGGCCGCTCTTCGCCCTCTTCCTCTTCCTGCGGGGGCAGATCCTCGCGTGCGGCATCGGCAGCAGTGATAGCTTCGCGCAGCGCCTCCAGAGCCTGCGGTATATCCTCCGCACTTATGGCGCTCGGCACGGTCCCGCGTCGCCCCATCATCTCGAGGAGCTTAAGGGCCACCTCGCCGAACATCGTAATTTCCGGGTAGCGCGCGGTAGTTTTGAACTTGACCAGCATGGGCTTCTTCCTGTGGCAATCGACGGCGTTACCGGCACTTCAGGGGGCCGGCGCGAGCGACCGGCCGGCTGCTCCGACCGGATGAACGTGCTGCTCTTTTACGACCTCGAGTAGGTGCCGACCAGGCGATTTGCGCCGATCACGTTGGGCTCGATCTTGTCGAGCAACTCCCACATCGACAGGCCGGCGTCGAGATCCGGCTCCGAATCGAGGGCGAGCAGCCAGAAGAAGTAGTGGTGGGTGCCGTGCCCCCCGGGAGGCATGGGCCCGCCGTAGCCGGGTTTACCAAAGTTATTGACGCCTTTCACGTAGTCGTCAGCGCCCTCCGCCAGTTCCGTAACCGAGCCGGGAATGCCGTAGAGCACCCAGTGCACGAAGCCATATGTGCCCGGGGACACCAGCGGCGCGTCCGGGTCGTGGCAGATCAGTGCGAACGATCGCGTGCCCTCGGGTACCTTGCTCCACGAGAACGCAGGCGAGACGTCCTCTCCCTCACCGGTATGCCTGGTCGGGATAGCTCCGCCGTCTTCGAAAGCGGAGCTCGTCAACGTCATGTCCGATAATGCGAATCCCATGATGACTTCCCCTTTCTTCTTTTCGGAAAACCGATGCTCCCACAAGCGCCTGGCCGATGAAATAGCATTGTTTACGTACATTCATTACCATCGAAGAGCACATCGCGGAGGGCAATCCATGAGTGAAACGATTCTGATCGTATTGGGCGCTATCGGACTACTGGCGGTCGGTGGCGGACTGGGTTTCTGGGTGGCGCAGGTGCGGATGCGTGGCGAATCCACGAGGGCAGACGAGGTTCAAAAGCAGTTCGACGACTACCGGCGTGAGGTGACGCAGCATTTCGGGGGTACCGCGGAGCGCTTCAAGGCCATCGGCCGCGAGTATCGCGAGCTGTACGAGCACATGGTGGGCGGCGCCGAATCACTATGCGACCGCGAGGCCCTCGACGTGAAACTGTCGTTTGCGCCAAAAGCTATACTCGAATCGATCGCAGAGGAGCAGGAGCCGCAGGTTCCCCGGGACTTTGCGGAGGATGATCAGCCTGTTGATGTCGCCTCGAGATCGACTGACGGGCCGATCGCAGCGGAAGCACCACAGGATTCGGGCAAGTCGCCGAACCCCGAGTCGGAGGCAGAGTCCGACGACGAGGCGGCGCGTACGCTGCACTGATACCGCGGCGCGATGAGGGTGAGCATGCAAATTCGACTGGTACTGATCGCGTTGGGAATCGTGCTACTGGCGCCGGTCAACGCCCGCACCGAATCGCTGACCGACACCCTGGATCACATGATTGCGGCTTACGGTGGCGAAGAGAATCTGCAGAAGCTCGACAGCATGGTCCAGGAGTGGGACCTGCTGGCGCTAAGGAAGAATCGACAGGGCACCGATAAACGCAGCATTCGCTTGCCGGATCAGCTCAAGGTCGAACTGATCTACCCGCAAAAGTTGGAAACACGTGTACTGGACGGCGACTCCGGATATGCCGTCTTCAACGACCGAGAACCCGCAGCCGCGAGTGACATGCAGAGAAGCGCGATGCGGCTGCAGCTCATGCGCTTCTATACGCCGCTCACGCTGCGACGCCGGATCGATGCACTAAGCCTCTCGGACGGTGACAAATACCTGACCTTGACTCTCACGGAAGACGGTCTCCAGACAAAGTATGTCGTCGACTCGGACACCTGGCGTATCGTGAAGGTCTTGGGAACTCTGTCGATCAACGGCGCGACGATGCAATTCATCACTGAGTACTCGGAGTTTGCAATGGTCGACGGCGTGCTGATTCACCACCGCGAGAACAAGTTCGTCGGCCGCACGAATACGGCAGTGCTGAAACTCCGGCAAGTGCGATTGAGCGTCGAATTCGATGACGAAGAGTTCTCGCCACGCCGAAATGAAACGGGTCCGATCGTCGCCAGGCTCGCTCAGGCCGTGGCTTACAGCACAAAGTAGGCGAGGCGCCTCCTGCGCCTCGCCCGGGGCGGCACTCTCGTGCCACAAATCGCTTTCCCTACGATTTGTCGTGCTCCCGGGGCCGCTCCGCAGTGACCCCTGCCCGCGGAGCACCTATTTCTTTCCTCGCACCCTGCAACAGGCGGAGGAATCCAGGCGGGTAATGTAGATGCCCGCCATGTCGTCTTCCTCTTCTCCGCCTTCGACGCCCATCTTCGCGTTGATCGCGAGCCAGTCGCCGCGCAGTCCTTCCCGCTCGATGCCGACCTCGACGATCGTCGAGTCGACCGGTGCTTCCGGATCGAGTACCTGTCCGTTCATGGTCGTATCGGCAACGGTAGCGACCGGCGAGCGCCCGGGTCCCTCCTTCAGGTAGATGCCGTCGACGGCATCGACGTAGACCCTGTCGACGGTCTCCGCGGTGCGCGCCTTGAAGGCGCTTCTGAACGTCGCCCGGTTGCCGGTCGACACCGCGAGATAGGCCGATGAGCGCCAGCGAACGGATTCGCCGTCCTCTTCGCCACCTTCCTCGCCGCCGCCGTGGTGGCCACCGCCCGTGCATGGCGCCTTGCCCGAGTAGTTCCAGAACAGGAAGTCGTCGAAGCCCTCGCCGGTTCTCGCCAGGAGGTGGGTCCGCCTCGTTCGCGTGTCGTGGACGAAGATGCCCTGGTTGACCGGAACTTCGCGCTCGGCATAGCAGCTGATCCCGTGGTTCGGATCGGATTCGTCATCACAGATGCTGCTGTCGTCGCCGATCGGCTCTTCCGCGCCCTCGCATACGAGTTCCTTGTTGCAGTAGGCGATGCGGTCCTTGTTGCCTTCCGTCGGGCAGTACAGCTTGAGCGTACGGGTCTCGTCGCCCCAGCCACCCCAGAAGGCGACGTAGCGCCCGTCGAAGGCGAGGCCTTCGCCGAGTGCGTTGAAACGCGCCTTGGTGGTATCGCCGGGAACGCGCTGACCGATGCCGACCAGCATGCTGAGCCGCGGCGTGGGCTCTAGCGGCGCCAGGTAGATGCCGCCCAGTGTCGGGGCCCACTCGTTATCGAAACCGGCAAACACGACCTTGTGGTCGGCCGCGTTGGGCGGCGCGGTCGAGCCGAAGAAGGTATTGGTGCCGGGAATCAGGGTTTCGGTGTTGGCGATGAGAAATGACGGGGCCGATCCGCCGTGAGCCTCCGGCGACAGGTGCCGGAAATAGACGCCGGTCTTTTCGGTCCCACCACCCGTGTAGTTGCCTTTGAACGCGATGATATTGCCGTTCGTCACCGTCGGCGCGCCCGGGAATACTTCGAACATCACGCCGTTGTAGTCCGGCACGCCGAAGAAACCAAAGTCCGGAACGTGGCCGAGCTTTGCGGCACCCGTAATCAGGTCGCCATGCGGGTTACTGTATATACCCGTCGTGCCGGCCCGGGTCTCGTCGCCCTCCGACCCGTTCTCGTAATAACGGTACACGGGCTGATGATTGCCGCGCGTCGCGATCGTGTCCGTGTGCATATCGATACGCGGGAACGACGGCGTCTCGACGAAGGTTGTACCGAGGTTGTTCGGCCCGGGTACGAGTGTCGTCCTGTCGAGCACCCTGACGATCTCGCTGTCCGCCTCTCCCATGTCGCGCATGTAGATGCCGTGCGTCGCGGGCCCGAGTGGAGGCCCACCCCGGCTGCGTGCCCGTACGACCACCATGCCCTTCCTGTTGACCGAGGGCGGGTTGTAGCTGTTGAAAGTTCGTCCCTGTGCAAACGGCATCAAGTCGTTGTTGTTGATGACGGTGTTCCATAGGAAGACGCTCTCCTTTTCGTCCGCGATTGCAGTCCCTGCCACCACCGCTGCCGCCACCAACAGATACAAAGTTTTCATGTACCTGGGTTTCATGGCTGCCCTCCTGGTTCCCCGGGCCGCAGCGGCCCGGGGGCTTGTGCCTGCTGTCGCCAGCTGGCGTTGTTATAAAGAGCGAGCGTGGCCNNTGATCGTGAAGATCTGGGTAAACGAGGCAGTCTGGCCCTCGGGGAGACCTTCGATCTCGAAGCTCCAATCCCCGAGAGGTCCCTCTACGCCGGTGGCAACCACCGTAACGGTGCCATTGGCCGTATCCGGACCGAGGTTGCCAACGTTGATGAAGAATTCCCTTTCACCGCCGTTCACATAGTTCTTCGGCACCTGCAGGCCGGACTGCTCACTGATCGCGAGATCATAGAGGACGTCGTCTGAAGGTACACAAGGAACCGCGGTCCCGTACAAATCCGCATCCGGCATCGGCCAGTCGTGCATGAAGTTAATCACCGCGCGGGTGTCATCGGCCGCCTGGGCGAATCCTTCGATGTTGCCGCCCTCGAATCCCGACGCACCGTCAAAGACAGCTGTCGTGATGGGGCCCTGCAGGATTTCGAAATAAGGCGGATCAGTGCCGTCCACCCATGCGAGGTACTCGAACCAGCCTTCGTTGGATGCGCTCTCAGGGATGTACGCCGGTGACGGCAACGCCCCGAAGTTCGTTCCGCGCATGTAAGCGTAGGTGCCGTAGTCGAGGAAGGACTTCTCAACCAGTTGGATAGTGCCCTGCACCTCTTCCCTGTAGCTCTCGGTCAGCTTGGGGAGGATAGTCGGTGCCACGTCCAGGCCCATGAGCATGTTGAGATAGGCGACCATGTCCACGTCGACCGCGCCACCCTTGTCCGAGGCGACACCCAGCCCCCTGGCTGCGGTGTCCAAGACGTCCGCATCTTGCGGCAGATCAACGCCGATGGTGCCCGTCAACATCAGTTGCCGGTAGACCGCCATGTTCTGCAGCGGCGAGTCGATGGTGCTCGTGACTGTGTCCTCGCCTTCTTCGCAGGTGCTGGCCACCATCCGTCCGGCGGGATCCAGGCTCGTGCTGTCGGCCGTAGCCAGTTTGATGACCACATCCTCCAACTGGGCCTCGAACACCGACTCGGGAGAGCGGGCCTCGTTGATACGGCCGAAGTCGACCTCTCGCGTATACGATGAGAAAAATCCCTCGACACCACAGGTGTACTGGTCAACGGGAATCAACCACCCGCCGTCAACCGCTGTGCTCTCCGTGGGGACGACCACCCTGTCGGCCGGAACGACCCAACCATCATACGAGAAGTCCACGTCAGCGATGGGCTGCCAGCACCGTCCGCCGTCAACGAGCATTCCGCTCTCGGGATCTGGCACCTCCACCGCAGCGGACGGGATGGGGACACCGTCGGCATCGCGATAGAGGATGATGAGGTCCCCGAAATCCGGGGCCTCGGCGTCACCGCCTCCACCGCCGCCGGGGCCGCCACCTCTGCCACCGCCCTGGCCCTGAGCAACGGCTGTGCCGCTCAGGCCGACGGCGCCGGCTGCGAGTGCGCCAAGTAATGTAAGAAGCAGTCTGGTTTTCATAATGCGCACCTCCTTTTAATGCTGTTCAGTGGCTCTTAAAGCTGTATCTCCACCACGTTAAGGAGGTTCACCTAGTCGTGTTTCTTACGTATTTCCGAGCCGTGTGAAATTGTTACAGTGTGTTTCCTATGGACGCTGGACGACGTGTGACTCACGCCAGCGGTTCACATCTGCTGGTCGTAGACGACGACAATGAGACTCGTGAGCTCCTGTCGCTGTACCTGGGGCAACAAGGTTTCGACGTTGCCGTCGTCGAGGACGGCAAGGCGATGGACACCTGGCTCGCCGACAATTCCACCGACCTCGTGATACTGGACCTGATGCTCCCCGGCGAGGACGGTCTGTCGATCGCCAGGCGCCTGCAGAGCGAATACAGGCTGCCGATCGTGATGATCTCGGCGCGGGGCGAGGAGCTCGACCGCATCGTCGGGCTCGAGGTCGGCGCCGACGACTACCTGCCCAAGCCCTTCAATCCGCGGGAGCTATTGGCCCGCATACGCGCGGTCCTGCGCCGCAGCGGGCGCGCCGACGCAACCCGACCGGGCCACGACAGAAGCTACAGATTCGGTGATTTTCGTTTCGACGGTGAGACGCGAGGTCTTTACCGCAATGATGAGCAAGTGGAGCTTTCGAGGTCAGAATTCGATCTCCTGCAGGTCTTCGTACACCACCCGAACCGGGTGCTGAACAGGGATCTGATCATGGACTGCCTGAGCGGCAACGAGCGGGACCCCTTCGACCGCAGCATCGACGTGCGGGTCACACGCCTGAGACACAAGATCGAGGAGGATCCGTCCGACCCGAAATTCATTCGCACGATCTGGGGCATCGGATACCAGTTCACGCCCCGCGGAGACGCGCCGTGACATTGTATCCGCGTTCGTTGCTCGGCCGGACCGCGATTACGATTGCACTGACGCTACTCGCTTTCATGGCGTTCTGCATGGCCGCTGCTGTGTATTTTGTATACAACCCTATTGCGAAACGCGAGGCAGAAGACTTTGCCGCAGTTATCGTGTCGTCGGCGCACTCCCTGCAGAGCCTGCCGGTGGACGTGCACGCCGAATTGAAAAAACGGCTCATGCAGGACCATGGCCTGATCGTCGCCGAGCAACCCTTCGAGTCGTTCGAGACCACCTCGGACTTGCCGTTTTACCCGTTCTTCCACGAAGCGCTCGATGAACGGGCCGGCACGGACCTTCGCATTATCGAGCCTGCAAACAGCCCGATCATCTGGGTGGACGTGCCCGCTCACGGCAAGGTATACAGGCTCGGCTTCGACAAGGAGCGGCTGGGAATCAACCCGCCCATTGTATTGATCCTCGCGGTGGGCGTGGGCGCCCTGCTCACCATACTGGCGAGCGTGTTTGAAGTACGCAGGGTGGTCCGGCCACTCAAACGATTGTCGGACGCGGTGAAGAGACTGGGGCGGGGCGGGTACCCGCCGCCGGTTCCCGAGGAGGGTCCAGAGGAGATCGCCAGTCTCGCGAGGACTTTCAACCGTATGTCCGCCGATCTGCAGCAGCTGTCGGAGAACCGTACGGTGATGATCGCCGGCATCTCGCATGATCTTCGTACACCGCTTACCCGGCTTGGGCTCGCAGTCGAAATGCTGGACCAGGATTCGAATCCCGAACTCATCTCGAGAATCAGGCACAACCTGGACACCATGAACAGCCTTATCGGGCAATTCCTGCAGTTCTCGGGGGGCGTCGAAGGCGAAGTCCCGGTGCAGCTCGACCTGTGGCAGATGATCGAATCGCTGTCCGCCGACCTGAAACTCGAGGGTTCCGAATTACGATTGCACCGTAACGACCCACCGTGCATGTATTTCGCCGATGCGGTGGCGCTGGAACGCGTGCTGGCCAATCTGCTGAAGAACGCGGCTCAGTACGGAAGAGGCAGGCCCATCGACGTCGGTCTGCACTGTAATGACGAAGAAATCACCATCGATATATGCGACCGGGGGTCCGGCATTCCGCCCGATGAGGTGTCAGCTGTTTTCCGGCCGTTTCACCGACTTGGAACTGCACGAAGTAGCCAATCCGGCGGCAGCGGCCTCGGACTCGCCATCGCGAACCAGCTCGCGCTCAAGCACGACTGGACGATACAGCTGCTGCCGCGAGAAGGAGGCGGCACGGTTGCGAGGCTATTCTTGCCGCCGGGGCAGCGCTTTGGGCTATGTGGATCTTCAGCGCAGCGCGGGCAGGTAACGCTTGACCTGCAATCCGGCACCCCAGTCGGCGCCACTGTCCGTGAACCCCGTGAAGAGGAATGCCTGGAGGCGCCAGTCGACGCTTAATCGGTTCGAAACGAAAATGCTGAGTTCCTGCGCCGGATCGGCACCGATTGACGACTCACGGTAGTCGAAGAACATCCCGACCCGTGTGCCGCGCGTGACTTTGTAGATGCCGCCGGCCGAAGCCAGGAATGTATCGTCGAGTCTGGCGTCGGGCGGTTGTCCGCGGAACTTGTAGCCGATCGATCCTATCCAGGTGACGCGGTTTGCGAACTTGAGAAAATCCGCCTGTACCGTGAAATCGTTCTCGCCGGTGCCGAGCCCCTTGTCGACGTCGGCCGTTCCGAACTTGACCTTACCTGTCAGGTCCATGGCAAACCCGAGGCGCTGGTTGCGAACGACGTCATAGATAGTGACACTGCCGATTACGTCGCCGATGCCGCTATTGGTAACCATGTCCCCGGTACCGGGGATCGGTTCACCTCCCGGGCCCGTAATCACCGTTCCCTCCGGCGCCCTTACGCTGAGGTAAGGCACGGTGAGGCCGAATGCGAAACGCCGGTAATCGACCGTGGCTTTTATCGGCACGTAAACGTCTTCGATATCCCTGTCTCCGCCGTAGGTGCCCGTCGTATATTCCGCGCCGGCGGAAAGCATGAACCGGGGATCTTCATCTTCCGCCACCGCCGTCACGCTGCAAAACACGATCAGGCAGCCGAACAATGAACTTGTATGTACTAACCTCATGATTGCCTCCCTGGAAAAAGGGGGGCCGGACTGTTCCCGGCCCCAATCCTGAGGTCACCGAATCCGGGGGACGGGGGGTTATTCGGCTTCCTCGATTTCGAGTTCCAGGGCCTTTGCCCGCAGCTCCATCTGCTCGCGATGCTGTGCCTGGAACTTCTCGCGTTCCTCTTCCGAGCCCATCTGCCGCAGTTGCTCGCGATACTTGTTGCGCTCCTGCACGGTCATCAACTCGCCGCCATAAATGGGCCCCTGACCCGGCGGTACGAGGTCCTTGCCCTGTAATTGCGCACGTTCCTGCATCTTCGCTTCATGCTGTGCCTGGAAGTGTTCGCGAGCCTCGTAGGTCTCCATGTTCCTGAGCTGGTTGCGATATTGCTTCAGCTCTTCTTCGGACATGAGCGTATTGCCGTAGATGTCTCCGTCTTGAAGGCTCGCCGGGTCCGTAATATGGAGCCGGTCACGATCCTGGACGCGGTCCTGGTCCTGATCGTGCTTTCGCAGCTGATCACGATCCCGGTCCTGATCACGGTCAAAGGTGTAGTCCCTGTCCCGATCCCGGTCGTAGGTACGATCCCGGTCCATTTGCTGGTCACGATCACCGCTGCCGCCACCTTGTCCCTGCTGGGCGCCAACGGTCACAAACATGAGAACCAGCATCGATGCCAGGATGAGGCTGATAGATAGTTTGTATCTCATTTGTCGATCCTCCTTTAATCGGTCGTGCTCCTGG
>JABAOE010002138.1_pt1 | contig 10245 bp, 13 predicted proteins | sample 7062141 | NCBI WGS metagenome assembly JABAOE01 (sample SAMN14538627, study PRJNA623070) | marine sediment metagenome | biome: marine biome [ENVO:00000428]; feature: marine pelagic biome [ENVO:01000023]; material: deep marine sediment [ENVO:00002113] | place: India: Gulf of Khambhat ...
AGGCAAACATCGCCCTGATCGACGGCATGGACTCGGCTGGCGCTCCTCGCGACCGGAAACGCGCGTAGTATAAAAGCTGCGCGCCTTTATTTCAGCGCCTCGACGGACGCCTGCGCAACGCTCCGTCTTGCCCCGTACGTGTCGAGTCTTCTCTTGTAGAGCGCGAGCACGCCCGGCCCGAAGCACATCAGCATGATGGCGATTCCCGTCACGATTCCCCAGCTGGTGAGAATCGGCGCGCTGCAATCGCCTCGGCTTCGCACGATGATGTGCGCGGGCACCGCTATCAGCAGCTCCAGAACGCTGCCTTTCAGCAACCAGGATAGGGCCCGCTCGAGCGTCATCGAGCCGCCGCGGCAAAAACGATAGAACACGATCCCCCACGCCGCCCAGGTCGCGGCCCATAGGATCAGGATCCAGAACGGCGCCGGTACGCCCGCCAAGGTCCAGTCGAGTGAATCTTCACCGAAAGCCATCGCGAGCGAAAAGATCCCGGCGACGGCCAAGAGCGTGAACAAGAAGCCGGTCAGCGCGGCGCTAATCGCAATGTGCAGCCGAGGCTTCAGTCTTCGCCAGGAAGTATCGACGGACAAGAACAACAGAAGGGCCTGGCCGCCGACGATGAGCAATCCCCAGCCCATGAGAAAACCGAATAAACCCGAGTCGACGAACTCCGCCCCGTAAATGCTCCACCACTCGAAACCTTCTCCGCGCGCGAGCGGCAACCTGGCGATTACCCGGTAGGCCGGCATCAGCAATCCGAAGATCGCGATTGCATAGAAGCCGGAAACGATTATTCCCCAGCGACGCATGCTCTCGCCCCGCGAAAAAATGATTCAGGTGCATTTATAGCGCAGGCGCCGCCGCGGTGGGCTTACATGCGCCTTACAGATGGCTTATCGCTCGGGGCGAATAACGGGAAACGTTGATATACAATAGGCGCCTGGCTGCGCACCGCAGCCTTCGAGGACATCCGATGGCCAGAGCATTGTCCGACAGAGCCGCCTTGCCCGCCGACTCCGTCGTCGCGAGACGGCTGATCCGCAGCGGCGCCCACACCGGGCATACCTCGGGCATGGCGCCGGAGTTCGTGCAGGGCAACCTCTGCATCCTGCCTGCGGAGTATGCGGCCGACTTCGCCGCGTATTGCCAGCGCAATCCCAAGCCCTGCCCGCTGATCGGTATGGGCGCGGCCGGCGATCCGCGGCTGCCGTCGCTCGGCGAGGATCTGGATATCCGCACGGACGTGCCCCGTTACCGGGTGTTCCGCGACGGCGCGCCCGTCGACGAGCCCACCGACATCATGGCGTACTGGCGCGAGGACCTGGTGAGCTTCGTGCTCGGTTGCTCGTTCTCATTCGAGCAGCCGCTCATCGAGCACGGCATCCGCCTGCGCCACGTGGAGCGCGGCGAGAACGTCGCCATGTACAAGACCAATATCGACACGGTCGCCGCAGGACCTTTCAGCGGCAAGATGGTGGTTTCCATGCGGCCGATGTATCCGTCGGAGGCCATCCGCGCCATTCAGGTGACGTCACGCTTTCCCAGCGTGCACGGCGCGCCCATCCACATCGGTCTTCCCGAGCAGATCGGCATCACGGATGTGGAGAAACCCTTCGCCGGTGATCCGCCGCGCATGCAGGACGACGAGATCCCGGTGTTCTGGGGCTGTGGCGTCACGCCCCAGGTGGCGGTCGAGCAGGCGCGGCCGCCCCTTTGCATCACCCACAAGCCGGGCGGCATGATCGTCACGGATCTGAGAAACCGGGATCTGGCGGCATTCTGAACTCAGGCCGCGGGGCAGCTATCACCCGCCGAGGAAGATGCGCTTGACCTCGGCGCTCTCGAGCAGCTCCCGCGACGTGCCGGCGAGCGCCAGACGGCCGCTTTCCAGGATGTAGCCGCGGCTCGACATGTTGAGCGCGACCTGCACGTTCTGCTCGATGAACAGGATGCTGACGCCATCGGCGTTGATGCGCGCGAAGGCACCCTTCATCTCCTCGACGATGGCCGGCGCGAGCCCCAGGAACGGCTCGTCGACCATGAGCAGGCGCGGCCGCGACATGAGCCCGCGCCCGAGCGCCAGCATCTGCTGCTCGCCGCCGCTGAGCGAGTGCGCCAGCTGAGTCTGGCGCTCGCGCAGGCGCGGAAACATGTCGTAGACCTGTGCGAGGGTCTGCGCCCGGTGTGCCCGGGCGTCCGGATGGTAGCCGCCGAGCCAGAGATTCTGGCGCACGGTCAGGTAGGGGAATACCCGCCGGCGCTCGAGGATGTGCGCGAGCCCGAGACGCACGATATCGTGGGTGGCCTGCCCGTCGATGCGCCGGCCCGTGAACTCGATACTGCCGGCGTGCGGCTTCAGCAGCCCCGAGATCGTGTTGAAGACGGTGCTCTTTCCCGATCCGTTCGGACCGAGAAGACTGACGACCTCGCCTTCGCGCACCTCGAGCGAGACGCCCCAGATGACCTGGTAGTCGCCGTAGCTGACCTGGATGTCCGAGATCCTAAGCATACGCACCGCCCAGATACGATTCGATGACCTGCTGGTTGCGCTGAATCGCCTCGGGTGGCCCCTGGGCGATCTTGCGCCCGAGATGCAGGGCGAGGATGTCGTCGGCGAGCGACATCAGCACCTGCATGTTGTGCTCGATGATAACCAGCGTCATGCCCTCACTCTTCAAGCGCTCGACGAGCGCGATGAGCCCCGGCAGCGAGCGTTGATCGACGCCGCCCGTGACCTCGTCCATGAGCAGCAGCCGCGGTCGCGTCGCCATGGCGCGCGCAAGCTCCAGGCGCTTGCGCTGGCCGGTGCTGAGCGCCTGCCCATGGTGCTTGCGTTTCTCCAGCAAGCCGACGAAGTCCAGGGCCTCGAGGGCAAGCTTGCGCGCCTGCCCGGGCCTCGGCGTATGCTGCATGGCGCCGACCATGACGTTCTCTTCGACCGTCATGTCCGTGAAGGGCTTGAGCTTCTGAAAAGTGCGGCCGATACCGAGACGATTGATCTGATCCGGGCGAAGTCCGCGCAGGCGCCGACCGGCGAAACGCACCTCACCTGCGTCGGGGGGCTGAAAGCCGGTAATCAGATCGAAGAGCGTCGACTTGCCGGCCCCGTTCGGACCGATGACGCCGAGAATCGTGCCCTCACCAACCTCGAACGAGATATCGTTGTTGGCGAGCAGACCGCCGAAGCGCTTGCTGAGGCCCTCAACTTCGAGCATCGGCATCCTCGATTTTCTCCCCGCTCACGGCCGTGCGGCGCATCTTCACCGCCCCGATGAGGCCCTCGGGCCTGAAAATGCAGATGAGCACGATGAGTGCCCCGTAGATCATCAGATCGAGCGTGCCGCCGGTGCCGCCGAAATAAATGCGCGTGACCTCCGAGAGCGGCACCAGCACCGCCGCCCCGATGATTGGCCCCCACAGCGTCCCTGCTCCACCCATGACCGCCATCAGCACCACCAGAATGGAGAGCGACAGTGGGAAAACGGTCTCAGGATCGATGACCAGAACGTACTGGCAATAGAAAGCTCCCGCCATCGACATGAGGCCCGCAGAGATCATGTAGGCGAAAGATTTGTAGAGCGTCACGTTGACGCCGAGACTGCTGGCCGCCTCCGGCTCGTCGCGAACGGCCCGAAAGTAAAATCCGATGCGCGATCGGTCGAGCAGCCAAACGACGAACGACGCAAAGGCGAGAAACGCGAGGATGATGTAGTAGTAAGGCAGCTTGGTTCCGTGAAACTGGAAACTCAATAGCGGATTGTCGCGCACGATGGGGAGAAAGATACCGGACGCCGCGCCGACCAGCTCCCAGCGCTGAAAGATGATTTGCACGCCTTCCCCGATCAGCAGCGTCGCGATGGCGAAGTAATGCCCGCGCAGGCGAAAGGTCGGAATACCTATGACCACGGCCATCAGCATCGCCAGCACGACGCCGACGATCATTCCCAGCCATGGGGAGATTTGAAAGGCGAAGAACAGGTAACCCGCGCTGTAGGCGCCGATACCGAAGAACGCCGCGTGACCGAGCGAGATCTGGCCGCAGTAACCCGCCAGGATGTTCCAGGACTGTGCCATCATGGCGTACATGAAGAAAATGATCATGACGTGCTGCGGGAAAGGCGAATCGATCACGAAAGGAAAAGCGATCAGCGCGATCGCGAGCGCCGCGTAGAGGGCCTTTCGCGCGGAACTGGCGGCTGGGCGCAACGGCTCGGCGATTGCCGAAGCCAACGCTTCGCCGTCAACCGCCGCGGCTGTCTCTCCGCCTGCCATCAGAAGCGACCAAACAGTCCCTTCGGCCGGAAGACCACGATGACCAGATACAAGCCGAAGACGATCAGCAGCTTGTAGGACGGATCGATGAGCAACCCGCCGAGCGACTCCACCAGCCCGATGAGAACGCCGGCGATCAGGCTTCCGACGATGCTGCCGAATCCGCCCATGGCGACAGCCACGTAGGCGAGCAGCGCAAACGGCAGACCGACCTCGGGGAAAACGTAGTAGAAGGTGCTGAGGAAGACGCCGGCGACGCCGACGCAGGCAGCGCCGATGCCCCAGCCGAGGGCAAACATGCGATCGGTGGGAATGCCCATGAGCTCCGCCGCCTGGCGATCCTGGGATGTGGCCTGCAGCGCGAGTCCGGTCTCGGTACGGGTAATGAAAAGATACAGAAACCCGAACGCCAGCAGACAGCCGACGCTCGCTATGACCAGGGGAAAGCTCAAGAAGATTCCGGAAACCTCCACCCGACCCTCGACGATGGGATTGGCAATGCTGCGAAAATCGGGCGTCCACTGGAACTGGGCGAAGGCGCGCAGAAACACGGCGAGACCGAAGGTGGCGCAAATCTGCGCAAGCATCGAGGCGCCGAGAATGTGGCGAATGATGCCGTAATGGGTGGCCACACCCATGAAGAAGAGCAGCGCCGCGCACAGGGGCACCGAGTACATCGGATCCAGCCCGAACAGCGCCCACAGCCAGAACGCCGCGTACATGCTGATCATCATGAACTCGCCGTGGGCGAAATTGACGATCTCCATGAGTCCGAAAATCAGGCTCAAGCCCGCCGCGATGAGAGCGTAAACGAGCCCCATCAACAGCCCGCTGATGATGGCCTGAATGACGATGTCCCAGGTCACGAAGAAACTTTCCCCCGGCGTGGCAGGAGCAGGCCGATGCGCCTGCCGAACCGCCTGTGTACGCGACGGCCCGCGCCGGATCAAGGGCTGCCCGGCGTCGCGCGCCGTGGTAGGCTGTCTCGACCTGCGGCCCACCGCCCCGAGGGATCGGCGTTCGCCGACGATCTCGACGAGGCCCGCACGCTTACAACAACAGGGGGTAGCCCATGAAATTCAAGAATATTCTCACAAGCTTCACCGTTGCCGCGCTGGCGGCACTGCCCTTCGGACGCGCCATGGCCGCCCAGGACGAGGTCGTCATCGGCGTCATCTATCCGCTCAGCGGTCCCGTCGCACAGGTCGGCATCGACGCCGTTGCCGCCATCAACACCGCCGTGGAGATCATCAACGAAGAATCCAATCTCAACGTGCCGCTCGCCAAGGGCAAAGGACTGCCGAATCTGGGCGGCGCCAAGATCCGCGTGGTCGTCGCCGATCACCAGGGCAAGCCCGACATCGGCCAGGGCGAAGCCGAGCGCATGATTACCCAGGAGGGTGTCCACGCGCTCTACGGCGCCTACTACAGCAGCGTCACCGCGGCGGCCAGTCAGGTGGCGGAGCGCAACCAGATCCCGTGGGTGAACGGCGAGTCCACGTCGCCGAAGCTCACCACGCGTGGCTTCAAGTGGTTTTTCCGCACGACGCCCCACGACGGCGAGTTCACCCAGCTGATGTTCGAGTTCATGGCCGACTTTCAGAAAAAGCGCGGTAAGAAGCTCCAGTCCGTCGCCATCCTGCACGAGGATACTCTCTGGGGCACGGACAGCGGCGCGGTGCAGAACAAGATGGCCGGCGAGCAGGGTTACAAGGTAGCGAGCAAGATCGCCTACCGCGCCAAGACCACGTCGCTGACATCCGAGGTGCAGAACATCAAGGCCGCCAATCCCGATGTGCTCCTGCCGTCGTCCTACACTTCGGACGCGATGCTTTTCATGCGCACCGCCAAGGAGCTCGACTACAATCCGAAGCTGCTCGTCGCTCAGAATGCCGGCTATACCGATCCGACGTTCCTGTCGACCATGGGCAAGGATGCGGAGGGCGTGATCACGCGCTCGCCGTTCAATACCGACCTGGCAAAGACCATTCCGCTCATCAACGAGGTGAACGCGGCATTCAAGAAGCACTCGAACGGCCGTGACCTCTCCGACGTGCCGGTTCGCGCCTTCACGGGCTTCATGGTGCTCGCCGACGCCATCAACCGCGCGGGCTCCACCGATCCGGAGGCGATCCGCAAGGCTCTCGTCGAGACCAACATGCCCAAGGAGCAGCTGATCGTTCCCTGGCGCGGCATCAAGTTCGGTTCGGACGGCCAGAATCAGCTGGTGCGGGGTATTCTCATGCAGGTGCAGAACGGCAAGTACTGCACGGTGTATCCCTTCGAGCTGGCTTCCTGCGAGCTCGTCTATCCGATGCCCACCTGGAGCGAAAAGGGCAAGATGTGACCGCCGGGCTGCCCGCTCCCGCGAGGGAGCGGGCAGCCGTTCTGCCTCACGATGTCTCCCAGCGGTCGCGCATGCCGCGCATGACCAGCTCGGTGAAGCTCACCAGGCCGACGACCTCATCATTGGCAATCACCGGTGTACGCGTGATTTGGAACCGCTCGAGCAGCCGAGCGCAGTAACGAATGTCCATGCCGGGATCGACCGAGATGATCGGTTTCTGCATCACCTCGTAGACATTGACCCGATCGGGCGCGCGATCCATGCCGAGCACCTTGCGCGCGACATCGGAGATGAGCAGCAGACCGAACTCGTCGTCCTCGTGCCGCTTGCCGACGACCATGCATTTATTCTCCGGGTACTTCATGGCGTTGATGGCATCCTTGATCGTTATCATGCCGTCGATGAGGTCGTAATTCGGATTCATGACGTCTCGAACCCGTACAATCTTGTTCACCGTCATATCTCTTCCTCCACGCGCGGCGTGAGCACCCGTACCTGGTGACTGACGCCCACTGCGTCCTCCACATCGATTTGAAAGGCGATGCCGCGCCCCTTCTCCTCCAGGTGCCCGACCTCTTCGATGGTCTCGAGAATATGCCGGCACAGATGTTCTTCGACGAGAAAAAGCAGCATGTCGCGGTTCGTCTCCAGAGTCAGGCCCAGGAACGTCTTGGCCTGCTCGATGCCTTCACCCCGCGCGTGGCTGACAAGGGTTGCGCCCGTCGCGCCCGCCTTGCGTGCAGCGTCCATCACATCGTCGGTATAAACATCCTCGATGAGTGCAATGATCAATTTGAAATGCATGATTACTCTACTCCTTGGTCGCTGACGCGACGAACACGCGTCGCCCGCCAGCGACCGAATTGCGCATAAGCGAGCACGGACATCATTGGAAACACGCTCGCAAACGCGATCAGCCCGAAGCCATCGAGGATCGGGCTGCGACCGGGTATCGAGCCTGCGAGACCGAGCCCCAGGGCGGTCACCACCGGAACCGTTACGGTGGAGGTCGTCACGCCTCCGGAGTCGTACGCGAGCGGGATAATCGATCGCGGCGCGAACGCCGTCTGCACAATGACGACAATGTATCCCGCAATGATGTAGTAGTGAAGCGGCGTGCCGCTGACGATTCGATAGGTTCCGAGCGCGATGCCGACGGCCACGCCGAATGCGACCGCGGCGCGCAGTCCCCACACCGAGACGGAACCGCCCGAAACCTCGCGTGCCTTGATGGCAACCGCGAGCAACGAAGGCTCGGCAATGGTGGTGGTGAAGCCAATGGCGGCCGCGAAGGCATAGACCCAGTAATAGGATCGCCAGTCGGCGAGCACCCCGCGCGCTTCGGAGCTTGCCCGGGCGAGATCGGTGAGCTGCTCGGCAAGGAGCTCGCCGAGGGGGAAAAGCGCCTGCTCGAGACCGGCCAGGAACGCGGCCAGTCCCAGCAGCACATAGAGGAATCCGATGGCCATCCGCTTCGGATGCGCCAGCGGACGCCGTATGACGAACAGCTGAAATACCACCACGATGACGGCAATGGGCAGCACGTCCCAGATGGTCGATACCGTCGTCAGCAGCAGGGACTCGAGCATGGCCATGTCAGACGAAGATCCCGTAGGCCATGACGAAAACCATGGGAGTGAGGGAAGCAAAGGCGATCAGGCCGAATCCGTCGGTGAACGGGTTGCGCCCCTTGATGCTGCCGGCAAGACCGACTCCGAGCGCGGTCACCATGGGAACCGTCACCGTCGATGTGGTGACGCCACCCGAGTCGTAAGCGATGCCGACGATCTCGGGCGGCGCGACCACCGTCATCAGCACCACGCCGCAGTAACCGCTGATAATGAGATACTGAATCGGCCAGCCTCTGATGATGCGCAAGACGCCGATAACGATGGCAAGACCGACAGAGAGCGCGACCGTCAGACGCAGGCCGAGGGCGTAGTCATCGCGCTCCTCCTCCGTGTCGGAGATGACGCCGCCTTGTGCCGCCACCTTCGCCGCCTCCTCGGCGACCGCGATGAGCGCGGGCTCGGCCACCGTGGTGCCGAAGCCGAGCGCGAAGGCGAACAGCAGCAGCCAGGCGAGGCTGCCCTTGCGGGCGAACGCATAGGCCATGGACTCGCCCAGCGGAAACAGGCCCATGTCGAGACCGCGCACGAAGAGCGTGAGCCCGATAACGACCAGGACGAAGCCGCCGAGAAGGTCGCCCAGATTCGGAATGGGCTCGCGCACCACGGCGAGCTGGAAGAAGGCGACCACCAGGATGATGGGAGCGAGATCCCGCAGACTGCTCAGCAACGATGACAGGAGTTGTCTCAAACGGGATCTCTGTCAAGACGGCGGCCGCGCGAGTGTAACAAGAGGGCTCGCGCGAAGGCGAAACCCGAGGCCGCGCGCCTGCTCACCCGGCCTGCCGCTGCGCTGCGCACGTTCCCAATCGGGGCCGCGCTCACGGCTTCCCGGCGCGCGGGCTCCAGCAGCGCACGAGGTAGACGAGAGCGAGAAAATCGTAGACGGCGTGCGTCACGACAGGCACGAGCAGGTTTGCACTGGCGAGCCACAGCAGCCCCAGGTAGGCGCCGATGATCGCGGCGATAATGCCGTAGGTGCCTGTGACGAGATGCACGGCGCCGAATACGATGCTCGCGATCACGAGTCCGGCCGGAACTCCGAAATATGCGCTCACGGTCCCCTGGATCACGCTTCGGAACAGGACCTCCTCGGCGAGTCCCGCCAGGACCGATAGCGCTCCCAGCTGCAGCAGCGACCAGGAGGCGAAAAGCGGCCGCAGGCTCCCCGCGAGCAGGCCGCGGATGCGGCTCAGCGGCTTCAGCGACGATTTCATCATGCACCAGAAAAGTGCGCACAGGGGAACGGTCGCGGCCAGCCCGAGCAGGACATCCGCGCCGCTCCAGTGCAAATCCGCGAGCAGCGGTGTGTCGAAAGGCCAGGCGATAGCGGCCGCGACGGGCAGCAGCGCCGCCTCCGCGGCAAACGCAAACCAGACGAAACGTCTCATTTATCAGCGGTGCTGCGGCAGGTGTCCTCGAGGACTTCAAGGGCGCGGCGCAGGGTATCAACCGGCAGGGCGCCGAAACCCAGCCTGAACACGCGCCGCTCGTCGAGAAACAGATCGCCGCTCGCCAGATTGATGTGTCGCTCGGCCGTCTCTTTATATAGGGCCTCCACCTGGGCATCGTCGAAAGCCGACGTTCTGAGCCTCACGCAGCAGAGTCCGCCGGCATCCGGCCGCACCCACTCGAGCAGATCGGCATTTCTCTCCATCCATTCCTCGACAATGGCAAGCGCCGCGCCCAGGCGCGCGTTCCTGTCTCTCAGGATCTCGTCGGCGTTTTCCATAAGATGCGTGCCCAGTCGCTCGTCGAGAATCGAGGAGCTGATGGCGGTCTTGCCCTTGCCGATCTTCAGATGCGCCATGAGCGCCGGCTCCGTGCAGGTGATCCAGCCGAGGCGCAGCCCCGGCGCGCCGTGGGCCTTGGAGAGCGACGACACGCAGAGAACGCGATCCGAGAGGCTCGCGCCGGAGCCGCTCGGCGGCCGATCGCCGTAGGCCGCCTCCCGGAAGGTCTCGTCGAGCAGCAGATATGCCTGCGGCGCGCGCG
>JABAOE010009981.1_pt2 | contig 10243 bp, 12 predicted proteins | sample 7062141 | NCBI WGS metagenome assembly JABAOE01 (sample SAMN14538627, study PRJNA623070) | marine sediment metagenome | biome: marine biome [ENVO:00000428]; feature: marine pelagic biome [ENVO:01000023]; material: deep marine sediment [ENVO:00002113] | place: India: Gulf of Khambhat ...
ATTGGATATGGATAAACAACACATCACCGCATTTCACGAGAAACCTCCGGGAGACAGTGGACGGATTAACGGTGGGTTTTTTGTGCTCTCGCCTGGGGTGTTCGAGTACATCGAAGGCGATGACACGGTCTGGGAGCGCACCCCCCTGGAAACTCTCGCGCGAGAGGGTAATCTGTCAGCCTATATCCACGACGGATTCTGGCAACCGATGGATACGCTGCGCGACAAAATCCTGCTCGAAGACCTATGGGACTCGGGCGATCCCCCTTGGAAAACATGGGCATGAACCCGGAGTTCTGGAAAGGGCGCAAGGTCGTACTTACCGGCCATACGGGATTCAAAGGCAGCTGGCTGGCCCTTTGGCTTCAGAAGCTGGGCGTTGAACTCACGGGATTCTCTTTGGACCTCCCGAGCAATCCCTGTCTTTTTGAGGCGGCAGGGGTCGCCAGTGGGATGCGCTCCATCACCGGTGACATACGTAACCTCGAGCAGCTAAAGGGTTGCTTGACGGATCACGAGCCCGAGATCGTCATTCACATGGCCGCCCAGTCACTGGTGCGACGCTCCTATCGTGACCCGATCGAGACGTATACCACCAATGTAATTGGCACTGCCAATCTTCTAGAAGCCGTTCGCGGCACGCCTTCGGTGAGCGCCGTTCTCATTATCACCAGTGATAAATGCTACGAAAATCATGAACTCGAGCGCGGTTATCGCGAAGAGGAAGCCATGGGAGGGTTCGATCCGTACTCGAGCAGCAAGGGTTGTGCAGAATTGGTGACGTCGGCGTACCGGAGTTCGTTTTTCAACCGGTCGGACTATCAACAGCACGGCGTCGCAGTCGCCAGTGCCAGGAGCGGCAATGTCATCGGTGGGGGAGACTGGGCAGATGACCGGATCATTCCCGATATCATCAATGCCTATCAGGCTGGTCGCCCCGCACTGTTGCGCAACCCGGATGCTACACGTCCGTGGCAGTTCGTACTGGACCCGCTGCATGGGTACCTCATTCTCGCTGAACGTTTGGTCAGTGATGGTGCTGAATTCGCAGAGTCTTGGAATTTCGGGCCCGATGACAAACACAGAAAGAAAGTTTCATGGCTTGCCGATCAACTGGCAACAGGATGGAGGGAAGGAGCGCGCTGGGAGCAGCATCGAGATGAGCAGCCGCACGAAACGACCACTCTGGTACTGGATTCCGCGAAGGCGCGAAGCCGACTTTCTTGGTTACCACTGCAGACCCTGGAAACGACCATGTCATGGATAGTCGAATGGTACCGAGAGTATCTAATGACCGGAGATGCAAGGAAGATAACACTCGATCAGATAAGGTGTTATGAAAATCTGATGGAATCATGCGGAATGTTCGCGACTTGCTCCAATCATAACTGACTATCTTACAAGTCTTGCGTGCATGGCTTAGGATAGGAGACAGTCGCTCGAGACGGCTTTTCAGGAATGCCATGAATATTCGGCTATTACCTTTCTGGCCAAAAAGATCTCAGTATCTGCTCATGAGTAGATGGGATAGTCTCGGGGCCCTCCGTTATGGCATTCCGTTTAATCTCCGCTGATCTCTCATGACTTTCGCAAGCTGTCGGTTCTGCTCGGCACCGTTGGAACTCAGTTTCTGTGACCTCGGTATGTCACCGTTATCGAATGCGTTTTTGAGCAGGGCGCAACTCGAGGAAATGGAGGGCTTCTACCCCTTACATGCGTTCGTCTGCAGCCGCTGCTTCCTCGTGCAGCTTCAGGAAATCGAAACACCAGAAAAGATTTTCAGCGACTACGCGTATTTTTCCTCCTACTCGGAAAGCTGGCTCGACCATGCCCGTCGGTACACTGAGGTAATGACCGATCGATTCGGACTCGGTCCGAGTAGCCAGGTCATTGAATTGGCTAGTAATGATGGTTATTTACTGCAGTATTTCAAGGAAAAGGAAATTCCTGTGCTCGGCATTGAGCCAGCCGAGAATGTCGCTTTGGTCGCTCGCGAACGAGGCATTCCGACAATAAGCCGATTTTTTGGTGTGGCGCTGGCGCGCGACCTGGTCGAAGATGGAGTAAAGGCGGATCTGCTTCTTGGAAACAATGTCTTGGCACATGTCCCGGATATCAATGACTTCGTGGCCGGAATGAAGCTGCTTATGAAGCCGGACGGTGTAATCACCATGGAGTTTCCAAGTCTCGAGAGGCTGATCGAAGACAACCAATTCGACACCATTTATCACGAGCATTATTCCTACCTGTCATTTACCGTTGTGGAAAAAATTTTCGGTCAACATGAAATTACAATATTCGATGTCGAAAAGCTCCCGACCCATGGTGGTTCACTGCGGATTTTTGGCGGACATGCAGGCGGCCAGATAGCGAGCGAAATCAGCTCGAAGGTCGTGAACTTGCGGGAGCATGAAACTGAGATCGGGCTCAACGACCCGGTTACTTACACCAAATTTTCCGACCGGGTTAGAAGCACCAAGCGCAATTTGCTGAATTTCTTAATCGGAGTAAAAGAGGCGGGTGGAGTCATCGTCGCCTATGGGGCACCCGCAAAAGGCAATACACTGCTCAATTATTGTGGCATCGGCACGGATTTTATTGAATACACAGTGGACCGAAGTCCGCACAAACAGGGTCTTTACCTTCCGGGTACACATATTCCCATCTATCCACCGGAAACACTGCTGGAGACTCGACCCGATTACGTATTGATCCTTCCATGGAATCTCAAAGACGAAATCTTGCGGGAGATAGCATATATCCGTGAATGGGGCGGCAAGTTCGTGGTGCCGATTCCGACGGTCGAGTTAATCAAGTGAAGTTCGTACCGCTGATGGTGAAGGGATGCTATGTCATGGAGCTCGAGCAGCTGTCAGATGACCGCGGATTCTTTGCCCGGATTTTCTGTCGGCGCGAATTCAGCGATCATGGACTCAATCCTGACCTTGTACAGGCGAGTATTTCCTATAATCAGCGCAGGGGCACGTTGCGAGGCATGCACTACCAGAAGCCGCCCTTCCAGGAGGACAAGCTCGTAAGATGCACTCGTGGCTGTATCCATGATGTAGTTCTTGATCTACGTCCTGACTCCGACAGCTACCGGAAATGGACCGCCGTTGAGCTGAGTGCAGAGAATCGAAAGGCAGTATATGTACCAAAGGGCTGTGCGCACGGCTTTCAAACCCTTACCGATGACAGCGAGGTTCTCTACATGATGTCGGAGGTCTTCAGTCCGGAGCACGCCGCTGGGGTACTTTGGAACGATCCCGCTTTTGAAATAAACTGGCCGGTTGCTAGTATCATCATCTCGGACAGAGACAGAGTTTATCCACATTGGGTACTGTGAGCGCACAGAAGACTCGACGCGATTAGCATGTGCTCGAAGCGAAACATGGATCAGATTACGAAGTCGATGCGGGAACACTACTCGGAAAGGTTTTCGCGACATGGACCTACTTCCGAAGGCGTCGACTGGGGTTCCGATGAATGGAAGATGTTACTTCGCTACGACAAGATGCTGGCGATTTCGGAAGAGCCTTTAGCGAGCGGAATTTCTCTGCTGGATGTTGGTTGCGGTTTCGGTGGATTGCGCAAGCATATGGAAAAAAATAAGGTTGAGCTCGAATATACTGGAATCGATGTCGCCGATAACATGATTCAATGGGCCGTAAAAAACATCGATTCCGGTGTTTTTCTCTGTGGAGATTTTCTAAGTTACGATTTTGGTTGTAAGTTCGACTATGTCGTCTGCAGCGGAATCTTGACGCAGAAACTGGAAGCGTCGACTTTCGAAATGGATCGGTATGCGGCGGGTTTAATTCGAAGAATGTATGAGCTTTGCGAGCGCGGAATTGCTTTTAATGTCATGACAACGAAAGTGAATTACTTTTCGAATAATCTCTACTATCGAAATCCTGCAGAGTTCCTTTCCTGGTGTTTATGCGAAATCAGTCCATATGTAAGGATAGATCACGCTTACCCGTTGTATGAGTACACTGTTTATATATATCGAAGCCCTGTAGTCTTAAAAAACGCGGTCGATACTGATTTCTGAAGAATGAGAAAGCTAGTAATTTATGGTACCGGCCTCATCTCTGAGGTAGCGGAATTCTATTTCAAGAACGACAGCGCATATAAAGTCGCCGCATTCACGAATGCCGGCGCGTACATAGAAGAAAATAGTTTCAATGGCCTGCCGGTCGTGGCATTCGAGGAACTCGAGACCACCCATGCGCCGCCGGAGTATGATATCTTCATTGCTCTGGGATACGCCAAAACCAATCAAGTGCGGCAGCGACGTTTTGAGGAGGCGATGGATAAGGGTTTTGTTTGCGCTACGTACATCAGTTCGCGGGCGATATATTACGGAACCCCAGTGGGGACGAACTGTTTCATCTTAGAAGGCAATGTCGTTCAACCTTTTGTCACGATTGGAGATAACGTCACTTTGTGGTCGGGCAATCATATCGGTCACCATTCAAAAATCAGTAGTCATTGTTTCATCAGCTCTCATGTCGTCATCTCCGGGGGATGCGAAATCGGTGAAAACTGCTTTCTAGGAGTCAATTCCACCCTGCGCGACAACGTCAAATTGGGGGACTTTGTCGTCGTCGCGTCCGGCGCCGTGGTGATGAAAGATTGCGAGGAGCGGTGTGTGGTGCAGCCTGGTGAGGCGACGTATCGGACGATTAAACGGGACATAATCTAGACGATGACGGACACGGAGAGCATCGAATGGACTAAAAAAGGGCGGATCTTCGTCCCGTCGGGAAAGGGATTCTTGAAAACCCATGCCGCACGTCCAGTACCGTATCGGTTGAACCAGGAGATAGTGAGGATTTTTTTTTCGTCTCGGGACGATGACGACAGGATGTTGCCAACTTTTCTCGATGTGGAGGCCGGGAACCCGTCGAATATTATCGGCGTATCGACGGAGCCGTTGATAAACATCGGTGAACCGGGCACCTTCGATGATTCCGGGATAACGCTCGGAAGCATCTCCGAAGATGATGGTGAAGTTTTTATTTACTACACCGGATGGAAGAGAAGAAGGATAGTGAGCTTCGAGCTTTCCATCGGTTTATTGCGGTGGGACAGAAAGACGGACGTTTTTGAACGGGTTTTCGCCGGTCCCATCCTCGGCCAGGACAGACATCATCCGTACCTGGCCGCGGGGCCGTATGTTATGAAGGAAGGCGGCGTTTATAGGATGTGGTATTGCTCCGGCACCGGGTGGGAGTTTCCGTCAAACAATCCAGAGCCAATCTATACGGTCTTCTATGCAGAATCCGGAAATGGAATTGACTGGACGCCTCACGAAGGACCGGTGATTCCCTACAACTACGACGGGGAAGTTGTATCGGCACCATGGGTTTTGAAGGTGAAGCACAAGTACTGTATGTGGTATTCGACCCGGGGACACACGAGCAGGGATGCCAAAAACTACACGATTGGCTATGCCGAGTCGGCCGACGGATTGTCCTGGGAGCGCATGGATGAGCTGGCCGGCATCCCACGTTCGATGGAAGGGTGGGATTCCGAAATGACTTGCTATCCGGCGTTTCTGGAACACGGGGACAACGTCTACATGTTTTACTCCGGAAATGGCGTCGGTCGATGGGGAATGGGGTACGCGGTAGCTGAGAATTTTCTCTCTGCATGCTGAATTGGCCTCCGGCATGATTCGGGTCGTCATCTCGCAATCGATGTACTTTCCATGGGTAGGTATGCTCGAGCAGATTCGGCTCGCTGATACGTTTGTCCACTATGATGATGTGCAGTTCGACAGAGGCTTTTATAATCGCGTGCAGGTGAAAACGGAGCAAGGCTCCCGATGGATTACGGTGCCATTGAGCGATCATCGCCGGGCTCAGAGGATCGACGAGATCGTGATCGACGGCAGTGTCGACTGGCGTACACGTCATCGGAACGTTTTACTGGAAGCATATCGCAAGGCGCCATATCTTGGAGAGATGATGGCCATCGTGGAATCGGTTTTTGAGACGCCGGTAAATACGCTGTCCGATGTCACCCGCGCTTCGCTGCTTGCCCTGGTCGAATACTTCGACCTGCGTGCCGACCGTCTATTTCTGGACTCACGCGACCTGCAGATTACTGGCTCGCGTAGTGAGCGGCTTCGCGATATCGTTCTTGCCGTCGGAGGGGATACTTATATAACCGGGCACGGAGCAAAGAATTATCTCGACTATCGATTGCTCGAGGAGTCCGGAATCTCGGTAGAACACNNAACACATGAACTATCGATGCACTCCATATCCGCAATTGCACGGGCCATTCACGCCATACGTTACCGCACTCGATTTGATCGCAAACTGCGGAAAGGAGGGCGGTTCTATGATTTCGTCATCGACAGTTGGATGGAAGAAATTCCTAGATGAAGCCAATTGATAAGACGAGATCAGAGGATTCGACGAGCTCCGAAAAGACCAAAGGAGACTCTATGATATCGTCGTACGGGGTTCTGGAGCAGAGCCATGCCGCTACCAGTCTGGACAGTGCTGCAGAGGAAATTGCCTGCGTGGGTTACTCGGTTGTCGAGTCTGGTTACACCCCAGAAGAAATAGTCGATATCGGCCGCGCTTTCGATGCAGTGCATGGCAGGTTTATCGACCGCTACAAAGAGGACTTTCTAAAGGAGATCGACGAGTACGACGGAATTCGATTGCCATTGGCATTCGACGAAAAATTCGTTGAATTGGCTATGAATCAACGAGTTATGGAACTCGTTGAGCGAAATATTCGGAACAAGTTCGTGCTCAATCAGCAGAACGGAATCATAAATCCGCCAAAGCAGGTCTACACACAGGGTATGTGGCACCGAGATCTACCCTATCAGCATTTTGTCAGCTCAAGACCTCTGGCGGTAAGTGCGCTCTATTGTGTCGACGATTTCACGGCAGAAAACGGAGCAACATTCGTGTTGCCGGCCAGCCACGGATGGGAGAAGTGTCCGTCTGACTCGTTCATGGAAAGCAAGGCCCAGCAGATCACGGCACCGGCAGGTGCGTTTATCGTATTTAACAGCATGCTGTTTCATCGAGGTGGCGCGAACAGGACATCGTCGCGGCGCAGGGCCGTGAACCACGTATATACATGTGCGTTTATTAAGCAGCAGATAGATATTCCCTGTGCACTGGGCGACCAACCTATTCGATCGGAAGAAGCAGCTGAACTTCTGGGCTACAGGTATAAGATCCCGAGAACGGTGGCTGACTACCTGGAAGTGAGGCGGAAGGCAACTGCCCGGGCAACCCCATAGTCAGAGAGAGGGTGCGTGAAAGCGGAGATGACATGTCAGTTATGTGGAGGATTGACTTTCACTCCGGTAATTCGGGTCAAGAACGCGAATTTTTCTTCTCGCATCGAGGATTTCTCGATATTTCGATGCGAAAGCTGTGAGCTCTGCACGATGTACCCATTCCCGAGCGAAGACGATATCGAGGAACTCTACGTCCAGAATGGTGTGTTTTCCGTTCGAACGGAGAACCCTTACAAGCAAACCTGGTCCTTTCAATTTCTCGAGCCGCTCTATCAGAAGTTCGGCACCGATCTGCGGTTTATTGCGAAGCAGTGTTTGAGCCTGGCACCGAATTCAGGTGGGAAAGTGTCGGTCCTGGATGTAGGTTGCAGTATAGGCAGATTGTTGAACTCATTCAGGCTTGTAAGACCTGAAATAGAGGTTTCGTGCCTGACTGGAATTGATATCGATCCTGGGGCAAGAAAGAACGCCATCCCCTCGCTCAAAGACAGAGTCGTGACAGGAGACCTTCTCCAATATCGATTTGAAGAGCAGTTCGACATCATCTCCATGCGCTATGTTGTAGAGCATCTACTCGATTTTAAGTCATATATCGAGAGGGCGGTTTATCTTTTGAAACCAGGAGGTATATTGTTTATCTCGACGCCCGACATGGATTCGCCCCAGGCAAAACGACTCAAGGACAAATGGAATCTTATTAATGACCCGCAGCAGAAGATCGGGCATCTGCGCTGGTTCAATCGCAACTCCATAGATTTCCTGGCAGATACGTTCGGCTTGAGCGTAGAGAAATGCATTAACAGGGGGGAAATGATTTACCATCTACCCACATCGGTTCAAAAGCTCCTGAGAATAGTTCTCGGAACAGAGCCCGCAAGCGGACGATTTATCAGACACTATACTCCCAGAATGATAAATGCGATTGTCTTCGACGGGTTACTTTCTGAGACACTCAGCTACGGTGAAGGCCTTTACGCATTTCTGAGAAAACACTGAACCGGAGAATGGCACTCTCCAAGTGGAGATTCAGCTATCCGATGCTATCAGAGGAAAAGTAGTAGTGGACCCGCTCGAGAAATTCAGGTTGGAAGTGGAAAGCAACATCAGGAGGATGGGTGAAGACCATGATCTTCGAGCATTGTCCCGAATATTTACCAGGGATTCGGGGCCGTATGGATATGCCTACAACTTTTCATGGCTGGGCATTCCGATAGTCCAGCTTCCCCAGGATATGATTGCGATGCAGGAACTCATCTGGCGGATAAGGCCCGATCTCGTCATCGAAACCGGAATTGCTCATGGAGGATCGCTGATACTCAGCGCATCGATGCTGCTGTTTGTCGATTACGCCGACGCACTCAAAAAAGGAGAGAAGCTGGATCCTGCCAGACCGCAGCGCAAAGTCTTGGGAATAGATATCGATATCCGTGCGCATAATCGCGCGGCCATCGAGATACACCCCATGGCAAACCACATAGAGATGATTCAGGGTTCATCCACCGATCCCGAGATTGTCGCCTCCGTTCATCAACGCGCCAAGGGATTCAAGCGTGTGTTGGTTTTCCTCGATTCCGATCATACTCATAAGCATGTGCTTGCGGAGCTCAAGGCCTACTCGTCCCTGGTCACGCCCGGAAGCTACTGTGTGGTCTTCGATACGCTGATCGAAGACAGGCCCCCGGGCTTCTTTCCGGATCGCCCGTGGGACAAGGACAACAATCCGAAAACGGCTGTGTGGGAATTCTTGGCGTCTAACGATCGATTTGAAATCGATGAACAGATTGAGAACAAGCTTCTAATAACTTCTGCGCCCAGCGGATATTTGAAATGTGTTAAAGATTAACCCAACTGCTACTCATACAAAGTAATTCCTTTGAAAATGGATAGAATTGCCGTTTTTGCTCCAACAATCGGGCCGGACACCCTTAAACATGTTTCGGAGGCGTTCGATGTTGGCTGGCTCGGCATGGGTGCCTCAACTCGGGAATTTGAAGAGCGGATTGCCGAATACCTTGGCCTTGATAACCGACACGTTGTAGCGACAAATACTGGCACGTCAGCACTACATATTGCCTTGAGAGCGGCTGGCGTGGGCAGAGGCGACGAAGTCATAACGCCGTCTTTTAATTATGTTGCCGATCAGCAAGCTATTCGGATGACGGGAGCCGAAGTGGTGATGTGTGACATCAGAGACGACAATCTCGGTATTGATGTTGCTAAGGCAGAAGAATTAATCACAGAACGAACCAGAGCCATTATACCTCTTCACTTCGCGGGTATACCCTGCGATATCGATGGTACTCATGAGTTGGCGAAGAAATATGGTCTGCGGGTAGTCGAGGATGCCATGCATGCGTTTGGTACAAGAATCGGAGGCGAACGAATTGGAAGCCATGGTGATATTACCTGTTTTAGTTTCGACCCGGTAAAAATTATCACCTCGATCGACGGTGGTTGTGTGGTCACCAGTTCAATGGAGGAATTACAGCGGCTTCGACATATGCGTTTCCTGGGTGTCGATAAAGAAACAACGGAACGTTATAAGAATAAACGTGCATGGGACTACGACGTGGTGTCGGAAGGTTATCGTTATCATTTAACTAACATCATGGCAAGCATTGGTATTTCGCAGATCAAAAGAATTGATGAGTTTATTCGCTCGCGTCAAAAAGTATGTCGCCAATACAACGAAGCATTTGAAAAAATCGAAGGTCTTCGTGCTCCTCCCAGTGATTTTTTCGATATTTCGCCTTTCATTTACAGTCTTCGGGTCACCAATGGCAAAAGAAGTCACCTGATCGCACATCTGGACGATCTCAAGATTGATACTGGCATTCACTTCATTCCGGTGCATAAACATCAACATTTCTACGACTGTAAACATGGTGATCTATCAGTTACTGAGAAAGTCGTAGATGAGGTATTGACCTTGCCTCTTCACTCCAATATGAACAATGATTACGT
>JABAOE010002771.1_pt3 | contig 10237 bp, 8 predicted proteins | sample 7062141 | NCBI WGS metagenome assembly JABAOE01 (sample SAMN14538627, study PRJNA623070) | marine sediment metagenome | biome: marine biome [ENVO:00000428]; feature: marine pelagic biome [ENVO:01000023]; material: deep marine sediment [ENVO:00002113] | place: India: Gulf of Khambhat ...
GAATGCAGCTGCCTACGTCAAGGAAAAACGCAAGAGTCGTGAACCGATCATGGGTTTCGGGCATCGCGTCTACAAGTCGGAGGATCCTCGGGCGCGGCATATGCGTGAGGGCGTCGAACGGCTATCGAGGGAAATGGGCGAGCCGAAGTGGTTCGAGATCCTAAACGCAGTGCAGACCGCCATGCAGCCGTATGCGCGTCATGGCGTGAACGTCAACGTCGATTTCTATGCCGGCGTCGTCTATTTTCTACATGGTATTCCTCAGGATCTGTTCGTGCCGATCTTTGCCGTCGGGCGCGTTCCGGGCTGGGTCGTGCAGGTGCTCGAGCAGTACGACAACAACATTCTCATCCGCCCACTGACGGTCTACAGCGGACCATCGCCGAGAGACTACGTCCCGATCGACGAGCGTTGAACGCCTTGCGCGCCGAGGCGGAGCCGGAAAGCTTTGCTCAGCGCTTCCCGTCTGCGAGTGTGAGGATCGTCGTCGTCGCAATGTCCTCGACATCTGCTCCGCGTGAAAGATCGCTGACCGGTTTCGCGAGGCCCTGAAGGATCGGCCCGAGCGCTGCCGCGCCGGCGAGTTGCTGCACGAGCTTATAGGCAATATTGCCCGCGTTGAGATCCGGAAAGACGAGCACATTGGCATTGCCCGCAACGTCGCCGGGCTCAGCGAGCTTAGTCTGCGCGATACTGGGCACGAGCGCAGCATCGGCCTGGAGCTCGCCGTCTATCGCGACATCGGGTGCCCGCTCCCGTGCAAGTGCGGCGGCTTCGCGGACCTTGTCGACGCTCGCATGCCGCCCGCTGCCTCGTGTAGAGAACGACAACAACGCGACACGTGCGGCGCCGCCAGTGAGCCGCTCGTAGCTCCGCGCCGAGGCGATTGCGATGTCCGCGAGCTGGCCGGAATCGGGGTCCACGTTGAGCGCGCAATCGGCGAACAACAACGGTTTGGTCGTCTGTGTCGTCGTGTCCGGCACGAGCATCATGAAAGCGCTCGACGGCGTTCGGATGCCTTCGGCCGGGCCGATTGTGATGAGGCTGGCCTCGATGACACGCGCCGTCGGCACTGTAACGCCGGCAACCAGGGCATCGGCATCACCGGCATTGACCATGGCGCCGCCGAAGAACAGCGGCTTCGATGTCGCGCGCCGGGCGACCTCGACACTCGCGCGCGGGCGCATTGCACGATACCGATCTGCGTACGCGTCGATTCGGTCCGAGTTATCCGGGTCGATGAGCTCGAAGCGCTGCGGATCGACGCCCGCCGCCTCGGCGACCGTCTTGATCTCGTGATCACGCCCGAGCAGAACGACCTGCGCTACCTGCGCATCGACGAGCCTGGCGGCGGCCAGCAGGATCCGCTCTTCGGCGCCTTCGGGGAACACGACGGTACGTGTGCGGTGCCTCAACGAGTCCGTGAGGTCCTCTATGAACGGTATCGGCGTGCGTTCCAGTGCAAGCTCCCAGTCGGCACGAGTCGTCAGGTCGCCCGGGCCGTCAAGTCATGCCAGCCGTCTAGTGACGCCGGTCGTCTAGTACGGTCCGTCGTCAAGTGACTGAGTAGTCACGATATTTCGGCAGATGGCGGACGGGCTTCTTGAGGGCGTCGCGCCTGAACGGCTCGCCGAGCTCCTGATTGACGACGACCTCGAGGATCGTTGCCTTGTCGGAGGAGGTTGCTGTGCGCAGCGCGTCCCCGACCTCGTCGGCGCTCGTCACGCGAACGCCGTTCGCGCCCATCGCACGTCCGATCTCTGCAAAGCTCGGGTTCTCCAGATTCGTGCCCACGAAGCGATCGGCGTAATAGTCGATCTGGTTTTTCTTTTCCGCACCCCATTGGCCGTTGTTGAAGACAACGGCCGTGACCGGGATGTTCTCGCGGACGCACGTTAGCGTTTCCTGGAGGCTCATGCCCCACGCACCGTCACCGACATATGCCACGACGGGACGGTCGGGCGCGGCGACCTTCGCGCCGATAGCAGTCGGGAACGCGTAGCCGCAGTTGCCGAAGCTCATGGCGGCGAGGAAGCTGCCGGGACGCTCGAAGCGCAGATAGCTGTTCGACACCGAGCAGATGTTGCCGATGTCGGTCGTTACGATCGCATCGTTCGGCATCGCGCGCTCGAGCTCCCTGAGCGCGCGTCGGGGTGCTAGCTCGCCGTCGCTGCCGACGCTCATGGTGTCGAGCTCGCTTTCCCAGGTTTCCTTCTCGGCTGCGACCTGTGCCATGCGTTCTTCTGCCGTGGCCAGGCAGGCCGGCGCTTCGGGCGCCTCCTCGAGACGTTCGAGAAGCTCACGCGTTGCGCCGGCCGCATCGCCGTGGACGCCCACCGTAACGGGCTTGACGAGTCCGAGCACGCGTTGATCGCTGTCGACCTGGATGACTTTTGCATTCTCGGGCCAGTACTCGAGACCGTATTGCGGCAGCGTGCCGAACGGCCCGAGGCGCGTCCCGAGCGCAAGCACGACGTCGGCTTTGGCGATCGTGCGCATCGCGGCCTTGGAGCCCTGATACCCGAGCGGGCCGCAGGCCAGGGCGTGGCTTGCAGGAAACGAGTCGTTGTGCAGATAGCTCGTGACGACCGGTGCCGAGAGATACTCGGCAAGACCGCGCAGCAGATCGACGCCCTCAGCCATGGCGACGCCGCCGCCGGCGATGATGACCGGAAAGCTCGCGCTGCGCAGTAGCGCGGCAGCCTCATCGAGGCTCGCTGCGCCGCCCGGCGAGCGTTCGACGCGGAGCGGCTCGCGCAGCTCGACGTCAATATCGCCGTAGAAATAATCGCGCGGGATGTTGACCTGCGTCGGGCCCCGCTCGGCCATCGCGATATCGAACGCCCGGCCCGTGAGCTCGGCAATTCGGTCGGGTCTACTGACGTGAGTCTGATACTTCGTAATTTTCTCGAAGAAAGCGAGTTGCTCGACTTCCTGAAAGCCGCCGAGACCCATCGTGCCCGAGCCCGATTCCGGGGTGATACACACGACGGGCGAATGCGCCCAGTAAGCTGCCGCGATTGCAGTCACGAAGTTCGTGATGCCCGGACCGTTCTGCGCGATGCAGACGCCGTGGCGGTTGCTGATGCGCGAGAACCCGTCCGCCATATGGCCGGCGCCCTGCTCGTGCGCGACCGAAATGAAGCGGATTCCAGCCGGCTCGAAGATATCGAGCGCATCCATGTAGGCCGAGCCCACGATACCGAACACGTGGGTGACTCCACGTGCAGCCATGGTTTCGACGAACGCTTCGCTAGGCGTCATACGCGGCATAGTTTCTTCCTCTTTCTATTCATGGATGAGTGTTCAAGTTCTTTTTGGGCCTTAGCTATTCCCATCCGCGATGATCTTCGCGAGCTCGTGGCGTAGCACCTTTCCCGTCGGTCCTTTCGGCAGCTCGCGCAGAAATAAAACCCGACTCGGCGCTTTGAACGCGCCCGTGCGTTCTCTACAGTGCGCGATGAGTGCCTGCTCGTCGACGGGCATGTCGTCCCTGACCACGACGCAAGCGGCGACATCTTCGCCAAGATCGTCGTCGGGAATGCCCAACGCGCCCGCCTCGACGACGGCCGGGTGCGAGAATAACGCGTCATCGATCTCCCGGGGCGATATGTTCTCTCCGCCCTTGATTATCAGTTCCTTGAGCCGACCCGTGACGAACACGAATCCGTCCTCGTCCTTGTGGCCGAGATCGCCGGTATGCAGCCAGCCCTGTGCATTGATCGCGGCCGCCGTCGCTTCCGGGTCTCTGAGGTAGCCGCGCATGACGTTCGGGCCACGGACGAGAATCTCGCCCTGCTCGTTGGCGCTGAGCTCGGCGCCCTCGCCGTCGGCAATAATAACCTCGTTGCCGTAGGGCAGGCCCGGCGAGCCGATTCTGCACGGCGCAGGCGGCAAAGGATTCGTGAGGATCTGCGCCGCGGCTTCGGTGATGCCCATGGTCTCTACGATCGGGATGCCGAACCGCGACTCGAACTGCTCGTGCAGTGCCGGCGGCAGCGGCGCCGAAGCCGAGCGGCCGAAACGAACGGCCTGCAGTGCCTTGCGTGTAGGGTCATCGAGTTCCGTGTGATCGTGCAGCAGATAGGCAATGATCGTCGGCACGACGCTGAACCACGTGCAGCCATGATCGGCGATCCACCCCCAGAAGCGGCTCACGCTGAATCCGTGCGGTAACACCATCGTTCCGCCGCTGATAAGGATCCCGAGCAGTGAGACGATCTGCGCGTTGATGTGACACAGTGGCAGGACGCAAAGCCCGCGGTCGTCGGATCGCAACTCGTGCGCACCGGCGACGTTCTGGGCGCCGCTCAAGATATTGGTGTGCGTCAGCAACACACCCTTCGGCTTACCCGTCGTGCCGGACGTGTACATGAGCATGGCATCGTCGTCGGGAGCGAGATCCGAAAGCTTGTGGGCGCTCGTTTCTTCCGCGGGCCATTGCGGGCCGTGATCGACGTCGGTAGAGATAATCGTCACTTCTCGTCCGGCGATCGCGAGCGCGTCGGTCAGTAGCGCTTCGTAGTCCGGGGAGACGAAAACGACGTTGGTTCCGGAGTGCTCGAGAATATAGCCGAGATGCGCAGCACCGGCCGCCGTATTGAGCGGCGCGCAGATACAGCCTGCGTACATCGCACCCAATATGAGCTCTGCCGTGGCCGCACCGTTGCCGAGCATCAACGAGACGGTGTCGCCCTTGCCAAGGCCCAGTGCGTCGAGATGCGCAGCGACCTGATCGGCGCGTTTCAGCAGCTCGGCGTAGGTCAGCGCGCGACCGGTCTCGGGTGCGACTAAGTAGACGTCATCTCCGACATCGGCGGCTCGTCGGGCGATCTGCTCTCGCACCGTAGCGGCTGCGTCCGCGATCGTCGCGCTGTCGGCATCGTGCTCGTTCGTGCTCATTCGATCCAATCGAGGCCGGGAGTTATTTTCCGTATCTTTCCCAATGGCTGGCGAACAGATCCGCCTCGCTCGGTCTGTCCTCGGGGATCGTCGTGGCCAGATGCGTGATGTTGATGAAATGGCGGTAGCTCAGGTTCTCGCTGATGCTGTTCCCCTGCCAGGTGCCGCAGCCCATGCTGAGCGTGAAGTTGAGCCCCGAATCGAAACCGCCGCCGTTACCGAAGGTGTGTGCCATGTTCACGAGCACGCGTGCGACGTCGAGCTCCTCGGCGAGACGCCTAGGGCGGTCCTCGTTCGTCGTATGGATGCCGCACGAGTGGCCGACCCCCTTGAACTCGAGAATGTCGCGAACCTTGGCGAGCGCCTCGTCGAAATCGGCTGCTCGATACACGGTCAGCACGAGTGAGAGCTTCTCATCAGAGAACGGAAACTCTGGACCCGTTCCAGTCTCCTCGACGAGGAAAAACTTCGCGGTCTGCGCACGTTCGCCGAGACCGGCTTCGCGGGCGATCATCGCTGCGTCCCTTGCGAGGAGCTTGCGATTCAGGGCGCCGTCGACCCACAAGGCGTCTTGTAGCTTGCGTTTCTCGCTCGAATCGACGAGGTAACCGCCGACCGACTCCAAGGCGCGAAGCGCATCGCCGTAGATGGCATCGAGGATGACCACGGAGTTCTCCGACGAGCACGATGTCGCGTTATCGAAAGTTTTTGACGCGCAGATTTTTTGCGCTGCATCCGCGAGCGCTGCGGTCTCGTCGACGATTACAGGCACATTGCCGGCGCCGACGCCGATCGCGGGCGTACCGCTGCGATAAGCCGCGCGCACATTGTTCTGCGATCCTGTGACGACGACGAGATCGCAGGCCTCCATGAGCGCCTGTGTGAGTGCCTTCGTCGCGGGTGCCGGCAGGATCTGAACGAGGTCTGCCGGTGCGCCGATTCGATCTAAGGCTTGGCGCATAAGCGTCACCGTGCGTTCGGTGGTCGTCTGCCCGCCGGGCGATGCCGATATGACGATCGCATTGCGTCCTTTGATGGCCATCATCGCTTTGTTGACGGGCGTCGCGCTCGGGTTCGTCGATGGCGTCAATGCGGCGACTACGCCGACGGGTTTGGCGTATTTGACGAGGCCGAGCTCCGGCAGCTCCTCGATAATGCCTACGGTCTTGGCGCGCAGCAGGTCGCGCAACGTGCCGAACGTCTTGCGCTGATTCTTCGTGATCTTGTCGGGCACGTTGCCCATGCCCGTATCGCGCACGGCGAGCTCGGCGAGAGCCTTCGCGTGCTCGGGCTTGTAGACAGACCATGCCAGGGCCGTGACGGCATCGTCGACGCGTTGCTGATCGGCATCGACGCACTCGCGCATTGCGGCGCGGGCCCGCGCGACGAGCGCATCGATCTGCTCGCGGTCAGCGAGATCGCGCGCGTCCGCCACCGAGCTCTAGTCCTCGAGATCCGCGCATTGTTATCCCTCTTGGGCGCCGTGTTCGCGTCAACAGTCTTGGGCCACGATGTGCCTGCAGATCGAGCATTCTAACCCAAGCGCCTGGTCGTCGGATCGAGACGTTCCGGTTGTGGTCGCAGTGATATAGTCTGCAGCCGCAGGAAGAACTCAGGACGACTAGGCCCGGTCATGCGTATTGCTTTAATTGGACAGTCCGCGTTCGGTCAGGCAGTGCTCAAAGCCCTTGCCGCGAACGAGCAAGACGAGATCGTCGGTGTATTCCTTTCTCAGGGACGTGATGGGAAAGAGGATCCCGTTGCTGAGTCAGCTAGAGAGCTATCTCTGCCGGTATTCGAGTGCGCACGTTTTAGAGATGCGGAATCGATCAGCCAATTCGAGTCTCTTGAGTCTGAGCTTTGTGTCATGGCTTACGTCATCGACATCGTTCCGATGGAGATGATCAACGCGCCGACGAAGGGCACGATTCAATATCATCCGTCGCTGCTTCCCCTTCACCGCGGGCCGAGTTCGATCAACTGGCCCATCGTCAACGGAGAGACGCAAACAGGTCTTTCTATTTTCTGGCCCGATGAAGGTCTCGATACGGGTCCGTTACTTATTCAGAAGACGGTCGAGATCAAGCCGGACGATACGCTCGGGAGCCTCTATTTCGAGAAGCTGTTCCCCATGGGTGTCGAGGCCATGGTCGAAGCCATCGAGCTCGTGCGTCAGGGCAAGGCGCCGAAGATTGTCCAGAACGAGGACGATGCAACGTACGAAGGCTGGTTCAAGGCCAAAGACGCTCGTATCGACTGGTCGAGACCCGGACGCGAGATCTACAACCTCATTCGCGGCAGCGATCCCCAGCCTGGCGCGAACTCCACGCTCGATGGTCAAACCGTGAGCTTCTACGCGGCCTCGTTTACGCCAGGCGAGTCGATCGAGCCTGGTGGCACTGTTGTCGCGGTCGGGGAGCAAATCGAGATTGTCGTGAGCGGAGGAACGATCAGCGTGGGTCGAGTCCGTGGTGCTCACGGCAAGGTCGCAGCAGCAGATTTCAGCGAGGCCACCGGTCTTAAAGCAGGCGACCGATTCGGCGGGTAGTCCGCGGCTGCCCGCTTCGCGCACGCCTTTCGGCGGGCGATCAACAACCCGTTGGTGCGACCGTGTCTGCTGTGGGCAGATGAATCTCCGCGAGCATGCAGCGCAGACTGCCGCCGCCGAACGTCTCTATCGTCGGGATCGCCACGCTGAGAAGCGTCCCGTGCCGCTCGAGTCGGCGGATCTGCGGATCGTCGAGTGCCGCGAGGGCGCTAGCGGATATTGCGATGATGCGACGATCGCGTCCCTCGAGCTCGAGAATGTTCGCCGCAAAGTCATGCATCTGCTCGATCTCGATTTCGATGATCTCTCGACCCGAGTCTTCGAGCCACTGAGTGAGCACCTCGCGGCCGGCCGGATCGGCAACCGCCTCGAGGCAGACGACCGCGAAGCTCGTACCTACTGTCATGACGACGTTCGTGTGGTAAACCGGCTTGCCGTTGTCATCCAGCGCGCTGAAGGCAACGGGGGTATAGCCGAGTCGCTCAGCAAACTCGCTCAGGAGCCGTTCGTGCGTGCGTGGCGAGCGGCAGGCGTAGGCAACATGACAGATGCGGTCCAAGACGAGGCTACCCGTGCCCTCCAGGAACCGCTCGTGCACTTCGTGGGCCGTTAGGTCGATCGTGCGCGTAATCGTGTACCCGTGTTCCCTCTCTAGCGATTCGAGAATCTCGGCACGTCGCTCACGGCGCCGACTCGGTGCGAGCATGGGATAGAGAACGACCGTGCCGTCGGCGTGAAAGCTGACCCAATTGTTCGGAAAGACCTCGTCGGGGCAGTCGCCTTCGGCGCGGCCGTCGACAGTACGTACGCGGACGCCCGCAGCCGTCAAAGCCTCGGCGACGGCGTCAAACTCGACCTGGGCACGCGCAGCCATTTCCTCGGTCGCTGCAGCTGCAGATTGAAACGCATTCGAGGCAAGCGTCTCGGGATTGCTCGCAAACGCTGCGGGGCGAACCATGAGCACGGTGTTTGCACTCTGTGATTCGGCCATGTGCCGTCCTCCGCTTACGCTTCTTTGACGCGCGATGCTCTGCGACGCTCAGCTTCGGTTAGAAGTTTCTTGCGCAGCCGAATGCTCTCGGGCGTGACCTCGACGAGCTCGTCGTCGTCGATGAACTCCAGCGCCTGCTCGAGTGAGAAAATCACCGGTGGCGTCAGCAGAATATTCTCGTCGGAGCCTGCAGCGCGAATATTCGTGAGTTGTTTGGCCTTCGTCGGGTTCACGGGCAGATCGTTGCCGCGACTGTGCGCTCCGACAATCATGCCCTCATAGACTTCCGCGCCGTGGCCGATGAACAACGTGCCGCGCTCTTGCAGATTGAACAGAGAGTAGGCCAGTGCTTTACCGTTGACCATGGAAACGAGCGCACCGTTGATGCGCTGTGCGATGTCCCCGCCGACCCGCTCGGCATAGCCGTCGAAGACGTGATACAGAAGCCCCGTGCCGGCTGTCGCTGTCAGGTACTCGGTGCGAAAGCCGATGAGTCCTCGCGATGGAATCCGGTAGTCTAGGCGCACACGACCGCGCCCGTCCGGCGCCATCGAGACGAGCTCGCCACGTCGCTCCGCCAGTCGGCTCATGACCGCGCCTTGATGGTCGGCTTCGAAGTCGACGGTCAGCTGCTCCCAGGGCTCACAGCGTTTTCCGTCGATCTCCCGCTCGATGACCTCGGGCCGAGACACGGCGAGCTCGTAACCCTCTCGGCGCATGTTCTCGATGAGGATTCCTAGATGCAGCTCGCCGCGGCCTGAGACGACAAACTTATCCGGATCGGAAGTCTGTGCGACACGCAGAGCGACGTTGTGCTTGATCTCACGATCGAGCCGCTCCTTGATCTGCCGGCTCGTCAGGAACTTGCCCTCGCGCCCGGCGAACGGCGACTTGTTGACCTGAAACGTCATGCTGATCGTCGGTTCGTCGACCTCGAGCGCGGGCAGCGCTTCGGGACGATCGCGCGGACAAAGCGTATCTGAGATCTGCAGATCGTCGATACCACTGAGCACGACGATGTCGCCTGCACTCGCCGATTCCATGCGGATCTTCTCGAGCCCGGCAAATCCGAAAAGCTCCAGCACGCGCCCGTTATGTGTGCTGCCGTCGCGGCGCACGACGGCGACGGGCGTATTGCTCTCGAGCGTTCCGCGTGTGATGCGCCCGATGCCGAGCATTCCGACGTAGGCATCGTAGTCGAGGCTCGATATCTGCAGCTGCAGCGGCCCATCGGCATCGACTTCAGGCGCCGGCACATGCTCGACGATGGCGTCGAGCAGCGGTGCCGTGTCGCCGCCGGCGACGTCGGGCTCCATGCCCGCGTAACCTCTGAGTGCGGAAGCATAAACAACGGGAAAGTCGAGTTGCTCGTCGGTTGCGCCGAGACGATCGAATAGGTCGAACGTTTGGTCGAGGACCCAGCCGGCTCGTGCGCCGTCGCGGTCGATCTTGTTGATTACGACGATGGGCCTCAACCCGCGTGCGAACGCCTTCTGAGTCACGAAGCGCGTCTGCGGCATCGGGCCTTCGACGGCATCGACGAGTAGCAATACGCCATCGACCATCGATAGCACACGTTCGACCTCACCACCGAAGTCCGCATGACCGGGCGTGTCGACGATATTGATGCGGTAGTCGCGCCAGTTGATCGCCGTGTTCTTCGACAGGATCGTGATGCCGCGCTCGCGCTCGAGATCGTTGGAGTCCATCGCGCGCTCGGGCAGGTTCACGCGCGCGTCAACGGTTCCCGATTGCTTGAGGAGCTTATCGACCAGCGTCGTCTTGCCATGATCGAC
>JABAOE010011497.1_pt2 | contig 10233 bp, 9 predicted proteins | sample 7062141 | NCBI WGS metagenome assembly JABAOE01 (sample SAMN14538627, study PRJNA623070) | marine sediment metagenome | biome: marine biome [ENVO:00000428]; feature: marine pelagic biome [ENVO:01000023]; material: deep marine sediment [ENVO:00002113] | place: India: Gulf of Khambhat ...
AGGAGGTGCTCGCGTGATATGTCCACTGGCACATAAGCCGCGGGCTCGTCGAGATGCTCCAGCAAGAGGCGGGTCTTCAGGCTGGATCCGGAGCCGAACTCGATGACCGATGCCCGCGGGCCGCAGAGCGCCGCGATCTCGTCCATATGCTCCCGCATGATGCCCAGCTCGGTCCGGGTCGGATAATACTCGGGCTGCTCACAGATCTGCTCGAACAGCTTCGAGCCAGTCTCGTCGTAAAAGTACTTCGCGGAGATATGCTTCGGATCCAGGCTCAGTCCACCGACGAGCTCCCGCTCGTCGTCGTTGGCGGCAGGCTCGAGATCCAGCATTTGTATGGACACGGCTTTGCGCATAGGTGCAAGCGGATCGAGAGGATGAATCAGACGTCGCGAGCCAGGCGGATCCCGAAGAACTGCCAGCGCTCGTGGGGATAGAAGAAATTGCGGTAGGTGGCGCGTATATGATCGCCTGGCGTTACGCAGGAGCCGCCCCGGCAGACCATCTGGTTGCACATGAATTTGCCGTTGTACTCGCCCAGCGAACCATCCAGAGGCACGAAGCCCGGATACGCTGAGTAGGGTGACGCAGTCCACTCCCAGACGTCGCCGAAGACCTGGCGCAGCTCATCGCTATCGTCAGCGCCCAGCGGCTGCGGATGGAGCATTCCGTTCTCGACGAAGTTGCCCCGCACCGCCAATGGTTGGGCGGCGATTTCCCATTCGGGCTCGGTCGGCAGGCGCGCGCCGGCCCATCGGGCATAGGCATCGGCCTCGTAGAAGCTCACGTGACATACCGGCGCGGCCGGATCCAGATCGCGCGATCAGCGTGAAGGCCTGTGTCAGGTCTTCGTTCCAATACAGCGGACGATTGACTTGCTCGCTCTGCACCCAGGCCCAGCCGTCGGAAAGCCAGAGCTCTGGCTTCCGATAGCCGTCGTCCTCGATGAACTGCTGGAACTCTCCATTGCTGACCAGACGGTCGCCGATCTCGAAATCATTCAGCAGCACGCGGTGGCGCGGCGTCTCGTTGTCGAAGCAAAATTCTTCCCCCTCTGCACCGATCTCTCCTACACCACCGGCATGGCGCTTGAACTCCATCTCCGGTAATGCGGCATCCCGGCCGCTGTAGTCCGCCTCGACGAGAATTGGTTCCAGCGGGTTGACCGAAAATACGTGTTTAATATCTGTCAGCATGAGCTCCTGATGCTGCTGCTCATGCTGCAGTCCCAGCTCGACTCGCTGTTGAATCCAGTCGGCGTTGTCCTTCTCCATCAGAGCCACGAGGCGCTCATCCACGTAATCGCGGTACGCCAGAATATCCTTCACGGTCGGGCGCGACAGCAGCCCGCGCCGGGCGCGCGCATACATCTCACCCGCCGTGTAGTAATACGAGTTGAACAGGAAATGATAGCTATCGTTGAAGATCTCATACACCGGCCGCTGCTTGCGCAGAATAAATTGCTCGAAAAACCAGGTCGTATGCGCCAGATGCCACTTGGTCGGGCTGACGCTGGGCATCGTCTGCACGACATAGTCTTCGGGCTCCAGCGTCCGGCATAGATCGGTGCTGCGGGTGCGAATCCGCTTGAAGCGCTCAATAAGCGCGGCGGGCAAGCGATCGGGCTCGAATCTCGCGCGAGTTGAAGACATAGGATTGCCGTCCCGGCGCCGGGGGGCGCAGCGTGGAATTCAGCGGATATATTGGCGCAGACTTATTGCGGAATCGTGGCGAACAAACCCGTGAAGGGTAGTAGACACCGTTGCCGCCTGTCAAAAAATAGGGCATGCGTGCGCCTCCCGCCAGCTTTCTTGACTCCACTTCAACCCACGGCTTTAATAGCCGCCTCCCGGCGGCCAGGTAGCTCAGTCGGTAGAGCAGTGGACTGAAAATCCTCGTGTCGGTGGTTCGATTCCGCCCCTGGCCACCATTTGTAGCGGCTTTCGCTGCCTTCCGATTCTTGTCACGGCTTTAATGAACCGCAAGAGTTCTGCGCCAGAGCACTGGCTTGTACCCCCCCGAACAGACAGGGGGCACTATCGCGCTCGCGTGCGCCCGAGGTACCGACAGCGCCGTTTGGTGCCCGCTCCGGCACGTTGCGGGTAAACGGACGCGAAATGGCGTCGCGCCCGCCGCCCGCTTTTCGCTTGAGTGCTTCGAGACGCTCGTCGGTCGAAATCTCTGCAGCAGCAGGTCTGGATTGCCGGGCAGCAGCCCGGCTAGAGTATGCGGCTGGTTTCTTGATCACGCCGGCCGAGTGCCGAAGTCATTGATCGACGCCGCGATGCGACGACTGTTCCGCGCTGTTTTACCCGCTCTGTGTCTAGCGGGACTTCCAGTCGTCGCTCAGGAGCAGCCCGCCGGGCAGGCCGTCTCGGCCAAGCTCATCGAATCCCGCCTCAAGGAGGTCGAAGCATCCACCGACCTGGACGAGACGACCAGCAAGGCGTTGATCGAGATGTATCGCAAGGCGGTGAGCTTCATCGAAGCCGCTGATGCGAACAACGCCATGGCGGAGACTTTCGTGCAGGCGCTGCAGGCTGCAAGTGACGATGCGCGCGGCATTCGCGACAAACTGGCAGCAGATGAGGCGGAAGCGCCGCCGGTCACGCTGGGTCTACCCGACGACGCGGCGGCTCAGGAAATCGATCAGCGGCTGCAGACGGAGCGTGCCAATCAGGCGGCCGTCGCGGCCAAGCTGGACACGCTGGATCAGCAAATCAGTACTGAATCGAACCGGCCCGGCGCAGCCCGGCAGCGCCTGGTGCAGGCCAATCAGCTCAGGGAGCAACTCGCCGCGGAGTTGCAGCAACCGGCCAGAACAAGCGAACCCGCGCTGCTCACCGAAGCTCGGCGCTGGATGTTGTCTTCGCAGTCCGCCGCCGTCATTGCGGAAATCCGCATGCTCGATGAGGAGCTGCGCAGTCAGCCCATGCGCGTGGAGCTGCTGAAAGCTCAGCGGGACGCCACTTCACGGACGCTCGGACGTATCGACACCCGCTTGCAGATGCTGGAGGCCCGCCTGACCGAGCAACGGCGCATCGAGACCCGGCAAGTCATCGCGGACGCTGGGCTGGAGGGCCTCGGTGAAGCCGCCTATCACCCCGTCGTGCAAGCACTCGCCATGCGCAACCGCGACCTCGTGAGTGAGCTCGAGAACACGACAACTGATCTGGAACGGGCGGAAGCCGACGCGGCGAAGGTCGCGTCCCAGCTTAAGGCGATTCAGGAGAGCTTTCAGACCGCTCGCCGCTACCTTGAGGTGGCCGGTCCCAGCAAGACCTTGGGTCAGGTTTTGGACCAACAGCGGCGGGACCTGCCGGATTTGCGCGAATTCGGTCGCAAAGCGCGGCTGCGCGAGCAGACCATCGGGGAGAGCGGCCTGCGAAACATTCGGTNNGTCCAGAAGCTGCTTGCGGATGTGCCCGAGGCGCAACGCGTGGGCCTGCTCGAAGCGATGCGGCAACTGGCCAATAGTCGGCGGACGCTGCTGTCGAAAACCATTACGGCCAGCAATGAATATCTGCGGACGCTGGGCGAACTCGAGTTCCAGGAGAAACAGCTGCTGATCACTGCCGCCGAGTTCGATGCGTTTCTGTCAGAGCGCCTGCTGTGGGTTCGCAACAAAGACCACCTCATTGGCTTCGACGCATTTCTCGCGCTGCCGCAGGAGATCGGGGCGTTTTTGAACCCCATGATCTGGCTCGAAGTTCTCCAGGTGCTGATCCGGCAGGCGACCACTGCCCCTACAATCGCGCTGGCACTCCTGGTGGCCGGTGTGCTGTTGTGGAAGTCCTCGGCACTGCATCGCGCGCTGCGAGCGACGGCGGCAGTTGTTGGCAACACGAGGAAGGACAGATACGCCGTCACTGTGATGGCCCTGGTCTACACTATTCTGCTGGCGCTGCCATGGCCGCTCCTTGCCGCCGCAACCGGCTGGGAGGTCCGTCAATCCCTGGACGCCTCGGATGAGGCCAAAGGCATCGGGTTTGGCCTCTGGGGGATCAGCCGGGCGATCTTGTTCGTGAGTCTGGGCAAGGCCTTATGCAAGAGCGGCGGAATGGCCGAGGCACATTTCAGGTGGCCGGCGTCGCTTACCCGCCGGCTGCGTCGGCAGCTCGACCAGCTGCTGTTGACCTTCATTCTGCCGGCGTTCGTCGTGAGCAGCTCGGTTGCGCGAGATCCGGCCAATTACGGCGGTGAGCTCGCGCGCGTCGCGTTCGTGGCAGCCATTGCCGGCCTCGTCGCGTTTCTCTGGCGTTTGCTGCATCCGACCCGGGGCATCATGACAGGCATCAGGCTGGCCGAGGGCGAAACCAGCAGGATGTCGCGGCTGTGGCTTGCGCTGGGCTCATTGATACCGTCTGGTGTCGCAGTTGCCGCGCTCGCGGGCTACCTCTACTCCGCGGCTTCGCTGACGGCCAATGTGATGAGCTCGCTCTGGCTGCTGTTTGGCCTGCTGCTGGTCCACGAGCTGGTCGCCCGCTGGCTGTTGATGATCCGACAAAGGCTGCTGATGCACGCGGCGCTGGAGCGCCGCGAAGCGGCCCGAGCCGCGCGGGCAATAAAACTGGCCGAGTCCGGAGCCGGTGAGGACCCGCAGGCCCCGCCCGAGGAACCGGCGGTCGACGTAGCAGGCCTCGATGCGGACACCCGCCAGCTCCTGAAGGTGGGTCTGTTTCTGTCCGGAGCAGTGGGCCTCGCTGGAATCTGGTCCAGCGTGCTACCGGCGCTGGCGGGGCTGGAGGAGATCACGCTCTGGGAATATTTCGCCGGTGTAGCCGGGGAACAGCAGCTGACGCCGGTGACCCTGGCGGATGTCATATTGGCGATCGTCGTGCTGGCCATCACCCTCATCGCGGCGCGCACTATTCCGTCCCTGCTCGAGGCGATTCTGCGCCAGCGCGATACCGTGACGGCCGGCAGCCGGCTCGCATTTGCCACGCTGGCCCGCTACGGCATCGTGCTGATCGGCGTCGCAGTGGTCGCCAGCAGCATCGGCTTCGATTGGAGTCGAATCCAGTGGCTGGTCGCCGCGCTCGGCGTCGGCATCGGCTTCGGACTGCAGGAAATTGTGGCCAATTTCATCAGTGGCCTGATCATCCTGCTGGAGCGGCCGGTCAGAGTGGGCGACATCGTCACCGTCGGGGATGTCAGCGGGACTGTCACACGGGTGCAGATTCGCGCCACCACCGTGACGAATTGGGATCGGCAGGAACTCTTGGTGCCCAACAAGGAATTCATCACCGGCCGCGTGTTGAACTGGTCCCTGTCGGACGAGGTGATCCGCGTCGTCGTGACAGTGGGTGTGGCCTACGGCAGCGACATGCGCAAAGCGCTGGACCTGATTCGGGAAGTCATCGAAGCCCATGAACGGGTCCTGGCAGACCCCAGGCCGCTCATCACCTTCGACGCATTCGGCGATAATTCCTTACTGATCACCGCCAGGTGCCTCATCGATTCTCTCAAGCACAGACGCGAAACGGCCAGCGAATTGAATCTGGCCATCAACGAACGACTGGCCGAAGCCGGGATCGTGGTGGCCTTTCCGCAGCGCGACGTACATCTCGACACCAGCTCACCGCTAGAGGTCCATATCCATGAACAGCGGACATGAAACCTGCTCCGTCGACAGCAAGGCTCCGAAACGATTCACAGATGAACTAAGTTTTTCGTATTGGCAACAGAATCCGGTTGGCAAAATGTAGATGTCAAGAAAGGCACCTGGACGAATACCATAACGGAAGCGGATTGCGGCCGATGTGCATGCCGCGCCGGGAGTCCCGTCCAGGCGGGCGGTATGGTTTAGGTTTTACGAAAAGAATGCCTGTCAGGTCAGGCGTGTCGCAGCTCCGGTGTCGGCGTAATGGGCGAGACGCCCACGTATCCACTCGTGAAAATGCCAAAGTACATATTCTTGGAGGACTAGCACGCCTTGCTTGTGCCTGCGGCTTTGTAAGCCACGCTGATTCATTTCACAAACGTTCCCATCCTGTTGCATGACCTTGCGGGACAGCTCCAGGATCGGAGCGAGCTCGTCTGTCCCTGCGATTTCGCTTGTCCCGGGAAGCAGCCAGTCGACGACAAGGTTGATCGTTGCCGGTCCTGTCGGGACGATGCGCACCNNCGGGTGTGCCACGATGAACATGCTGGCAGTGAAGGAGGCAAATGCGACACCCGCCGCCACCTCGTCTTCGGTCAGCCCAGCCATTGTCGGCAGTGAGCTTTGCCCGTCGAGGGTCCACGTTCGCACGCCGTCGTCGACGCGACCCCGTCCGGTATCGCCTTCATACGCGGGCTGCCAGCCGGGCAGGTCGGCGTCGGCGGATACCCCGCGCTTGTAGACCGGCATGATCCGGCATAGCTCCGGGTGGACGCCCGGGCAGTGATAGCACTCCGAGTAGTTTTCCCAGAAGATCTTCCAGTTGCAGGCCAGCGGTTGCACATCGTGATGCACAATCCGCAGAGACTCGAGCGGCCAGTTAGCAACATTCACGGCCTCGTCCCCGAGCTGTGTCACAAGGTCGGTGGCCGGTTCGTCGGCAAGGTTGACGTGGACGAATCCACGCCAGGTTGCGATGTGGACGTTGTAGAGGCGGTAATCCGCGAAATCAAAGTCGGCGGAGTCGATGCGCCCCGGCGTCGCCAGCAGCCGGCCGTCCGTTGAATACGTCCAGGCGTGGTAGGGACACAGGATGCGACCGTTGCGAAACCGTCCGGCCGCCTCGCCGCAAAGCACCGATCCCCGGTGCCGGCAGGTATTGTGGAACGCGCGAAGCCGGCCGGCCGCATCGCGGGTTACGATGACGCTCTGATCGCCGATAGTGGCAACCAAATAGTCACCCGGCTCCTGCAGCGCCTCCTCTCGGCCCACGCATACCCAATCCCGGTACCAGATCGCGGCGAGTTCGCGCTCGTACTGCACCGGGTCGTAGTACCAGAATGCCGGCAACGACTTCTTGATCTCGCTCAGGACAGGCACCGCATCAACCTCTCGTCGCGAAGACCAGGAGATTCTATGCCAGAAGCACTTGCGGTGATCGAATCGAAAGGCCTGCCCAAATGTTAAACTCATCCGAGTTGGCTGACGGCTGACCAGCTGCATTCGGGTGACAATTTAAGATGAGCAATCGAGAACTGGTCGAGCGTCCGCCGACCGAAGTCCTCAACACCGCGCTGGCCTGGCTCGACTCCGGCCGGCAGGTCGCACTGGCGACCGTGGTCGAAACCTGCGGCTCGTCCCCGCGGCCCGTCGGCAGCAATCTGGTGGTTGCCGGGGACGGCACGTTCGAGGGCTCGGTGTCCGGCGGCTGTGTCGAGGGCGCCGTGGTCAGTGCCGCGAAGGCAGTCATTGCGACCGGCGAGTCCCGTGTCCTCGAATTCGGCTACAGCGATGAAGAGGCCTGGGATGTCGGTCTCGCGTGCGGCGGTTCCATACAGGTGTTCGTGGAGCGCATAGAGTGAAGCGGGAGCTTCTTGCCGAGCTGGTTGCCGCACGGCAGAGAAACGAGCCGGTGGTGCTCGTGCGCGGCCTGGACACGGGCAGCCAGTTCATGATTACGGCGCGAGACTCCTTCGGGGATATCGAAACAGTCGATCCGACGGTGCGCGATGCGGCACGCGCCGCACTGGACTTCGAGGGTGCGCGCACCGCGGAGGCAGCGGGCGAGCGATTTTTGATACAAACACTCGCGGCGGTGCCGAAGATCGTCATCATCGGCGCCGTTCACATCGCGCAGGCGTTGATCCCGATGGCGAGGCGGGCCGGCTACGATATTTATCTGATCGATCCGCGCACGGCTTTTGCCAACGAGGAGCGTTTTCCGGGGATCGGCATCGATAACCGCTGGCCCGCCGAGGCCATGAGCGATATCGACCTCGACGGGCACACTGCCATCGTTACGCTGAGTCACGACCCGAAGATCGATGAACCTGCCTTACAAGCGGCGCTGGAGTCGGAGGCCTTTTATATCGGCGCGCTCGGCAGCAAAGGCAATCATGCCAAGCGCCGGCAGCGGCTTGCCGGGCGTGGTTTTGCGGATCGGCAGATCGATCGTATCTTCGGGCCCATCGGCCTGCCGCTCGGCGGTCGTTCACCGGCGGAGATTGCCGTGGCGATACTCGCGCAGATCGTCGAGGCCCGGAACCAGCGTCTTCAACAATAGCCGAGGCCCGAGACGTCTCACGGGTCGTTAGCCTGATAACGCATACCGCCCAGCCCATTGATCCTCCCGACAAAGACAACAGGCGTATCTCGGGATCGGTCGTCGAGCGCTCATGCTTGCGCTTCGTCACCGATACTGTGCCTCTTGACCTTGTCATGTCGACATCGGCTATGACGCAGATCAGACCGCTGCCAATGGATCATCAGGAGTCTCTGTTTGCGGTGCTGCTGGCGCTCACGGTGAGCGGGTAAGCGAATGTTGACCTTTATGCTCGCCAAAGCGCGGCATCGGGCTTGCTCGAGGTTGCGATGCTAAACTAACGCCCGTGCTGTCGAGAACAGAATCATTGTGGAAGATTTAGAAAAGCCAAAAAAGATCCTGATCCTGGGAGGGGGTACCGCGGGCTGGATGACCGCCAATCTCCTTATCCGCGCCTGGGGCGATCGGGGTTTCGAGGTAACCCTCATCGAGGCTCCCGATATCGGCATCATCGGCGTTGGCGAGGGCTCGACCCCGTTGCTCAGGAGCTTCATGAACAGCATCGGTCTCAAGGAGCAGGACTGGATGCCGGCCTGCAATGCGACCTACAAGCTCGGTATCCGCTTCGACGGCTGGTCCACGATGGCCGGATTTCCGCGCTACTTTCACCCGTTCCCGGCCCAGGTCGATGACTACACCGCGCCCGTTTTTTTCCAGAATTGTTTTGCCCGGCGTAACGGCCTCGACGTCGAGGGTCATCCAGACCACTTCTTCCTTAATACCTACATGGCCGAGCACAAGCGTAGCCCCTACGCGGGCGAGAGCTTCCCTTTCACGACCCAATACGGTTACCACTTCGATTCCGGATTGCTCGGCCAATATCTCGGTGACGTCGCCCGCAGGCGCGGCGTACGTCACGTACAGGCGGAGGTGACCGAGGTAAAGATCAACGCTCGGGGCGAAATCGAATCGGTCGTGGACGACACGGGCCAGCGATACGAGGCAGACTATTTCATCGACTGCACGGGTTTTCGCTCGACGCTTTTGCAGAAGACACTGAAAGTGCCCTTTGTCCCGTTTGCCGATAACCTGTTCAACGACTCGGCGGTGGTATTTCCGACCCCCCGCCCCGAGGACCTCGCACCACAGACGATCTCGACCGCGCTGAAGTTCGGCTGGGCCTGGACGATCCCGCTTACGTCACGGATCGGTAATGGTTACGTCTACAGCTCGGCGTACACGACACCCGAGGAAGCCGAAAGGGAACTGCGCACCTTCACGGGCGTGGGTGAGGCGGCGGATATCGAGGCCCGTCATCTCAAGATGAAAGTCGGTCGGGTTCTAAAACACTGGGAAGGCAATTGCCTTGCGGTCGGCCTGTCACAGGGATTTATCGAACCGCTCGAAGCAACGGCGCTGGTGTTCGTACAAACGACAGTGAAGAGGTTTATATGGGCACTCGAGAGCGCAAACTTTTCTACCGAGAAGCGCGACTGGTTCAATGAAGACATCAACCAGCGGTTCGAGGCAGTACGCGACTATATCGTCGCGCATTACGTGGTGAACTCACGTTCCGACACCGATTACTGGCGGGATAACGCTAACAACAAAGTTTCCGGTTCGCTCTATGACGTCATCGCAAGCTGGACCGCCGGCAAGGACCTGAACGATGAGCTCAAGCGGCAGAAAATCAGCGACTTCTACCCGCCGGTCTCCTGGCACTGCCTGCTCGCCGGTTACGGCATCTACCCGGCCAAGGAAGGGCTCAAAACCCGGGACGCGGCAAAGCATCAGGCAAAGCTCGATGAAATCCATGATTTCATCCGTCGATGCTCACTCAATTACGTTCCGCACATGGACCTGTTGCACGCCCAGCCGCAGGCGATGTGACCCCCCCGTAACTTCGGCGAGCCCGTTGACCAGTAATCGGAAACAGCCTGAAGCACGTGATTGAAACCAGGTCGTTCGCCGATTCGAAAGAACCTTTGTATGAACGGTGATGTCGAAAAGCGAAGGCTCGTATCCTGCCGCAACGAACGAGCGGCCCATTCAAGGAGACAAAGCATGAGAAGACTGACGGGACTGGCAA
>JABAOE010005222.1_pt2 | contig 10229 bp, 15 predicted proteins | sample 7062141 | NCBI WGS metagenome assembly JABAOE01 (sample SAMN14538627, study PRJNA623070) | marine sediment metagenome | biome: marine biome [ENVO:00000428]; feature: marine pelagic biome [ENVO:01000023]; material: deep marine sediment [ENVO:00002113] | place: India: Gulf of Khambhat ...
TTCAAGGCGCATTAATTCAAGATCAGGATCATTGCTGAAATTTAATCCTTTCAATAATTCACATTGATCCTCAATGTTTGAAATTATCGTGTCCCTGAATATGCGCTTATCATCACCCTTGCACCTTTCATGCAAGGATTGAACAACATCACGCAAGCGCGACCAACATTCACGCAAGCAATGATCCTCAAGTTTAGCGATCCGCATGCCGTGATCATTTGCCAGCTTTTCAATGTCCTGATCAGTTAGATCAGAATATGCCCTTATATCACTGTCAGGGACTTCCATAAATGAAACATTGAAACTGTATAAACTACGCAAGCGATCAACACTTGGATAATCGGCCGGATTAAACATTGCCGATCCCAGTCTATTGTTCTTTGCATCATCGACAAGTTGATCGTAAGCAAGGATCAGATCGTTAACTTTTTCAGTGAATCCTTTTTTATAATCTGAAATAGTTTCCGCATATTCCATATAAAACTTTGTAGGTAACAAGCGCGATCCATTGTCCAACCACGGCAAGGTGTGATCGTAATGGAATGATCTTGCTTGATTTACGATCTCACTTATTGCCTTAATCGGTTTTTTGTCGATCAGCAATTTGTGATAATTGCCAACTTCAGGGGAAACACCGTGATTTACGGCGATCTCTCGCGTTAGTTTTTTATCCAATTTTCTGGCTGTCCATTGCCCGATATTCAGATTAACTAACAGTGTTTTTTCAGTTAGTAGTGCCATGTTTTACACTCCCATTAATTGTATTAATTTATAACAAGCGATTAGATTATTACTTCGCTGTTATCCTTTGCCCATTTGCCGAACTCCGAAGTCTCACAAAGGGATTCGTTCCGGTAGATTGCATCACGCACGCCCAGCACGCCGTATTCTTTGGGCATGCGGTTTATGTAACGTAATACATTTGCAAAGTTTCCCTTGTCGATCTTTGCCGACAATGCCGCAGTGATCGCGTACATTGTTGCTGGATCATCTTCGGGGAGTTTTGCCTTGTCCGGATGTTTGATCACATCATCCAGATCAGGCAAGTGTCGGTAGATTTTCAAGAATCCGGCGTATTCAGTTGCCGCGCCTTCACCGACTGTTCCACGTATCATGTCAAATGAAACTGCATCATCACTATTTGATTGAACAATGCGTGACACTTTTTCCCAAGTCCGGGGTGTAGCTTGCGCCTTTTCATCATCAGCCGGATCAAATGTGCTGAGTAGTTCTGGACGAAAACGCAAAAAGCCGATCAATGATGGATCAATGTTGTTATTGTTTGCCCATTGAATCCACACATCCAGATCAACTTCCAGTGTCAAATGAATAAAACGGTTTGCAATGTGTGTTGGCATTGATTCGGTCGCTGCCCGATGTTTCTGTTCATTACCAGCCGCAATAATTCGCCACCCTTCGGGCAAAAAATATTCCCCGATCTGTCCATCTAGGATCAACTGGCTGAAAGCGTTTTGGACAATGCGGGGCGATTGCGGCAACTCATCAATGAACAAGATTCCTTCGCCGCTTGTTGGTAAGAATGAAGGGGGGCACCATTTTGTGATCCCGCCTTCAACACTTGGCACGCCCCGCAAATCTACCGGATCAAGTAATACGGCACGCAAATCAATCAAGTTGATTTCCATTTCATTGGCAACTTGTTTGATCACACTAGACTTGCCGATCCCCGGTTGACCCCAAATCATCAAAGGTTCTTTGATTAAAACTGCAATCTTTACTGCACTTTTTAATTCACTTGTTTTCATGGTTTACACTCCCATTAAATGATTAAAAGAAATTACCGCATGCGGTAACTGTTTACTGCAACAACACCTGATTAAAGGCGATCATCAAATTGATCCCGCCTTTGATCAAGAAAACAACAAATAATAATAACAAAAGAAATTTTATTTTGTTCATATCGGTTTAACTCCCATTCGTAACCTGACAAAAAACAAATCAGCATCGATCAGCCGTGTCCTGATCCCCTTTGCAATGTTGAATTTATTAAACAGGGAATATTCAAAGCGCGAATTAAAGATCATTACTGTTTCACTATCGTCAATAAAAAAATACTTAGGATTTATTGATCGCCAAGAAAATCCCCCGCCTTCGGTTAGTTTCTTGTACGATAAGGGGCGCGACAAATTAACCTTGTTTGCGATTAATACTGTTTCGTCGCCTGCATCATATAAAATGTAATTTGCCATTGTTTGCGCCCCCTGTTTGCGCTGTCAGGTGTATCCGGTTTATTCCTTATTATAGGGGGATTCACAGGTGCCGGGCATTGGCCTACTTAGGAAAAATTCACGAAAGATCGCGCCCCCCTGGTCAAGCGGCTTTGCAGGTGAGCACATACTGACATGGCATACTATCTGCATATATTCCCATTTTAGACGCGTTCCAAACCCCCCGCGCCCGCCATAAACAGCTTGTCGCCTACAGGTAACACATACTGGTTAGTAGGTACTAACATGGTCTGAATATTGCATTATCCGCATGCACCGGATTAGTGCATAGTATCTTGTCGTTCCTGGGCGACACTGTTTCATCCTTGATACACCACAACCCGTTATCCCATGTGGGTTAGCGCTTACTACCTGGGAGAGCCTTACCGGTCCTGGACCTTAGCTTACGCCTTCTGGCAACGTGTTATGACCAGGCGCAGCCTAGCTGTCCTTGTAAGTAAGTACTCACTAACCTGGTCGCAGCATAGGGGGGGGTGGGGGTGTATCCCCTTCCCTGATCGTGGCTATACCCTCTCCCACAGTTCTATACCCCTCTCCTGGGGTGTATAAGGTTCATGCTATGATGGAAGGAACTCTCCAAGAGGGCCGGGCGATGAGTGAGGAAATCAAGAGTCCCGTCGTGAAGTGGGCGGTGGGGGTTGTCGGTGGACTGCTAACGATGGTGTTGCTATCTTATGGCGTGACGGAGTTCAGGGCAGAACGTAATGCAGAGACAAACCGCGCACAATGGAAACTGATGGCCACAAAATCAATGGTAAAAAGTGAAGTCGAAAGAGCCATCTACAAACACAGGGCAGAGCACCACAAGGGCTGCCCGTGAGGGCAACAACATGGCAGGAGTACAGAACGGGTGGACTGGTAAGGTTATCAGTGTGCTGATGGGATTCGTTGCGGTGATGATGATGTGGACGGTGGCGAAAGTGCATGACATATCCACACAGCTCGCCGGGATGAGTGCGTATCTGAAGTCACACGAAAAGCGCCTGGATAATCACGACATGGATCGCAGCGCCATCCGCACGCGGATCAGAAAGCTCGAAGAACAGACCAGGATAGGCAACAAGTCGTATCGCCGAAAAGCCGACGAATGACCTGGGTGGCCTGGATGAACCGGCTCATCAAAGAGCACGGCTGGACCACGGGTATCGAGGTCGGCGTGGGCAACCAGGCCAATTCCAGGAAACTCATTGAAGCCAATCCCGGCCTCTCCCTCACCGGTGTCGATATAAAAGTGAAGTCGAGGTTTTCACATCCGCGCTACCAGAACGTGCAATCGGACTCCGAGCTTTACGGTCTTTCAATGAAAGAGACCGTCGATTTTGTGTTTATTGATGCCGACCACAGTTACCCCTCCGTCATCCGTGATATACTGGCCTACCAGGACAAATGCACGTTTCTATCCGGACATGACTACTGTGAAAAATGGCCGGGGGTGATGGCCGCTGTGGATGAACTCATCCCCGACAGGAAACTGGGACCCGATGGGGTCTGGTACCGATGAATTACTACGAGTTCCTGTCAAGCCGTTGTGGTGTGAAGGCTGAGACCATCAAGAAACGCATGCAGCGCGGCATGTCCACCCACGAGGCCATGTATTCGCCGGTGCGCGGGCACTTCCGCCTGGTCGGCCGACTCCCCGAGATAGACTTCCCCCACCCGAACCTGAAAGGCTTTCACTTCTGGCCATCCGGTTAATAAGACCAGAACTCCTGGTCATCCCGTTTATGGCGCTTGCTGATCGCATCCGTGGCGGGCTGATTGAACTGGATCAACTGGGCGGGATGATGATGGGCATGGGCATAGCCTGGGCGGTTCATTCAAGGAACTGGTGGGCGGTGGCCATCGTGGTTTTGTGGATGCTGGGTGAGGCACCGGGCTGGGGACACCCCATGGGCTGCATCATAGATGGCGTCTGTACCGGTCCATTGGAATGGTGGCAGTGGGGGGCGCTCGCCGAACACCCGTGGGCTTCACTTAGTGTTCGCGGTGCTATCTGGGCATTGCCCGTGACACTTCTGGCGCCCCGCTACCCCGGGCTTCTTGCCTTGTATGCGCTGACACTCATCATGCCCCTTGCCGTGGTGCTTGCCCTGCCGACGAGCGATCCCTGGCCTGTGAGTGAGTGGATCCGGGGGGCCTTGTTGGGGTTGGTTTTGTATACAATACGGTTGACTTGTAAATAGCTATGTACTAAAGTTTGTCCATATCCAAGCCGCCTCTGCCTTGCACGCAGTGGCTGTCTGTCGAACATCCAAGGGGGAGCGCCGGGTCTGAAACCCGGAGTGCTTTTATCCCCGCCTGACAAAGAAGCCTCTTGGTCGGCGCAAAAATAGACTGAGGTTAGACTATATGAGTAACAGTGAATATTCGGTGGAACAAGGCATCGAGATACCGGAGTTAAAGATAGGGGGCCGCCGGCCCAAGTACCCGTTTCCAAATATGAAGGTCGGCGACTCGTTTACGGTGCCGATTGCTGAATTCGCCGCTGCCCGCAGTGCCTCACATCGCTGGGGTGAACGCCACGACAAACAGTTCACCACCCGCATGGAGAACGAGCACACCGGGCGAATATGGCGGACGAAATAAAGCAAATACCAGGATCCGGGAAACTGTTTTGCCTGGGTCTTCCCAAGACGGGGACGACCTCGCTGTATCGGGCGTTACGGGCGCTTGGGTACAGGGCATTTCACAACCCGGAACCCATGTGGGAGCGATTGTGGAATTATGAACCATTCGACGGAAACTGGCAGGCGACCTGTCACTTCGGGTTCTGGCACTTTGAATACTTCGAGAGAAAGTGGCCGAACAGCCGATACATCTACCTCGACCGGGAAGACAGGGCGACCTGGCTTGAATCGACAAGCGGGCAGTTTCTTCTGCCACACGTCTCGGCGCGAACAGAGAAGCAAACAAAAGTCCGGTTATACACGTTCCAGGGTCGAGGTTTTGATGAACAACACTTTCGGTCTGTATATGAGAGGCATAAACATCTCGTGGCCGATTTTTTCGGCAATCTGGGATCGGAGCAATCACTGGTATGGGATCTTACAAAAAACCCGGACTGGGAAATTTTATGTCGCTTCCTTAGGGAACCCGCTTACCCTGACGCGCCGTTTCCCCACGAAAATTTCAACAAGCCTATGCGGGACGAAGCACAGCGTGTTGCTAATGACACGGGCCACCCGGTTATATTCACACGCACAGATGATGGCAATGCTGGATGAACTGAAAAATGATCCTGATCTTGAATTAATGCGCCTTGAAAAAGCAAAGAGGAAGCATGATGGATTACAAGATGGGGTTTAGGGGATGAAAAAACACCCAAAAGATAACAAGTTTCATATAGGAAATTCAGTAGACGGGAACCATTATTGGCTAACCCCTCCGGGCTTGTATCATGATCTTGCAGATGAATTTCAGTTTGATTTTGATCCATGTCCATATCCATTACCAGAAGGGTTTGATGGTCTGACTTGTGAATGGGGGCAATCTAATTATGTAAACCCTCCATTTGGATCAATTATTCATGAGGGTAAAAAGAAAGGCCCAACAGCATGGGTGAGAAAGGCAATAGCTGAACACGAGAAAGGTAAAAGGGTTGTTATGGTTTACCCGATAGACAAGTGGATATTAATGCTGGTCAAGGCTGGTGCAGAGATAAGGAATCTTGGGGATGTTAGATGGCACTCTATTGAAGAAGATAAGCCGGGGAAGGGAACGGGCAGGCATATTGCATGTTTTATATTGGATGAAGATTAAAAAATGTCCCTGTGGAGAAATTCCCGATCATCTCTGTATAGGCGGGAGAGACAAAGATAAGTGGATGTATGTATATGCCCCTTGTTGTGGGTATTGGAATGTGGAATTTAGGTCGGGGTATAAAATGTTAGATGACCCAGAATTGATGGAAATTGCGATTGAGGAGTGGAATGAGGCTCCCAGGAGCAGCGAATGATAACCGACGAAACCGCAGAAGTTGGAAAACGCTCTAAGAGGAGAAAATAACTTTAGTCCCTTCTGTCACGCCGTATGACGCGCTCGCAGACCGCGAAGTCATTAAATACAAATAGTCTGCCTCGCCCCGGCGAACCTGGGGCGTTTTTTTTGGGTAAAAAAGGGGCCGGAGGGGGATCCGGCCACAGGAATGGGAGTGTGAAACTACGACATAATCGGGATATGTCCTCTTGAAATATACGGAAGCTACGCCCAGAATACAAGAAATCCTCTCCACAATAGGGGCTATATCTTGGAAAGGCGCCAGGCCGAAGAACAATATCTGGCACTCCTACGCGAAGCGGAACGCCGCCAGGCCGATGATCCGCTGGCCGACTTCACCCCTCACCCCAAACAAAAGGAGTTCATAGATGCCGTACTCGATGGTAAAACCCGGCACGCATGGTTCATCGCGTCCAACCGGTCCGGTAAGTCAGATGCAGGCTCCTATATCGGATCCTACTTTGCACGCTATGGCAACCGCGCAAACGCCAAGCCCGACTCTTATGGTAAAATCCAGGTCACAGACTACGCTACCTCTGGATGGGTGGTCAGCCTCGATTTCCCTACGAGCCGTGATATTATTCAACCCAAGTATTTCGATAACGGCTTTGTATCCCCAGGGTCGCATCCACCGTTTATCCCGGACCGTGAGATAGCCGAATGGCGAGTGACCGACCAGGTTCTGAAATTAAAGAACGGGTCGATAGTCGGCTTCAAATCCTCTGACTCGCCACGTACCAAGTTCCAGGGTACGGAAAAAGACTGGATCCACTTTGACGAGGAACCCCCGAAAGGCCACTTTGAAGAGTGTATTATCCGGGTCGGCAAACGACCCCTGACCATCTTTGCGACCTGCACGCTCCTGCCGCCCGAGGGCGAACTGGGTGGCGTGACCTGGGTCTTCTCCGAAATCATCAAGCCCTGGCAGAAAGGCGAATTGCCCCATGTCATGCTGTTTGGCGCCTCCATCTACGACAACCCCTATATCGGCCGGGAAGAGATTGCGCTTCTGGAAGCCGCCTACGCGCCCGGCAGCCTCATGCGCCGGATCCGTCTGGACGGGGAATGGTTGCCCGGGATGCTGGGGGCACGGGCGTATGGCAACTTTGACTTCATGCGCCATGTCAGGGAGCAGCCGCCACCGAAAGACATGTACCCCTTATGCTGGCTGTTTGACTTTAACGTCACTCCCTTTATCTCCCTGGTCGGCACCCGGGACGGCTCGCTGTTCCGTATCCACAAGGAATATTGCCTGGACGGCGGCACTCACTCGGAGATGGCACAGCATTTCTACCAGGACTTCGTAGGACACCGGGGCGAAATCTGGATCTACGGCGATGCCACCGGACAGAATAGAGGCCAGACCGGCAAGACCGATTATGCCCTGGTCTTGAACGAAATTCGTAAATACAACATGATAGCGCGCCTGAAAGTGCCTTCATCCAATCCGCACGTGCCCGACAGAATCAACGCCGTGAACCGGGCGCTCCGTAACGAACAGGGCGTTCACATGCTCGAAATTGATCCCTCCTGCAAGGAATTGATAGAGGATTTGGAGCAGGTGATCCGGGATCCGGCCGGTGGGATCAAGAAGGTTCACAATCCGCGAGATACCTATTTCCGGCGCACCCACGCCTCCGATGCCCTGGGCTACTGGATAGCCTTTGAGCAACCGGTCGTGTTTAATCCAAGAAAAGTTGCTATGCTTGCGAAATCACGGATAAAATCACCTGACTACGCGTTTACAGGAAATCATGGCTGATTCACCATACTCACCCTTATGTCGGTGCTGTGGCGGCTACCTCAAGAAATTTGAGTTACCCATCGGCGTATGCGTCTGGTGTGTCAAACGCGAGAGCACACCTGCCGGGCGGATCCGCGCCCCGGGCTACAACTTCAATGGCCAAATAGAGACAGAGGATGCCCCAAGACTTCCAGAATGATGTTAACATCGACCCCGATCTGACGGTCGTGCAGTCGGTCATTGACTTAAAGCAAGAGGCCGATTGGGCAAGGCGCGAACGCATGAAACTCTCAAGGCGCAACCGCGATGCCTTTTTAGGCCGCCAGGACTGGACCCACAAACAGCGCGGGCAATCCCGGGAATTTCTGCCAAAAACCGCGTCGGCCATTGAACAATTCTCGGCGTTTATCAAACGTGGCCTGACCCAGTTTGGCGACTGGTTTACCGTCGATATGCCGGAAGACTCACCCATACGAGGTCACGAAATCCGCGCCATCCTGATGAGTTATTTCAACAACCTGCCCGACAACAACAACAAATGTAAACCCTTATCTCACCTGCTTTCCGATGCCGCCAAGGTCGGGCTACTCGAATCCATGATTATCCTCAAAGTCCATGGCAGAAAGCACAACGAAAAACGATTGACCGTGGAAGGCGGAGACCGCCTAGTACTCCGCAAGATGGGTGACTGGCGTCTGCACATCGATCTCCTGCCCCCGGAAGACTATTTCCCCGATCCAACCGGCCGGGGTCTCTATGAAATCCACCGGGTCGAACGCGACCTGTACGATGTCAAGGCCATGGCCAAGGCCGGGATCTACGATGAAGAGGCCGTTGCCGCCATTGAGCTTGATTTTATCCGCAACGAACAGGAAGCCAAGGACAGAAAGCGCGAACGCAAGGAAGATCTGACCACAAGCCCAGGCTTTAGAAAACGGGTCGTCATAGATGAGTTCTGGGGCACGCTTCTGGATTCGGATGGCGACATCTGGAAAGAAAATATCGTCTGTGCCGTCGCCAACGACAAGTTCCTGATCCGCCAGCCGGAGAATAACCCGTTCTGGCATGGTGAATCGCCCTTCGTGGCCGGCCCCTTGATGCGCGTCCCGTTCACGGTCTGGAACCGGGCGCTTTTCGATCAGGTCGTGCCCATCAACGAGGCCATGAACGAGATGTTCAATCTGATGCTGGACGGCGGTCTCGCCTCGGTCTGGGGCATCAAACAGGTCAGGACGAGCTGGATGGAAGATCCGGCACAGATAGCGGAAGGCATTTCCCAGGGCATGTCGATAGCGGCCAACGAAATGTGTCCAGAAAATGGCAAAGTGGTGGAGAATGTGACCGAGGGCGAAGTGCCNNAGTGCCGCCGGACGCCCTGGCCATGTATAACCTGCTGGACAAGGAATTCAATGCCTCTGCCTTAACCAACGACATCAAACTTGGTTTGCTACCCTCCAAACAGGTCAAGGCCACCGAAATCGTCGAGGCCAGCCAGTCCCAGGCTGTGACCCTGGACGCGATTATTGCCGATTTTGAATACTATGTGACTGATTTAATTAAGAAATCCTGGTTGACCATCCTGCAAAATGCAGACGATCTGCGGGTCAAAGACCTCGATACCGCCGCCGGACGCCGAACCACACTGCTGCTGGCTCGGATGTCGCGCGCACAACGCTTCGATGTTCTGGGGACACTCGCCGGGTTCAAGGTTCATGGGCTTTCCGCGACCCTGACACGTGCCCGGGACTTCCAGCGCATGATGGCGGTCTTGCAGGTGGTCGGCCAGAACCCTATGTTGGCTCGCGCCTTCCATACCCGGTTCTCGGAAGACAAGGTAATGCAGCAAATCATCAAGCAATTGAACATCAATCCGGAGCGGATCGAGCGCGATCCACAGGAGCAACGTCAGGTTGCCCAGGAATTGCAGCAAGCGTCGGCACTGGCACAATCCGGCGCCCTCGGCGGACCGAATCAGAGGACTCAGGGCGAGGCCGGTATGCAATCTGAAATAAACCAGGAGGCAACACCCTCGGGAGGCGTTTAATGCCAGCTAAAACCGAGAAACAACGACGGTTTATGGGCGCAGAACTGGCCAGAAAGCGGGCCGGCAAAAAGACCCGAACCGGGATGAACGAGAAACAGTTACAAGAATTTGCCCAGAAGGCGAGAAAATCCACCAAAGGCAGTCGCCCGTTCACAAAAAACGAGGCAAAACGGGGTTTTCGAGTGTTATGAGCTTA
>JABAOE010010897.1_pt4 | contig 10223 bp, 7 predicted proteins | sample 7062141 | NCBI WGS metagenome assembly JABAOE01 (sample SAMN14538627, study PRJNA623070) | marine sediment metagenome | biome: marine biome [ENVO:00000428]; feature: marine pelagic biome [ENVO:01000023]; material: deep marine sediment [ENVO:00002113] | place: India: Gulf of Khambhat ...
CGAGTGCGGTCCCCGGCGGCGGCCGCTCCGTCTCGAGGACCATCTCCACCATGAAGCGAGCTCGCAGTCGGGTCACGATCCTGCGGGGACGAAGCACGTCGTCGGAGATGACCACGCCGTGACGGTCGAGGGCGACGACGGCGAGCGGGGCCCGCATCCCGAAGCCGTGCACCGACCGGGTTCGGAGCAGGAGGCCGTTCCCGGCGGCGACGGCCCGCATGCCGCGGCGACGGCTGCGGTGATCGTCGGCGACGGCGACCCGGATCGTCCACGACCCGTCCCGGGACCGGAGCAGCCAGATTGCGTCGCGTGCGCCGACTGGTACCCTCCTTGCCCTCATGGCAAAGGCAAAGCGACGCAAGCTCCGCGCCCGCNNCGCCCGCCGCAAGAAGGCGAACCACGGGCGCAAGCCAAACGCCGGCCGCGGCTGACCGACCGGTCGATCCCGACGCGCCTCGCCCCCGTCCGGTGTTCGGTGTCGTCGGCGCGCCCGCATCAGGGTGCCGAACGTACCGAAGGGGTGCCGCTCAGGGAACAGTCACCTGGCTGCGGAGTTCGGAGCCGGCCGCCGGGTCCGTGGCGGCGACGTAGATCAGACCGTCGCCGATGCGGTCGATGAACACCCACGGGCTGCCCTCGTCGAAGAGAATGCCGCCGTCGACCTCCACTCCGTCGCCGGCGCCCATCGTCGTGCGGGTGTGCTCGACGAGGGCCAGCGCGACCTCGATCGCGTCCCCCTCCGAGTCGGCGGCATACGTGTAGACGAAGGCGACGTCGTCACCCGAGCGCAGTGTCGCAACGGCATCGGCACCCCACCCATCCGCCGTCTGCGTGAGGACACCTGCGGTCAAGGTCTGCCGCAGCCAGCGCCGGAGGCCCCATTCGCCGATCGAACCGATCCGCGCATCGTCGTAGCCCGCAAGCGTGACGTCGAGCTCGGGGATGGGACGCACGACTTCACCGATCGCGTACCGATCCGAGTGAAGGACCTGTTCGGTGGAGATGGGAGGGTCGAGATACGCCTTGTCGACGGCTGCGATGCCGCCCCAGTCGACGAGCCGACGGACGAAGTCGAGACCGGCGTCGTAGGGAAACGCCAGGTCGTCGAGAAACCAGACGGGCGCCGACGCCGGCAACGGCAGCGGTCCAGACCCGCGGGCGATGGCCGCCCGATCCGTGGGACTCAAGCCCTGGACGTACACGAGTTGGAAGTACGTGGCGTCGCCCTCGACGAGCGCCTCGAAGGCGAGCGCGGGATCGCTGGGACCGGCACCGCCGGCCTCCTCGAGCTTGTCCTCGATGGCGAAGTACTGGTTCGTCAGGGCATGGACGATCTCGTGGAACAGCGAGGCGCGGTCGATGGCGGTGAGCTCTCCCGCGCCCCCGTTGAGCACGAGACGATGTGCCGTGCCGTCGTAGAACCCGGCGTACTCGGCGGCGTACGCCGTCTCGAGCAGCTCACCGAGATCCGTCTCGGCGTCGAGGATGCCGAGAAGCCGGTAGACGAGCTCATCGCCACGAGCCGCGGTCGTGTCGAGCACGGTGGCCACGTCGGCCTGCAGCAGCGCCCGGAACTCATCGCCACCGACGATGGCGATTGCCGGGTCCTCGACGAATTGGAGTCCACGGATCGACTCCGCCTCGCGGATCAGCGCCGCGATCTCCGCCTGCAGCGTCACCGCCACCTCGGGGTCCACGCCGTCGCCGATCGTCGTCGACGTGGTCGATCGCTCCGGGAATGCGATCGTCGTGGTGGTCGTCGTGGTGGTCGTGGTCGTGGCGGTCGTCGTCGTGGTCGTGGTGGACCCGATGAGGCCGCATGCAGCGCCCAGCACGGCGAGCGTGGCGGCGAGGGAAGCGACGACGGCCTTTGGGGAACGGGATGGCATCGCGATGAGGCTACCGGGGTGCGGGGTTTGGACCCGGGATCAGACGGTGACCTCGTCGCCCTTCCCGATGACGACGACCCCGTCGTCGGTGACGGTGAAGCGCTCCCGGTCCCGCTCGAGGTCGACGCCGATCTTCGCTCCCTCCGGGACCTGCACGTTCTTGTCGATGATGGCGCGTCGGATCACGGCTCGCCGCCCGACTTCGACCCCCTGGAGGAGCACCGAGTCCTCCACCTCCGAGTAGGAGTGGAGCCGGACCTCCGAGGAGAGGATCGAGCGGCGTGCTGTGGCGCCGGACACGACGACGCCTGCCCCCACGATCGAAGCGAAAGCCGACCCCCTGCGCTCTTTTGAATCGAACACGAACTTCGCCGGCGGGAGCGCCGGGCGGTGCGTGAAGATGGGCCACGCCGAGTTGTAGAAGCTGAAGACCGGCTCCACCGTGATGGTGTCCATGTTGGCCTGGTAATACGCGTCGAGGGTCCCCACGTCACGCCAGTACCCCTGTTCGCGCTCGCTCTGCCCGGGCACCACGTTGTCGGCGAAGTCGTAGACCTTCGCCTCCCCCCGCGCGACCAGGGCGGGGATGATGTCGCCACCCATGTCGTGCGCCGAGCCCTCGCGACTCTGCGCGTCGAGAGTGACGATTTCTCGAAGGAGAGCTGCATCGAAGACGTAGTTGCCCATGGAGACGAAGGCGGCCGAAGGATCGTCCGGTGTCGGTGACGGATCCGGCGGCTTCTCCTTGAACGAGACGATCCTGCCGGATTCGTCCGCCTCGATGATNNTGATCCCGAACGCGGACGCTTCCTCGATGGGCGCCCGGATGCCGGCAACGGTCACTCCGGAGCCCGACTCCACGTGTGCCGCCACCATCTGGCGAGGGTCCATCCGGTAGATGTGGTCTGCACCGAACACGATGATGTGGTCGGGCTTCTCGTCGGTGACGATGTTGAGGTTCTGGTAGATGGCATCGGCCGACCCGGCAAACCAGTACGGTCCGCGCCGCATCTGGGCGGGGACGGGTGTCACCCAGTTCCCCAAGAGTGGCGACATGCGCCAGGTCAGGGCGATGTGACGGTCGAGGCTGTGGCTCTTGTACTGCGTGAGCACGACGATCCGGCGGTAGCCGCCGTTGGCGAGGTTCGACAGGACGAAGTCGATGAGCCGGTACACACCCCCGAACGGGANNGTTTGGCCCGGTCACGGGTCAGCGGGTAGAGCCGCTTTCCCTCTCCACCGGCGAGCACGAACGAGAGCACCTTGGGATCGGCCATGCCAAGAACCTACACGGTGACGTGGCCCCAGGGAACGTCGTCATCGTGGCCCGGACGGCGCAATGGGGAGCCCCGCCAGGAGCTCCCCATTGACACACTGTTCGGCGTTACTCGGCGGTGCGGCGGCGGCCCGCGAATGCCAGCGCGGCTCCCAGCAGCAGCATGACGAGGCCCGCGGCTGCAAAGGTCTCGATCTCGAGCCCGGTCTTCGGAAGCGTCCCCGCCCACCCGAAGTCCGCCGTGAGGAACGCGTCACCGTCTGCCAGCGTCACCTCGAAGGAGGCGGCCGTGGTCCGGGTCAGCGTGGCGCCCGGCGACGGCGACGTCACCCGGTAGCGGCCCGGATCGAGTGCGGCGAAGAGGTACATGCCCTCCGCGTTGGTGGTCGTCTGCGTGACCTCTCCGGTGTCGAGGTTCTCGAGACGAACCGTCGCACCGGCGATTCCCGCCTCTTCGGCATCGAAGATGCCGTCGGCGTCGGCGTCGAGCCACACCTGGTCACCGATGGTCGCCGAGGCGAGCACCCCGAGTGCCTCCACGGACGCCTCGTCGTAGTCGTCGCCCTGACCGTCACCAGGCACCGAGTCGATGTCTGGCTGGTCGGCGGCGGTCACCTCGGCCACGTTCAGGAACGAGCCCGCATCGGTCACCAACATGGTGATGACGAGCACCTTCGACTCGCCCACTGCGAGGTCGCCGACGGTCCAGGTGCCCGTGGCTGCGTCGTACACCCCGTCACCGCTGTGCGAGACGTAGTCCAGTTCGGCGTCGGCCGTGTCGGTCAGGACGACACCGGACGCCGCCGATGGACCCTGGTTGGTGACCGTGATCGTGAAGTCGGTCGCCTCACCCTCGATGACCGAGCTCGGGTCGGCCACCTTGGCGACTTCGAGATCGATCACGGGGTCGAAGTCCACCGTCTCGTCGTCGTCGTCGGAGACGGGGTCCTCGTCCTCGTCGGTGCCGTCCACGGTCACGACATTGGCGTGGGGTGTGTCCGGATCACCGGTCACGAACTCCGTGAAGGAGCACTGGTAGCTCTCTCCGATCGCCAACGTCTGCGGGACGGCGCACGTCCCGACACCGTTCAGGTCACCGAACACGTCGTCGACGATCGATTCGATCGTCACGATGGTCGGTCCCGTGTTCGTGGTCGTGATGGTGAACGTGACGTCGCCGCCGGTTTCCGGGACGCTGGTGACCGACGCCACCTTCGTCACTTCGATGACGGGCACCAGGTTGCCGAAGGTCACGACGGCGTCGTCGTCGTCGCTGGCCTGGTTGCCGTCGTCGTCCGACGCCACACCGGTGACCGTGTTCACATGCGGCGCCGCCGGGTCACCGGCGAGGAACTCGGTGAACGAGCACTCGTACGTGCCACCGTTCGCCGCCAGCGTCTGGGGCACCGAGCACGACCCGACACCGTTCAGGTCACCGAACACGTCGTCGGTCAGCGAGTCGAGCGTCACCGCCTCGGCCGACTGGTTCGTCACCGTGACCGTGAAGGTCACGTCGCCGCCGGTCTCCGGGAGGGTCGACACCGACGGCGTCTTCTCCAGAACGATGGCCGGGAGGAGGTCGGGGATGATGACGGTCGAGTCGTCGTCGTCCTCGGACGAGCCCGCCTCGTTGACGGCCGATGCCGTGAAGATGTTGGTCACGGTCTGGCCGTCCGCGGTGAACGTGACGTCGAAGGTGCACGTGAGCGTCTCGCCCGCATCGATGATGGTCCCGATCAGAGTGGCACAGGTGGATCCCGTGATGTCGTGGATGTCGTCGGAGGCTGCATCGATGACGGCGGCGTCGGTCGAGGTGTTGGTGATCTCCACCTGGTAGGTCACCGTCACCGGCACGCCGTCTGCCGTCTCGGTGTCGGTGAAAGTGCCGTCGAGATCGGCGTCGTTGGACTTGATGACCGTGATGACCGGCGGATCGTCGAAACCCGAGCCGAAGCTCTTGAACGGGATCGTCTGGGCCCCACCCGGGATGGCATCGCCGAACGGCTCACCGTCGGCGGCGACGACGCCTTTGTCGGTCATCTTGACCTGGATGTTCCCAATGCCACCGAGAGGACTGCAGCCGAGGAGCACGTCGAGGCGCAGCACGATCGTCTCGAACGACTCGAGATCGTCGATTTGCACCGTGACGATCAGGTCGTCCTCCTGCGGCGACGGGTACCCACCGTCGGGTGTCGCCCCGCTGGTGTAACGCTCCGAGACGATCGTGGCGGTGCTGCCCAGGTCGTCGTCGATGCCGGAGTCGGTGCCGCCGGCGCCTGCACCGTTGACCACGGCTCCGTAGTTGACGGCGGCTGCCACGACGTCGATGTGGCCGACAGGCGCACCGTTCGTCGCCTCGGCACCCAGCGTGTACTCGATCTCGATGGTCTCCGTCGAGTGCGGGTTCTGGCCCACGGAGAGATCGTCGACCGTGATCTGGGTGAGGTAGCTGATGATCTCACCGCAGGTGAAATCTCCGCCCTCGAGCGACTCGACGATGTCGGCGCTCCGGCCCACGGTGCGGTCGTTGAATGCACCGCCACCGACGTTGTGGTCGTACGTGAGTGGTGCTGCCGCGGTGAAGTCCAGCGAATAGTCCCCACCGTCGGCAAGCGCCCACGGGGCTGAGGTGAGCCCCCCGGGAAGCGTGGCGTAGACGACGAAGACGGCGAGCGTCACCCTGAGTGTCCTTCTCGGGAGTGACAGCGTCCGCGGACGTGCACGATTCGCAAACGCAAACATCTGATGCTCCTACCTATGTACCCGGTACGGCGGCCGCCTCAGCCGTCGTTCCTTACCCGTCACCACTCTACGTGGGTTTGCGCACACTCTCAGTACCATTCTCGAAATTGGCGGGGTGACTAGTCCGCACTCAGCTAGGGATGAAGCCCTCTGCAGGGCGCCCGGAGCGCCGGAAGAGAGCNNCTCCGTACACGACGAGCAGCAGCCCACCAGTGACCTTGGTGTGACGCGGCGCCCGGGACAGCAGCAGGACGACGAACAGGATGGCGCCCGCCGCAGCGAGTGATCCCCTCGTCGCGAGTGACGCCGTGACGGCAGTGGGTGCGATGAGGGGCCCTGCTGCGATCGACAACGTGGAGTCCACGAAGCTCGAGCCCATCACGTCGCCGACGGCCATGTCACGTTCTCCGCGACGGAGGGCCGTGACGTCGACGACGAGTTCCGGGAGCGAGGTTCCGATCGATGCGACGAAGAACGCAAGGAGGTACGTCGGGACGTCGAGGAGTTCGGCGAGCTCGATGAAGCCTTCCACGGCGGCACCCGCCCCGAGACCCACGAAGCCCAATGCGATGAGCGCCTGGACCGCGTAGCGCGCCCGGTGTCCGTAGTCGACCTGCATGGCCGGCTCGCTCGCCGGCGGCCCGCTCCACACGATGACGGAGCCGGCGATCCAGCTCAGGAAGAGGATGACGGCGTCGAGCCTGCTCAGCTGGCCGTCGGAGAACAGGAGTGCACCGAGCAAGAGCGCGATGACCGAGACCGTGCCCACCCTGACGACCCGCGCGGCCCCGACCGTGAACGAGCCGGCGATGATGGGGAGCAGACCGAGGACGAGGGTCGCCTGTGTGGCAGCCGACCCGACCGAGTCGCCGACGTTCAGGTCGCCCTCGCCGGCGAGAGAGGCGAGGATGGAGTTGGCGATCTCCGGCAGGTCAGTCCCGATGGCGAGCAGCGTGATACCGATCACGAACGGTGGAATGCGGGATCCGGCCGCGAGCGAAGATGCCCGGTCCACGGCGACCCGGCTCGAGAGGAGAGCGAGCAGGAGGCCCGCAATGATGAGGCCGACCCAGAGGAATGCCATGTCCGCCATCCAGCATCTTCCACCTCGCTCGTTCACTGAAGAGGACAAAGACCCGTGACACGCCTCCGGGCGGTATGCGCCGGCGGAGCCGGGCCGCACAGGCGGGTCGGGCCTTCCGACCCTCGCATGCCGTCGCCCGCAGACGGCAAGACGGATGCCGGAGGCGGTCCGCCCCACCGCGCCCGTAGCCTGGAGCCGTGACGATGGACGACATCGAAGCCATCACTGGCGAGCCGACGGCGTGGCACGCCGTGCCGGTCGCCGATGCCGCACACCTCCTGTCGAGCTCGCCGTCCGAGGGGCTGGGAGCGCACGAAGCGGCCGACCTCCTCGATCGGGTCGGTCGCAACGAGGTCGAGGCCGGGGCCCAGGAGCACTGGGCGAGCGTGGCGCTCCGCCAGTTCACCAGCGCGCTCATCGTCATCCTCATCATCGCCGCCATCATCTCGGCGGTTGTCGGCGAGGTGATCGACGCCGCCGCCATCGGTGCGANNCCGAACAGGCCCTGAGCGCCCTCCAGGAAATGCTCGCCCCACGCTGTGTCGTCGTACGGTCCGGCAGGTCGATCGAGATCGACGCCGCCGAGGTCGTCCCCGGCGACCTCGTCCGTCTCGAAACCGGCGACCGTGTCCCGTCCGACCTCCGTCTCGTCGAAGCGGTGGACCTCACAGCGGACGAGTCCGCCCTCACCGGCGAGTCGGAGTCCGTCGCCAAGGACACGGGCGAGGCCGACCCCTCCACCCCCCTCGCACTTCGCACGTCGATGGCCTGGATGGGCACGAACATCACCAACGGCCACGGTCTGGGGCTCGCCGTCGCAACCGGGATGGAGACGGAGTTCGGCAAGATCGCGGCGCTCACCGCCGCCGTCGAACGCGACGCAACGCCGCTGCAACGTCGCCTGGCTCAGCTGGGCCGGCAGCTGGGCATCGCCGCGCTCTCGATCGCAGCCGGCGTGGCGGTTGCCGGCTGGCTGTTGGGGCGCGACGCGCAGGACATGTTCCTCACCGGCGTCGCCCTCGCCGTGGCCGTGGTGCNNGCCTCCCTGCGGTGGTGACGATCACCCTTGCGCTGGGCGTCCGTCACATGGCGCGGCGCCGGGCCCTCATCCGGCGTCTCCAGGCAACGGAGACGCTGGGGTCGACGACCGTCATCTGCGCCGACAAGACCGGCACCATGACGACGAACCAGATGACGGTCCGCCGCGTGTGGCTCCCCGGCGGGGAACTGGAGGTGACCGGCGCCGGCTACGACCCTGCGGGGCACTTCGTGGCCCGAGGCGCACCGATCGAGGAGACGGATCGGGAGGATCTGCTGGTCGCGCTCGAGTCGGGAATTCTGGCGAGCCGTGCCGAGATCGTCGAGGACGACCGCGGCTGGAGCGCCGTCGGCGAGCCCACCGAGGCGGCCATCGTCGTCGCCGCCCACAAAGCCGGGATCTGGCGGGATGCGCCCCGCGAGACCGTCACCGAGTTCTCGTTCACGTCCGACCGCAAGCGGATGACCGTCGTCACCCGGCACCACGGCGACCTGGTCGCCCACGTCAAGGGGGCCCCCGAGGTCGTGCTCGACCGCGCAACTGCACTCCTCGTCGACGGCGAGGACCGCCCTCTCGCCGATGGTGATCGGGCACGGCTCGAAACGGCGTACCAGAGCATGGCCGAGCAGGGTCTGCGAACCATCGCCATCGCCCGCAGAGTGCTCTCGGAGCACGCCACGCTCGAGGCACGTGCCGTCGAGAGCGATCTCACGGTCCTCGCCATCGTGGGGATGGAGGACGCCCCGCGCCCAGAGGTCGCCGCGGCGATCGCAGCGGCGCGTGGCGCCGGCGTCGAGACGATCATGATCACGGGCGACGCGCTCGCGACCGCCCTCTCCGTCGCCCACCAGGTGGGTCTCGACCCGCAGCGGGGGGTCACCGGGAACGAACTCGATGCCGCCGACGACACCGCGCTCGAAGAGATGCTCGCCGCAAGAGCGGTCTTCGCCCGTACGACCCCCAGACACAAGATGCGGATCGTCGAGCTCTTGCAGCGCAACGGCGACGTGGTGGCAATGACCGGCGACGGTGTCAACGACGCTCCTGCGCTGCGCCGCGCCGACGTGGGAGTCGCAATGGGCCGGCGGGGAACCGACGTGGCTCGCGCCGCAGCCGACATGGTCCTGACCGACGACAACTTCGCGTCGATCGTCGGCGCCATCGAGGAGGGGCGCCGTCAGTACGACAACATCCAGAAGTTCATCCGCTATCTGCTCACATCGAACCTCGGCGAGCTGATCGCGGTCTTCATCAACCTCGTCACCGACTCGCCGCTGATCCTGCTGCCCGTCCACATCCTCTGGGTGAACCTCGTCACGGACGGACTCGCCGCCGTTGCACTCGGTCTCGAACCGGGCCGACCGGAGCTGATGAGACGCAAGCCGCGTCCGGCTCAGGAGCCGGTTCTCAACCGCGACGCCCTCGCCATGGTCTTCGTCGTGGGTGGATACGAGGGGCTGGCGACGCTGTGGGTCTTCCAGCACGCGCTCGGCCGGGGGGCATCCGACGTCGAGGCGCAGACGATGGCATTCACCGTGCTCGTGGTGCTCGAGTTGGTCAACGTCTACAACTTCCGCTCACTGCAAGCGCCGCTGCGCGAAGTCGGCTTCTTCGGCAACACTCCTTTGCTCATCGCACTCGGCATCAACGTGGGGCTGCAGATGGTGGCCATCTATCTGCCCGCGCTGCAGCCCGCTCTCCACACGACGGCCCTCGACGCCGGGGACTGGGCGCTCATCCTCGCCGTCAGTGCCCCGATCCTCGTGATCGGCGAAGCGCTGAAGGCCCGGCAGCGGCGTCGCAACCCGCTCTGAGAAGGCCGTGTGGCAGCAGGGTCGAATGCGTGGTTTGGCGGGCGACGAGGACTGGGCGCTCATCCGGGCAGCGNNTGCGGCTTGGCGAAGAAGCGGCGTGGAGCAGATTACGGACCGCCGACCATGGGGTCCTCGGCACGGTGCACGTCGAGCGGGGCGTCGACCTGGTCCCGGTCGTCTACGCGATCGACGACCAGCGTCGAGTGTTCGTCCCCGTCGATCGGGTGAAAGCGAAGACCACCAAGCGCCTGCAGCGACTCGAGAACCTGTGGGCCGACGCTCGGTGCACCCTCCTCGTGGAGTACTACGACCAGGTGGACTGGACGCAGTTGTGGTGGGTGCGACTGTCCGGAACGGGTCGTGAGGCGACCGTCGAAGA
>JABAOE010008873.1_pt1 | contig 10215 bp, 5 predicted proteins | sample 7062141 | NCBI WGS metagenome assembly JABAOE01 (sample SAMN14538627, study PRJNA623070) | marine sediment metagenome | biome: marine biome [ENVO:00000428]; feature: marine pelagic biome [ENVO:01000023]; material: deep marine sediment [ENVO:00002113] | place: India: Gulf of Khambhat ...
CGGCGTCTTCGTCGGCTCCGGCATCTTCAAGTCGGCCGATCCGGCGCCGCGCGCGCACGCCATCGTGCAGGCCGTTACGCACTACAACGACCCGGCCGTCATCGCCGAAGTCTCGAAGGGGCTGGGTGACCCGATGTCCGGCATCGCCGTCGACTCCATGGGCGAAGAGGAACGCCTGGCCAAGCGCGGCTGGTGATCCTGACGCCGCTCTGATCGCCTAGTCGAAGACGAGGTAGCTGAGATGGCCCCGGAAGTGGTCGGCGCCGTCGTGACTGGCGACTTCGATTAGCTCGTCGTCCCAGCGTTCGAGCGGGACGGACTCGATGGCGCGCTCACGGTGCTCGAACGCCTCGTTCGCCCAGCTCCGCGCCTCTTCCAGGCTCATCTTCTGGTAGCGCCCCCGAAGCCTCGCGTTCCAGTCGTCCTCCGAGACGCTCGTATCGGTCGAGCGCCTCGGCTCGCCGGCCGCCACGCGCTCGATCTCCTCGGCCGTCCACTGCATCATGTGCGCCAGGTGCGTGTAGACGTCGCGGCTCGTCCAGTGCGGCGCCTCCGGGTCGTGCAGCGGGCCCTCCGGGTGCGCGTCCAGCCTCGCGCGCAGGCGTGCCCACTCGGCGCGGTCGTCCTCGATTTGCGCCCGGATCGTCGCAGCGTCCATCGGTCGCTGGCAGTATAGCGGAGGCTGCCCGGTTCTTGAGCCGGGTGGGGGGCGGCCCGACGCACGCGCCCGGCAATTTGACTATAATGGCGGGACAAGTCTGGGGGTGACATGTTCTCTGCCGGGAGCACGGTAAGGCCGCTCCGTTCGCTGATATCCCCGCTATCTCTAGCCGGGGTGACGCTTGCCCTCGCCGCTGCGGTGATCTGGGCGCTGCAGTCCAGTCCGAGCCAGGGGGCACCCGGCGTCAACGACTCGGCGCCGGGCGTGATCTTCCAGGTGGCGGTGGACACCGACATCAGCGGCAACCCGGCAGGCTCGGGAGGGCTCCTCTCGAGCATCGAACCGGCGACGCCGAGCATCCCGGTCGGCAACACGCGCCTGGTTGACGTCGTCGTTGACGAAGTTGACCCCGGCGACGGCATGGCGGGCTTCGCGTTCAACCTGAAGTTCGATCCGGCCGTTGTCCAGATAGTGTCCAAGGACTACAGCTCTTTCATGCTGCCAGCGGGGTTCGAGATCATCCCGCCCCTGATTCCCAACACCACTGGCAATATGCGCATAGACGTTGGCCAGATCGGCGCAAACGTCCCGGGCGAAGGCGTCCTCGTCCGCATCGGGGTCGAGTGCGTCGGTGACGGCACCAGCCCGCTGGACCTTGCGGACGACGTTGACGGAGACGGGATTCCGTCAATCTTCGGTAGTGAGCTTGTTGGGTTTGCCCAGATCCCCGTCCTCAGCGGCGTCGATGGGGAGATCGTTTGCGGCACCGGCGTGACACCAACGCCGAGCCCGACACCAACGCCGAGCCCGACGCCAACACCCTGTCCGACCAACTGCCCGACGCTGACACCGACGCCCACTCCCACTCCTGCGCCGACCCCGACGCCTGTCCCCACTCCGACTCCTCTGCCGACTCCCACGCCTGGCGTCTCCAGCCTCGTCGTTGGCTCGGCGACGGTTCCACCCGGTGAGTCTTTCGCGATCAACGTGACGGCTGATGCCGTGAGGCTCGGCGCCTACCGGGTCGACGTGCGGTACGACTCCACGCTGGTCATAGCGACCGAGTGCAAGTCCACATACGGACAGTGCTCAATCGACGTGATTGGCCCCAGCACGGTGCGGCTGAACGGCGTCGACACATCGCTCGTGGGCTGGAGCGGCAATCTCCTGCTGGGCACGATCACTTTCGAAGCCGGCCCTACTGAGGGAGTTGCCAGTCTCACTGTCGATCCGGGCACTTTGGTCACGCTTGACCCCGCAGGCGGAGATCTGAACGTCACCGCCACGAACGGCTCGATCACGGTCGACGCCTCAGCTCCAACGCTCTCGCCCACGCCAACGCCGAGCCCGCCGCCCACACCGACCGCGACGCCAACGCCCACGCCAACGCCCACGCCGACCGCGACGCCAACTCCCACGGTCCTGCCGCCGGCGACACCCTTGCCGTCTAGCGTGCCTGGCGTCAACGACTCGACGCCAGGCGTGGTCTTTCAGGTGGCGGTGGACACCGACACCACGGGGAACCCGGCGGGCTCCGGGGGACTCCTCTCGAGTATCGAGCCAACGACGCCGAGCGTCCCGGTCGGCAACACGCGCCTGATCGACGTCGTCGTCGACGAGGTCGACCCAAGCGACGGAATGTCGGGCTTCTCATTCAACCTGAAGTTCGATCGGGCGGTCGTGAAGATCGTCTCCAAGGATTACAACTCGTTCATGCTTGCCGGTGCTTTCGAGATCTTGCCGGATCCGATCCCGAACAGCAGTGGCAACCTGCGCATGGACCCGGGCCAGATCGGCGGCAACGTCTCCGGGGAGGGTGTCCTCGTGCGCATCGGGATTGAGTGTCTGGCAGATGGCGTGAGCGTGCTCGACCTGGCGGATGACATCGGCGGGGATGGTGTCCCGGACGTCCTCGACGGCGTCAACTTTGGCCTGCAGATACCGGTGCTGAACGGCTTTGACGGAGAGATCGTCTGTGGTACCGGCGTCACGCCGACGCCCAGCCCGACGCCCACGCCGTGCACTACGAATTGCCCGACGCCGACACCGACGCCTATCCCCACTCCAGCGCCGACGCCGACGCCGACGCCCGTGCCGCCCCCGAGCCCGACGCCCGTTCCGGGCGCGGTCGTGTCGAGCCTCGTTGTCGACTCAGCGACCGTGCCGCCCGGCGAATACGTGACGATCGGCGTGAGGGCGGAAGCCGTTGGCCTTGGCGTCTACCGCATCGACGTACAGTACGATTCCTCACTGGTCACCGCGACCGAGTGCCTGTCGACATATGGCACTTGTTTCCGCGACTATCCCAAGGCAGACACGGTACAGATAAACGGCGTCGACACATCGCTCGTGGGCTGGAGCGGGCAACTCCTGCTCGGCACGATCACGTTCCTCGCTGGCCCCACAGAGGGGGTCGCCGATTTGACCGTCGATCCGGGAACCCAACTTCTGACCGACACGGCGGGCGTCGGGATGAGTGTGACCGCGACGAACGGCTCGATCACGATCGATGCCTCCGCGCCGGTGCCCACGCCGACCGCGACGCCGACGCCCGCCGCTTCTCCGGCGCCTGTTCCTGGTCCGGGCCCGCGGTTCGACCCCTGCGGGAGCTTCGAGGCAGCGTCGAGCGCACCGGGCCTGCCGGCGGATATCACTGTGCCTTTCGGCGTCGGGATCGGCACGGACTGCCTCTTCCGCACGGCCGATGACAATTGGGGGGAGTACAACTTCGGCGACGTGGTGACGTTCACGCCGGAGGACTGGGGCGTGGCTACCGACGCCGACGTTCCTGACGGCGCGAAGGTGGGCACCCTAAGCTCCGACGCCGTACTCGGCCTCTTCAACAACCCCTGCCGCACCGAGCTGAACGTCAACTTCGACCTCCTCGACGCGACTACGGACAGAACGAACAGGATTGCGCCCAAGCCTTCCGGTCAGGCGGACCGCCTCAGCCCGCTGGCTGCCGACGCAAACGCAAATGGCGTGCCGGATGGCGCGGACAAGTGGCCCGACTACCTGGAGGAAGTCTTCGAGGACGCCAACCCTGACTTCTCGAAGCTGCGGGCCCGGCTCTTCGGCGCGAACAACGTCGCCGTGCCGGGTCTCACGGTCGTTCTCAACTTCCTGATCTTCGAGCCCGGCACTCAGTTCTCCGGCGAGTTCGCGATCGACCCTAGGCTGGGTTATCCGACCGTTACCGTCCTCAACGACCCGACCTCCCCGGGGTCCGCGAAGGACCCGGTCAACGACTTCTGCGCGCCGCTGGCCGCGGACATGACGCTACTCGGGAAGGCGGGGAGCGGTGACGACTTCCGCACTACGCCGGTTACGGATGGAGCGCACCCGTTCGTGTTCCTCGCCACGTCGCAGCGGGACGCGGACGGCGACGGGATCGAGAACGGCCTCGACCCCTGCCCTTACACGCCCGATCCGGACTGGGATCCCCGCGGCGACCCGGTCCAGAGCCCCGGCGACAGGGACGGCGACCTGCTGCCCGACAACTGCGACCCGTTCCCGGATACACCGAGCACTGGAACGTGTGCGTGCGGCATCTCGTTCTCGGATGAAGACCTCGACGGCTGGATGAACGGGGCCGACAACTGCGCCGTGGTGCCGAACGCCGGTCAGGGCGACGCCGACCGGGACGGGATCGGCGACGCCTGTGATCAGAACCCGGTCAGCCCGGACGGCGACCTGCTGCTGGTCTGCAGGGTCAGCGTCGTGGAAGTCGGCGCTGGCGGCACTCCGGCTTACGACCCGCGGACGCTCTCGCCGTGCGATCCGGCGGCCCCGCTGCCGGGTGGCGGGGGCCCCTCGCCCACGCCGACCGCCACACCTGCCGTTACGCCCACGCCCACCGCGACCGCGACGCCAGCGCCGACGCCAACGCCGACGCCAACTGCTTCGCCACCGCCTCCCGGCTCGCCGGTGCTTCTCGTCGGCGATGCCAGGGTTGCCCCAGGCGGGACCGCCGCAATCAACGTGACGGCAGAAAATGTCACGAATCTCGGATCCTACCGCATCGACGTTCTCTACGACTCCGCGCTCGTCACGGCGACCGAGTGCACGTCTAGCTACGGCGTCTGCTCGATCGACGTGGTTGGAAGCGACACCGTCCGGCTAAACGGCGCTAGCTTTGCCGGAATAGCAGATGGCAACGCGGTCCTGGGCACGATCACGTTCGTCGCGGTCTCGATTGAGGGCTTCATGCCCCTGACGATAGATAAGACAACCCTTGTCTTGCACGACGCCTCCGGCCAGGACATACGGACTGCACTAGCGCTGGGCGGGATCGTGATCTCATCGCCTACGCCCACGCCCACGCCTACGCCTACAGCCATCCCCACGCCGACGGCAACGGCCACGGCCACGCCGACTGGCCCCCCGAACAGCCTCTTCATTTCGCCCGCGAGCACCGAGGTCGGTGTCGGCGCCGAAGCGACTGTGGATCTCGTTTCAGTGCCGCCGCCGGAGAGCCTCGCCGTCTGGATAATCGACGTCGTCTTTGACCCCGCAGTAGTGAGAGTCAACAACTGCACCCCCGCGTTCAGCCCGACTGGCCCGCCGGGTAGCGAGCATGTCAGCGCCTGTGAGACGACGGACGAGACAGGAGGGCCGGAAGACGAGACGGTCGTCGTCCTGGGCGCGATCCTGTTCACGGACACCCAGCGTGGTCTCGACGTCCAGACAACGCTGGCGTCGATCACGTTCTCGCCCGTCGGCGCGGAGGGCGAGTGCTCTGACCTCACGATCAACGTCATTACCCACACCGGCCCGTCGGCCACTGAGACCAACCCCACGACGACGGACGGCAGGATCTGCATTGTGGCCTCCGAGCCGACTCCCACGGCTTTCCCCACGCCCACGCCCACACCCACCGCAACGCCGACCGCCACGGCCACGGCCACGCCTGGGGGCGGGTTCGGCGTCAATGATCCCGTGCCCGGCCAGGTCAACCAGGTCGCGGTCGACATGGATACGACCGGCAACCCGACGGGCTCGGGAGGGCTGATCCCGAGCCTCGAGTCCAGCGCTACGATTGGCGTCGGGTTCACGCGGGAGATCGACGTCGTCGTCGACGAGGTCGATCCCAGCGACGGCATGGCGGGCTTCGGATTCGACCTGAAGTTCGACCCGGCCGTCGTGAGGATCGTCTCCAGGAACTACATCTCGTTCATGCTCCCGGGTGGTTTCGAGCTCGCTCCGGCGCCGATTCCGAACACCAGCGGAAACTTGCGCGTAGACGTGGGCCAGATCGGCGCCAACGTATCGGGCGAGGGCGTGCTCGTCCGTTTCGGGATCCAGTGCATGGGAGAGGGCACGAGCCTGCTGGACCTGGCGGACGACGTTCTCGGTGACGGCATCCCGAGCATCTTTGGTCCGGTGGGCCTGCCGGTTCCGGTTTCCAGCGCCGTCGATGGTGAGATTACCTGCGAGGCCGGCGGCCCCACGCCGGCGCCGACACCCACGCCCGGCCCGAGCGGCTTCGGCGTCAGCGACCCGAGGCCGGGCCAGGTCAACCAGGTCGCCATCGACATGAACACGGCCGGGAACCCGGCGGGCTCCGGACTGATTCCGAGCGTCGAATCCGAGGCCACAATCGCCGTCGGAGAGGCGCTCGACATCGACGTCGTCGTCGACGAGGTCGCCCACAGCGATGGCATGCTGGGTTTCTCCTTCAACCTGAAGTTCGACCCGGCAGTTGTGAGGATCAACTCCAAGGACGCGAACTTCATGATCACGCCGAACTTCACGGGCTCGCAGTCATTGCCCTGCCCAGGCTCATGCCCCTCGGCTGGTGACTGGAATGTCTTCGAGCAGGAATTCGGTGGCAACGCGTCGGGCGAGGGGGTTCTAATCCGCCTGACTGTCGAGTGCCTGGCGACGGGCACGAGCGTGCTCGACCTTGCGGACGACATTCAGACAGACGGCATCCCAAACATCTTCAACCTCTTCGAATCCCCAATGCTCGTCCTGGGTGCCCTCGATGGCCAGATCACCTGCGGTGCCGGCGTGACGCCAACGCCCACCGCGACTGCGACGCCAACGGCCACTTCGACCGCAGGCGCGACTGCGCACCAAGCCAAACTGCTCGCCGACGATGGCATGGCGGGGGACAACTTCGGACGGTCCGTTTCCGTCAGCGGCAATACTGCTGTGGTCGGAGCCCAACTGGGCAAATCGGCTTACGTATACGTCCACAGCGGCACAACATGGACTCAGCAGGCCAGACTCACCGCAAGCGACGGTTCGATAGGCAAGTTCTTCGGAGTCTCCGTCTCCGTCAGCGGCGATACAGCAGTGGTCGGGGCATCGACGGATGATCAGAAAGGGGACAGATCGGGCGCGGCCTACGTGTTTGTGCGCAGCGGCACGACATGGACTCAGCAGGCCAAACTGACCGCAAGCGACGGAGCCGCAGGGGATCGCTTCGGGGACGCCGTATCGGTCGATGGAGACACGGTGGTGGTCGGAGCTTTTCTTGACGACCACAGCGGCACAGACTCCGGCTCCGCGTATGTGTTTGTTCGCAGCGGTGCAATGTGGACCCAGCAGGCGAAGATGACCGCAAGCGATCTCGGCGATGGCGACTGGTTCGGATTCTCTGTTTCCGCTTTCCATGACACGGCAGTCGTCGGAGCTATCCGCAGCGAGGGAAATGCGGCGGGCTCTGGCTCAGCGTACGTGTTCGTGCGCAATGGCACGACATGGACGCAGCAGGTGGAGCTCATCCCCAGCGACGGCGGGAACGGCGACCAATACGGATACTCAGTATCAGTCAGCGGAGACACCGTTGTGGCTGGGTCTCCCGGACACGATGTCAATGGCTCGAGCTCGGGGGCCGCTTACGTGTTTGCGCGGTCCGGATCGAGTTGGGCCCAGCAAGCTATGTTAATTCCGAGCGACGGCGCGCGAAGTGATCGATTCGGATTCTCGGTATCGCTAGCCGGAGGCACGGCCGTGGTAGGGGCTCTCAACGATGACGACAAGGGAGCGGACTCAGGCTCCGCCTATGTCTTCGAGCGGAGTGGGACGAGATGGAGTCAGCGCGCCAAGCTCACCGCCAGCGACGGGGCTGCAGGGGATTGGTTTGGCCTTTCGGTATCGGTCAGCGGAGCGGTCACCGGGGTCGGCGCGTTCTTCGACGACGATCTAGGCTCGAACTCCGGCTCAGCTTACGTGTTTCGCCTAGTAACGGGAGTGCCCACGCCGACGGCGACCGCATCGCCCACTCCCACTTCCACTCCCACGCCTACGCCCACGTCCTCACCTACGGCGACTCCACCGCTGCCGCCAACGCCGACACCCGCGCCAATCTCCACGCCAGCGCCGACCTCCACGCCGACCCCGACGCCCACGCCCACGCCCACGCCCACGCCGACGGCCACGCCCACGCCCACAGCGACGCCCACGCCCACGCCCACTCCGACCCCCACGGCCACACCCACTCCGACCCCCACGGCCACACCCACAGCAACTCCAGCTCTGTCGCCGACACCGAGCCCGACGGCGCTCATGGCCACTCAGACCCCCGAGGCGTCGGCGAGCCCGACGGCGTCGCCGGCAGCCTTTCCGCCGACGGGAGACGGGAGCGTGCCAGCCGGTGGATCACCCATCCAGCTGCTGCTCGTCATCGGAGGTGTCACCGTGGCGATCGGCGCCGGTTGGCTCGGGCTGCGTGCTAGGATGGCCGGGAACGGGTCAGGAGGTACCAGTGACGATGGACGTGCGGCCGGCGGCGGTGGATGCCGAGGTGCTGCGATCTCAGGTAAGTGAAAAGTACAGCGAAGTAGCGCAGGACCCGGAAAAGGGCTTCCACTTTCACACGGGCCGGCCTCTGGCGCGGATGCTCGGCTACCCGGACGCTGACGTGGACGCGCTTCCTGAGGGCACCGTTGAGTCGTTCGCCGGCACCGGGAATCCGTTCTCTCTGGGCAACCTGAAGCAGGGCGAGACTGTGCTCGACGTCGGCTGCGGCGCCGGATTCGATAGCCTTATCGCCGCCCGTCAGGTCGGGCGCGGTGGGCGCGTGATCGCCGTCGATATGACCGAAGCGATGCGCAGAAAGGCCGCCGCCGGCGCCCGCGAAGCCGGGCTCACGAACGTCGAAGTCCGGGAAGGCCTGGCCGAGGACCTGCCCGTGGACGACGAGTCCATCGATGTCGTGATCAGCAACGGCGTCATCAACCTCTGCCCGGACAAGATGGCCGTGATGAAAGAGATCAACCGTGTGCTTCGTCCCGGGGGCCGCGTTCAGATAGCGGACATCGTCGTCCACAGGGAAGTGCCACAGAGCGCCAAGGACGACATCGACCTCTGGTCCNNCCGGTGCTCTGCTGGAAGCAGAGTGGGAATCGGTGCTGAAGCACAGCGGCTTCGTCGACGTGCGGTGGGGCGACCAGATCGACGTCTTCTCCGGCTCCAAGCACGAATCGTCGGCAGCGAGCTACGACACGCGCGGCGTCACCTTCTTCGCTCTCAAGGCGTAGGCGCGGCCAGACCAGCGCGACGCCCGGCGCGTCTCAGGCGAAGAAAGCGCGGTCAGAGTAAGCGAGGTTACATCGGCGCGGGCGGCCAGCGCGTACCGTGTGTAGTAGATGAAGCGGTGCGGTTACCCCCTCCCGCCGCCGACAGACCAGGGAGCCGGCCAGATGGCCGGCTCCCTTCCGGTCTTCGAGGTCGATCTAAACCCCGCTAGCGCACAAACCGCCTCCGCACGAACCAGCCCCCTCCAGCCAGCGCGATCAGCACGCCCGCGATGCCGCCGGCGACAGCGCCGTAGAGTCGGGCGAGCGACTTGGAGTTATCACCACGAGCGCTGACTGGTGGGTCAGAAGCATTGACCTCAACTTCAACGACGCCACCCACAATCAAGAAGGAAGCGAACTGGTTACACTCTATGGGCAGCGGGTCTGGTCGCGGTGCACCGGCTTCGGTAAGGTCAACCGACGTTGCGACTGTAACAGGGAAGTCGTCAATAGCGTTGACGCCCCCAGGCGGGACAACATCGTATAGCCCTGCTATTTCTGCGGTAGTCTCTGCCGACCCGAGCGGTGCCTGTGCGTACGCCTCGCGTACACAATCCTTCTCAGGAACAATGTTCTCGCCCGGCGGTGCCTCCGCGAGTAGATTTAGCAAGTGCTCCCACCAACTTCGCTCTTCTGAAGGCGTCACAGTTACCGACGTACCGCCACGCGTGATTCTAAGGGGAAGCTGGTCAGCATCATTACCCGGGAGGCCGCAGACTGCCGCCGCCGTTGATAGCTGCCTTGGAAGAGAATACTCTACGTTGCCGTCTGCGTCGGTCGTGTGAGTCCCGGCGGCCAGGAATGGCAGCCACTCGCCACCCGCCTGATACTCCTCCGTTAGAGCTGCGTTCGCAGGGAATCCACTCACCTTCACGTCGATAGTGAACTTGTGACATTCCGCGGTCACCTCTTGCGCCCATGCAGGCTGACTCGCCATAGCAAGCATGGCACCAAAAACTCCCGCGGTCACCACCGTAACGGCCCAAAACCACCTCATGTTAAGCACCCCTTTCTTACTGCTTCGTA
>JABAOE010001577.1_pt1 | contig 10214 bp, 11 predicted proteins | sample 7062141 | NCBI WGS metagenome assembly JABAOE01 (sample SAMN14538627, study PRJNA623070) | marine sediment metagenome | biome: marine biome [ENVO:00000428]; feature: marine pelagic biome [ENVO:01000023]; material: deep marine sediment [ENVO:00002113] | place: India: Gulf of Khambhat ...
CAGACACGACGCAACAGCCGAATCCCCGTTGCCGTCTCGACGCTCGTCGCCGCCGCGGCCTACGGGGCTGAGCCGACCGGGGAGATCGACCGCACGGCATTTCAGACCGAGCTCGGTGCACTGTCGGCCGATGCGCGCGCACAGGCCGCGGACGTCGGCCGCCTCGTCGCTGATCGCGCGCTCGCGCTCACGCACTGCATAACGCTCCAGCCTCGGCTGAAGCATGTTGCAACACACACTGCGCAACCGGAACGGTCCTGAAGGCGTTTCGAGTAGGAGACGGAAGATCATGGGTATTTTTTCGCGATTCACCGACATCGTTAACTCGAACATCAATTCGATCCTCGACAAAGCCGAGGATCCGGAGAAGATCGTCCGCCTGATGATTCAAGAGATGGAAGATACGCTCGTCGAGGTTCGCTCGGCGGCGGCGCGCGCGATTGCGGACAAGAAGGAATCCGCGAGGACACTTGCTGCGTTCGAGAAAGAAGCCCGCGACTGGCAGGCAAAGGCCGAGCTGGCGCTAGATAAGGACCGTGAAGATTTGGCTAAGGCCGCGCTCGTGGAGAAATCACACGCCGAGCGTTCGGCCGACGGATTGCGCGAGCAGCAGGCGGCGATCGATTCGGGGTTGGAGAAACTCGACGACGACATCGCCCGACTCGAGGCTAAGCTTGCCGATGCAAAGACCCGCCAGCAGGCGCTCGTGGCGCGGCAGCAGACAGCCAATCGCCGGCTGGAAGTGCGCAAGAAAATCCACGATCATCGTATCGACGACGCGTTAGTTCGCTTCGATCATTACGAGCGCCGCATGGACGACATAGAAGGTCGCGTCGAGGCTTTCGATCTCGGTTCACGCAAAGATCTAAGGCAGGAATTCTCCGATCTCGAGGCTTCCGATTCGGTGGAGCGCGAGCTCGAAGCACTGAAGTCCAAGCGGCGCGACGCGTCTCGCGAACGAACTTCCGACGACGGATGAGGTGATATGAGCGAAGCAGTTGCCATTTTATTCGTAATCTGCGTACTACCGCTCGCGATCGTCATGCATTACATCACCAAGTGGAAGGCGACCAAGGGGCTTACGCAAGACGAGGAACACATGCTCGAGGATCTCTGGCGTAACAGCCAAGCGATGGAGAGTCGCCTCAATGCACTCGAAACCATTCTCGACGACGAAGTTCCCGGTTGGAGGAAGCACGTATGAGCAGCGAACGTGAGCCCGGTCCCCGGCGACTTTATAGAGACCGCGAGAACGGATTCGTTGCGGGTGTCTGTGCAGGTATTGCGGACTACTTCGGCTTCGACGTCACGATTACCCGGATCGTCGTAGTCATCGGTCTTTTCGTTTTCCTACCCACGACGCTGGTTGCCTACTTCGTGCTAGCACTGCTGCTACCGACGAAACCACGAGGCTCGGCGCGGGCTCGCGACGATGCCTCGGACACGCTGCAACGCAGCGTTCGATCGGCACCGCATGCGACGCTGGATAACATCCGACACCGCTTTCGCGAAATCGACGAACGGTTACAGCGGTTGGAGAAGTATCTAACGTCGAAGCGCTTCAAGCTCGACAGAGAGTTCGAATCACTTAGAGATTGATGCAGCAAATGACGGCAGCGCCGCTGATCGGGCGGCACTGTCGCCGTTCGATCGATAGCTACTGATTGTTTTCGAGGAACTCGGTTCTCTGCTCGTTCCAAGACTCCGCGACGGCCTCCATCTCGGCCACGGCGGCGTTATGACGGCTGACCATGATCGCCTTGAACTCGTCTGGAGCGTCGTCACCGGCCGCGGCGAGCTCCTCGTTGACGCACGTTAGATACGTATCCATGCTCTCCATATAAGCACGGACGCTTTCTTGGGTGGCCACCATATCGTCCATCGTGGCGTCATCTGCGTCGGGTATCGCGACGAGCGGTGGGTAGTCGCACGCGAGCGCGGAGCCCGCGAAGCCGGCGGCCAGAATCGCCAAACAAGGCTTTAGGAAATTCATAGCGTTACCTCAGAAAAAGTCACGACTGGAGCTGGCCGAGACTATACCCCACGGCCATTGGCGAATCCAAACGACCGTCACGATCGGGAGAAGAGACGCTAGGCAAACAGGGGTTGGTGGTGGAGCTCGCCGTTCGCCTCATCCAACAGCCGTTCGAGAACGACGTCGGCCGTCATGGGGTCGCCAAACAGATTGCCTTGAACATAATCGCAACCTTGACGGCGCAGGAAGTCGAGTTGAGTTTCCGACTCGACGCCCTCGGCGACAACTTCGAGATTCAGACTATGCCCCATTTGGATAATTGCGGTCACGATCGAAGCGTCATCTTTGTCGATGGCGACGTCGCGCACGAACGATTGGTCGATTTTCAGGGTCGTGATTGGGAACTGTTGCAGGGCGCTCAATGACGAATAGCCCGTGCCGAAGTCGTCGATCGTCAAGTGCAGGCCCATGCCATATAGCGCGTTCAACAATTTGACCGTCCGCTCAGCATCGTCCATGAGCGTCGTCTCTGTGATCTCAAGCTCTAGACTCGTCGGCGAGATACTGTGCGAGCGCAAGACGCTCTTGAGTTGCTCGAGGAATCGTTGCTGATGGAGCTGTTTGAGCGAAAGATTCAGAGACACCTTTGTCGGCGCGACGAGTGACCGCTGCCAGGACCGATAGTCTTCGCAGGCGCGATTCAACACCCACTGGCCTAGCGGCTGAATAAGATTGGACTCCTCGGCGAGCGGAATGAAATCTGACGGGTACACCAGCCCCCGCTCAGGGAGATTCCAGCGCACGAGTCCTTCGGCACCGGCGATACGCCCAGTCTCGAGGTGATATTTGAGCTGATAGTGCAGCTGCAACTCGTCGCGCTCGAACGCTCGCTTTAGCTTGCTCTTGAGCATGAGCCGATCGACGGCATCATTGCCCATTTCCTCGGAGTAGAGCTCGAAACAGTTGCCGCCAGCACGTTTCGCCTGGTACAGGGCAGCGTCAGCATTGCGCAGCAGATCGATGACGTTATCCGCATCGCGCGGATAAACGGCTAGACCCATACTCGAGGTAATGAACACTTCTTGGGCGTCGATGCGAAACGGTTTTCCGATCGACGCGAGTATCGACTTGGCTGCTGCAGAGGTAGCGTCGAGCGCTTCCTCGTGCGTCGCAAAGCCGCTCAACAGCAATGCGAATTCATCTCCGGCTAGCCGGCCCGCGATACCGCCCTCAGGAAGCTCAGCGACGATGCGCTGCGTGAAGATCTCAAGCGCGCGATCGCCGGCGCCGTGTCCGAACGTATCGTTAATGTCTTTGAATCGGTCGATATCCATATACAGTAGCGCCAAACACCGTCGCGCCCGTCGCGCCCGCGCAATGTTTTGCTGCAATTGGTGCTGAAACTGCATTCGATTGGAGATTCTCGTCAGCGGGTCCGTACGCGCGAGGAACTTGATGCGATTCTCGACGCGGCGACGCTCGGCGGCGTTCTGCGCTGCAATGATCCAGCCCTCGAGCATGTCCTCATTTCGCAGCTCGGCAACGGTATACGACACGGGAACAGCAGCGCCGTCGCGACGCAGGAACGTGCCGTCGCTCGAGCGTGCAGCAAGCTCTCCGGGCCGTGCCTTCGACCTGAGGTCGACATCGATGACTTGATGCAACGGTCTACCGACGAGCTGGCCACGTTGATAGTCGAGCAAATCCGCCGCAGCATTGTTGGCGCGTGTAATAATGCCGTCCGTGTCAGTTACGAGAATTGCATCGCTAATGCTTGCGATGAGTCGGTTGAGGTACGCTCGCGAGCGCGAAGACTCCTCAATCTGCGCGTGAAGCGTATCCAACGCGTCGGCGAGCTGAGTGATCTCGGGCTCTGACGTTGCGGGCGCGCGCTCAGTGCTTGAGGCAGCGCCTAGATTGGCGGCGAGGTCGTCGAGCGGCTGCAACAGCCGCTTGCTGATGATGAGGACGAACACCAGCAGCGCTGCGATGCCGAGCCCAGCTGCGCCGAAAATCAACCATGGCACGCTCGCACCGGCCATGCCTGGTGGACGGCCGAGAATCGTCAATGCAACATAGACGGCCAGCAACGGCGCGGCACAAAGCGCGGTCCAGATAAGGTATTTGCGTGTAAGGCGGCGCATTCGTTCTTCTAGCTATATCGACCGCGGGCGGCCGCGGCCGGCATCGTGGACGGTCTTCCGCCACGCGCATTAGGCGATAAGTGTGCCCCGCGATACAAGAAAATACCAAAAGACAGGTCGTTATGTGATGTCGCCGTTGGGAATTAGCGGTATATGGCGCAACGGCCGCTGGAAAGAAGCGTGAGCGTTCCGCCCCGGAATCGCGCAGCGTCGCGGCCGCCGTGGTTACTGGCAGGACGTCACGCGCAGACAATAGTGAGCAGTTTGCCTCTGCGCTCGAGGGGCTGGCGCGGACGCGTAGCGACACTGCGTGCCCAAACGAGCAGTCAGCTGCTAGCGCTCGATAGCGGCGTCCGGCTGCAGGGGCAGTACACGCCCGGTAAGGATTCGGGCAAGGGGCTCGTCATCGCGCTACACGGCTGGGAAGGCAGCGCGGACTCGAGCTACATGCTGTCGTTGGCGCTGGCGCTCAATGAGGCCGGCTACGCGACGTTCCGCCTGAATTTTCGCGATCATGGCGGGACGCACGACCTTAATGAGGAACTTTTTCACTCGTGCCGTATCGATGAGGTCGTTGAGGCGGTCGGCGCCGTGCAAAAGCGATACTCGCCTAACCGCTTGCTGCTCGTCGGTTATTCGCTCGGCGGAAATTTTGCGCTGCGCGTTGGCGCGCGCGCTGCCGAGGCAGGTATCGATCTCGAGAAGATCATCGCTGTCTGCCCCGTGCTGCATCCGCCTCATACGATGATCGCGCTTGAAACGGGGCTGTGGGCGTACAAGACGTATTACTTGAGAAAATGGCGGCGTTCCCTACTGGCGAAGCAGGCGAGCTTTCCGCATCGCTACCGCCTTGGAGACCTCGGCCGCTTCAAGACGCTGACCGATACGACGGATTTCTTCGTCCGTGAGTACACGGAGTTCTCCGACATCCAAACGTATCTACACGGATACTCGATACTGGGAACGGCGTTAAGCGATCTGAGCGTGCCCAGCCACGTCATTGCAGCTGCCGATGATCCGATCATCCCGAGTACCGACCTTGCGAGGTTGCCACCGCATCCGAACCTGCAGCTTGCGGTCCTACCATGGGGTGGACATTGCGGATTCGTGACGAGCTACCGGCTCTCGAGTAGCATCGATCGCATCGTCGTCGACGAGCTCAACCGGCCTTCCTAGCCTCGACTGTGTCGCGCTTTTCCTTGAAGTTTCGGGGCGAGGTCCCATTCGTGACTTTAATATCGCCCTCAATGACGGCACCCTCGGCCACGGCGATGGAACGGCCCGCAAGGCTACCCGCGATATGCGCGGTTTCACTGACCTCTATGCGATGGTTCGCGACTACGTCGCCGTCAATTCTTCCGGCTACGATGACGTCGCCAGCGCGCAGTGTGCCTTTCCAGCGTGCGCCGGGGGCCAGCGTAACAGGTCCGTCTATGTCGCAGTCGCCTTCCATCTCACCGCAAAACACGTAGCTGCCCTTGCCGGTCAACGTGCCCGTGATTTTGGTCGTAGGTGCGATATACGTCGAGGCGCCTTCGGCCGAATCGAGTATGCGTCGTTTGAACATGGCGTTTACCTGAACCTGGAGTCGATTCGCGCACCGTAGCCGATCATTCGGTCGCGCGCGAGTGCATAGTCGATCTTGGTCTCAGGAATGTGCGGTACGTCTCAGAGCGCGCGCTGGTCTGCATCGTCGCTTGCGGATTCGGGTCAGTTTGTGACCCCTTTTGTCACTCGGCTCGACCGTAGTTTGTCTCGCTAGCCGAACGATCAAAGGCGTCTCCGAGTTGGCATGAGGCTTGCTCCGAAAGTTCGTNNNNGAGGCCGGCGGTGATCGCTGGCAACCGCGCAGATTCGTTGCCGGCGCGCAGCGCCTCGTGCGAGGGGCTGACGGTCGCGTGACTCTGGAAGCCATCGCCGACGCGCGAGAGTTCGATGCGACAGCGCGCACGACGGGCTGTTTCCGACGCGGTAAGCCGATTCATGATCCCGCGACGCACGAGGTTATCGGCTACGAGATGGAAGAAGTCCCGCTGTTGAGCCCAGCGAGCTGGCGCTAGCTCGTATCTCAAAGTCCTCAACTCGTGCGCTTATAATGTGCCGCGCTGCAGCGGCAGTTTGGCGGCAGCTCACCAGTTCAACGCGCGTGACTGGGCTAACCGTCTGGGGGATTCTGAGATAGGTTCTAATCGTTGAAGTCGAGGCTTGCCTGGCTCCGGGAACACGGGCATGCCGATCTTATCCGGCATGGCTTGCGCGGCATCGAAAAGGAATGCCTGCGCATCGATGCTGACGGGCGACTGTCCCGCAAGCCACATCCTCGAGCGTTCGGCGCGGCGCTGACGCATCCGCACATTACGACCGATTACTCGGAAGCGTTGCTCGAATTCGTGACGCCGCCGTGCGCAAGCAATTGGGAAACGCTCCAGTTCTTGTGCGATATACATTGCTTTGTCGCCCAGAACCTCGGTGATGAGCTTTTGTGGGCGCAGAGCATGCCGNNGAGGACGTGCCGATTGCCTACTACGGCGAGTCCAATCTCGGAAGAATGAAGACGATCTATCGGCGAGGACTCGGTCATCGCTACGGTCGGGCGATGCAGGCGATCGCGGGCGTGCATTTCAATTATTCCCTACCAGTCGGTTTTTGGGCCGCGTACTACGATTTCGAGAACTCGCATCAAGACAAGAGTGCATTCGTCTCCGATCAGTATCTGCGTATGGCGCGCAACTATCGGCGCAATGCCTGGGCGCTGATCTATCTATTCGGCGCTTCGCCTGCCCTGTGTAAGTCGTTTCCGCTGCGTGAGGGGCATGGACTCGAGGAGCTCGACCCGCATACGTGGTATCTGCCGTATGGAACGTCGCTGCGAATGAGCGACGTCGGCTACCGCAACAGGAGCCAGGCACGCTTGCAGATCTCGCTTAACTCGCTTGCTGAGTATGTAGGCGGCCTGACGACTGCTGTCACTTCCTCGAGCCCGGAGTACGAACGTATCGGCATCGAGGTCGACGGCGAGTATCGGCAGCTCAACGCCAACATGCTGCAAATAGAGAACGAGTACTACGCTGCCGTTCGGCCGAAGCCGAAAGCGAAATCCGGTTCGCGGCCAACCGTCGCGCTACGTGACGGCGGCGTGGAGTATCTCGAGATCCGTACGCTCGATCTCAACGTTGCCGATCCCGTCGGCGTCAATCAGACCCAACTGCGTTTCATAGAGGCGCTGATGCTGTACTGCCTGTTCGCCGACAGCCCGCCGATCGGCGCCTCCGAGCAGGCCCAGATCGATCAGCGAGAGTCGCTCGTGGCCCGCGAGGGACGACGGTCGGGGCTCGAGATTCCTGTCGGCGGTGCGGATGTGCCGTTGTCACGGCTCGGTCTCGACCTGATCGACAAAATTGCGCCGTTTGCGGAGTTGCTCGATGCTTCCGAGGAAGGCTATGTGGACGCGCTCGAGCAGCAGCGCTCGGCCATTAAGCAGCCTGAGCTGACCCCATCGGCGCGGCTCCTCGCCGAAATGACCCGTCGCGGCCAGAGCTATCTCGACTGCATGCTCGGGGTGTCCGCGGCACATGCGGCGTACTTCCGCTCGCTGGGGCTTGCCGAGGAGCGCAAACGTGAGTTCGACGAGCTCGCGCGGGCTTCTGTCGAAGCCGCCGAGGCGCTGGAGAACGAGACGCAGCCATCGCTCGAAGACTATCTCGCAGCGTATTTCGCCCAAGTCTAGCAGCGGGTATCGTCGGCCATTCGTTGAAGTAGCTCGCCGTTTTGTGATTTCGATCCTCGCTGACAAGGCCGCGCGGGCGGATACTCTTCCCCATCGTAGGCGCTGAATTGCTAGGGCATGCTGAAGGTCACCTTTATCAGCGGGATATTCTTGGGGCTCGCGGCCGTGATTTCCGGCGCGGGTTTTTATCCGTGGATCGATCACGAGCGACTGGAGTCGCAGACGCAGGTCGTGTTCAACGGCGGGCGCAGCGAGGTGTTTTTCATTCGCCTACCCGTGGATCGTATCGCCAGCCTCGGCACCGAAGGGTTCGCCCCTGGCGCCGCCGCTTTCCCGGCGGCCTTGGCGCTACCAGATTCGCTCGCCGGCGAACCGATGCAGATCGATCATTTCAAGGTTCGAGATTCAGGCGGCAACGTCATCGGAGTGGCCTCGCGGCATACCGTCGATCTGGCCGACTCCGCTGCCGTCACGTGGTCGCTGAGCTTTCCGAGTCGCGGTGCGTTGTGGCTCACCGGCCAGATCGATCCGGCAGCTTTCGATGCAGCAGTCATGGGAATGGGATATCGACCCGGCGAGCCATGGGCGGGCGATCTCGACTTCCTCGTCGGAGATCCGCTGTCGCCATCCGGTGAAGTTCGTGGTGGCACGAGTGAGTTCAATGAATTGACCGGAACTTACACCGAACGCTGGCACATCACGGGTCTCGGCAATGCCGGCGAGCTGCGCGGCACTATTGAACTAAACACCACAACGTTTCTAGCACAATGAAATATTTCTGGACGCTGTTCGCGGGTTTTCTAGTCGGGGTGATGCTCGCGCTGACGGGTCTTTACTTCAACCCGCTGACAGAAACACCGGGACCGCTGCCGCAGAGCGAAGACGAGACGTTCACATACGCCTCGCCCGTGACCTCAGAGCTGGTCTTCGCTCATGGTGACCGCTTGCGAGTGCCGACCTATCCATCGGGCGTGCCGAATTTCTGGGAAGGGCCCATCAATAAGAGTGCGCTCAGCGTCGTGCTGCTGCGCGGCTCGGACGGAGCCGCCGCGATCGCGAGCAGAGTCAGCTATCCGTCTGAGGACACTGATTTGCTGCGAAATGGCGTCCTGTTGACCGACGACTGGATCGTGTCGTTTCCCGGTGAGGGTTCACTATTCATCAACGCGCAGAGCAATTGGTGGCCGTTTCTTAAAGAGATGCTGATCCCCGTCTGGTATCTCGGGCGACCGTGGCCGGGACCGTCGGAGTACGCACCGACGGTTGGTCCTGCAAACGGTGTTTGGGCATTCGTTGACGGTGCGACGGGGCGATTCGCGGGGCTTACAGGTACAGCGGCCGAGCGCTACTCCGTCCGGGAGTTCGACGAGCTCGTTGGCCCTCGGCAAGCGCTGACCGAGCTTTACTGGCGTCTCGAAGAACCGGCGGATTCCGCTACGACGGTCGCCGAAGCGCCCTAGTCGACTTCGCTCGCGAGGTCGGCGGCCGTATCTTCGATGTGCTGCGGCGAGGGCGTCGCTCCCTGTGCGACGAGCCGTTTTCCGAGCAGAAAATCCTTAGGCGAGTTCACCGCATCGACGGCGATGAGCCTGCGATCGCGCAGATAATAAGCGGCGAACTTCCGCTCGGCGGGGTCGCCGCGTAACACAACGCGATCGTAGCCGGCAGAAATGCCGGCAATTTGTAGTTTTAGGTCGTACTGATCGGACCAGAACCACGGCACCTGCGCATAGGCTAGCGACTCGCCCAGCAGACCCAACGCTGCAGTTTTCGACTGCTCGATTGCGTTGTGCACGGATTCGAGGCGTAGTCGTCGGCCTAGCAAAGCGTTCGGATGATTCGTGCAGTCACCGGCGGCGTAGATGTGCGGCTCGCTCGTGCGTGCATACTCGTCTACGCGGATGCCGTCACTGCATTCGAGGCCGGCCTGCTCGGCTATTTCCGTCTCGGGTACGATGCCGACACCGACGACGGCAACATCGCACGGGAACTCGCGTCCATCATCGGTTATCACAGCCGTCACCTGTTTCTCGCCGGCAAAACGACCGACGGCCGTTCCACAGACGATCTCTACACCTGCCGCTTGGTGCACGTTACGGTAGAAGACGCCTACCTCGGGACAGACCACGCGCGCCATGACGCGATCGGCCGCCTCGATGACGGTAACCGCTGATCCCTGGGCGCGTGCGACGGCTGCAACCTCGAGCCCTATGTAGCCCGCGCCAACGATGACGACGCGCTTGGCGGCATCGAAGCTGTCTAGAATTCCATCGGCATCGGCGAGCGTGCGCAGGTAGTGGATGCCGGCTAACTGCGCTCCCGGCACGCTGGCTTTGCGCACGCGACTCCCAGTGGCTAGGAGCAGCTT
>JABAOE010002050.1_pt3 | contig 10214 bp, 5 predicted proteins | sample 7062141 | NCBI WGS metagenome assembly JABAOE01 (sample SAMN14538627, study PRJNA623070) | marine sediment metagenome | biome: marine biome [ENVO:00000428]; feature: marine pelagic biome [ENVO:01000023]; material: deep marine sediment [ENVO:00002113] | place: India: Gulf of Khambhat ...
CCTCCCCGCGCAGGACGGGGAAATACGGCGGCAGCAACCGGCGGTTGTCGAGGCCGGTGATCTGCGACATGTTCGAAGCCGGCGCGATGTGGGGCAGCCAGCGTCCCAGCCATGCGCTGCTGTTGCGCAGTCCATGCGCAACCTGCTGCTCCGATTGCAGCATGCGCTTCATCGCGGCCGGGGGCAGCCGCGTAATCCAGGTATTGTTGTTGCTGCCGGGGTCACCCAGCGTGCCGCACTGGGTGATCAGCACCGGCGAGCCCCCGTGCAAGCGGCCGATGCTGCCGGGCCCCGCTCCCGCCAGGCTTTCCTGGCCCAGCTCCCCGATGCCGAGCGTGCGCACGGCCCCGGCGACGTCCCGGCCCAGGCACTCGAGGTGCGCAGCCGCGGGGTCGCGCACCGGCGCAGGCTGAAAGCCCGGCCAGCTTGAATTGTCGGGAAAGAACTCCGCGTCGCGAGCCTTGTTGGAGATGGAGATGCCGCCCAGGGTCTCGTTGCGCTCGAACACGTCGCACAGGGTGTCATCGTCGAATACCACCAGGCGTCGTCCGGCGGCCTTCAGCAGCGCCCAGTTGCGTGCCAGGCCGCTGGTCCAGTCGTCGCGCCAGCGCGTCTGGTCGGCCAGGTGTCGCAGTGCCTCCTCGTGCTGGGGTATTCGCTTGACGAGCTCGGCCATGAAAGCCTGTTGCTGCGGTTGGCCTACATACTGCGCCGGCGCGCCGGAATCGTCCGCGTACTGCTCCACCAGCGCCTCGTTACGGCGGATGTTGTTCTTATCGCGGGAGTCGTCGATGACGTAGATCGCATCGACGCCGTTTGCGTCGAAATTCTTGCGCATGGACTCCAGCAGCCGCGCCAGTGCACCTGGTCGTTCCCAGGTAATGATGGCAGCGGCCGGCCGGTCGCCTTCCCCGGGGGTGTCGTCAGTGGAGGACGATTCGGAGAGGACGGCGCAGAGATCCCCGGCACTGACCAGCAACCCGTCCCGAAACGACGATTCCAGGGCGCCCCGCAACTGGTCGGATTGGGCCTGCAGGCCCGGATGATGGCGGGTGATCTCATCGACGTGCTCGTTGAGGGTTTTGAACTCCGGGCACAGCGTCAGCAGCTGGAATGCCTGTGGCGGCACGGCGGCCTGCTGGCCGGTGCGGGGATTGCGCACCATAACGCGCTGATCCGGCAGCCGGTAGGCCTTGCACTCATCGAAGGCCACCAGGTCCCTGGATGGGTCGAGCCGCCGGGCGATTTGCCCGCCGGGTGCGTCGATGGGACTCTCGATATCGCTCATGGTTTGGGATGTTCGTCGTCAGCGCAGAAGACCCGCCTCGTCCCGAGGCCGGAGTGCAACTTTACTGCAAGCCGGCGGGACGTGCAGGTTTTTTGGCGCGCGCGCGGCAGGCCAATCGGGCGGGATTCCCAGCTGGCCACCTAAAAGCGGTAAAATGCTGAGTTTGAACATCATTAAAATTTGCCGGTCCATTCGCACATGAGCCGACCCGCTTCAAAAATTGGCGTGGGCAAGCAAACCGCCACCGACATCCCGCTGCGCTTCGTGACGGCGGCGTCCCTGTTCGACGGCCACGACGCCGCCATCAACATCATGCGCCGCCTGATCCAGGCGCAGGGCTGCGAGGTGATCCACCTGGGGCACAACCGCAGCGTACTGGACATCGTGCGCGCGGCCATCCAGGAGGACGCCGATGCCATTGCGGTGTCTTCCTACCAGGGCGGGCACAACGAGTACTTCCGCTACATGGTCGACCAGCTGCGGGAACGCGGAGCCGGCCACATCAAGGTGTTCGGCGGGGGCGGCGGCACCATCACCCCGGAGGAAATCCGTGCGCTGGAGGCCTATGGAGTAGAACGCATCTACCACCCGGACGACGGCATGCACATGGGCCTGGTGGAGATGATCGAGGACGTGGTCACCCGCACCGCGCGCGATCGCCGCGTGCCGGGCTATCCGGAGCAGTTGGACCCGGGGGATTCCAAGGCCATCGCCGGCATGCTCACCGCGCTGGAAGCAGGCGTATTCGGCGCGGCGGAACTGAAACTCAAACGCCGCGAGTGGGCCGGCATCCGGTCGCAGGCGCCGGTGATCGGCATCACCGGCACCGGCGGGGCCGGCAAGTCGTCGGTCACCGATGAGATCCTCAACCGGCTGCTTGCCAGCTTCCCGGATAAAGCCATCGCCGTGCTGGCGGTGGACCCGACCCGCCGCCGCACCGGCGGGGCGCTGCTGGGCGACCGCATCCGCATGAATTCCCTGCGCTCCGAGCGCGTCTACATGCGTTCCATGGCCACCAGAAGGCAGCACCTGGCGACTTCCGCCATGCTCAAAGACGCCATCGCCTTCCTGAGGTCGAGCGGCTTCGACCTGGTGATCGTCGAGACCGCCGGGATCGGCCAGTCGGATTCCGAGATCGTGGACCTCGTGGACCTGCCGGTTTACGTGATGACCTCCGATTTCGGTGCCCAGAGCCAGCTGGAAAAAATCGACATGCTGGATTTCGCCGAGCTCGTGGTGCTGAACAAGTTCGACCGCAGCGGCGCCGAGGACGCGCTGCGCGACGTGCGCAAGCAGTGGAAACGCAACCACCTGGCGTTCGACATGGAGGACGCCGAGGTGCCCGTATACCCCACCATCGCCAGCCAGTTCAACGACCCCGGCATCAGCTGGATGTTCGTCAACCTGGTGCGACTGCTGCGCGAGAAGCTGGGCCTCCCGCAGGATGCATGGACGCCCGACCTCGACACCTCGCTGAAAGAGCCCAAGGCCACCGTGCTCATCCCGGCCAGCCGCACGCGCTACCTGGCCGAGATCGCCGAGCAGGGACGGCTGGTGGCGGCCGACATCGAGCGCCAGGCGGAGGCGGCCGCGCGCGCGCAGCACTGCTACGAGGCGCTGCGGGCGCTCGAGGACACGCAGCTGCCGCAGCCGTTCGATCGCCTGAGCGCGGCGCAGCTCAAGGAGAAGGGGGCGGACGCCTCGCTGCGCACCCTGCGCCAGCGCTACGATGCGGCCATTGGCGAGCTGTCCGCGGAGGCCGTCGAGCTGCTCAAGGCCTGGCCGGCCCGGCGCGAGGGCCTGCGCAGCGAGCAATTTGCCTACTCGGTGCGCGGACGCGAAATCACCGGCAGCAATTTCCGCGAATCGCTGAGTCATCTGCAGATTCCCAAGATCGGCATGCCCCGCGACGCGGGCTGGGGCGAGCTGCTGTCGTTCCTGATGCGGGAGAATCTGCCCGGCGCCTATCCCTACACCGGCGGCGTCTTTCCGTATCGGCGCGAGGGCGAGGACCCGACCCGCATGTTCGCGGGGGAGGGCACCCCGGAGCGCACCAACCGGCGCTTCCACCTGCTCTGCCGCGGGCAGCCCGCCGCGCGGCTCTCCACGGCCTTCGACTCGGTCACGCTCTACGGCCGCGATCCCGACGAGCGGCCGGACATCTACGGCAAGGTGGGCAACTCGGGCGTCTCGATCTGCACGGTCGACGACGCCAAGAAGCTCTACTCCGGCTTCGACCTCTGCGCGCCCACGACCTCGGTCTCGATGACGATCAACGGCCCGGCCCCGATGGTGCTGGCCTTCTTCCTGAACGCCGCCATCGACCAGGCGTGTGAGAAGTACATCCGGGCGAACGGCCTCGAGGAGGAGGTCGAGGCGACCATCGCAGGGCTCTATGGCGACGAGCCGCGACCGACCTACGAGGGCCCGCTTCCCGACGGCAACGACGGCCTCGGCCTCATGCTGCTCGGTGTCACCGGTGATCAGGTCCTGCCCCCCGAGGTGTACGCGAACATCAAGGCCGACACGGTGAAGGTCGTGCGCGGCACCGTCCAGGCCGACATCCTCAAGGAGGATCAGGCCCAGAACACCTGCATCTTCTCGACCGAGTTCGCCATGCGGGCGATGGGTGACGTGCAGCAGTATTTCGTGGATCACGATGTGCGAAATTTCTACAGCGTCTCGATCAGCGGCTATCACATCGCCGAAGCGGGCGCCAACCCGATATCCCAATTGGCATTCACGCTGGCGAATGCGTTCACGATCGTCGAGTACTACCTCGCGCGCGGCATGACGATCGACGATTTCGCGCCCAACCTGAGCTTCTTCTTCAGCAACGGGATGGACCCCGAATACGCCGTGATTGGCAGGGTCGCAAGGCGAATCTGGGCACGGGCGATGCACGAGCGCTACGGCGCGAGCCCGCGGAGTCAGATGCTGAAATATCACATACAGACTTCCGGCCGTAGCCTGCACGCCCAGGAAATCAGCTTCAACGATATCCGCACGACCTTACAGGCGCTGTACGCGTTATTCGATAATTGCAGCAGCCTGCATACGAATGCCTACGATGAAGCGCTGACGACCCCGACCGAGTCGTCGGTTCGACGGGCCGTCGCGATCCAGCTCATCATCAACCGGGAACTCGGTCTCAATGGCTGCGAGAACCCCTGGCAGGGATCATTCATCATCAACGAGTTGACCGACCTGGTGGAACAGGCCGTATACGCGGAATTCGAGCGAATCAGCGAGCGCGGCGGCGTCCTGGGCGCGATGGATACCATGTACCAGCGTGGCAGGATTCAGGACGAGAGCCTGTACTACGAGCGCCGCAAGCACGACGGCAGCTTGCCGCTGATCGGGGTCAATACCTTCCTGCCCGTCGAGGGTTCGGAGGACGAGATCAAGCAACTGCAGCTGATTCGGGCTGACGAGGCCGAGAAACAGGCGCAGATCCGTCATTTGGGTCAGTTTCAGGCACTGCATCACGGGAAGACGGACGAAGCCCTGCAGCGGCTGCAGGACGTCGCGCGAGCGCGCGGCAATCTATTCGCCGAGTTGATGAATACCGTCAAAGTCGCGTCGCTGGGACAAATCTCGGCCGCTCTGTACGCGGTCGGCGGCGAATATCGTCGCAACATGTAGTCGCCACTCGCCGCTTCTATCGCATCGTCACCAGTTCCTCGGCGCTCGTCGGATGGATCGCGACCGTGTCGTCGAAGTCTTTCTTGGTCGCGCCCATCCGCATCGCCACCGCGAAACCCTGCATCATCTCGTCGGAACCGGGGCCGAACAGGTGGATACCGACGACGCGCTCCTCGGGCCCGGCCGTGATCAGCTTCATGCGCGCCTCGATCCGATGTTCGCTAAAGCTGCTGACCATCGGCACGAACCTGGAGGCGTAGACCTTCATGCCATCGCCGAATTCCGCCCGCGCCTCGCCCTCGGTGAGGCCGCAGGTCGCAGTCGGCGGGTGCGAGAAGATCACGGTCGCGATGTTCTCGTACTCCAGATGTCTGCCCTCCATGCCGCCGTAGATGCGGTCGGCGAACCTGCGTCCGGCTGCGATCGCCACCGGCGTCAATGCGGCGCGTCCCGTGACGTCGCCGACGGCGAAAATATTCGGCGCGCTGGTCTGCTGAAACATGTCCGTCGGAACGAAGCCGCGCCCGTCGACCTCCACGCCGGCCACCTCGAGGCCCAGGCCCTCGGTCAGCGGGTAGCGCCCGATGGCCCAGATGACGCTGTCGAACGGGCCGAAGTCACGCTCGTCTTCCGTGTGCAACTGCAGTCCTTCGGGCGTCCGCTCCAGCCCACGCGGATGGGCGTGCCAGACCAGATCCACACCGTCGGTTTCCAGCGATGCGACGATCGAATCCTGTAGCATCTCGTCGAAAGTGCGCACCAGGCTGTCGAAGCGCGCGAACACCGAAACCTCGGCACCGAGCGCCCTCAGGACGCCGGCGAGTTCGACACCGACATAGCCGCTGCCGACCACCGCCGCGCGTCGCGGCAAGGCCTCGAGTTCGAAGAATCCGTCGGACGTGATCCCGAGTTCCGCACCCGGCAGGCGCGGCACGATCGGTGCGCCACCGACCGCGATCATGATCCGCTCCGCGTCCAGGCTTCGTTTTCCCGCCTCGACCGTGTGCTGTCCGACCAGCGCGCCCCGCTCAGCGATGTACTCGATCGCCTTGTTCGCGAGGTTCGTCGCATAGACGTCGTTCAGTCGCGCGACGTAGGCATCGCGCCGTTGCTTCAGCGCCTCCCAGTCGTGCTGCGGATCGACCGGGTCGAAGCCGTATCCGGAGGCGTCGTGGAGCGCATGCGCGGCGCTCGCGGCGTTCCACATGATTTTTTTCGGGACACAGCCGACATTCACGCAGGTGCCGCCGAGTCGGCCCGACTCTACGACTGCGACGCGGGCACCGTATTCGGCCGCGCGCTGGGCCGCGGCCAGCCCGCCGCTCCCGCCCCCGATCACGACGAGATCCCAGGTGTCTTCGCTGTATGTCGACATGCAGTGACTCCGCACGAGTTGATGCCAGCCGCCATTTTTCCAAAAAAGTGCGGCGGAAGACCAATTATTTGCGGCAGCGACGCTGTGATAGGATGCCGCCGTCTTTGGCTACCCGAGCAAGCGGTCTCTCGCGAATGTCCTCGAATCCGTTACTCGCAGCCGGTCAGCTGCCGGCATTCAGCGCGATCCGCCCGGAGCATGTCGAGCCTGCGATTCTGGAGGTGCTGGACGACAATCGGGCGGCACTCGAACGCCTGCTGGCCGACGCGGACTCGCGGCGGGTGACGTTCGACGCCGATATCCTCGCGCTGGAGAACCTGGCGGACCGATTACACCGCGCCTGGGCCCCCGTCAGCCACCTGCATGCTGTCGCCAATGGCCCGGAGCTGCGCGAGGCTTACAACAAGTGCCTTCCCGAGTTGTCGCGCTACCAGACCGAGGTCGCGCAGGACGAGCGGCTGTACCGGCTATATCGAGGCGTCGCGGACACCCTGCCGGCTGACAGCCCGGCGGCGGAGATGCTGTTGCGGCTGGCCCTCCGTGACTTCCACCTCGCCGGCGTCGATCTGCCGGCCGACCGCAAGCGACGCTTCAAGTCGGTCATGGAGGAGCTGACGCAGCTCCAGGCGGAGTTCGAGCAGAACGTCCTCGACTCGACCGCCGAGTGGCGATACCACGAAACCGACGCATCCAAGCTGGCCGGCATTCCGGCGACGGTGCTCGAGCAGGCCGCCGCCAATGCGCGCGAAGCCGGCGAGACGGGGTGGCTGTTCCTGCTCGATCAGCCCACGTATGTCGCGGTAACGACACACTGCGAGAATCGCGACCTTCGCTACCGCGTGCACCGCGCATGGGTGACGCGTGCGTCCGACCAGGCGACCAAGGGTCAGGGCGCCGGTTTCGACAACAGCGACATCATCGCGCGGATCCTGAAACTGCGCCACGAGGCGGCCCGACTCGTCGGCTTCGAAGACTTCGCGGCCTATTCGCTGGCTTCGAAGATGGCATCGTCCGTGACCGAGGTCCATGAGTTCCTCGACGACCTCGTGCGCAAGTCACGACCGACGGCCGCGCGCGAACTCGAGGAACTCGAGCGTTTCGCGGGGCAGGCACTGGCGGCATGGGATATCGCGTTTTATGCGGAACGCCGGCGTCAGGACCTGTTCTCCATTTCGGACGAGCAACTGCGGCCCTATTTCCCGCTGGAGCAGGTCCTGGCCGGCATGTTCGCCCTGGTCGGCCGGCTCTATGGCGTAAAGATCGAGCATATCGGAGGCGTGGATACGTGGCATACCGACGTCCGGTACTACCGATTGCTCGATGCGCACGGAGCGGCCATCGGCGGATTATTCACGGACCTGTTCGCGCGGCCTAACAAGCGCGCCGGGGCCTGGATGGATGAATGCACCATCCGCAAACAGGACGGGCACGGGCTGCAGCAGCCCGTCGCCCACCTGGTCTGCAATTTCGCCGCACCGACCGCGTCCACGCCGTGCCTTTTGACGCACGACGACGTCGTCACACTGTTCCACGAGTTTGGCCACACCTTGCATCACGTGCTGACGCGCGTGGCCTATCCGAGCGTTGCCGGCATCAATGGCGTGCCGTGGGACGCGGTCGAGCTGCCGAGTCAGTTCATGGAGAACTTCGCATGGCGACCGGAAGTTGTGACGATGATCGCGGGCCACTACCAGACCGGCGAACCGCTCCCAGCCGAGCTGCTGGACAGGCTGCAGGCGTCGCGAGTTTTCCACGCCGGCCTGCAGATGGCGCGACAGCTCGAGTTCGCGCTCTTCGACCTGCGTTTGCACGCAGAGTATGACCCGGTCGCCGGCGCGGATGTGCAGGCATTGCTCGAAGAAGTTCGCGAACAGGTCTCCGTCGTCCGACAGCCGGAATTCAATCGCTTCGCCCATGCCTTCTCGCATGTCTTCGGCGGCGGTTATGCGGCCGGCTATTACAGCTACAAGTGGGCCGAGGTGCTCGCGGCGGATGCGTGGTCGGCATTCGTCGCGCGCGGTATCTTCGATGCGGCCACGGCGGAGAGGTTTCGGCGACTGATCCTCGAGGTCGGCGGGACCCGCGACATCTCCGAGGCATTCGTCGAGTTTCGCGGCCGCCCGCCCAGCGTCGACCCGCTGCTGGCTCAGTCGGGCATCGTCACGGAGCGGGGTCAGCCGTGAAGATCGCGAGCTGGAATGTCAACTCGATCCGGGTGCGTCAGCAGCAGGTGCTGGACTGGCTCGATGTGCAGGCACCCGACGTGCTTGGCCTGCAGGAAATCAAGATGCCCACCGGAGACTTTCCCACAGACGACTTCCGGCGCCTCGGCTACCACGCAGTCGCCTACGGACAGAAGACCTATAACGGAGTCGCGCTGTTGTCTCGCGATGCGCCGGTGGAAGTCGCCGAGGGCATCCCGACGTTTCCGGACGAGCAGCGCCGCGCAATCGCAGCGACCTTCGGGGACGTCCGCGTCGTCAACCTGTATGTCCCCAACGGCGAAGCCGTCGATTCAGAGAAGTACCGCTACAAGCTCGCCTGGCTCGACGCGCTGCGCGATCACCTGGCCGAGGAGCTGCAGCGACATCCGCGCATGATCGTCATGGGTGACTTCAATATTGCGCCCGACGATCGCGACGTCCACGATCCCGAGCAGTGGCACGAGCGAATCCTCTGCAGCACGCCGGAGCGCGAGCGCCTGAAGGCTCTCGAGGCCCTCGGCTTCGCCGACTCGTTCCGCCTGTTCGAGCAGCCGGAGGCGAGCTTCAGCTGGTGGGATTACCGTGCCGCAGCGTTCCGCCGCAAACGCGGTCTTCGGATCGACCTGCTGCTGACATCGGCGGAGCTCGCGGCTGACTGCACGGCGAGCACGATCGACCCCGCACCCCGGAAGCTCGAGCGGCCGTCGGATCACGCCCCCGTGTTCGCCGAATTCCGCTGAGGGGCACGACCGTCCGAACCCGGCGTCGCGATTTCGTTGTGGCACAATATGTCGAGCCCGCGCGGGCCGCGAGGATCATGATCGACGCCACCAAATACCTCCCGGGCAGCCGCTCCCAGCCGGCCGATCGCCGCAATGAATACGACGTCACCAATACCGTCAAGGTGAGTTCGACCGCGGCGGTGCGAGACGCCGTGAGGGGCCTGTACCGCGACGCGTTCCCGCGACTGGCGTACGACCGTCTATGGCTCGCGTTCCACGACTTCGAGCAACTCTTCGACGGCCGCCTGCCCGGCTACGCAGGCTGCGACACGGTGTATCACGACCGTCAGCATTCCCTCGACATGACCCTGGCGATGGCCCGGCTGCTGGTCGGCTACCATCGGAGCTGCGAGGAGGCCGACCGGCTCGGTGACGAGCGCGCGATGCTGGGGATCGTCTGCGCGCTGTTTCATGACGCGGGGTACATCCGCCGTACCGATGAACCGCCGCGTTCCAATGGGGCGGAGTACACGACCTGGCACGTGTCGCGCAGTGCGGATTTCCTGCGAGCCTACCTCCCCAGGATCGGGCTGGGTCATTGGGCCGACGTCGCGACCAAGGTGGTCCACTTCACGGGTTACGAGCTGAACATCGACGACATCGAACTCGACGACCCCAAGGACAGCCTGATCGGACATTTCCTCGGCACGGCTGACCTGATGGCCCAGATGGCCGACCGCTGTTATCTCGAGAAATGCCGCGACCGGCTGTACTCCGAATTCGTGCTCGCCGGCGTCGCGATCACCGAGCGCGGCATGATGCGGGCGGAGGAGGATACGGTCCTGTATGCATCGGGCATCGACCTGTTGCGAAAGACCCCGGACTTCTATACGCACATGGCCATGAGCCGGCTCGACGACAAGTTCGACCACGCGTATCGATACATCGAGGCGGTGTATGATGGCCGAAACCCGTACTTC
>JABAOE010032329.1_pt1 | contig 10212 bp, 7 predicted proteins | sample 7062141 | NCBI WGS metagenome assembly JABAOE01 (sample SAMN14538627, study PRJNA623070) | marine sediment metagenome | biome: marine biome [ENVO:00000428]; feature: marine pelagic biome [ENVO:01000023]; material: deep marine sediment [ENVO:00002113] | place: India: Gulf of Khambhat ...
AAGGAAGAGTTCCACGAGATGCTGCGTTACTTCACGCGGCAGATCCAGCTCAGGAATGTAACGCTGCACCTCAGTAGGAAGATCACTGCCACCGACCTCAAGGACAAGCGCTACTCTGCCGTCATCGTCGCGACCGGCGTCGTCCCGAGGGATCCGCAGATCGAGGGCCAGGACCACCCCATGGTGCTCGACTATATCGATGTGCTGCGCAGGCGGGCGCAGGTCGGCAAGCGAGTCGCGATCATCGGCGCGGGTGGCATCGGTTTTGATGTCGCCGAGTTCCTCGTGCACGAAGAAGGCGACTCGCCCACGATGGACCTCGATGAATGGCTCAGGGAGTGGGGCGTCGTCGACCCGGCCGAGGCGCGCGGCGGCGTCGCACGCGACCGTTCCCCGCCCGAGCCGCCGGTACGGGAAGTGACCTTGCTGCAGCGCAAGAAAGGCAAGATTGGCGCGACGCTCGGCAAAACGACGGGCTGGATCCATCGCACCACGCTCAAGATGAAAGGCGTGAACATGATCGGCAACGTCAATTACGAGCGCATCTCCGACGAGGGCCTGCTGGTCACCTTCGGGGAGAAACGCGAAGACCCGACCTGGCTGGATGTCGACAACGTCGTGCTCTGTGCCGGCCAGGAACCGCTGCGAGACCTGCAGCAACCGCTCGAGGCGGCCGGCATACCGGTCCATGTAATTGGTGGCGCGGACGTTGCGGCCGAACTCGACGCCAAGCGCGCTATCGACCAGGGGAGCCGTGTCGCGGCGATGCTGTAACTAGCGCGCCGCGCCGTTCGTGATCCACTCGCGGATGACGTTGATTTCCGACTGCGGCAGGGACCCCGAAGGCGGCATCCTGTTACCCGTGATCCCGGGTGTACCTTCCATTTTCCGAATCAGGTAACTGTTGTCGGGCTCATTCGGCGCGACCAGCATGACATTGGACTGGCCATTCTGGTTGCTGAACTGCCCTACCAGTTCCGCATGGCTGGTATCCGCATCTGAAAGTGCCAGGCCGGCCGCCTGGTTGGTTGCGCNNGCACACGACGGCGTGAAGATTGCGGCCTGGATGTCATCCAGCGTCGCGTTGATGGCAACGGGTGTATCGAGCGTGAACTGTACAATGAAATCGCCGCCTGCCGCGTCGTTGCCGGATGGGAAACCGCCAAAGAACTCGCCATCCAGCGCGTTGGCATCCAGGTCCATGACGATCGAAGCGCCCGAGCCTCGCAGGATCACGCGATACGTGCCGTCGACGAGAGTCGCACCGCCGAGGTCCATAACAGCACTTTGCCGATTCGCGGCAGGTACCGATACGACCGTGCCACTGACAGCGACGCCATTCGGATCCTCGAGAACAAAGGTTGTCGCGTTGACCGTGGAAGCGTCCACTTCGCGATCGAACCCGACCGTGATTTGTGGTGGCGCTGAATTCAGCGTGCTGCCCGGTGTGAACGACAGCGAGGCGACCCGGATCGGCGTGCTGGCGGGTGCGCGATCATCGAGCGCACCGTCGCTGATCCACTGGCGTATCGTTGCGATATCGGCGGAAGCGAGCGCACCGCTCGGCGGCATCTGCCCGCCGGAGTCCGCAGTGCCTTCGAGCTTTTGAATGAGATAACTGTTGTCCGGGTCATTGGGGACGACACGCTGGATGCCGGGTTGCTGCGAGCTCGCAACACCGACCAGGTTCATGTAGCTGTTGGCTTCCTCAAGGTTGAGGCCTTCGGCGGGGTTGGCACCCGAGTGACAACTGCTTGTTGCACACGACGTCGAAAAGACGCTGGCCTGGATTTCCGAGAAATTCGGCCCGAAATTACTGGAGCCGCCCGTGCCACCGGTACCACCGGTTCCGCCCGTGCCACCAGTGCCGCCCGTGCCACCGGTACCACCGGTACCGCCGGTATTCCCGCCACCGCTGGCTTCCAGCGCCGCAATGGCCTTCTCGTACGAGGTTTCGTAACATGCGCCCAGCGTCGCCGCTATCAGCGATAGCGGAAGGATGAGCCAGGCTTTACGTATCCCGGTAGCAATGCGTCCCGTCATGCCACTCACCTTGTATATAAAGGGGTCTCTCGATGATATCGGGCAGGTCAGGCGACGCTGTGACGGCCATCTCATTAAAGGCATGTCTCTGTTTGCCGACAGGCGGCCAATCACGGCCAGGGCTTCGCATGGCGTGGCGAATGTCCTATACTCACGCAGCCGCTGAAAAGGGGCTGAATTGTTTTGTTTAATTAGGAAAATAGAGATGTCCACCACAACCGGAACCGTCAAATGGTTCAACGAATCGAAGGGCTACGGCTTCATCGAGCAAGAGTCCGGACCTGACGTGTTCGCGCACTTCAGCGCCATCCAGGGCGACGGCTTCAAGACGCTGGCCGAAGGCCAGAAGGTCGAGTTCACCGTCACGCAGGGCCAGAAAGGCCCACAGGCAGAGAACATCGTACCTTTGTAGAAATCGAGAGATTCACGCGAAAAGGGCCCCGATTCGGGGCCTTTTTTGTTTATGGCCTGTCAGAAGCGCTGCCTATCCCGATCTGTATGACTTGCATTATGCTCCCGGGGAGCGGCGCGATATCGCAGCGAACCCCGACGTGGCGGGCGAACTGGATTCGCCTGCCACAACCCGGCGAGCCAGCGTGGGCCAGCTGTACCTCAATCAGACCAAGGAACGATAAATGAATCTGCAAACACTGGACCTGGCGATCGTTGCTGTCTATGCGCTGTCACTCATCGCACTGGCTCAATGGGTATCGCGGGAAAAGGCCGGGCATGCGAAGAACACGACCGACTACTTCCTCGCCGGCCGTGCCCTTNNGGGCCATCGGCGCGTCCCTGATTGCCGCCAACATCTCCGCGGAACAGATCATCGGCATGTCCGGTTCGGCCTGGGTCCTGGGCATCGCCATCGGTGTCTACGAGTGGACGGCGGCCATTACGCTGATCCTGGTCGGCAAGTATCTGCTGCCCGTGTTCCTGAAACACCGCATCTATACGATGCCGCAGTTTCTCGAGCAGCGTTACGACCACCGCGTCCGCAACGTCATGGCGCTGTTCTGGCTCGGCGTCTACGTGTTCGTAAACCTGACGTCGATCCTCTGGCTCGGTGCGCTCGCCGTCAACACGGTGACCGGCCTTGAACTCGTTTGGGGTCTCGTCGGCCTCGGTGTGTTCGCGACGGCCTACTCACTATACGGTGGTCTCAAGGCTGTTGCCCTGACCGACATTATCCAGGTCACGCTGCTGGTTCTCGGCGGCATCCTTATCGCGGTAATCGCGCTCAATGAAGTATCGGGTGGTGCAGGCATTGGTGCCGGCTTCCAGGTGCTGCTGGAACGCGTGCCCGAAAAGTTCGACCTGATCTTCACCAGGGACTCGCCGCATTACGCGTTGCTGCCCGGTATCTCGGTGCTGCTCGGCGGCATGTGGGTGATGCACCTGTCCTACTGGGGCTTTAACCAGTACATCATCCAGCGTGCACTCGCTGCGAAAGATACACGTGAAGCGCAAAAAGGCATTCTGTTTGCGGCATTCCTCAAGATGTTCATGCCCATCATCGTGGTACTTCCCGGAATTACCGCGGTTATCCTGGCGCCGTCGCTGGAGACCCCGGACAAGGCGTACCCGACGGTCATGAACCTGCTGCCGGCCGGACTGCTCGGGCTCGTATTCGCTGCACTGATCGCTGCAATCGTCTCGTCGCTAGCATCGATGATGAATTCGATTTCGACGATCTTTACGATGGACCTCTATCGTTACGTCGGTGACGACGAGAAATCAGAGGAGCACCTCGTCAAGGTCGGCCGGATCGCCAGCCTGACCGCAATTGTCATCGCCATGATTGTCGCGCGTCCGCTGCTCGGGCAGTTCGACCAGGCGTTCCAGTACATCCAGGAGTTCACCGGGTTCTTCACGCCGGGTGTCTGCGCGCTCTTCCTGCTGGGCATTTTCTGGAAACGTACCACCGGCAATGGAGCCCTCGGTACGGCCATCGGCTCGGCCGTGTTCTCTATCGCATTCAAAGTCGGGTGGCCCGAGCTGCCGTTCATCGATCGCGTCGGCCTGGTCTTCCTGTTGTGCATGGGACTTGGCATTGCAATCTCATTGATGCAGGCAGAGGAAGAGCACCCGGATGCGATCGAGTATGGTGAAATCGATACGAAGACGTCGGGCGGGTTCAACCTCGGCGCGCTGGTCGTCGTGCTCATGCTGGCTGCCCTTTACGTCACCTGGTGGTGATCCGACAAGTCCGTATGAAACGTTGCCGACATCCTGCTGTTCGCATTCGCCGCTACGATGAAGCGCTCGAGGAGTACACGAGGTACGAAGGGGACGACGATGAGATCGCGTTCCAAGTATCGCGGATGCATGCGCCTGAGCATGGGGACTTTAGTCGCCTGGCTGAAGAGTAGGCCAACATCGAGCCGGAGGATCACGATGGCGCGATCCGGCGATGGTGGTCACATCTTATGAGTCGGGATTTTGCGGCCGTCGAAGTATCTCTCGAGTATTTTGACATGAACAGCGACCCCTCTTTTTTCGGCGTTGCCGACGGGATGATCGCGGCCATCGTGACTTACGCTTTAATGGGCCAGGACGACAGGGTGCAGGAGCTGATCGTCGCGACGCGCAAGAGTATTGACGACTTGGCCGAGGAGATGGGGCTGAACCCGCTCGAACACCAGTCCGCGCTCACGCTGGCATTGTTGGCCGCCCTGGATGGAGATGCTGACGAGGCAGAGAGGCTCATCCGACTCTATTACCGGAATGCCGGGGCGGACCGGGCAGGACGCTCGCTGACCCGGGGATTCGTGTGCCAGGTCGTCGGGCTTGCCGAGGCGGCCGAAGCTGCCGCGCAGTGTATTCGTGACGGGCTGGGCGAGCCGAGTGCCATAATACATTTCATCGAGCCGTTCCTGCCGTTCTACGACGGTATTCGCGAGACGCCCGAGTTCATCGCACTGGTCGAGGAACTCGATTACTAGTTGCGATTGCGCGGCATCTTGCTCATATCGAAGTTACGGCCCGGCATGCTCATCGTTTGCATGCCCTCGGGGATCTCGAACAGGGCATCGTCCTGGGGTCCGACGACGAGGTCCAGCAACTCGACCTCCACGTTCACCGCCTGCCCCTCGACCAACATCTTCGCCTCCATTTTGACCATGATGTCGTCTTCTGTAGCCCAGATGAACCCCTGCCCTTCGCTGCCGTCCTCGTCCTGGAACGAAACCTTGAATTTAGTGGCTGCGTGCCCGTTGATTGTCTCTTTGCCGACCTCGGTCTTCTCGAGCAGGGCCTTGCTGCTGAAGTCCTGGCGCTGTGCCTGCTCGATCGGCACTTCCATGTACATGTTCGCCTGTTCGATGATCTGCCAGGCCACGCCCTTGTCGTGGCGGATGATCGTGGTCATCTTCTGGCCGCCGGCATCCATCTCCACGCGATCCTTGCCTTCAACGTGATGGACCCTGGACGTGAAGTTGCCGAAGTCGCTCGTCATCACGCGTGTTCCCGAATACGGCGTTGCTGGGTTGCCGAGGTCGCTGGCGTTTGCGCTTACCGCCAGCAGGATGGCCAATACGGATACGGTCAGTGTGCGGGTAGTCATTGCTGTGCTCGCTTATGGTTCTATTGTCGAGTGCAAATACCTTAGCAAAAACCGCTGACACGGGGGAAAACCGTGTGCTACGGTGGCTGCGCACTCTCCACGAAAAAAGCCCTCAAGGCGCCGAAGAAAGGAGAACGATATGAACAAGACCGTCAGTCGCCTCTTCACGTCACTCGTCGTCACCACCACGTTCAACGCCGCAGGCGCGTTCGCCCAGCAAGCGACCAGCGAAGGCACTCTCAGAATTGCCGGCAAGATGATCGCGTTCCAGATCGAGGTCTGCCAGAAAATGGACGTCGGTGGCCTGGATCAATTCATGCTCGCCGGGACAGAGCGCTCTGCCGACGGCAAGACGACCACCGTGCAGGTGATCATCACGGGGAATGATCGCAAGATAGAGCACGCCGTCACGGTCATGAGCGTGGACGGAAATCTCTCGGCTGCCGCTCGGAAGGTCGGGGACGAGGACTGGGTGGATGCACATGGCAACCCGGCCGGGCCGCTCATCTCGGTCGACGGCAAACGCATCACGGCAAAGGGCACCTTTTACAAGCCAACCTATCCGGCACAAAGTGCCGGCGAGGGCACGCTGGATGCCTACTGCGCCCAGCTCGTGGTAACCGAAACACAATAAGCGCCCTGTGCCGGGAGGTCGGCCCATGATTCGCTTGTCTCGTCAGCTGGCGTACTCGCTGCTGCTCGCCGGCGCACTTCTGCTTGCGCACCCGGCATTTGCCCAGGGTGAGGCCAGGCTCGAGCCCTGGGAAGCGCAAACCGGTCACATCGTGCACCTGAAAGGCGTCCCGGAGTCGCTGGGTGACCCGGAGATTACGGGCCGGGTGGTCGCACCCGAGCCGTCCGATGAAGACCTGCCCATCCTGTCGTTCCGACTGCCGCAGGGTGACATCGAGATCATGGTGCCACTGCCGCCCGCCGGGCCCGATGAGGAGACGACCGTTCGGCTGACCGTGCCGGGACTCACGACACAGCAGCCGCTCGACCTCAAGATTCTGCCGATGGCGGCGGCGCCCGGCGCGACGGTCAGGCTCGCGCGCACGGCGGTTACGATTCTCGATGTCGAAGCCGATCGCGCGGGGACCTCGTCCGCGACCCTGATTACGTCAATCGACAATAATGACGCCAGCATTCCTGCTCACCTCATCCCGACGGCAGTCTCGAGCTTCGTACTGACGCGCTTCGCCGACCGGCTGGAAGTCGCGTTCGAAGACCTGGCGAACGACTATGCAGGAGATCCGGATTTCGATCCCGACATCATCGATCGCATCGTCGCTGCCAGCGGCCTCCAGGAAAAGCTCGACGAGCGCCTCGAGTTCGCGCGCTCGCTGCCACGGGTGCAAGTGGCGGGCAATTTCAACGAAGACGCAATGGAGCAGTTGCTGGCCTTCATGTTCCGCGAGGCGCACGCGCAGTCGATGGTGGTGGAGGACGCCTGGGAGAAGGTTGATATCAAGACGGCGTGGTCGCTGAATCACTGGATGGAGGTGCGACAACGCTATTCGCGGCGCACTCCGCCACCGCCACCGCCGCCCAAGATGTCTGACCAGATTAAGGGCGAGATCAAAACCACCGCCCAGGCAACGGCAAAGAATCTTGCCAACAACATCTACGACAAGTACAACCGCGCCATCGATGTCGTGGGCGGCGCCCAGGTGCGTGGCCGCCTTAACCGAATCAACAAGATGAAGGCCCTCTACGGCAAGGCCATGGGTGCGATCGGTCTTGCCAAGAGTGTCGTGGACACGGGTATCTACTTTCACGATCGCATGCGCATCGCGCTGTTGCCCTCGAAGCTCCAGGACGTCCAGGTCGAGCCGGAACCACCGGTGATCTTTGACGAAGACGACAAGCGAGGCGTCCCCCAGCGTGACGGGTTCGGGGAGATCAGGGCGTTCGTGACAGCAGAGAGCGAGAGGTTCGAGTTCACGCTCAGCGACGCAGTCAAGCTCGGCACCATGGCGATTGGCGCCTGGGAGGCGGCCAAGGGTCCACCCCCTTCCCCGTCGACCCCGGAAGCGGCGGCCAAGAAGTTCCGCGACGACCTGACAAAACCGACGGTCAAAGACTACGGCAAGTCCCTGGGGATTTTTGCCAAGGAACTGGATTTCCAGCGCACCAAGGCCCGCGAGTATGGCATTCGCGGCGAGATTCGCGACGCGGGCGTACTGTTCTCCGTCGGTCCGTTCGAATGGAGGCGCATCAACATCACGGATCCCCAATACAGCTACCTGACCTTCGACCGGGGTACCGCGCCCAAGATCGAGGTCTTCCACCCGTCGCCGATCCGCTGGGGTTATCACCCGACCGAGGCGGGAACCACCGTGATCTGGATGTCGACGAAGCAGGACAAGTTTCCCGGCGCGGGAAGTACGGGTTCCGCGGCGATCAGGCTGAACCAAATCCAGGTCACGGTCACGGCGGACAAGGAGAAGGTCAAACCCAGGGAAGAGGTGTCGCTCGAGTGCGAACTGGAGTTTGTTCGGCTGAACTATCGCGAATGGCTGCTGCCCGACGGCGAAACGATCGAGGACCAGCGACAGATCACGTGGAAGGCGCCGCAACTCGAGAAGAACGAGTGCAAGCGCAAAGTCCAGATTTCGTGCGAGGCAACATCACGCGACGGCGTGCGCTACGACCTGGAGCCAACACGTTCGGACTACGCGCTCATCACGATCAAGCAGCGGGGGCCCGAGTCGGTATCGCCCGAGCTCAAGCGCCTGGAGCCCGGCGAACGCGTGTCACTTCGGGCGATCGGCAGCAAGGAACCAGTTGCCTGGGAGCTCGTCGAGGGACTCGGTCGCCTGTCTTCGACGAGCGGTAACCAGACAACCTATATTGCGCCGCAGGAAGCAACCAGGGCAATCGTCCGCGCCATGGCGCAGGGGTATCCGGACGAATGCCTCGCCGAGGCGACGATCATCGTCGGCGCGTCCGACTACCGCTATTCGGGCTGGCTCGATGCCGACGTGGGCAGCGCAAAGCCCGAAACGGCAGACGCCGGGCCGCTCGAGTGGATGCGCACACGGGCCGACGAGCTCGCAGCTGCCAACCGGCGCAACGCGAAACTGCTGGCGACGATCTTCGGACAATCGATGGGCTTTACCAATCCGCGCGGTGCCGACCGCATTGAGCAGACGTTCGAGCAAGTGTTCTCGCGTACCAATGTCGAGGTGACACCTGAGTCGCAGACCGCTTGCCTCGACATCCCCTGCCTCGGTCGGCGCGAAACCGATTTCAGGGACATGTCGCCGGTCGATCATTTCTGGAGCGGATCGCCGGTCACACAACGCATTGATTTTCACCACTCCAACCGCGGCAATTACAACACGCTGTCGGGTGATGTCTGGATCGAATCGAAAGCGCAACTGGTCAATCGTGACCGCAACGCCCCGGTATTCAGCATCAAGTTCGAAGCTGCGACCGGAGGCACGCTCGTTGAGGACAAGTCAGCAACGCTTGACGGGGCACTCGGGAACAACAGCGGCGCCGACGCGCTGCATACAGTTGCCTGGGTCGTGGAGACCACCGAGAAAACGCGAGTGCACGCTGCGTTGAGCGTCAACGCAGCAGGATCCGCGACGATCGATGCGTCGCTGGTCACCATGCTGGTGCTCGACGACCGGGCGCTGCAGGTACTACCGCCCGGGGCATCGACCCACGTCGTTGCGGATCCGAAGCTTGCTTCCGCCGGCGATGACGTCGCCAGTGAGCTGGCCGGCATGGATGCCGAGGAACGAGCAATGATGGAACAGATGTTGGGTCCGGATTTCGCCGCCAACATCGCGGGCATGGTACAGGGTGCGCAGAACATCGTGCCCAAATCCGCCGAGCGCGTCATCACACTGCCCGGCCCACCGGAGGGGCATGAGAAGCTAACCTACTACATTGTCGCGGTGGTCAGCTTCGATCTCTATAACGAGGAGCACGTGGGGACACCAACGGGCCTCCGGTGGCGAGGACAAGGCAGCGGCGAGGTCGAGGCGCGCTTCAGGAAGCTGGACTAAACTACTGAGAAGCGAAGTCTTCGAGACGACAAGGATCACCTGGCCAAGCTCGATCCGTATCTTCGTGGATGCCGGCTGAAGGACATCAATATGAATGTCCTGAGGCCGTTCATCCGGAATCGAAAAAAGGTCGACGGTGTCGCAAATGCCACCGTCAACCGGGCTCTCGAGATCGTCCGGCGCATTCTCTACCTGGCGCGCGACGAGTGGGAATGGATCACACGAGTCCCCAAGATTCGGATGCTCAAAGAACCCAAGCGTCGCGTTCGCTTTCTCAAGGCCGAGGAAGCGGATCGACTGCTGGAGGAACTGCCCGGGCACCTCGTACCGGTGGTGCGATTTGCCCTGGCGACCGGCTGCAGGATGCGGGAAATCCTGCGGCTGGAATGGGACCGGGTCGACTTCGAGCGGCGCGTGGCCTGGCTGAACCCTGGCACGACCAAGAACGGAGACGGCCGCGGACTGCCCCTGAATCGCGATGCGATGCTGGCGCTGCGGGCTGTTGACAGCCAACACCAGCGCTGGTGCTTCACGTACCAGGGACAGCGCATGGAAGCGGTGGGCTCTGCCTGGAAACGGGCACTG
>JABAOE010002688.1_pt2 | contig 10210 bp, 11 predicted proteins | sample 7062141 | NCBI WGS metagenome assembly JABAOE01 (sample SAMN14538627, study PRJNA623070) | marine sediment metagenome | biome: marine biome [ENVO:00000428]; feature: marine pelagic biome [ENVO:01000023]; material: deep marine sediment [ENVO:00002113] | place: India: Gulf of Khambhat ...
TGGAGGGTGTGACGGGGCGCTGGTAGCCGGAAGGGTTGTCCGATGAGTAGGTGTCGGAATCGAAGCGCCCGAGGAGGTCCTTGACGGAGACCGCTGTCACGTAGAGGTTGACGTCGGGGCGCTTCTGGCGAAAGCGAACGGCGGGGGCGGTCAGTGGCTTTTCGCCGGTGCTGTGTCCGTTGCTGGTAGCCGCCTGGGGTGTGGCGGTGATGGTCATTGCGGGTCTCCTTCTCTGTCCGCGGGTGGAACCTGGGGGCGCTAATCGCGGTGCGATAATCGAGTGTGCCACAGGTCGCTCTGTCGTGCTATCAGTGGGGCCTATAATTGAGTAGATATGCCAACGAAAAAGCCCGGCCGCCCGGAAGAAGTCACTCTCTCCGGCAACGCGCGCCTCGTTCTCGCGCGGCGTTATCTGGCGAAGGACGAAGAGGGCCAGCCGCTGGAGACGCCGGAGGAGCTGTTCCGGCGCGTCGCCCACAATATCGCGCAGGCGGAGGCGCGGTTCAACGGCGAAAATGTTGACAGCGGCGCCGCCGTCGCGGAGTGGGAGCCGCAGTTCCTCGCGGTCATGCAGGACCTCGATTTCCTCCCCAATTCGCCGACGCTGATGAACGCCGGCCGCGAGATCCAGCAGCTCTCTGCCTGCTTCGTGCTGCCGGTGCCCGACAGCATTCCCGGCATCTTCGGGGCGATCAAGGAGACGGCCATCATCCACCAGTCCGGCGGCGGCACAGGCTTCGCCTTCTCGCGCCTGCGGCCGAAGGGCGACCGCGTGCGCTCGACGATGGGCGTGGCCTCGGGCCCGGTCTCCTTCCTGCGCGTGTTCGACGCCGCGACGGAGGCGATCAAGCAGGGCGGGACGCGGCGGGGCGCGAACATGGGCATCCTCGCCGTCACCCACCCGGACATCGAAGAGTTCGTCTCGCTCAAGGCTGACATGCGCACGCTCACCAACTTCAACATCTCGGTAGCGGTGACCGAAGAGTTCATGGGCGCCGTCGAGCGGGACGAGGAGTACACGCTGGTCAACCCGCAGAACGGCGAGGCGGCGGGCACCGTCCGCGCCCGTCACGTCTTCGACGAGATCGTCGCCAACGCCTGGCGCAACGGCGACCCCGGCATCGTCTTCATCGACCGCATCAACCGCGACAACCCGACGCCCAACCTGGGCGAGATCGAGGCGACCAACCCCTGCGGCGAGCAGCCGCTGCTGCCGTACGAGTCGTGCAACCTCGGCTCGCTGAACCTCGGCCGCTTCGTGAAGGAAGGCAAGAAACCGCGTGTGGACTGGGAGCGCCTGGCCAGCGTGATCCCGATCGCCGTGCGCTTCCTGGACAACGTGATCGACGTGAACCGCTACCCGATCGACGAGATCGACCACGCGACGAAGCTGACCCGCAAGATCGGCCTCGGCGTGATGGGCTGGCACGACATGCTCTTCCAGCTCGGCGTGCCGTACGACTCCGAAGAGGCGCTGGCGCTGGGCGAAGAGCTGATGCGCTTCATCCAGGAGAAGGCGAACGACGCCTCGCTGGAGCTGGCGCGGAAGCGCGGCGTCTTCCCGGCGTGGAAGGGCTCACGCTACGACCCGGAGGCGCCTTACCGCAACGCCACACGGACGACGGTCGCGCCGACGGGGACGATCTCGATCATCGCCGACGCCTCGTCCGGCATCGAGCCGGTGTTCGCGCTCGCCTTCACTCGCCGGCACTACCTCGACGGCGACGACCCGTCGCAGTTGACCGAGCTGACGGAGGTGAACAAGCACTTCCTGCGCGCCGCCGAAGCGGGCGGCTTCTACAGCGAGGGGCTGATCGCGCACCTGGCGCAGGGCGGCACGATCGCGGCCTGGAACGAGTCGGCTGCGGACGACGCGAAGGTGCCGGCGGAGGCGCAGCGGCTGTTCGTCTCGGCGCACGAGATCGCGCCGGAGTGGCACGTGCGCATGCAGGCAGCCTTCCAGCGGCACACCGACAACGCCGTCTCCAAGACGATCAACTTTCCGGCCACAGCGACGGAAGCCGACGTAGCGTCGGCCTACTGGCTCGCCTACCGCGAAGGCTGCAAGGGGATCACGATCTACCGCGAGGGCTCGCGCGACTTCTCGGTGCTCTCGCACACGACAGCGAACGTTAAGGGACCGGAGCAGGAGACGCAGACGGCGCTGGACGAGATCGAGGGCAAGATCACCTCGATCGAGCGGCCTCGCCCCTACCGCGAGCACCTGCCGGACGAGCGGCGCTCGCTGACGCACAAGTTCCGCGTGGCGGACCACGAGGGCTACATCACCTGCGGCCTCTACGACGACGGCCGCCCGGGCGAGATCTTCGTCAAGATCGCCAAGGAGGGCTCGATGGTCTCGGGGCTGATGGACGCCGTCGCGCTGCTGACCTCGGTGACGCTGCAGTACGGCGTGCCGGTGGAGGACCTCTCGCGAAAGCTGAAGAACACGCGCTTCGAGCCGTACGGCGCGACGGGCAACCCGGAGATCCCCTGGGCGACGAGCCTGGTCGACTACATCTTCCGCTGGCTCGAGCTGAAGTTCGCGACGGGCGAGGTGGCTTACGCCGACGACCCACCGCGGGCCGCCCGCACAGAGGAGCCGACGGGCATGGGCTGCCCGGAGTGCGGCGCGCTGCTCGCCTACCAGGAAGGCTGCCTCGTCTGCCGCGCCTGCGGCTTCAACCGCTGCGGGTGAGTTTCTGCTTACAATTCACGAGTCAAATGAGCTTCCATTGGCTGTGCTGCTTCCTGATCCCGAGCGTCATGGCAACTGTTGCGTGTGTTTCGGGGGACGGCGCACAGGAGACGGCACCTGAATCAACGCCAGCTGGGACTAGTTCACCCACCCCGAGGGTCACGACCGATCCCGTCGAGCTTCAACTCGCCGAGCTCCCTACCGGTCTCAGGCAGCTGGCGATCGGCACGTACGGGCCTGCGTTTGACGCCGACGAGCGACGTATGGTCGGTCTCTTGACGCAGATTCTCACCTCTCAGGCTTACACGCCCCAGTCAAAGCCGGATGAGTCCGAACTGAAGACGCTGGTTTCCCTGTTCCCCGAAGGAGTCGACGAACGCATGGAGATAGTCGCCGGGAGCCTGTATGGGCCTGAGACTGGATTCCCGCCACTGCCCGCCACTGATCGACTGGCGCTTCTGGCAAGCCCAATCGTTGACTGCTTCAACCCCGCTTACGACGAGAAATTCCCGCACACGTTCGTCAACAGTCTTCGAAGGTACCGCGCATCAACCGCCGACTACTACACTCAATGCCGCGAATCCAACAGTGTGATGATCCTAGCCCCTGCGGTCGTTGATCCCGAAGCCCTGTCAGCGGTAGCGAGAGTTGTTGACGAGATGCTGACCTGCTCAACGCGAGAAGTACGCGACAGCGTGGTGAAGGCTGCCGCCCGCGTCATGATTATCCCCTATGGCGTGCCGATCACGGACCTGCCGGGCTTCAACCATCGGACCGAAGAGATTCTTCCCAGCGGACAGGAGCTCAAAGACGTGAGGGGTTTAGCCGATTTCTCAGATACGTTTGTCGGCGAAGAAAGCATCCTGGACCTGCCCGGGAACCTCAGCCCCCCGCAGGCGACGCTGGTCCATGAACTCGGCCATGTAGTCAAGCACGCCCTAGAACACTACTCACTGGAGCACTCGGAATCGTCCATACCCCGTGCGTACGAGGCCGCCATGGACGCCGGACTGTGGCACGGCACTTATGCCGCTACCAACGATGCAGAGTTCTTTGCGGAGATGGTCCAGATCATCTTCGGGCGTGCAAGCTACTTCGGCGCCACGTCAGTTGACGGGGCAGACGCGCTCAAGGCTTACGATCCCCGGACGTACGCGTCCATCGTCTCCCTCTTTCCTTGTTTCATCCAATAGGCCATCCTTGAGTTATGAAAGTCCACCGCACGCCTGAGTCCGCGGCCGGGGACGGCGGCACGCAGTTCTTCGTCGGCGAGGTGCGCGTGCAAGAGATCGTCTCCGCCGACGAGGGGCTCGACATCATCCTCGTGCGCTTCGGCCCCGGCGCGCGCACCTACCTGCACACGCACGCCGTGCCGCAGGTGCTGCACTGCGTCGAGGGGCGCGGCATCCTAGCCACAAAGTCGGAGCAGAACCTCGTCGAGCCGGGCGACATCGTGCACGTGCCGGCGGGCGAGGAGCACTGGCACGGCGCAACGGCGGACTCGCACTTCGTTCACCTCTCGGTCCGGCCCCCCGGCGAGTCCACGTGGACGAAGGTCGACCCGCTGGGGTAGCGCTTCTCGTTCTGCTTCCCGCGTCGTATACTCCGCTTCGACCCGCCCGGACAGAAGCTCCCGCTAGGAGGCCCCGATGATTACCGTAATCTCGCGCTTCGAGATATTCGAAGGAAAAGAGATCGACGCCGTCGCCGAGATGCAGAAGATGGTCGAAGGCGTCCACCGAGACGAGCCCGGCTGCCTGATCTACACGATCTCACGGGGCCAGGTAAACGCGCGGGAGTTCTACGTCTTCGAGGTCTACGCCGACCAGCAGTCGTACGAAGCCCACCGCAAGACCGAGCACATGCGCGCCTATCAGCGGGCGATGGACGAGTACATGGACAATGCGACGTTCAACGTCGAGTCGTTGCGCCAGGTGGGCGGCTTCACTCGCCAACCGCTGGAGAACATTGAGTGATGCTATTCGTGACCGCGGAGCTCCGGATCAACGAGGGGAAAGAGGCTGAAGCGCTGGCGGCGATCGAGAAGCTCGTGGCCGCCGTCAACGAGAAGGAACCCGGAGCTCTGACATATTCCTGGCACCGCGACCTCAAGGACCCATTGCAGATACTGGTCTACGAGGTCTGGGCCGACGACGTGGCGACCGAGGCGCACCGCGCCTCCGAGCACCAGGCGGAGTTCAACAAGGCCTTCTCCAGGGCCAGCGGAGTCTTCGACCCGGGCTCGGTGAAGATCTCGCGCTTCGAGCGCTTCGCGGCGATCGAGCGCTAGGCTTCGAGCCGTGCCTCGACGCCGAGCGAGCGCGCGAGGTCTCCAGTGAACTCGCGCCATTCTGCCGGGTCGGCCCAGCCTTCGAAACCCGTGTAGGAGGCGACCGGCACGCGCTCTTCCTCAGGCCCGATCACGGCGACGACGGAGAACGTCTCCTGAGCGCCCTTCATTTCGTAGGTGAGCTCGAGATAGCGTATGTCTGAGGTGCTGTAGGAGCGCTTCTCGCGCCCCAGAAGACGCTTACGGCGCGATACCAGCACCTGACCCGCCACCTCGTCCAGAATCACGTCTGAGCGGCCGCTCGTGGCCCTGAGGCGGCCCATCTCGTCGCGCTCGGGCAGGTTGCCGCCACTGCGGCCCGTCGGCGCGCCTTCGTGCTGCACCTCGAGCCCGTAGGCGGATGCGATCGCCGCGGCGATCTGGCCGGCGCAGTCGCGGTCGAGCTCGTTGACGGTGAGGTCGCCGCCGCCCTCATACTCAGCCACGACGCGCGATAGGCCCGCCGGCATCGGGCGGCCACCCGTGTGCGCTTGCATCGGCGGTTGCGACCAGCGGTACCAGGTGACGGAGCGCACCGGCTGCAGGCGCTCGACGGCGTCCGGCTCGTCGGCGTGGCCCTTACCCTTCCGCGAGTAGTGGCTGAGCTCATGGAGGACAGCGTCCCAGGCCCAATCGCCGCACAGGAGCTCGCTCTCGTCCGGCACCGAACGCCTAGCCCTGCTCTCGTAGTTGCGGCGGACCCAGGCGCCGTCGGGATAGGCCGCCGTTGGGATCGCGGCGTCCTCGAGCGTGGCGACGGTTGCCGCGCCGCCGCCGCGGATGTAGTTCAGGCAATCGTCAGGCGAGTCCCAGGTTGTGAGCTGGGCGAAGGCGCCGGGCTCGTCCGTGCTCCAGAGGTACTCGACTGAGACGAAGCCCGCCTCGCCGTCAAGCACGGCCTTGAGCTTCGGAAGGACGGCCTCGAGCGCCGACTGCCACTGGGAGCGGTCGGTGATCCGGGTCTTGCGGGTGAGAATCGAGACGACCATGCGCATCGGGCTCCGATGCGCCGATTATGCCGGAAGAGCTAGGCGGCGTGCCAGAACCTGCGCACAGCGTAGGTATCCGGCTGGCCGACTTTCTCCCAGTGCGCCGTCATCGCGTGCTCGATGTTGAACTCGAAAAGCCAGTCGCTGTCGTGGACCGTGTGACCCGCGGACTTCGAGATCAGGTCTCGTGTCGCCTGGTCCTCGATCATCGTGACGCTGCCGGTGATGTAGAACTCTTCATCGCGCTTGCCGGGCAGCGAGTGCATCGCATAGCGGCGATCGCGCTTCAGGTCATGGCGCTTGGGCGACGTCTCGTTGACAGCAACGAACATGCGCCCCTCGCCGATGATAGGGGAGATCGGGTGCACGCGGGGAGCACCGTCCTTGCGCACGGTCGCCAGGTAAGTGATCGGTATCCAGTCCAGCGACGACGTCAGGACCTTCGCCATTTCCGGTTCTTTATTCGCGAATGCGCCCCAGGTCGCCATCGCTACACCTCCATATGTCTCTGGCGGTATGCTTTTCGGACTGAACGCCGTCACGATAGGACGGCCCCCTGACAGCATCCTGTCAGTAGCTTTTCAGGCGTCGGGATAGCGGCCAGCCAGCGCACGGGACTCCTCGCGCAGACGCTGCACGAGGTCCGGCGGTGAGAGCACGCGGGCGGCCGCCCCGCGACTGAGGATCCACGGCAACAGGCGCGGCACGTCGCGCACGCGGAAGGTGAAGAGGGAGCCGCCATCGGCTGGCTCTTCGGAGACGAAGCCGAAGGCCAGCTCCTCGCGGGCCCAGCGCGAGGCGCGCTCCGTCACCCAGACCTGGACTTCGTTCTCCTCGTCGCCGGGATCATAGCCGTCGTCTATCGGCCGCCGCTCGAACGTTTCGTCCAGCAGGTCGGCGGACTCGATACGGCTCGCCCGGAAGTCGCGCACGTCCTCGCGCAGCCTGCAGTAGGCGACGAGGTGCCAGTCCCCCTTGTAGAAGACGAGCGAGTGCGCCTCGACGTCTCGTTTCGTCACGCGGTCGGGCTCGTACGAGTGGTAGCGCAGGCGCACAACGCGGTCACCGACGACGGCCTCCTGCAGAAGCGGCAGGTGCGGCGAGAGTTCGCCCGCAACGTAAGGAGAAGCGCGGATGCGCTCGCGCAGGCGGGCGACCGCTTCGCGCGTTTCGGGGAGCAGCACGGCGTCGACCTTAGCAGCGGCCGACCGGACGGCGTCGCGCTGCGCCATCGTGCCGAGACCGAGAGCGAGGTCGAGACCAAGCAGGATCTGCACGGCCTCTTCGGCCGCAAAGGCGATCGGCGGCAGGTGGTAGCCGGGGACGAGGCGGTAGCCCTCGCCGGGCATCGAGGCGACCGGCACTCCCGCCTGGCAGAGGGCATCGATGTCGCGGTAGACCGTCCGCACGGAGCACTCGCATTCCTCGGCGAGGTCGGAGGCGCGGACTGGCGTCTCCTCACGGAGGCGCATGAGGATGAGCAGGCGGCGGTCCATCTGCTTCACGGCCCAGCCAGTATACTCGGCGTGTGAACGGGGAGACGATAGCCGCGCGGCTGGCGCAGGTGCGCGAGCGCATCGCCGCCGCCTGCGAGCGGAGCGGCCGCTCGCCCGAAGCGGTGACGCTGGTCGCCGTGAGCAAGGGGTTCGGCGCTGCGGCGGTACGGGAGGCCGTCGCGGCGGGTGTGACAGACATCGGCGAGAACCGCGTGCAGGAGGCGGCGGACAAGTGGCCGGAGCTGGGAGAACTCAGCGGCGTCACCTGGCACATGGTCGGCCACCTCCAGCGGAACAAGGTCAAGGTGGCGCTGGACCTCTTTGACGTTATCCACTCTGTAGACTCACTCCGCCTTGCGGAAGCGATATCCAATCGGGCACTATCGAATGTGCCCGTTTTTCTTGAAGTGAATGTTTCGCAAGAACCTACGAAGACCGGCTTCACGATCGCCGAAGTCGCCGACGCCTATGCCGCCGCACGGCCTCTGCACCTCGACATCCGCGGCCTGATGACGATCGCACCGCTGACCGAGCGGGCCGAGGACGCCCGCCCCATCTTCCGCGACCTGCGTGAGACGGCTCACGGGCTGGGACTGAAGCAGCTCTCGATGGGGATGACGAACGACTTCGAGATCGCCATCGAAGAGGGCGCGACGCACGTCCGCGTCGGGCGGGCGATCTTCGGGGAGCGGCCGGCGTGAAGCTGGCGTTCATCGGCGGCGGCACGATGGGCGAGGCGATCGTCGCCGGCGCCCTCGCCAACAACGTGGCCAGCCCGCAGGAGATCGCCGTCTGCGACGTTGCCCCCGCCCGCCGCGAGCATCTGTCGTCGGCGTACGGCGTTGCGGCGACCGACTCGGCTTCTGAAGCGGCGAGTGGAGCGGAGATCGTCGTACTGGCCGTGAAGCCGCAGGAGTTCGCGACCGCCGCCGGTGGACTCAAGGGAGCACTCAAGCCCGGCCAAACCGTTATGTCGATCATGGCCGGCGTCCGCATCGAGACGATTGAGCAGGTCACCGGTCACGCTGCGATCGTGCGCACGATGCCCAACACGCCGGCGACGATCGGCGAGGGGATGACCGTCTGGACGGCGACGGCGGCGGTTGAGGACTCGGCGCGGAAGTCTGTGCGCCGGCTGCTGTCCGTACTGGGCGCGGAGGGTGCCGTCGATGACGAAAAATACCTCGACATGGCGACCGCCGTCAGCGGCAGCGGTCCGGCTTACGTGTTCCTGTTCATCGAGGCGCTGGTGGACGCCGCGGTCGAGATCGGGCTCGATCGGGAGATGGCGATGCGGATGGTGCTGCAGACGGTGAAGGGGTCGGCGCTGTACGCTGAAAGGAGCGCGGCTGAACCGGCCACGCTGCGAGCGCAGGTGACCTCGAAAGGCGGCACGACGGAGGCGGCGCTGCGGGAACTGGAGGACGCCGGCGTGCGGGCCGCCTTCGCCCGCGCGGTGGCTGCCGCGCACAAGCGATCAAAGGAGTTGGGAGGCTAGATGGAACTACTGGGGCTCTTCATCCAGGTGGCATCCTACGTGCTTCTGGTGGCGGTCATCATCCGCATCATCTTCTCCTGGACTGGCTTCGACCCGAACAACCCGATCGCGCAGGTGATCCAGGAGATAACGGAGCCGATCCTGGCGCCGATCCGCAGCGTGATGCCGCGCCTTGGGATGCTCGATCTGTCACCGATGGCGGCGAGTTTTCTGCTGATCATCCTCGCGAACCTGGGCGCGCGCCTGCAGTCCGTTTGACGCGTTATCGAGGTTCCACATCTTGTCGTATAGTGACATTGGCATAGCGCGCGTAAACTGTACGCAGTGATAGCATTCCGTCGAACGCATGTTCCAGCCGAGTAGGAGAGAGCGATGACCGCCAACGGAGCGAGCGATAACGGAACCCAGGACAACCGCCTCCGCGCACTCGAAGTAGCGATCGAGAAGATCGAGAAGGACCACGGCCGCGGCTCCATCATGCGCCTCGGCGAGGCCAGCACGGCGATGTCGGTGGAGACGATCCCGACCGGGTCCCTCGCACTGGACATTGCGCTGGGCGCCGGCGGCATCCCCCGCGGCCGGATCACCGAGATCTACGGTCCGGAGATGGCCGGCAAGTCGACCGTCGCCATGCACATCATCGCGCAGGCGCAGAAGGCCGGCGGACTCGCCGCCTACATCGACGTCGAGCACGCGATGGACCCAACATTCGCGCAGGTCATCGGCATCAACATAGACGACCTCCTCATCTCACAGCCGGACACTGGAGAGCAGGCGCTGGAAATCTGTGAGGCGCTCGTGCGCTCGAACGCCGTCGACATCGTCGTCGTCGACTCGGTCGCCGCGCTCGTGCCGCGCGCCGAGATCGAGGGCGACATGGGCGACTCCCTGCCGGGGCTGCAGGCGCGGCTGATGTCGCAGGCGCTGCGCAAGCTGACGGCGGCGATCTCGCGCTCACGCACAGGCGTCATCTTCATCAACCAGCTGCGCGAGAAGATCGGCATCGTCTTCGGCAACCCGGAGACGACACCCGGCGGGCGCGCGCTCAAGTTCTACAGCTCCGTCCGCATCGACCTGCGGCGGATCGAGACCCTGAAGCGGAACGGGACGGTGATCGGCAACCGGGTGCGGGCCAAGATCGTCAAGAACAAGGTGGCGCCGCCGTTCCGCCTGGCCGAGTTCGACATCATGTTCGGCGAG
>JABAOE010005893.1_pt2 | contig 10207 bp, 11 predicted proteins | sample 7062141 | NCBI WGS metagenome assembly JABAOE01 (sample SAMN14538627, study PRJNA623070) | marine sediment metagenome | biome: marine biome [ENVO:00000428]; feature: marine pelagic biome [ENVO:01000023]; material: deep marine sediment [ENVO:00002113] | place: India: Gulf of Khambhat ...
CCTGCAACTGCGCCGGCGCAGCAGTTAACCGGGCTGCGCGGCCGGGCGCGCCGCGGTGGCATGTCATCGATTGCCGCGACCGGGGGTGGTACACCCGGCGCCCGTCAGGCCAGTGGCAGTTTATTGAACGCTGCGCCCAGGACCGGTTGTGCGCTCATCCCGAGCCAATCTTCCAGCATCGTGGCGTAGACCTGGCGGAAATCGGTGTGAAACTTCACATCACCGCGATCGAGATCGTCCGCGCGCAGGGAGGGATGACACCCGTAGACTCCGCCCTTGACCCCGCCGCCCAGCACGAACAACGGGGCGGCCGCCCCGTGATCGGTACCGCGGCTGGCGTTCTCTTCCACCCGCCGCCCGAACTCGCTGAATGAAACGATCATCACCCGCCGATGATCGCCCCGCGTTTCCAGGTCGCGATAGAACGCCGCGACCGCCTCGGCAAACTGGGTGAGCAACTGTCGATGCCGCCCGTCCTGGTTGGCGTGCGTGTCAAACCCGCCGTGCGTGGCGTAGTACACCCGCGTTTCCAGGCCGCCGGCTATCAACCGCGAGATGGTCTGCAGTTCCCGACCAAGCCGGCTGCCGGGAAACCTGCCCCCCACCCCGCCACGCTGGCCCTGGAGTACCCCGCGCAACCGCGCGGCGCTTTGACCGGCATCCAACGCCACCCGCGACAGGAAATCCAACCGCGCGATGTGCGGGTTGTCCAGGTTGGAGCCAACCACCCGGTTCAGTTGCGCAAACGTGTCGGCCGCCTGATCCGGGTCAGCATCCGCTTCCGCGATCGGGACCCAGTCCAGGCTGGCCGGGTTCTCGATGGCCACGCTGCGGCGTTGCCGGGATTTCATCGCCAACGGCAGTTCATCGCCGAGGCTGATCCCGCCCAGCGGCGACGGCAGGTTGTGGTTCGGATCGCATCCGACGCAGGCATTGTCCAGGTACCGCCCCAGCCAGCCATACGATGCGGGGGTGTTGCCGGGGTCGGCAGTGTGCCAGATTTCCATCGACTGGAAATGGGACCGGTTGGGGTTCGGATAACCGACGCCCTGGACCACGGCAAGATGACCCTCCTCGTACAACGCCCGCAACGGCTTCAGGGCGGGATGAAACCCGATCGTATCGTCCAGCTTGAGGGTGTCGTTGGCGGCAATGGCAAGCTGCGGCCGGGCCCGGTAATAGTCGTCCATCGCGTGCGGCACCACCGTGTTCAGGCCGTCGTTGCCGCCGCCAAGCTGGATCACGACCAGGATCGTGTCATCCGGCATACCCGGTATCGATCGCGTCGCGGCTGCGCCCAGCTGCTGGTCGAGCGACCAACCGGTGCGGGCAAGGAACAACGGCGCCGCGTACCCCGCCGCCAGGAATGTCAGGCCGCGCCGGACAAACTGGCGTCGGGTTTGCCCCCGGCAGGGTCCGGTTGTTGATGATGAGGAATTATTCATTGGTCGGCCATCCTTTCACTCGGTCACTCGTCCGTCGGTGGATCCGTTCTTTCATCGACTATTCATCACGTCGCGCAATCTGATCCGTTAACACAGCTGGTAGTCCGGCAAGCTCATTACGAGATGGGCAACCACGGCAGAGCGCTCGGCCGGGGGCACCGCGGCAGCCTGGTCGATCAACCAGGTCCGGGTTTCACGGGCCGGGCGGGCCTGGAGCAAGTGAAACACCAACCGGTCCACCACCTGCCGCGGATCTTGGCTGGCCTCCGCCGTCACGATCTCGCCCAGCCGGTTGCGGAGCGGCGATTCCCGCAAGCGGCGCAGGACACCCACGCGCGGGCCGCGTGGGCCGCGTCGCCCCGACTGGCCCGGCACTTCGCCGCTGACCAGGTACCGCGCGAGGTTGTGCCGCATCGAAAGTGTGTTGGTATTGATCCAGGCTTCGCCGCCGTCCCAACCCTTGACGTTGGGCGGGGCGAACAACTCCTGGCCAAGCAGGCGCATCCCGAACGCCAGCAGTTTCGGGTCTTGTTCGACGCCCAGCAACCGCGCGGACCCGATCACCATCTGGGCCGGGCTCTTGATCTGGGTGCGGACAGCGCGGTCGGAATAGAACAGCTCGGACCGGAATATCGTCCGCAACAGCGGCCGCAACTCGTAGTCGTGTTCCCGCAACAGGGCGGCGCATGCGTCGACCACCTCAGCCGCCGGGTTTTCGTACACGAAAAACTCGAACAGTTTCCGCACCACGAACCGCGCGGTGACCGGTTGCCCGAGGATGATCCGGATGATGTCGCCACCGTCGAAGTCGCCGCGTCGGCCAAGAAACACTTTCTCGCCATAATCATGCTGGCGCTGGGCAAACACGTACTCGCTGGTCCACGGCGAAAACGTCCAACCGGTAAACGCCCGCGCCGCCTCCTTGACATCCTGCTCGGTGTAATTCCCGGCCCCCATGGTGAACAGTTCGAGCAGTTCGCGGGCATAGTTCTCGTTCGGGTTGGCCTTGCGATTGGAGTGGTTGTCCAGGTACCGCAACATCGCCGGGTCGCGCGAGATCCCGAGCAGCAACTCGCGGAAATTGCCGATACAATGCCGCCGCAGCATCTCGTTCTGCTGGAATACCAGGCGCGCATTCTTGACCACGCGGGCGCTGGTGGCAAAGTGACCGTGCCAGAATAGCGTCAGTTTCTCCTCCAGCGGGCGGGCGGTGGTTTGCATCCGCCCAACCCACCAGCCGCGCAGGTCCTGGAGGGCTTCGCGGTGTTCCTGCTGGCTTTCCTGGCGCAGTTTCCGCCGTTGATCATCGTCCAGGCGCTGGAACTGTTCGCGCTCGAGCTTGAGCCAGGGCGGCATCGGCGGCGGCGGCGCGCCCGCCGGCCGATCCTCGAAATCCACCAGCGAGTCCACCGCCCGTTCCACGCCGAGGTGTACGAGCCGGTCGAGTTCTGCGGGCGGACTGCCGAACCCGGCCCGATTCGCCAGGTGCGCGGCGAGGAACCGATCCCAGGGATGGCGTTTGCTTGGCTGGAAAGGGTCCAGGATGCTCATCGGGTTCACCGCTAATTATGAATAGGAACACCGCCGGCGTCGAAAGGTTTCGCGGTTCCCATCACAATTTTCCCAGCGCCATTCCGCGGCTTCCCCTGCCGACCGGNNACTTGATGGCCAGCTTGGTTAGTCTGGCAGCCTATCATGAATGATCCTCGCCTGACCAAGCTGGCTCGTGTCCTGACGCGATACTCGTTGGACCTGAAACCGGGTGACGTGGTGTCGATCAACGGCAGCGCCATCGCCGCCCCGTTGATCGCCGCCTGTTACCGTGCGGCGTTGCGCTGCGGCGCGTATGTCGTGACCGATATCCGCCTGGACGCTCTCCAGGAAATCTTTTTCCAAGAAGCCAACGCCGACCAATTGAAATGGGTCTCCCCGTTCGCGCGTCATCGGCTCCGTCATATCGATGCCTCGCTCGGGATCTGGGCCGATGAAAACACCCGCGCGCTGACCCGGGTGAACCCGAAAAAAGTGGCGGCCGCGTCAGCGGCCAGGAAACCGCTGAGCAAACTGTTCATGAACCGCAGTGCCAAGGGATCGCTACGCTGGGTCGGGACCCAGTGGCCGTGCCTGGCCAGCGCCCAGGACGCCGAGATGTCGCTCTCCGAGTACGAGGAGTTCGTGTTTCGCGCCGGTCACCTGGACGACGCCGACCCGATCCGGACCTGGAACCGGATCTCGCGCCAGCAACAGGCACTCACCGACCGGCTAAACCGCGCGCGCCGGGTGCGGATCGTGGCGGAGGACACCGACCTGACCTACAGCGTGCGCGGGCGGACCTGGATCAACTGCGACGGTCATTACAATTTTCCGGACGGCGAGGTGTTCACCGGCCCCGTCGAAACCAGCGTCGAGGGCCACATCGCGTTCAGTTTCCCGGCAGTGCACGGCGGACGGGAAGTCGACGGGGCGCGCCTGACGTTCGAGGACGGCAAAGTCGTCAAAGCCGAAGCCCGCAAAGGCCAGTCGTTCCTGCGGGCGATGGTTGGCATGGACCGCGGTTCCGCTTACCTCGGCGAGGCGGCGATTGCCACCAACTACAATATCCGCGAATACAGTCGGAACACGTTGTTCGACGAAAAGATCGGCGGCACGATCCATGTCGCGCTCGGGGCCGGGTACCCGGAAACCGGCAACCGGAACGAGAGCGGCCTGCACTGGGACATGGTCTGCGACCTGCGCCGGGGAGGCGAGATCATCGTCGACGGCGAGGTGATCCAGCGCAACGGCCGGTTCTTGAACCGCAAGTTTCCGCGGGCAACCTGACCAGCCGGACCGGTGCGGTTCTACTCCACCGTGACGCCGACCAACCGCTCGCGGGCCTTGCCGCTGAGCCAATCCATCAGAATCACCACCACCAGCAACATCAGCAGCATGGTGGCCGCTTTCGGGTACTCGAAGTTGCGGAGGTAAACGTACAGGTAAAACCCAATCCCGCCGGCGCCCACCACCCCGAGGATCGTCGCGGCACGGATACTGTATTCGAGAATGAACAGGGTATAATTCGCCAGCAACGGCAATGATTGCGGCAGGATCGCGTACTGGAACACCTGCGGTTTGCTCGCCCCGGCCGTGCGCAACGCCGCCGCGGCAGTGTCGTCCATCGATTCGAACGTCTCGTAGTAATATTTGCCCAGGTACCCGGCGGTGTAACAGCTCAAGGCCAACACGCCGGCAAACGTGCCGAGACCAACAGCCGCCACGAAAAACAATCCCCAGACAACCGACGGCACGGTGCGGATCAGGTTCAACAACCCGCGACCGCAGACCGATAACCAGCGCGGTGACAGGTTACGGGCAGCCATCACGCCCAGCGGCAGCGAGATCACCGCGCCGATCGTCGTGCCGAGCAGGGCCATCTGGATGGTCTCCACCAGGGCGGTCCAGGCCGTGCCGCTCACGCTCCAGTCCGGCGGGAGCAACCGACTGACAAAATCCGTGGCGTGTGGGAACGCGCTGCTGAGCTTGGCCCAGTTAAATTCCACGCCGTGGGCCGCCCAGCCATACAAGACCATGACCGCCACCGCCAACAGCGCGTACTGGACCCGCTTTTTCATTCCAGTGTTTTCCAACCGAGCCGGTCAGTCACCACGGACTGCAGATCCGTGCTCGCCCCGTCGTAGATCAGTTCGCCGTGATCAAGCAACAACACCCGGTCAAGGAACCGCTCGGCGATTTCCAGGTCGTGCAGCACGCAGAGCATGGTCAATCCGTGTTGCCGGTTCATCTGGCGAAACCGTTCCATCACCTCGTTGGCCGTCTCGGCATCGAGGCTGGCGATCGGTTCGTCTGCCAGTAACAGGCTCGGTTCCTGGATCATCGCCCGCGCCAGGGCCACCCGTTGCTGTTCGCCACCGCTGAGCTGGCCGGCACGCAGGTGCATCCGACCGCCCAGCCCAAGCGTCTCCAGCCAGTCCGCCGCGGACCGTTTCTCCGCCGACGGAAGCCCGGCCAGCGTCCGCCACCAACCATGCGCCCCCAATCGCCCGCTCATGACGTTCGTCAACGCCGAGAGCTGCGGGACCAGGCGGTAATGCTGGAACATCACGGCCCGACGTTGGTTTCGGACCGAGTCGGCCACGTGCGCACAGCACGCGCCCGGACATTGATCGCGCCAGTGCACCGAACCTTCCGCCGGCGCGACCAGGTTGGAAAGCGCGTACATCAGCGATGTCTTGCCGGCACCGCTGCGGCCCATGATCCCGACAAACTCGCCGGCGTTGAGATCGAACGACACTCGGCGCAGGGCGCGATGCTCGCCCCGCTGGACCGACAGGTCGCGCACCTCGAGCAGGCACTCCGACGGCGGCAGATTCCGCGGCTCGCCTGCTTCCGTCCTGGTTTCTGGCACCGATTTCTTCATTTCTTTTTCAGCGGGTAGTCCAGGCCGGTCACTTCCTGGGCGTGGGCGAGTGCGGCCACGTGTTCGTCGTGGGTCACCGCCACGAGTTTCTGGGCGCCGTACACGCTGTGCAGTAGATCGCGATGTTCCGGCTGGTTCAGTTTCAGCAGCGCCGCGGTGATCCGTTCCCGTAACCCCGGCGACAGGCTGGAGAGGGCGGCAATCAGATGGGTCGGCACCGGACCCTGGCGGCTGATGACGCGTAGCCGGGCCTGTTCGTCGGGCGAGAGATATTTACCCGGCGCATAGTCGCTCGCTGCGCCGACTGCGACCTGGCTGTACAGCACCGCTTTGAGGGCCTGTTCGTAGCCACCGGCAAACAACACTTCGCTAAAAAACGTCGTGGGGTCGCCCTTGACCGGCACCAGCCCATCATCGATCAGCTTGGCGTACGGGAACAGGTAGCCGGAAGTCGATGTCGGCGAGGTGAACGCCGCCGCCTTGCCCCGCGCATCCGCCACCGTTTCAATGCCGCTATCGTTGCGCGCATACCATTGCGAGTAATAAAACCGTTTCCCGTCGCGTTCCTCGGCGACGAGAACCTCCGCCCCGGCCAGTTGATGGGCCAGCAGGTACGGTCGGGCACTGAAATACGCCACGTGGGCGTGACCGCCCCGCAACGCTTCGACCACCGCCGCGTAGTCCGTCGGGAGGTAGACCTTGACCGGCATGGCGAGTTCGCCGGCGAGATAGCTCGTCATCGCCGCCGCGTTGAGTTGGAGCGTGTCCGGGTTTTCCTGGGGTTGAAACGCCACGTGCAGCGTGGCGGGATCCGCCGCGACAACGGAGACCGTTCCGAGCGTGATCCCGAGCGCAAGACCGAGCACCCAGCGGGCCACGGTCATCATCCGGTAGCCAGTATCCCGTTTCGTGATTGCCTTGCCAGTGTTGTGCCGGTTCCCCGTGACTCGCCCGCGATGAGCGCCGTGTCCTGGAACCGGGGTGAGCGGCTGGGAGCCGGGTAAAACCAGGGAAGTCTGTTGCGGGCTGCTTGCTGCTTTCATTTTGCTCACATTGTTTCTTTTGTTGGAAGTTGGCGCGGGAGCGACCGTACCAGTCCCACCCTGGGGCCTGGTCGGGCGCGGTGTTGCGGGCTCATTCCAAGAGCATCGCGATCTCCTGGCAATGCTCGGTTTCAATCGTGATTTGTTTGCGGATGAAATCTTCCAGGACCGGGTCGCCTTCGACTTTGGGCAGGAATTCCTGGTAGGCTTCCAGCGCCTGTTTCTCGACGTCCAATACTTCCTGCAACGCTTCATCCAGCCGGATCGTCCCGCCGCCGGCCGTCAGCTTGATGCTCAACTCCGGCGTGTGACCGAGCGACCGGATCATCTTGGCCAGGGCCTCGGCGTGTTCCAATGTTTCTTCCATCGCTTCATCGAATAGTTTACCCGCCGCCAACCGGTCGATTCCTCGCAACCGATAACGCATCTGGAAATACCGCAGCGATGCTTCCAGTTCCTCGGCCATTAACCGGTTCAGGTCCGCAATGATTTCGTCACGATTGTTTTTGCTCGCCACTCGCTTTCCTCGTTCAGCGCTCTCCGTCGTGATCCGTCAACCGTGTGCCGTCCGCGGCCGCGGTTTACGATGCCGCCTCCAGTTCCGCCATCAAACAATGCCCATCGCACATCGGGCATTGATCCACATCGGCGCATTGGGACGGGTATTTCTCGAATCGTTCTTTCAACACCAACGCCAGTTCTTCGTCCGACATCAGAAACCGAATGAAATGCAGCAGTCTCTCGCCCGTCGACCGGCTCAGCAGGTGTTCCACCTTGCAACTGTCGATCTCGGCCTGTGATTCCGAGACGCCGAGCACCTCCACCAGGAACGCCCGTACGGCGGCTTTCTTGGCCATGATACCGTGGACGATCTGCAACGCTTCCGGTGACAGGCTGACCAGGTGATGGTCGTCGGTTAACACCAGGCCGCGTTTTTTCAGGGTCCGCAGGTTGACCGAGACGCTGCCGCGGGTGATATCCAGGTGCCGCGCGATGTCCGAGACCCGCGCCCAGCCACCGTAATGCTGGCCCACCTCGTGGATGGCCAGCAAATGATGGGCCCCGCTATGGGTCAGTTCGTTGGCTTCAAATTCTTTCCAGGTTTCCATTCTCTTCAATCCCGTTCATGACCACGCTCGCGGCAAGGCGGTCACTGTGGTTCCCGGCTCCGGTTTTTGTCTTGTTGCTAACCTCCCACCCGCCAAGCAGTTGCCTGGTACGTACCCGATCAAGCGGGATACCGGTCTCGAGCGGGTCACTCGACGGCGATGACGGGGACAAAGACAGGTGATCAATCAAGCTCATGCTACAGCTTGATTTGTACACCACTTGTTTGATTAGTCAAACACGAAGTACGCAAAAATAAGAGTTAAGTTGTAACTTGTTGGGCTGCAATCTTTTGTGTTAGCTCGATAACCCGCTGGATCGTAATGACTTCACGATCCGATCGGTGTCGTCTCCCGTCGCCCAGATCATTCGCAGGAACGTTGCCGGGTCCAGACGGATTTTTCCGAGAAATGCCCGGTCGCCTCCGCAACAATACATCAGATCATCCGGCAGCTCACCCCGCAACTTGGCGCGGGCTTTTTGAATGATGCGCGGCAACCACCGGTAACCGGCCAAGGCGGCGGTTTTTGCCGGCAGATCGTTCGTACGGATCCGCTGCTCGCTCCACTGCCCGCCTTGTACCTCCAGGAAATACTCGCGCCGGACGCGGGCGATTTCGAGCACCGTGGTTTGATCTGGTTCCTCGCTGCCACACCAGTCCTCGACAAAGTGATAGATCTCTTGCGGCCGATGCCCGATCGAGGCGAGGAACGCCGTGGCCGGGTCATCGAAACAAGCTGCGACATCGGCGCGGCTGGATCGGTACCGGTCGACGGCCCGGTCATAGACCGCCCGGAACTGTTCTTCCCACTGGTCCTGGTCAGGGAATGCGGTCACTGGTTCAATCACTCTTTCGGGCACTTGTCCGCTCGATGCTCAAGCGCCGCCCCGAGGTTCATCCCTGGCGCGATGGAGCCGTTATTGTTTCCGTTGCGGGCGGTTCCCACCAGGTCATACTCGGTCGCGTCGGTCACGGTCACGTCGATGAACTCGCCCACGGCCACGTCATTGCCGCGGACATAGACCCGACCATCGATGTCCGGCGCATCAGCATGCGAGCGGCCGATCCAACCGTCGCCGTCCTCCGCCGGGCCATCCACCAGCACGCGCACCGTTTTACCGAGCCACGCCTGTTGCCCCTCGCGGGACACGGTTTGCTGGAGCGTCATGGCGCGGTCGTACCGATCCTGTTTGATCCCGTCGGGCACCTGCCGGTCCATGTTCCCGGCCGGGGTATGATCTTCCTGCGAATACTTGAAGATGCCGACGCGGTCAAACCGCGTTTCTTCCAGGAACTCCAACAACTCCTCAAACTGGGCCTCGGTTTCACCGGGAAACCCGACGATAAAAGTGGTGCGCAGGGCGATCCCGGGCACTCCCGACCGGATGCGCCGTACCAGGTCGCGGATGTAACGGCCGTCCGTCTCGCGTTTCATCGCGCGTAACAAATCATCGTTGATATGCTGTAACGGCATATCGACGTAGCGGCACACCTTGTCGCACGCCGCGATCGTGTCCACCAACTCATCGGTCCAATGGAACGGGTGGGTGTACAATAACCGCACCCAGAACTCGCCCCGGATCTGTTGAATCTCACGCAGCAGGTTGCCGAGCGGGAGTTTTGGCGCCGGCTGGTCCGCTGCGTTTTGCGAACCGTGTTTGCCAGTCGCGTTCGTCCACTGCGGCAGGTCTTTTCCGTAAAACGTGGTGTCCTGGGAAATCAGGTTCAGCTCGCGGGTCCCCTGCTCCACCAGCGTCCGGATCTCTGCCACCACATCCGCCGCCGGGCGGCTGCGGTGCCGGCCCCGGATCCGCGGGATGCTACAGAACGTGCACGGATGGTTGCAGCCCTCGGCGATCTTGACGTACGCGGTGTGTGACGGGGTCAACCGCAAGCGGGGCGCGGAAAAGTCGGGCACGTAGCGAGCCGGCCCGGACCAGTACAACCGCGGCGTCGCCGTGACCGCGTCCTCGCCCAGGATGTCGCGCACGATCTGTGGGATCCGCGGCACCTCGTTCAGGCCGATCACCGCGTCGACCTCGGGCAGCTCACGGCGCAACTCTTTCGGATATCGCTGGGTGAGACAGCCGGCCATGATCAATGCCCGGCAGCGGCCGGTGTGGCGCAGTCGATTGGCTTCAAGGATGGTATCGATCGATTCCTGCTTGGCCGACTCGATGAACCCGCAGGTATT
>JABAOE010008630.1_pt3 | contig 10203 bp, 11 predicted proteins | sample 7062141 | NCBI WGS metagenome assembly JABAOE01 (sample SAMN14538627, study PRJNA623070) | marine sediment metagenome | biome: marine biome [ENVO:00000428]; feature: marine pelagic biome [ENVO:01000023]; material: deep marine sediment [ENVO:00002113] | place: India: Gulf of Khambhat ...
GCCTTTCTTGGAGCCACCGCAGGATAGTGTTTTTGGGTCTCGGACGGTCTGCCCTACTACGAGTTGTCGGGCGCTCGGCGACTCTCGCGCGGCGTCGCCTTTTGCGCCTATTCAACAATCAAGGTGCCCGTCATATTTGCATGTCCCTTGCGGCGGCAAAAATATAGATACGTTCCGGGAGGGGGAGCGATAGCGAACTGCACCGATTTTCCCGGCTCAAGGGGGGTCCCAAGTTTACCTATGCTCGATGCATGGTCTAAGGGATGAGGCTGGGTGATGTAGGTAAGGGCAGGGCTATCGATCTTGTGCATCTCCCTCCCGGCGTTATAAAAAGTGATAGTGAGTGGAGATCCAGAGCTGACTCGTACCCGTTCTGGCATGAAACGGAAGTCTTCGGCCGTGAGGTCGACAGATTGTGTCCCGTCGCATCCTAGGACGAAAGCGAGCAACAGCCAGAGAAATGCCCGCATGTGGGATAACCGCTGAGTGTCGAAGATTACCATAATCCAAGTATGGTTCTTTTTTCCGTAGGATCACTAATGAATGGCAGATCTGTTCGAGGGATTATTAGTCTTGCCGACGGTGTTGTTCAGCGGCCTTTTACGCATAGGAGGGAGCATTGCCCGGTTTCCACTTTATACTGCAACCGATACTGGCTCGTTGATCACTGTCAATCGGTTTNNGTACTGCATCGATCGCTGCCCGCAGATCTCGTCCGGTGACAGGTCGGTTGTTGCCTGGTCTGCTATCGTCGAGTTGTCCGCGATAGACCAGTCGACGGTTGCGGTCGAAGAGATAAAAGTCCGGAGTGCAGGCAGCCCGATAAGTCTTTGCAACTTCCTGCGTTTGGTCGTAACAGAACGGAAAGGCGAAGCCAAGGCGGGTAGCCATCTCCTTGAGTCTAGGCGGCGCATCCTCGGGATATGTCAGCGGATCGTTGCTGCTGATGGCAACAATGCCCAGAGCCGAGTTGCCGTAGTCGCGACCGATCTTGGTGAGTTCCTGTTCGACATGTGCCACGTAGGGACAATGGCGACAGATGAACATGACAAGCAAAGCTGTTTTGCAAGTGAACGAGTCCAGCGAGTAGGCCTGATCGGTGACAACATCGCGTAGCGAAAACGGCGGAGCAGCGGTTCCTAGAGGAAGCATCACTGATGTCATCGCCATAAGTACCCCCTTGCCTCGAAGGAAGGATCTGTAACATACGACTAAGAGAAGTCGGATGGTCGATGAGTGGCCAGTGAAGACTCTCTTTCGAGGCAGATCTGCTTCGTTTGTTTTACGACTGCGTTCCGCCTTCCCAAAGTTTAATGGTTCGGTCCCAGGAGGCGCTGGCGAGACGGTAGCCGTCGGGGGAAAATGTGACGCAACGCACCCCGGCGTTGTGGCCCNNGTCTGGGGACACTGTGAGGCAGCGTACCCAGCTACTGTGTCCGGTGAGAGTCTTCTTCTCAACCACCTGAGGCATCTCGAAGAGCTTGATCGTGCAGTCTCGGCTACCGGTGATAAGCGTCTTGGCGTCTGGAGTGAACGTCATCGCACCGATCCAATAATCCATTGGCTTTTGGAAACCCCCATCGTCTTCGACAAAGTATCCTCGTGTTTCGGTGGAGTCTTCGGTGTTCCGGCGCCAGTGCCCGTCGTGCAGTATCTTCTCTTCGCCGCTAGGAAGGACCTCCCAAATCTTGATCTTTCCGATATCGGTGCCATGGGCGAGATGTATACCATCGGGTGAGAATGCTACGCAGACTGACCAGTGGTGATCATACTCATCTTTGCCGAGGAGCGTCATGAGTTCAGTACCGGTGGTGACTTCCCAAATCTTGATGTCTTTGTTGTGACTTCCGCGCGCAAGCATAAGGCCGTCAGGTGAGAGCGACAAGCTGCACACATTGTGGTCGTAGCGCGTGAAGAGGAGTTTCGTCGGTTCACCTGTTTTCCCGTTCCACAAACGAATGGTTCGGTCGTCACTGCCAGTAGCGAGCGTTTGCCCATCCGGAGTAAAAACGATGGCTCGAATATCATTGGTGTGCCCCCGCAACGACCGTAGCAGCCGACCTGTTTCGATATCCCACATGCGGACGAGGCGTTCGGCCCCTCCGCTGGCGAGGGTCAGACCGTCTGGTGAAAACGCGACAGCCCATACCCCGTGCGAATGGCCACGGAACACCTTGACCTCGTGACAGTTTTCGCCCCAATACGCTAAGAAATCGGATGAAACGGTTGGTTTTGCGCCCGTCGACGACCCAGAAGACGTTCCCAGCCTCGAGAGGGCGGTCGCATCCTCTGGCACCACAGAGGTGCTCTTTAGGTGATGATCCACCGCAAAGGTCCTTGATTGCAGATCGTACGGGTCAGTATAATTTTTCCCATTCCCGCAAAATCGTAAAAGATGCGTTGTCGATAAGTCAAGCCAGTTTACGGGGGTGCTGAGAACGATGGTTGGCCGTGAAATGAAGTCACCCGCTCATAATTTTGTTGTTTGAAGGAGTGCCGTGGAGATCAGATTTCAGCCTGCATTGCTTCAGGAAGTGATCGACTCATTCGTCGAAAAGACTGAGCGAGAAGGGGATCCTACCTATTACAAAGAGTTTCATGAATATGCTGACCCGATCTACGAGAAGTTCATTCTCGAGGATCGGGAAGGGGAATTCAAAAAACTCTATCAATACCTCTTTGGTACCTGGGGATTCTCTGATATTGTGCGCGACTCCTTCAATGAGTACCCACTTCTGAAAGAGAAAGTTGGTATTGTTCTGGTCAAAGGTGTACTCAAAGAAGACCAAGAAGGAGTCGATATCCTGCGCAAGTGGGGATCGGTGGAAAAAGAACTGGCCAGAGCGTTTGAGGAGAAGGGAATGAAGGGGGTCGGGATCAAATTGATCCCACGCCGGTTTTACGATCCGGCGCTCACGCGCTATTGTCGCCATGAACTGATGCATATCTCCGACATGATCGATCCCGCATTCGGGTATGATCCGGATACGAAAGTTGGTCAGAATCCTGGAGAAGAAACACTCATATTGCAGCGGTACCGTGTGCTTTGGAGCTTGAGTGTTGACAGTCGGCTGGTCGTTATGGGGCGAGAATCGATGCACAGCAAGGAGAGTCGGTTCAAGGAATTCAGGTCGTGGTATCGGAAAATTCCTCCTCTTCAGTTGAAGTCGGTGTTCGAGGGGCTGTGGCAGACCTCGTACTTTACGCATTCCGAGCTGATTGAGATGGCAACCGACACGCTCCGTGTCCTAGATCGCGCGGTCGATGTAGAGGGAGGGGAGGTGCCCGAGAGCGCGAACAATATCATGCTCATGCCGGGCTTCCCATGCCCACTCTGCCGCTTTCCTACCTATTCGTGGGTTGAAGACTTGGTCAACAAGATCGAACCGTATGTGCTCGACTTCATCCGCGAGAATCATCCAGGATGGGATGTGGAGTTTGGGGCGTGTGATCGGTGCGTAGAAGTGTATAAGCTCCGTGCCGACGGGGTGATGTAGTGAAACGAGCTCAAGGTGGGCGTGAGGGTAAGGTCGAGGCCGAGGAAATTAAGATCACGGGGGTCCGTCTCCACTTTGAGATTGGCCTCGATCTAGCGCTGGATTGACCTGGCTGATCAGACAATTCGCCAATTATTGTTGACGTAGATGTATGGGTACCGATCCGAAGTATGGCCGGCGCGATTTTCTTAAAGNNCGGTTGCTAAGACGGCGCAAGAATTCGCTCAGCAGAAAGATGCCGCATCTTTGCAACCCCAGCCGCTATTCCGTGCAGACTGGCTACGGCCGCCTGGTGCGGTTAAGGAGGCAGACTTTTTGGAGCGGTGCACAAGATGCGGCGACTGCACCAAGGCTTGCCAGCCTGGTGCGATTATGCCGCATGCGAAGGACGGGACGCCGGCTATTTTTGCCGATCAGTCTCCCTGTGTACTGTGCGTGGACTTTCCTTGTATTGCGGCGTGCGCGACCGAGGCGCTGTTGTCCGTCGATGCAGTTGGTGAGGTCCGCATGGGAATCGCCTCAATTTCCCATCAGCTGTGCACAGCAGGAGATGGCTGCCACGCCTGTGTATCTAAGTGTCCCACGAATGCGCTGGGGATGGACTTCGAGTCGTTGCGGTTGGCCATCACCACCGAAGTCTGTGTAGGATGCGGTATGTGCGAGATGGTATGCAAAGCCGTCAATGATCATGTGGCAATTCGCGTCGTGCCGTCCCGGCAGCTTTAAAAGACCGCCAGATGAATAATACCTTGCGACCATGCGACGTAATGAATATCCGCAGATTTCCACAGGTTGGCTATGAAAAGTATCCAGTCGGTGATTGGGACATCTCGCCTACTTGGCGCTTGACATCCCCTGGTCCTTTTCATATACATACCAAGGCGAGATGTGCAGAGCTGTGGGCTTGGAGCTCTGGTTTAAGAGGCTGCGAGGCTGGTGCCAGTGCGGCATTCAGAGGTACAGGTTATGGCAGGTAAACAACCGGTGCAGAGCGGAGCCGCCTCCACGACCACCGTGATTCCGACTCCTCCCGCGATCAAAGATTCTCCTGCGGTTGAACGTGCCCTGAATCGTAGCAAGATTTACCTGCTACTTTCGTGGAGCCTACTCTATCCGGAAGATGAAGAATTTCTCGACTATCTGCAGTGTGGCGAATTTGTGGAAGATGGCCGGACGGCGCTTGATACGCTACAAGCTATGCTGAGTAGTAATGGAGGGGAGCAGGCCCAACAGAGGATTAATTCCCTCAAGGGTCAGTTGGATCTCGTTGAAAAGTTGGTTGGGTCTGAATGCNNAACTGGGAGACCTGCAGGCGGAGCATCGCCGCGTGTTCAGCAATGTCATCACACTGGATTGCCCACCCTATGAGACTCTCTTTGGTAACGATCACGTCTTTGCACAGTCGCACGTGATGGGCGACATTTCAGGTTTTTACAAAGCTTTCGGTGTAGAGTTGTCCAAGGACATTCATGAACGGCTCGATCATCTCAGCGTGGAGTTCGAGTTCATGCATTTCCTTGCTTACAAGGAATCCTACTCGCGCTGCCATGATGGGGTCGAGAAGACTCAAATTGTCGTAGATGCCCAGAAAAAGTTCCTGAAGAACCACATTGGCCGATGGGTGCCGCTTTTCTGTCGTATGCTGGCGAAGAAGGCGGATAGTGGGTTGTACAAGTTGATCGCCGATATGACGGGCGACTGGATGGAATTTGAAACGTCGTTTTGGGATGTGACGCCTCAGCCCTATACCGAGACCGATTATCGACCGGCCACCTTCAGTGCGCCGGAGGGGCAGACTTATGAATGCGGTGCACAGGATCAAGGCAACGAGTTGAGCCTGTTGCTGAACGAGGTGGGTGCACAGTCATTCATGGAGGTCAAGGAGAAAGACAAGGATAACGGCTCCGGCGGACCTATCGGAACCGCCTGAATGTAAATGTAATGGTGGCAGTTATGTTTTTGTTTTCTGAGCAATCTTTAATCGAGAGGAGGGATTAGTACAATGAGAGTCGTGCAGACGGCCAACAAGAAATTGGTGTTTGCCATTCTTCTCTCCGCCCTCGGCGTTGGCATCCTGCTCACGGTCGGGCAAGTGCCGTTGGCCGTAAGCCAGCCGGTGGCGATTCCCGCTAAGGTGGTCAAGGGTACGATTCCCATTCCAATGGATGGGGCAAATCCGATTTGGGAAAGCGTTCCCGGTGTTGTGGTTCCCCTGAGCGGACAGTTGATCACCACGCCGATGCACCCAAATATCTCGGTGAAGTCGGTGTTCGTCAAGGCGATGACGAATGGCAAGGAAATCGGATTGCGGTTGGAGTGGATCGACCAAACCAAAAACGATACCACGATTGGCCCGCAGGATTTCCGAGACCAAGTCGCTGTGATGTTCCCGGTGAATACGTCTGGGGCGCCGCCGTTCCAATGTATGGGCCAATCTGGCGGAACCACTAACATCTGGCGCTGGAACGCGGAGTGGCAGAAGGATCTCGGCAAGGACAGCGCTGGGCTCTGGGACGTGGATGATCAATACCCCGGCATTTTCTGGGACTACTACTTTGAAGAGCCTGCAGGCGGTGTGACCTATCCTGACCGGATCGGTCGGAGCCTTGGACCGTTCAATCCAGGCATTTGGTCTGGAAACATCTTGTCTGATCCCACGCTTCGCGTCAGCTCGGTCGAAGACTTGAATGCGAATGGCTTCAGTACCCTCACGACACAGGCTCACCAGGATGTGGTTGGGAATGGCGTATGGGAACCGTCTGGATCGGTCAAGGGCGGCGCTTATTCAGGCCCAACCTGGCGTGTAATCGTAAAGCGGCCACTAGAGAATGGTGACAGCAACGATGTGCAATTCAAGCCGGGTATGTCCGTCCCCATTGCATTTGCCGTGTGGGATGGTGCCAATATCGAGCGGAACGGTATGAAGGCGCTATCTACTTGGTTTACGCTGAAGTTGTAGCAGGTGGGCCGTTTGGAAAGACGCCGAGGTTTTTGGTTGACCTGGGCTAAGAATAGGTAGCGGAGGAGAAAAAAGGGGCCTCGGATCAGCGTCACGATAAGTGACGAACCGGTCCGGGGCCTCCTCTTTTTTGGAGTAAATGAGACGTATGTGTTTCGATGGCGAGGGATGAGTACTAGGGTTGCATTTCAGGAAGCGCGGAGAGTATAACCCAAAGGAGGGTTGCTCGAAACTCGCTGATTTTTCTACGTAAATGGAAATTGACCAACCATGAAGGTCTCGCTACTTTTTCCACCGACCTGGCATCCTTCCCAACCATACTTAAGCTTGCCCTCCTTAACCGGTTTTCTGCGTCAGGGCGGTGTGTCTGACGTGTCACAGCGTGATCTTGGTATTGAACTGTTGGACGGGTTGCTCACTAGATCCTATGGAGTCGAGGTACACCAGCAGTTGATCGACAAGCAGCGCGAGCTCGAGCGGACACAATCCGGGGAGACCGGGCCTGGGAGCCGGGAGCACTATGCAAGGGTTGCCGGTTCCCTTGATCGGTTTGATTACCTGATCGACCGCATCGAGCTTGCCAAGGAGACGCTGCGAGGAGAAGCCTTTTACGATCTCGACGCCTATCGTGCCAGCCTATTCATGATCGACAAGTGGCTGGAGCTGGTGTCCTCGATCTATTTCCCGACCAGGCTAACCGTCGTCGATAACCAGTTTGGCAATTACTCGATCTATTCCTCGAAAGACTTGATGAAAGTCATTCGCGATGAGACTCAGAATCCCTATCGCACTCTCTTTCGCGAGCGTTTCATTCCATCGATCGTAAATGATCGTCCAGACCTGATCGGCGTATCGATTACCGCGACATCCCAGATCATTCCAGGGCTGACGCTGTGCGGATTAATCAAAGAGGTGGCGCCTGACGTGCATGTTACGATCGGCGGGAGTATCTTCACACGCCTGGTCGATAACGTGCGTCGTTGTCCGAGTCTCTTCGAACTGGCCGACGATCTGGTGGTCTTTGAAGGCGAAACGGCACTATTGGAGCTGGTGAATCAGCTGGCTGGAAAGAAGGACTACAGTAAAGTGCCCAATCTAATCTATCGCCAGAGTGGAAAGGTCACGGTTAACCAGCCGTTCTATTCAGAAAACGTGAATCAACTGCCTGCTCCGAATTACGATGGATTCCCCCTCGGCTGGTATTTATCGCCGGAACCTGTGCTGCCGGTTCAATTCTCGCGCGGATGCTATTACAAAGATTGCGCGTTCTGCGCCCTGACACTCGACCATCAAAACTTTAGGCAGAAGGATCCAGGACGAACGGTCGAGGAGTTGGAATGGCTCGCACAACGCTACGGGGCCAGGCAGTTCTTTTTTACTGACGAATGCTTCGCCCTATCGCCTACGAAGCGTCTCTGCCAACAGCTGCTTGAGAAGCACCTTGATATGAAGTGGACCTGCGAAATGCGGTTCGAAAAGAACCTCACGCGCGAACTTCTGGCTTTGATGCGGGATGCTGGATGTCGGAAGATTGTCTTCGGTCTTGAGTCCTTCAACCAGCGCGTTATGGAGCTCATGAAGAAAGGAATAAGGCAGGAATGGGTACGGCGCATCTCAGATGACTGCGTGGATCTCGGGATTGCCGTCCATTGCTACATTATCGTAGGCTTTCCGACGGAAAAGGAAGAAGAAGCCCTCGAGACGATGAACTTCATCGTGGAGAACAAGAAGCTCCACGAGTCCTTCGGATTTTCTTGCCAACCCTGCCTATTCGACCTGGAAAAGGAAGCCCCGATCATGAGCGATCCTGCTGAGTACGGGATCAGACGTATTTTGCGTCCGGCGGCAGAGGACCTCAGCCTCGGATTTTTCTATGAAGTGCAAGATGGCATGACACCTGAGCAAGCTGAAAAAGTCTATCAGTATGTCTATGAACGGGTCAGTGAAGTGGTCTGTGAGCTGCCTTTTAACTATTCGATGGCGGATGGGTTATTGTACATCGTGAAGGGGAAAGAAGCAGTCCGACTGGCTCCCCAGACAATTGGCTCATAGCACCAACAGGGCAATCGACTCACGCAGGACACGATGACCCTGTTTGTTCTTAGTATGGATATAATGCTCATGATAAAGAGAACGGGAGCATGATCAAGGCGGCAGCAATAAGCGAGAGATTGGCTGGAAGGGTAGGAGATTTTGGACTCTTATTCGAATATGCAGTCAAGCTCGTCTTGTTGACCTCTTTTCTTGAGCTCGTCCTATACCGCCTGATTTCCCGCCTCGGTATGCATGTGAGCAAGATGGCAGCAACTACTCACCCATGGGTTACGCCCACGTTCGGTGCTTTGACAGAGGTGGGAGCCTGGCTGCTGAACATCGTGGCTGTGTTGTTGTTTTTGACTCTCGCTCTGGCGATTGTCAATCGATGGATCGGAACTGAGACCAGCAAGTTGACCAAACCAGCGATGGCTTGTACGGGGTTGTTGCTTCTGTTAACTCTCGGATATCTGTTTTTTCAGCCGGGAATGCTTGGCGCACTTCTTTATAACGGCTTGGCGTTGATCACTCTCACGCTGTTTGTGATCGAGTATATCACCACACATCAACAGCGAATACACCGGGTGCTCGTTGTGACGTACTACTTCGGAATTTCAGGGTGGTTGTATTATCAGATTGTTACGACGATCTACAGCCTCAGTGGAACGCTAGCCATCCCGCCCCTGGTCAACGCATCACATCGGATAGGTGAAGGGCTGATGGTTCTGTCGAGTATACTGGTTTTCCAAGCCTACGGGCAGGGGCTATCGCTATCGTTGCGGACAAAGAATCGGCAGCAACGGCAGCGTGCAATTATGTTTTGGGCAGTTGCCGGGATGATTTTCTTGACGCTGCTGTTTACCGATTACCTGTTGGATTCCTATAATCCGGCCTTGGCCTCGGTGGTTCGTCAAGCCTCGCAAGGAGTCGGTTGGATCTTCCAGTTCGGCATGGGCTATACGTTCTATCTCCCGTTCGGTATTTACATGGCAGGGTTCCTCTGTTGGTCTTATACCGTTATCAAACTACTGAGGATGGGACGACTGGCTGGCTATGGCATTGGGCTCATGTTCATCGCTGGCTATGCGTTGCTGTTTTCAAATCTTACCTTGATGGTGATACTTGGAATGATTTTGCTTACGTTGGATCGGATCAAGACCGGTGTCGCAGAGTCAGCCTCCGCCCGTGATAGTTCCTTGATGGGATCCACCGGCGGCCTTGTACCTGGGCAGATTTGAGAAGGGACCAAATATCAGGAGCGATTTTTATGGACACATCAATGCCGATGTCAGATCCGCCGCAAACGGGCGCAGCGGTTGATCTCGGTGATCAGCCTCTCTCGGTGGATGAAGAAATTACAGAAATTGAAAGGTTGCTTGCGGCCGAACCGGACGATTTCCAAGCACGGTGCCGGTTGGGCGAACTCTACTTCAGTAAAGGTCGGCTAGACGACGCGCTTGTGGAGGTGAAAAAGTCAATCGAAATGGCCGAGGGCTTGCGGGCTGAAATGAACCGTTCGCTAGCTATGTATTATTCAAATCTTGGGACCATCTACGCGACGAAAAATATGACTGATGAAGCCGAAGCCGAGTTTCGTCACGCTTTGGAGATCTTTTCGCAGGATGTGTTAGCCCTGTTTAACCTTGGCCGGGTCTATGCAGGCAAGAAGAAGTACATGGAAGCAAAGGACTACTACGAACGGCTAGTCGAAAT
>JABAOE010012297.1_pt1 | contig 10202 bp, 7 predicted proteins | sample 7062141 | NCBI WGS metagenome assembly JABAOE01 (sample SAMN14538627, study PRJNA623070) | marine sediment metagenome | biome: marine biome [ENVO:00000428]; feature: marine pelagic biome [ENVO:01000023]; material: deep marine sediment [ENVO:00002113] | place: India: Gulf of Khambhat ...
CTCGCAGGAGTCCTTGTCCCACTGGCAGAGCACGCGGCCCTCCCAGGCGGCCGGCTCGAGCGGAACGATCTCCACGAGCGGCCGGCTCGAGATGATCATCCCGCCCACGTGCTGCGAGATGTGGCGGGGCAGGCCCGCGATGTCCTCGGCGAGCTCGCCGAGGAGCCTCCACAGGTGCCCGTCGGCGCGGTCCCGGAACTCCGGGAGCCCCGCGATCTCCTCGGCGAGGCCGGCGGCCGAGCGGTGCTCGGCCAGCTTGGAGAGCTTCTCGAGCTCGCCCATCGGCAGGTCGAGCGCCTTGCCGATCTCGCGCACGGTCGACTTGAGCCGGTAGGTGGGGAAGGTGCAGACGAGGCCCGTGTGCTCGTAGCCGTACTTCTCGTAGACCCGCAGGATCAGCTCCTCGCGGATGTCGCGCGGGAAGTCGAGGTCGATGTCGGGGACGCTCCGCAGCGCCTCGTTGAGGAAGCGGCCGAGGAAGAGGTTGTTCTTGACCGGGTCGATGTGGGACAGCCCGATCAGGTAGCAGATGATCGAGGAGACCGACGAGCCGCGCCCCCGGCCCGGCGGGAGGAGCTGCCGCGCGGCGGACGGGCCACGGACCTCGCGCGCCACCTCGCGGGCGAGCTCGAGGATGTCGCGGTAGACGAGGAAGAACCCCGCCAGCCCGTGACGATCGACGAGCGCGAGCTCGGTAGAGAGCCGCTCTTCGGCTTCTTTACGGTATTCGCTCCCGGGGGGATACCGGATCTCGAATGCCTGCCGGCACACGTGGTGGAGCACGCGCATGGCGGGCGCGAAGCCGCTCCCCTTGAAGTCGGGAAACTTGTAGCCGAGATCCGTGGTGAGATCGAACGACTGGCATCGCTCGGCGATCGCGCGCGTGTTCCGCAGCGCATCGACCCGCGACTCGAAGCGCCACTGCATCTCCTGCGGCGAGGCGAGGTGGAAGCAGGCGTTGGCACGGCGGAACTCGTGGGAATCGTCGACCGTCCTCCGGTTCTTGATCGCGACCATGACGTCCTGGAGACGGTGCCGGTCGGCGACGTGGTAGTGCACGTTGCCCGTCGCGACGACGCCGAGCCCGAGGTGCTCCGCCAGGTCGCCCAGCGCGCGGTTGCGCCGCACGTCGCCGTAGACGAGGTTGTTCTGCAGCTCGAGGAAGAAGTTACCATCGCCGAAGGCCCGAGCGTAGCGCCGCGCAGCGGCCTCGGCCTCCTGGTGGCGTCCCTCCGCCACCAGCGACGGCACCTCGCCGTGACGGCAGCCGGAGAGCGCGATCAGCCCCTCCGTATGGCGGGCCAGCAAATCGAGCTCGACGCGCGGCTCGCCCCGAGGGTGGTCCAGGTGTGCGTGCGTGAGCAGGCGGCAGAGGTTGGCGTAGCCGGGGCCGTCCTCGCAGAGGAGCGTCAGGTGGTGGCCGCTGTCGAGCGTGATCTCGGCGCCGGTGATCGGGCGCACGCCCCAGGCCCGGGCGCACTGGGCGAACTCCATCGCGCCGTGCAGGCCGTCGTGGTCAGTCAGCGCCAGCGCTGTCTGCCCCAGTTCGCCCGCCCGCAGCACCAGCTCCTCGATGTGCGAAGCGCCGTCAAGGAACGAGAAGTTGGAATGACAGTGCAGCTCCGTGTAGCTCATCCGGTGTAAGCCTGCTTGTACCAGCGGCCACGGGCGAGGTCGCGGTAGACGTCGATGGCGCAGCCGTTCTCCAGGAACAGGCGCCAGTAGACCCGGCTCACCGGCCGCTCGCGCCACCACTCGTCGTCGATGCGCCAGGTCTCCAGGACCGACTCAACAGCGCAGCGATGGCCGGAGAGATAGAGGCCGGCGGGCACGCCGCTGGCGTCCGCATCGACCTCCAGCGGCTGCGGGCTGTTGAGCGGGCGCAGTTTACCCTCACCCCTGGCCCCTTTCCTGTGTGCGGGAGAGGGGATCAGGGGTGAGGGTTCTAGTTCAGGTCTTCCAGCGCCGCTCGCCGCTCTGGTATCCGTGACCACGGTTCCACCTCCACTATCCGTCCGATCGCCGGTTTTCCGTTCGCGCCAAGGTGGCGCGCGGCCTCCTCTACCTGCCGGCGCAGCTTGCCCTTGCTTTCGAAGAGCGCCGCCTGCTTCCCGGACTCGCCGCTCAGCCCCACCAGCTCGATCTCCAGCTCCTCCACCGGACGTTCCGGCGGGCGGCGCGTGACCGCCGTCTTGATGACGAACCATGCCGCTTTCGGATCGGCCAGCGCTTCGCGGAAGGTGACCGGCAGCTCCCAGGCGCCGCCGCCGTCCAGCGCTGCGCGGGCCATCGCCTTGCGCACCCAGCGACCCTGCCGCGACTCGTCGCCGTAAGCCGCGTGCGTCAACCGCTCCAGCCCGGCGAGGATCGCCTCCAGGGCCACGGCCGGCGCCGGCAGCTCCAGCCGGCGGACGACGGTGCTCTCTATGGTGCGCGGAACCAACGGCTCGTCGTCGGTCCCCTGCGCCAGCTCCCAGCAGCGCTTCCCCTGCGGTCCGAACTGTCCCTGAAACGCGCCCAGCGGCAGCGCGGCAACGTCGCCGATCGTCTCCAGGCCCAGCAGCTTGAGCCGCCAGAGCATCGCCTCGCCGGCGGGCAGGTAGCTGCAGGACAGCGGCGCCAGTAGCGCCCGCTCTTCGCCCACCGGCACCACCTTCGCCAGTCCCGGCCGCGAAGTGGCAGCGGCGACGCGGGCGGCGAACTTACCGCCGGCAACGCCAACGGCCGCCATGAAGCCGAGCCGCCGGTGCAGCGACGCGATCAGGCCGTCCGCGAACGCCTGCACGTCCACGCCAAGGCCAGCGAGCGACAGGTACGCCAGGCCGGGATCGCCCGGCTCCACCTCCGGGCTCAGCTCGCCCAGCAGGCCGAGCACCTCCTCGAAGCGACGGGCGTAGTGGGCGCCGTCGGCCGGCAGCACGACCGCTCTGTGCGAGAGCGCGATCGCCTCGCTCATGCGCATGCCGGGACGGATGCCGACGACCTCGGCGCCGAGGGAGCAGTCGAGCACGCGGTCGCCGCCGATGAGGACGAGGCGGCTGCCGATCTCCTTGCGGCGCTGGCGCTCCGCCTCGACCATGAAGCGAGGGATATATGCGCAGGCGATGCTCACCAGTGCAACCTCATGGGAGGTATAGAATAGAACTTGTGTTCTAGCCTGTCAATCGCCAAGCTGCTCTAGCTAACTCTTGACACCCGCAGTGCCAAAACGGAATCTTGCACCATGACCGAAGCCCACTCCCCTGCCGCGCCCGCGGCCACAGACGGCCGCCGCGCCGGCCGCGAGCGCAACCGCAACGCCGTCGCCGATGCCCTGCTCGACCTCTACCAGGAAGGCGTCATCAGCCCCGGCGCCCAGGACGTCGCGGACCGCTCCGGCGTCTCGCGCCGCTCCCTCTTCCGCTACTTCGACGACATGGACGAGCTCTGCCGCGCGGCGATCGACCGGCACAGCGCGCGGGTGAGCCACCTGTTTGCGATCGAAGATATCGGCGAAGGCCCGCTGGCGGCGCGCATCGACCGGCTCGTCCACCAGCGCACACGGCTCTTTGAGACGATCGCACCAGTTGCGCGCATCGCCCGCCTGCGCGCGCCCTTCCAGCCGATCATCGCCGAGGAGCTCGCCCGCAGCGCCGGGCTACTGCGCGCCCAGCTGGCGCGTCACTTCGCGCCGGAGCTGGATGGCCTGGGCCCGGACGCCCGCAACGAGACGCTGGCCGCGGCCGACGTCATCACCTCATTTGAGGCGTTCGACCTGATGCGGCGAGTGCAGGGCCAAACGCCGGACGAAGTTGCGGCCGCGCTGCGCCGGAGCCTGTCGGCGTTGCTCGCTACTCAGTAGCCAGGTCGCTGCGTGCTTTCGCAGCGACGTCCCCCGCCCGGCGCGAACTGCGCAGCCGGAACGTCACCTTCTCCAGACGCCCCGTGAAGGCGAACGGCGGCTCGTAATCGTCGACGACCGGCGAGAGCGCGTTCTGGCCGAGGTCCATCCCGGTCGAGCCGAGGATGCGCACTACTGGCGAGACCTGGACGGAGCCGACGTCCTTGCCGTCGATCGCGATCGTCAGCGTGCCGCTGGGAACACCCCGGTCGAAACGCGCCTCAAGCCGGTGGGGGCCGGGCGTAAGACCGGCCTCGGAGACGGCGCGGTGATGGCGGCCGAGGGCGTTGTAGTCGAACTGCAGCCTGCCGTCCTTGACGAAGAAGGTGTGACCCACGTTGTGGCTGCCGCGCGCGTAGAGCACGCCCTCGCAGCCGTCATCCGGCACCTCGNNGCCGCCCAGCGCCGGGCAGGCGTCGGCCGGGATGTGGGAGACCGGCGGCGTGTATACGTACTCCTCGACGGAATGCGGCGTGCCCGGCCGCGGTGGGCTGGCGAAAAGCTCGATCGTGCGGTCGTCCAGCGGCAGGACGCCGTTTGCCTCAGCCTCCGCCCACCAGGCGTCGACGAGCTCCTTCAGCTTCTCCGGGTGCTCCTTCGCCAGGTCGTGGCACTCGGAGAAATCATCCGCCAGGTTGTACAGTGACCACTCCTCAGTCTCGAAGTCGGCACCCCTGGTGTGATAGGTGACGGCCTTCCAGCCGTCCTTCCAGAGGCCGCGGTGGCCGAACTGCTCGAAGTACTGGACGCGCCGCCGCGTCGGCTCGCCGGGCGCGTCCCAGGTGTAGGCGATGCTCTCCCCGTGCAGCGGGATCTGCTTGTGCCCGTTAAGTTCGTCCGGCAGCTGGACGCCCGTGACGTCCAGCACCGTCGGCGTCAGGTCGATCACGTGGCAGAACTGGTCGCGCACGCCGCCAGTCTGCTTGATCCGCTTCGGCCAGTGGACGACGAGCGGGTCGCGGATGCCGCCGCCGTAGGTGTTCTGCTTGTACCAGCGTAGCGGCGTGTTGCCGACCTGCGCCCAGCCCCAGGGGATGTTGCTGTGTGAGTGCGGCCCGCCGATGTCGTCGAGCCGGTTGGCGACGATCTCGTCGATGTCCTCGCCTATCAGGTTGAAGAAGCTCCACTCGTCCATCACGCCGTGAGGCCCGCCCTCCTGGCTCGCGCCGTTGTCGGAGAGCACCATCAGCAGCGTATCCTCAAGCAGGTTCTGTGATTCGAGATAGGCGACGAGGCGCCCGATCTGCGCGTCTGTGTGCTCGAGGAATCCCGCGAACGCTTCCTGCAGCCGGGCGGCGAAGATCCGCCCGTTTTCGGTCAGGTCGTCCCAGGCGAGCACGCCGGGGTTGCGATCGGCGAGCGTCGTCGCCTGCGGCACCAGGCCCAACTCCTTTTGGCGGGCAAACCAGGCCTCCCGCGTCTTGCCCCAGCCTTCGTCGAAGCGACCGCGGTACCTGGCTCGATACTCGGGCGGCGACTGGTGCGGCGCGTGCGTCGCGCCGAACGCCAGGTGGAGAAAGAACGGCCGGTCCGGCCGCACCGACTTTAGGTCCCGGATCATGCCGATCGACTGATCGACGAGGTCCTCCGAAACATGATAGCCGTCCTCGGGGCCGGCGGGCGGCAGGATGTGGTGGTTGTCGGCTGTCAGCTCCGGGTAGAACTGGTCGGTCTCGCCCTGCAGGAAGCCGTAGAAGCGGTCGAAGCCCTTCTGGAGCGGCCAGTTGTCGTGCGGCCCGGCGGCGCTGCACTCGATCATCGGCGCCAGGTGCCACTTGCCGACTGAGTACGTCGCGTAGCCGGCCGTGCGCAGCAGCTCTGCCACCGTGGCCGCGCGCGGCGTGATGCCGCCCCGCATGTGGGGAAACCCGGTGTTGAAGTTGGACACTCCCCGCATGCCGACGGTGTGGTGGTTGCGCCCCGTCAGCAGGCAGGCGCGGGAGGGCGAGCAGAGCGCGGTCGTGTGGAAGTTGGTGTAGCGCACGCCGTTCGCGGCCAGCCGGTCGATGTTCGGCGTCTCGATGCTCGATCCGTAGCAGCCGAGGTGGGCGAAGCCGGTATCGTCGAGGACGATCATCACGACGTTCGGCGCTTCGCCCGCCGGCCGGGGCGGCGCCGGCCACCAGGGCTCGGAGTCGGCCAGCGTGCGGCCGATCTTACCCTCGAACTCTGGTTCGCTGTCGCTCATGCTGATCTCCCTCCGGCGCTCGGGCGCTCCGTCTTTCTATCGCCTGCGGAGAGCCGCTGTCAAGATGTTGACACTGCGAGTGCCAGTCTATACTGTGGCCAGCACGCAGCGACCGGCAGGCAAGCTACGACTCCCAAGGAGGCGCGCCCCATGGCGATCTACCCGACCCCAGAACAGTTCCAGGAGCTGATGAAGGGCCCGCAGGACGTGCCCGTCGTCATGCTCAACCTGCTGCGCTTCAAGCCCCAGGCCGACGCCTCGCACGAAGGTGACTCGGGACAAGAGGCGTACATGCGCTACGGGACGGAGATGCGCAAGTTCGTGGAGTCGAAGGGCGGGCGCTTCATCTGGGCCGGCCGCGTCGACTCGCAGCTGATCGGCGAAGGCGGCGAGGGCTTCCACGCCGTCGGCCTCGTCGAGTACCCCTCGCGCAAGGCCTTCGCCGAGATCGCCCGCGACCCGTTCGTCAGCGAGAACATCGGCAAGCACCGCGAGGCCGGCCTCGAAATGCAGTGGCTAATCGCGATGACAGAAGCTCCGGCGGGGCGGTGACCGAATCGCCGGGGGCCGCCGCGCCCCTGCTTCTCGATCGCGACGGCGCCGTGGCAGTCGTCACGATCAACGACCCGCCCCGCAACCGTCTCGGCCTGGAGTTCATGGACGAGCTCGAGAAGCAGGTGGGTCTGCTGGCCGCGGACAGTTCGGTCCGGGCAGTCCTGCTCAGGGGCGCCGGCGAGGAGCACTTTTCCGTCGGCATGGACCTGAAGCAGCTGCCCGCGGGGATCAACCGGATGGGCAGCATCGAGGCCGTCCTGGACCAGCGGCTCCGCGTCCTCGCCGCGATCGAGAACATGGAGAAGCCCTGGGTCGCCGTCATGTGCGGCTACTGTCTCGGTGGCGGCCTGGAGCTGCCGCTGGCCTGTCACTTCCGCCTCGCCGCCGCCGAAGGCGCGAAGATCGGCCTGCCCGAGCTGGACCTGGGCACGGTGCCCGCCTGGGGCGGCACCGCCCGCCTCACGCGCTGCGTCGGCCGCGACCAGGCGCTGGACATGATCCTGCGCGCCAAGAAGATCTCCGGCCCGGAGGCGCTGCGGATCGGCCTCGTGCACGAGGTCTGGCCCAACGACGAGCTGCAGCGCCGCGCGCTCGACCTCGCGAAAGAACTGGCGGCGGGGCCATCCATCGCCATTGCCGGCGTTCTCAGGTCTGTGGTCGGCGCCGGCGAGAAGCCGCTCGAAGAGGCGCTCGCCGAGGAGCGGCGCGCCGTCCTGCGAACGATGGGGACGAAGGACCAGGCTGAGGGGATGCAGGCGTTCCTTGAAAAGCGAAAACCCAACTTCACCGGAGAATGACTGAGACAGGAGGAACCCGACGATGAAAGCCCTACGAACACCCGATGAGCGATTCGCCGGCCTGCCCGGCTGGAGCTTCGAGCCCAAGTATCTCGAAGTGCCGGACGGCGAAGGCGGCACGCTCCGCATGCACTACGTCGACGAAGGCCCGCCCGACGGCGCACCTGTGCTGCTGCTGCACGGCGAGCCGTCCTGGGCATACCTCTACCGGAAGATGATCCCGGCCTTCACGGCCGCCGGCCACCGCGCCGTCGCGCCCGACCTCGTCGGCTTCGGACGCTCCGACAAGCCCGCCGAGAAGTCTGACTACACGTTCCAGCGCCACGTCGACTGGCTCAAGTCGTTCATCGAGCAGCTGGACCTAACCAACATCACGCTCTTCGGCCAGGACTGGGGATCGCTTATAGGCCTGCGCACCGCTGCCGAGGACCCCGACCGCTTCGCCCGCATCGCGATCGGCAACGGGGGCCTGCCCACGGGCGACCAGACGCCCGGCGAGGCGTTCCTGCGCTGGCAGAAGTTCTCGCAGGAGTCGCCGGCGTTCGACATCGGCCGCATTGTTCAGGGCGGCACGGCGACGACGCTGCCGGACGAGGTCGTAGCCGCCTACGACGCGCCGTTCCCGGACGACTCGTACAAGGCCGGCGCGCGCATCTTCCCGTCGCTCGTGCCGACGAAGCCGGACGACCCGGCGGCGCCCGCCAACCGCAAGGCGTGGGAGGTGCTGCAGAAGTGGGAGAAGCCGTTCCTGACGACGTTCAGCGACTCCGACCCGATCACGAAGGGCGGCGAGCGGATACTCCAGGCGATGATCCCCGGCACGAAGGAGCAGCCGCACGCAACGATCGCCGGCGGCGGCCACTTCCTGCAGGAGGACAAGGGCGAGGAGCTGGCGCGCGTCCTAGTCGATTGGATCGCGGCCACCAGCTAGCAGCCCGGATCTGGCTTAAGGCGGCTCCTGTTCGTCGCCCGTTCAAGTGTAGACCGGCCGCGTGAAGCGTGGATGAATTCGGCCGAAGAGGCTTAAATCCGATCTCGCCTGCTTGACAGCGGGGCGGTTTCGAGTCAAGAGTACAAGCCGATGACGACGACGACGGGGTTCGTTTATCGCTTCCGAGACGGCAACGCCGGGATGCGCGATCTGCTCGGAGGTAAGGGTGCGAACCTCTGCGAGATGGCCCGCCTGGGCCTGCCCATACCGCCGGGCTTCGTCGTATCCACCGACGGGTTCCGCGAGTTCGCCCGCCTGGACCAGCAGCTGCCGGACGGCCTCTGGCAAGAGGTGCAGGAGGCGCTGAAGGAGGTCGAGGAGGCTGTCGGCCGGCGCTTCGGCGACACGGACGACCCGCTGCTCGTCTCCGTCCGCTCGGGCGCGAAGTTCTCGATGCCGGGAATGATGGACACGATCCTCAACCTCGGCCTCAACGACGAGACGGTCGAGGGCCTGGCGAAGGCGGCCAACGACCGCCGCTTTGCGCTGGACTCGTACCGGCGCTTCATCCAGCTCTTCGCCAAGGTGGCGCTTCACGCCGACGCCGAGCGCTTCGAGACGGTGCTGGACGAGGCGCGGACGAAGGCGGGTGCCGCCTCTGACGCAGACCTGAGCGAGGCCGACCTCGAAGAGGTCATCCGCCGCTTTAAGGAGATCGCCTCCACAGGCACGGAGCCGTTCCCGACAGACACGTGGGAGCAGCTGCGCCTCGCCATCCGCGCCGTGTTCGAGAGCTGGACGAACCCGCGCGCGATCGCCTACCGCAACCACCAGCACATCCCGCACGACCTGGGCACCGCCGTCAACATCATGGCGATGGTCTTCGGCAACACCGGACCGAGCAGCGGCACCGGCGTCTGCTTCACGCGCAGCCCATCGACCGGCGAGCGCGCGCTCTACGGCGAGTACCTGCCGAACGCCCAGGGCGAGGACGTCGTTGCCGGCGTCCGTACGCCGAAGCCGATCTCCGGCCTGGCGTCCGAGATGCCGGAGGCCTACAACGCCCTCGTCGAACACGCGAAGAACCTCGAGAACCACTTCCGGGACGTCCAGGACATCGAGTTCACGATCGAGAACGGGCGCCTGTTCATCCTCCAGACGCGCTCCGGAAAGCGCACGGCGATGGCCGCCGTCAAGACCGCCGTCGACATGGTTGACGAGGGCCTCATCAACCGCGATGAGGCACTGCTGCGGGTACCCGCGGACGAACTCTCGCAGCTCCTTCTGCCCCGCTTCGACGAGCAATCGAAAGTGCGCGCGGTGCAGGAGGGCCGGCTGCTGGGCACGGGGCTAAACGCCTCGCCCGGCGCCGCCACGGGCATCGTCGCCATCGACGGCGAGGACGCCGAGCGCGAGGGCGAGCGCGCCATCCTCGTGCGGCCGGAAACGAGCGCCGACGACATGCCGGCCATCCTCAAGGCCGGCGCTGTCCTCACCAGCCGCGGCGGAATCACGAGCCACGCCGCCGTCGTCACGCGCGGCCTCGGAAAACCCGCCGTTGTCGGCCTCTCCGCAATCCATGTGGACGCCGCGCGCGGTGAAGTCTCCTTCGACGGAACGACACTGAAGACGGGCGACGCGATTAGCATCGACGGCTTCACCGGCGAGGTCTTCAGCGGCACGATCGACACGGTACCGGCCGATATATCCTCGAACGACAATCTGCGCCTGCTCCTGGACTGGGCGGACGAAGCGCGGCGGCTGGGGATCCGCGCTAATGCCGACACGCCGGGTGACGCCGAGCGCGCACGCTCCTTCGGCGCCCAGGGCATCGGGCTCTGCCGCACCGAG
>JABAOE010001536.1_pt5 | contig 10200 bp, 10 predicted proteins | sample 7062141 | NCBI WGS metagenome assembly JABAOE01 (sample SAMN14538627, study PRJNA623070) | marine sediment metagenome | biome: marine biome [ENVO:00000428]; feature: marine pelagic biome [ENVO:01000023]; material: deep marine sediment [ENVO:00002113] | place: India: Gulf of Khambhat ...
CGAACGTCGAAGAGCGGATCGGGGGCAGCCAGCCCGCTTCCCGGCGGGCCCTCGAGGAACGCCTCGGTGACCGGCAGGGAAAAGTCGTTGGCGAGGGCGACGACGGCCACCGCCTGGATCGCATGCAGCATTCCCATGACGAGGTTGTACCTGCGAAGCCGGCCGGCCTCGGTGGCGTTCATCGTCGCCACCCGAGGTCGACACCGCCGGGGGCGAACGCTGTCGCGGGGGCGACACTCAAGAGACGAGGCTCCCGTCGAGGGCGCGTTCGAGACCGGCGGCCGCCTTGTCGCCGATCCGGTTGAAGACGCGGGAGAGAATGGGATCACCGAGCGACAGGGGGAACCGCAGCGTCAGCGTCGCGTCGTAGACGACGTCGGTGCCTCCCGGGGATGGGGTCACGGAGACGACGTCGGTCGAGGTGAGCAGCCCCGTGCGCGCAACCGCGGTGAGGCCGTGCGGAGGGTCGAACTCGCTCACCTCGTACCGCAACGTCATCTCCCTCCGCCCGGTGCTGACGGTGACGGCGTACTCCGAGCCGGCGCCTGGCCCCTCACCCGACACCTGCGCCACCGCAACGACACCGGGGTCCCACTCGGCGAAGTTGCGAAGGTCGGCCATGTAGGCGAAGACGTCCTCGTGCGCCTTGGACGTCCGTACTCGAGCGATGTAACGGGCCATGGCCGGAATCTCCTCTCAGCGGCGTCGAATCCACCGTCAGTTCGCAGCCGACGGCGGCGGTGGATGACGATAAACGCCGGCGAGGCGCCGTTCGGCCGGGACGCTCAGTCGCTCCGACGTGCTGGTGCCTCGTGTTCGATGAGCACGGCGGGGAGGGTCAGGCGAAAGATGCTCCGGCCTTCGTCGTACCGGTACGTGATGTCTCCGTCCATCAGCAGAGCAAGACCGCGGGCGACGCTCAGCCCGAGTCCGACGGACGGTGCTTGCCCGGAGACCACCGCGGAGCGGTAGTACGGCTCGAACATCCGCTCCCGGGCTTCGCCGTGGACCCCGGGTCCGTCGTCGGTGACCTCGACGAAAGCGGCGTCATCGTCGCCGCCGGTAGCGACGGTGATCGTCGGGCCGCCGTGGCGCATTGCGTTCGTGATGAGGTTCCGCACGACCTGGCGGGCCCGCAGCGGATCGCACCACGCCTCCGCGGTCTCCTCGACGATGGTGACCCGGTCGGCATGATCACCGAGGCCGGAGACGACCATCCGAATCTGATCCAGGAGCTCGGTCGGTTCCGGCTGCAACGTGACCGTCCCGGCCTGGGACCGGGCGGCGACGAGGAGATCCTCGACGAGAAGAGCCATCTCATTGCTCTGCTGGGCCATGATCCGGCTCAGCTCGCCGATCTCGTCGAGGGCGAAGCTGTCCGGGGCGTCGGCCATCTCCTCGGCCAGCCCGACGATGGAGGTGAGCGGGGTTCGAAGCTCGTGCGACATCGCAGCGATGAATCGGTCCTTGTCGGCGTTGGTCTCCTCTGCGACCCGGAGCCGTTCCTCCTGAACGAGCGACCGGCGCCGGGTCTGGACGCCGACGGCGTACACGAGAAGGGCGATGAGGAGGCCCATCGTGAGCGTGGCGGCGGCAGGCAAACCCGGGTCCTGCCAAGCGAAGTCGGGGCCCGGTGTCGCATGGAGGAGCCAGTCGCGGCCCAGCATGGGCATGGACAGCTCGGCCATGAGCTCCGGATGGTCGCTCTCCTCGGTGATGACGACCGTCGTGGCGGCCCCGACGTCGTGAACCTCGATCTGAACGAGGCGCGCGCCGGCGTTGTCGACGGCACCTCCTACGAGCTCCGCGGCGTTGACGAAGGCGAGAGAGGCGAGTCCATCCGTGATGGGTGTGGCGTGGACGTAGCGATACTCGCTCTTGCCCGGCGCCGTGAACGGATCCGATGTGACCGGGGTTCCCCGATCGAGCGCGGCGGACACGGCGTCGACGACGCTGGGAAGCAGCACGGTGTCGGTCGTCAGACCCGCCGTGTTCGGCAACATCGTGGGGATCGGGTCGCCGCCCGGATCCAGCTCGGCGAATCCGAGCGCCGAGAACCCGTCGAGCGGGAACGCGTCCATCAGCGAGGCGATGGCGGCCGACGACGCAACGCTCTCTCCCGCCATGAACGCCTCGACCGTGTCGAGGGTGATGCCGCCGGTGTCCGGGCTCATCGCCACGGGAAGGACGAGCGCCACGATGCCGAAGCCGCTGATGCGGTCTTCGAGCTCGGACTCGGCCGCGTTCGCCGCCACGGTGAACCTGTCCTGGTTCACCGTGGCGACGGTGTTCCGCACGATGATCGCGCCGAGCACCGACACGACGGCGACGGCGACCGCCGTCGCAAGCCAAGGATTCGTGGGCCGAAGCGTCTGCTCCCCGCTGCTCACCCTGATCGTGTCGGCAGCTCCGACGTGGCGCTTGACCGGTCCTCAGGGCGGCGGCGGCGGGACGCCGCCCCCGGTCAGCGGTACAGCTCGGCGAAGAAGGGCGAGCCGGTGCCGGTGGGGTCGGCCTCGTCCGACAGGTAGTCCCATTCCAGGACGAAGGCGGAGAGTCCACGGAGCCGCACCTGGTTGGGGTTGGGGACCCCGGTGCACATGCCCGGAGTGACCCCGTCGTCGGGGATGCCTTCACACGAGTCGACGATGCCCTCACCTGGGTTGAAGACCTGGAGGAACAGGCCGTCTGTGGACTGCCAGATGCAGTAGCTCGATCCGCCGCAGGTGTACCACGTCGACTGGAGGTACACCGGGCGAAGCCCGATGATGTACACCCACTGCTGGCCGGAGAGGCAGATCGGGTTCGACGGCGACCCGCACTCCTCGTAGTGGAGCAGCGGAACGAGGGCGTACCGCGGTGACGAGAAGATGGCGTTCGTGAACCTTGCCGTCCCGCTGGAGACGCAGGTGCGCATCCTCTCCGTCCATACCGTGCCGGCGGGCACCGGGTATCCGGGCCATGAGGTCCGGTCGCAGGGCCCACCGAGACCATCGAGGGACGGGTCGAGGTACTCCCACAAGCCGACGTTGTCGAGCTTCACGAAGGGGTTGCTCGTCGTGGCGAGCTCACGCTGGTCGCCCGAACCGCCGTTGTTGAGTCCACCAGTACGGCGGAGCCTGCCGATCTGACCGCTCCCACCGAGGTTGCCGAACAGGCCGTCCCCGACGAGGCCGACGGCGACGGCCACGTTGGGGCTCACCGGGACCGGGGGCCACTGGCCGCCGCCGCCGCTGGCGAACGGGTCACCGGTGCGCGTGTTGAGCACCCAGGGCTTGCCGAGCTTGGGCTCGGGGCAGTCGTCGGCCCCCTCGACCGGCTTCGAGTTGGACGGGTACGGCACTGGCGTGTCGCGATAGATGCTGATGAGATGGTCGATCCCGATCGCGACCTGATGGGACACTCTGTCGAGGACATTGGACGGTGGACACGTCAGCACCGTGCCGTGCGGCTCGTCGGGCTCGCCGAAATGGGGGGAGTCGACGATGCCGANNCGGGGATGAGCCCGCTCGGTGGTGTCCCCAGGCAATCCTCGGAGCTGTAGTTCTGGGGGAGGGCGAAGGGGATGATGCCGCCCTCGCCGGCGATTCCGGCCTTGATCTCGGCCTCGGCCTCGGCGTCGACGGTCAGTGTGTCGACGCCGATGACGGGGGCAAAGAACGTGTCGACCTGCTGGTCCGGTACCTTCGTCCTCAGGATCACCGACGGCCCTCCCGGGCCGTCCGTGGTGATGCTGATGCAGTCGATCGTGTTCCCCCCGGAATCGACGAGCGGGATGTACGAAGCGGGGCGGCCGGGGTCGACGCACGTCAGCCAGTCGGGGGAGGCGGCGGGCAGTCCGATGTTGCGCTCGACGTAGTCCCGGACGACGTCGACCACCTCGGCCTCGGTGGGGGCGCCGATGGCGAGCTCGACGGCGCCGGCCATGACCGCGGCGTCGGCGGCCGACTGATCGGCGCGCCGCTCAGCCCAGGCGGCGCCCAGGTCGATGGCGAACGCGGCGAAGATCAGCAGCGCCACGAGCGTGAGCGCCATGAGCGGCAGGACGAGGCCTGCCTGTTCTTCGACGAACCGCCTGAGCCTGGTCGTGACAGACCGATGCCTCACGGGCACACGTCCGAGTCGTTCGTCAAGGTGTTGAGCTGACGCTCGATACGCATGTCGACCGTCGAGTTGAGGCTGAGACCGCCGAAGAACGGATCGAGAAGCCCGGTGAGGCTCGTATAGCTCTGGGCGATGTCGACCGTCACCGACTCCGTCCCGTTGATCGTCACCGTCACCGTCGCCCCCGACCCCGACAGGTCGGCCCGGTTACACGTCTCGTCGATGACGTCCTGGCCGGTGCCAAAGTCGACGACGGCGAGGCGCGCTCCCTCACGTGCGGCGTTGCGAACCTCGACGCTCTGGCTGAACGCCCACCCGGCCTCCATGATCCCAAAGAGCAGGAGGACGAGCAGCGGCAAGATGATCGCGAACTCGATCAACGATGCGCCGCGTTCTCCACCGCCACGTGCCTTCACTTCGCCCCTTTCCATTCCTCCGGCGAAGCCCCCGAAATCCGGACCAGCGGCACAATCTCAATGCGCGAAAGGGTAGATACGGACTGTGGTCGGACAACCGGCTGGTGTGCGCTTCTGACCCGCGGTAGGCCATCAGGCGCACCAGCGTGGCCTATGCCCTACGGGGGTGCCAGCGGTACGGGTCGACAGGCCCCGCCGGCGCAATGCGCTACGGCAACACGATGACGGTCGTGCCGATCGGCGCCCAGTTGTACAGCGTCTCGGCTTTGTCGTCGGCCTGCCGGACGCAGCCGGCGCTGCGATACTCGCCGAGTTCGTCCTCGGTCTGGAGCGGCTCGCCGTTGGGCCAGCGGGGGATCGCATGGAACCCGTACGCGAGCCGGATTCCGTGGGCAAAGCGAGCCATGTGCTCCATCGTGATCCCTCCGTAGCTTGCCCACGCGAGCGGTGACTTCGAGAAGATCTCGTACGTGCCGGGTGCCGGGACGCCCCTGCGGCCTGAGACGAGGTAGCTGTCGAACAGGTCGCCGTTCTCCTCGACGAGCCAGACCCGCTGGTCCGCGTTCGAGTAGATGATCCGTTTGCCGTCGCCCACGTCTGGATACGGCGGCGGCGGCCGCTCCGGTGGCACCTGGGGTGCCAGGTCGAGGGCCCGGCCGATGAACACGGCCATCTCCCTCCGGGGGAGCGGCGCCGCCGGGCAGAACCGCCCGTCGCCGCACCCGTGGGTGATGCCCGCGGCGGCGATGGCGTTGATGGAGGTGTGGTGGACGGAGGTGTCGTCGTCGGTGAAGTGGTCGACGGGTGACGCATCGAGGTGGAGGGCACGGGTGAGGATCGTCGCCATCTCGGCCCGGGTGAGGGTGCGGTCGGGACAGAAGCGGTCGTTGTCGGGTGGGTTGCATCCCTTGGTGATGCCGGCAGCGGCGATCGCCTCGATGTAGCCCTCCTCGGGCGTCCCGTCGTCGTCGAGGAACGTCCCGCCTGGGGGCAGTTCCGCAGCCGCGGTTGGGACGACGCCGGTCGTGACGCCCAGAGCCAAGGCCAGCGCCGCCGCCAGCACCCATCGTGCGGTCCGCCCACCAGACATCTCAGTACCGATCTCTCCGCCTCGAGCGCCACGCCCGACCGGCCGCATCGGCACGGGCGGTCGCGTGGTGGAGGGTCGGTGCGCTCCTACCTTCTAGATCGGCGGATCCGCCGCCCGTTCTTGAATGGCAAAGGCCGGAGAGTCCATGGCCGGGCCGCTCTGCGCGGGGTGGTCGCGAGCCGCTTGGGCCCGAACCGGACCCCTGAGGACGGCTAGCTTCGGGGCATGGCTCTCCGGACTCGTCGGTTGCTCACGGTTGCCGTCGCCGTCGTCTTCGGCTTCCAGGGCATGAGGGTGCTGTTCGCCTCGATCACCTGGTACCTCCGCGACACCCGCGGCGTGGGGACCCTCGAGCTGATCCCATTTGCCGTGGCGCCCTTCGTGGCCGGGTTCTTCCTCCCCGTTGCCACCCGCCGGATCGGGCTGCGCCGCGGCCTGTACGTCGGCGGGGGGCTGCTGGCGGCAGCCGCACTGGCGATGCAGATGAGCGGGGACCCGGGTGTGCTCTTCTGGGCGGCGGCCATCGCAACGGCGGCGTTCGTCGGTCTGCTCCCATTGTTCCTGGCGACCGGGCGCGGTGTACTCGTTGAGGGGATGCTCGTGGGGATCGCGCTCGATTCGCTCCTCAAGGGCCTCGGCGGCAGTCTCGACCTCGCCTACCGGTCCACCTGGTGGGCCTTCGTCGTGGTCATGGCACTGGTGGTCGGCCTGGTCTTGCTGCTACCCGGCGAGGGCGAACCCGGAGAGCTCTCGGGTCCACCAGGTTCCTCCGGGCTCGTCCTGCTCGGCATCGGCCCGTTTCTGTTCGTGGAGTTCCTCCTCCTCCAACCACAGGGGTGGATCGCCGAGGTCGTGAGGATCCCACCGGGGCTCGTGCCCGTGTGGGTGGCTGCCGGGAACGCCGCCGCCCTGTGGCTGGTGCGCCGCTACGGCGGGCTCCGCTGGGCGGCGGTCACCGGTGCCGGAATCATCCTCGTTGCGGTCCTTGCAGCCGACGGACCTGCTCCGTTGTTCGCTCCGTTGCACCTGGCCGCGATCGCCGGGAGCGGCCTCGTGCTCGGCGCGCTCGTCCCGGCGACCGAACCGGGCCGGTGGTGGCGCGGCTCCGTCACCGTCACCGGCGGCACACTGTTGTTCCTCGCGATCGGCCTCGCCTACTACCTCCCGATGGATCTGCGCCTCCCGATGACCCAGCCGGGAGTCCGGATCGCCACCGGAATCGTCCTGCTGGTGGTGGTCGTCTTCGCCAAGCTGGGCCCCGTCGAGGTTTCGACGGTGGGACCTGCCTTGGCGGGAGCGCTGGTCGTCGCCGCGGCGTTCCCCCTCGTCGGAGAGGCGTTCGATCAGCCCACGGAAGCCGAGGCCACCGGTCTGCCCGTCAGGGTCGCCACCTACAATATCCATTCGGCCTTCGACACCTCGGGTCGCCTCGACGTCGAGGCCATCGCCCGGGTCGTCGAGACCACCGGCGCCGACGTCATCGGCTTCCAGGAGGTGTCCCGGGGACGGCTCATCAACGCCGGCACCGACCTCTATGCGCTGCTGATGGATCGCCTCGACATGCCCTACGGAGCCTTCTTCGGCACGGCGGACCCCGTCTGGGGCAACGCCATCATGAGCCGTTACCCGCTCTCGGAGGTGTCGACGACGTTCCTCCCGCAGGTCGACACGCCGCTGCGACGCGGCTACCTCGGCGCCGTGGTGACTCCCGGCGGGGGCGAGACGTTCCTGTTCATCTCCACGCACCTCCAGCACGTCAACCATCAGGACGTTCACGACGTCGATCCCGAAGGCGACCTGTACCCGGTTCACCACGAGCAGCTCTCGGTGGTGCTCGACGAATGGGGCGGGTACGCCCCGGCGGTGCTGGTCGGGGACCTCAATGCCCGTCCGGGCTGGCGCCAGGTGACCGAGGTGCTCGACGCCGGCTGGGTGGACGCCTGGGAGGAGGCGGGCTCAGGACCCGGGTACACGGCGAACGCCGCCGACCCGCAGCACCGCATCGACTGGATCTTCCACACCCCGGACCTGGCGGCGACCGACGCCGCAGTCATCGAGTCCCAGGCCTCCGATCATTTCGCGGTGGCGGCGACGCTGCGACGTTGAGACGGGCACAGCCGGGGGTCGCGAGCCGGTCGCGACGTCAGCCCTTCACCGCCCCCATCGTGAAGCCGGTGATGAACTTGTCGAGGAAGAAGTTGAAGGCGAGGGCGATCGGTACGGCGACGAGCACCGCGGCCGCCTGGAGCGACTGCCAGAAGAACACGTCGCCGCGTACCAGCTCGGTGGGAACGCCGGTGGCGATCGTCTTCACTGCGCTCGCCTTGTTGAAGGTGAGGGCGTAGATGAACTCATGGGCCGACAGCGTGAAGGCGAACACGACGACGGCGACGATGCCGGGGAAGACGAGCGGCACGACGGTGCGGGTCACCGCGCCGATGCGGCTGTAGCCGTCGACCATCGCCTGCTCCTCGATGTCGCGAGGGATCGACTTGAAGAACCCCATGAGCAGCCACATCGATATCGGAATCGTGATCGTCGGGTACACGATGATGAGCGACCACAGCGACTCCTGGAGCCGGAGGTCGGCGACGACCCGCGACATCGGGATGAACAGCAGCGTCGGCGGGATGAGGTAGACGAGGAAGATGCCGATGCCCATCCGCTCTCCCCACTTCATCCCCAGTCTCGCCAGCGCGTATGCCGCGGGGAGGCTGATGGCGAGCGTCACGACGACGACGGCGAACCCGACGATGACCGTGTTGCGGATGAACGTGAGGAAGTTCGTGTCGAAGAGCAGGAAGCGCACGTGTTCGAGGGTCGGCGCCTTGTTGAACCAGAACGGGTTGTTCGCCTTGACGTAGAGGTCCTGGTCCTCCTTGAACATCGTGATGATCGCCCAGAGGAACGGGAACGCGGCGAGGAAGCCGGCGCTGGCGGCTACGGCGTACAGCGCGAACCGTCCCGTCACGCGGCGCCGCTTGGCGCTGCGGCGCTCCACCTCGATGCTGCGAACGGCCTGGGCCACCTACAGCACCTCCCTCCGGCGCGCCATCCTCAAGATGAGCGCGGCGACGGCGACGAGCACGGGGAACAGGAACAGGGCGATCGCCGCACCCTGGCCGAGGCTGCCGCCCTCGATGCCCTTGAAGAACGCCCAGGTGGAGAGCACCTGGGTGCCGTGGGTGGGCCCGCCCCGGGTGAGCACGAAGACGACGGACATGTCGGTGATCGTCAGGATGAGCCCGAACAGCGCGGCAACGGCGATGATCGGTGCCATGAGCGGAATCGTGATCTGGAACAGCTTGCGCCAGAAGCCGGCACCGTCGACCTCGGAGGCGTCGCGGATCTCCTGAGGGATCGACGTGAGGCCGGCCATCATGATCACGGCCGCAAGCGGGACGATGCGCCAGGTGTGCACCGCGATGACCGAGCTCATCGCCAGGTTCTGCTTGCCCAGCCAGATGACGTTGCCGTCGAGGAGGCCCAGGCTCCTGAGCACCCAGTCGATGGGGCTGAAGATCGAGTCCAGCGTCCACAGCCAGGTGATCGTCGCCAGCGACACCGGGGCCGTCCACGGCAGCAGCACGAGGAACCTGATGAACCACTTCCCCTTGAAGTCGCTGACGAGAACCATCGCCAGCGCCTTGGCGAGCACGACGACCAAGAGGTTGGCGATGATCGCGAAGATGAACGTGTTCCACAGCGCGGTCCTGAACACCGGATCGTCGACGAGGATCCGCCGGAACGTCTCGAACCCCACGAAGTCGTAGCTCGGGTTGCCGACCGTCGCGTCCGTGAGCGAGAGGATGATCGAGAGCACGAACGGGAACCCCACGAGGGCGATGATGTAGAGAACGGCGGGCGTCATGAACAGCGGGGCGAGGACCCGTTCGTTCTCGAGCAGGTAGCGCCGCTGCCTGGGGACGCTTGCGGTGGTCACGGCCGGAGTGGTGCCTGGAGCATCTCGGGATCCACCCGCTCGCCCGAATCGGTGAGGAAGTACCGCACCTTGTCCTGGGCAACGGCGAAGCGGTGGTCCTGGTCGGTGGCGATCGGCACCTGCACCGTGACCGGCAGCATCGCGATCACCTTCGTGTCCTCGTCGAAGCCCCTGACGTGGCCGTAGAGGTAACGCTCGGCGCCGAGGTACTCGATCCGGTTCACGTGGTAGGTGAACTCGGTCTTGGGCCCGCCCTCGTTTGCCACCTCCTCGGGGAGGAACTGCTCGGGGCGGAATCCGACGACGTAGTTGCCCTTCTCCAGCAGGTTCATGGGCGGCGAGCCGAGGAAGGTTGCGACGAAGATGTCGCTCGGGTCGTTGTAGACCTCCTCCGGCGTGCCGAACTGGTGGACCTTCCCGTGGTTCATGACCGCGATCCGGTCGCCCATGCCCATGGCCTCCACCTGGTCGTGGGTGACGTAGATCGTCGTGATCCCCGCCTCCTTGCAGATCCGCCGGATCTCCGAGCGCATCTCCAGGCGCAGCTGCGCGTCGAGGTTGCTGAGCGGCTCGTCGAGGAGCAGCACGGTCGGCTCGATCACCAGCGCCCGGGCCAGCGCGACGCGCTGCTGCTGGCCGCCGGAGAG